>Ga0214919_10005607_pt1 | contig 17692 bp, 16 predicted proteins | sample LL1503_MetaG_FD_177994 | JGI IMG/M metagenome (GOLD analysis project Ga0214919, IMG submission 177994) | Freshwater microbial communities from Lake Lanier, Atlanta, Georgia, United States - LL-1503 | ecosystem: Environmental > Aquatic > Freshwater > Lake | place: USA: Georgia | collected...
TTTCATGGTTCGGTGATATTCAATACTGGCTGTTTTTAAAAACATGTTTAATGCAGCTTTTGAAGCGCGATAGCCGTACCAACCGCCTAGTTGATTATCTGAGATGCTTCCAGCGCGAGCAGAGAGCGCAGCAAAAACGCTTCTTTTTTCTGGGTCTAGTAAGCTAGAAAAATGTTTAAGTATTAATATGGGAGCGATGGCATTAATCTGAAAAAGCGTATGTAAGTTTTCCGGGTCAATTTGTTTAATATTTTTTTCGGGTTTGATGGCTGCTGTGTGCAAAATGCCACTAGCGACAAAAATTAAGTCAAAGTAGCCCTGTGTTCTAAGTGCTTCAACTGCCTGAGTCAGGGATAGTTCAGAACTTAAGTCAATCTCAGGTCTGGATAAGCGCACTACCGACATGCCCTGACTTTCACAGTGATCAGAAAAAGCCTTTCCAATCGCTCCAGAAGCTCCGATAACAATTACTTTTTTCATGGTCAAACTCCAAGGCTCAATGTTTTTTTCAATGCGCTTTCATTCAGCGAAATATTAGGCTAATGTCGCCGCAAAACCTATACGTTTTTTATACAATTTGTTTTTTGTATAGGTCATGCAAGTTATATAAATTTTATTATTTTATAATTTTTATGTTTAAATTTTTTAATTTAGCTTTTGTAAACTGGAGATGTCATGAACCTATCTGCTGAGCTTTTAGCCAGAATACAGTTTGCCTTCACGATTAGTTTTCATATTTTATTTCCCTCTTTCAGTATCGGGCTTGCTACTTTTTTGGCGATCATGGAAGGGGCTTGGTTAAAAACTAAAAATCCTTTGTATTTGAGCATTTGTAAATTCTGGATGAAAATTTTTGCGCTGACTTTTGGAATGGGGGTCGTCTCTGGAATTGTCATGGAATTTCAATTGGGTACTAACTGGTCAGGTTTTACAAAAGCGGTTGGACCTGTCTTGGGGGCATTATTTACTTACGAAGTTTTAACCGCTTTTTTTATTGAAGCGGGTTTTTTAGGGGTGATGATTTTTGGGTGGGAGAGGGTTGGCCCCAAGTTGCATTATTTTTCGACTTTACTAGTTTTTTTTGGTGTTACCTTATCGGCCTTTTGGATACTTTCGGCTAATTCTTGGATGCAAACGCCCTCAGGTGCTCTTTTTATAAAAGGTCATTTTTTGGTTACGAGCTGGTGGCATGTGATTTTTAATCCTTCGGTGATGACGCGATATATTCATATGCTTTTAGCCGCTTATGTGACGACTGTTCTGGTCATTATGTCGATTTCTGCCTTTTATCTTCTTAAAAATAGGCATCTGCAGTTTTCAAGAAAATGTTTATCTTTTGCCACTTCAGTTTTGTTTATCCTGATTTTCGCGCAAATCATGGTGGGCGACGATGCAGGGGTCATTGATCATGAATATCAGCCGATCAAAACTGCTGCAATAGAAGCTAATTGGGACACCCAGAAAGGGGCTCCGTTGATATTGTTTGCCTATCCGGATCAGCAAGAATCGAAAAATCTATGGGTGGTGAGTATTCCACATTTGGCCAGTCTGATTAACACCCATCAGTGGAATGGCGTCTTACAAGGATTAACGAGTGTACCTAAGAGCGATCAACCTTTTGTGCCCGTTGTTTTTTATAGTTTTAGGGTGATGGTCGGTTTGGGGTTTTTAATTTTTGGCTTGTCGATATGGGCACTTATCCTGCGATGGAAAAAAGACCTGTATAGGCATCAATTATTTTTAAAAACTTGTGTGCTCTTTGGACCTGCGGGTTTTATTGCCTTAATTGCGGGATGGTTCACGGCTGAAACAGGTCGTCAGCCCTGGGTTGTTTATAATATTCTACGGACCAGTGATGCCGCTTCGAATATTTTAATGAAGAATGTCATTATTTCACTGGTCTTAATTTTTATTGTCTATGGGATTATTTTTGGCTTCTTTTATTTTCTCTACTTTGTGAAAATTATTCGCCAGGGTCCACAAAATGTAGAGCATATTAAAATGCCATTTGGTTATTTACAGGTGTAATAAATACTAGGTACTAGGGGCGTCACATGGGATATTTATTAGCGTACGGTTGGGCCGGCATTATTGCCTTTTGCGTCTTAATGTATGTTGTTCTAGATGGCTTTACTTTAGGCGCCGGTATGATGATGGGCTTTTTGGATTCGAAAGAACGAGACATTGCCATGAGTGTGTTATTACCCACTTGGGATGGCAATCAAACCTGGTTGGTTTTAGGGATGGCTTCTCTTTACGGTGCTTTCCCCCCTGCTTTTAGCATCTTGCTGCCTTTATTATATTTGCCACTGATGTTGATGGTCTTATGTTTATTACTGCGTGGGGTTGTCTTTGAGTTTCGATTGAAATCTACTGCTGGCAGAAACCGCTGGGATTTTATTTTTACTCTGATGTGCATCATTGTGACTTTAATTCAAGGCAGCATATTGGCGAATATGATCGAAGGTTTTGATGGTCATGGTTTTCGTGTCGATGGCTTTACGGTTCTGGTTTCACTGGTGGTGCTGGTTGGTTATGGATTACTTGGTTCGACTAGATTGGTGCTCAAAACGACTAAGCAATTACAGTTGAAAATGTACCGTGTGACTTTTATTTTGTCTTTAATACTTCTGCCTGCATTGCTTGCTGTAAGTCTTGCTTCATTGTTTGTGCATCCTGATATTGCCGGTTTTTGGTTGAACAGAGATTATTGGGGAATGCTATTTATTTTCCCCTTGGTTTCTTTGACTAGTTTTTTTCTATTATTTTTAAGCATCCATCGTCATTGGGAATTGATGCCTTACTGGGCGGTGGTCTTAATATTTATTTGCTGTTATGGCGGTTTTGGCTTGGATGTTTTCCCCTACATCATTCCTCATCGGCTGACTATTTTAGATGCCGCGGCAGCCAAAAGTACCTTGCAGTTTATTATGGTAGGCGCTGTGATTATGTTGCCGGTTTTATTGATATATACAGGCTACGCTTATTATATTTTTAAAGGGAAAGTCCACGATGCCATCCACTACTAAAAAAAACAAAGCTCCTCGCAGATGGCTCTGGTTCGTAGGTCTTTATCTGATATCTCTTCTTGTTTTTGGTTTTTTTATGGCGGTGCTCCATATTCTGATCGATGGCTTAAGGCATATCTGAAAATTTTTATAATAGGTGAGTGCTAGGCGCGTGATCTTAAAGATTTAGGGTTTATATATATTTTTTGATTTTTTCTTTTTCCTATTTTTTTAGGGGCTTTTTCTATTAATTCACAGTCTTGGAGTTTATACTCGCGGCCGATTTTTTTAAGGCTTAAAAATTTTAATTAACAAAAATAATAAGGGTGTTTTTATATGACTATTAGTTCATCGTCTTCGTACCAAAAAATTACCGTTCCTGCTCAGGGCGAAAAAATAAAAGTCAATTCTGATGGGAGTTTAAATATACCCAATCACCCGATTATTCCTTTTATAGAAGGCGATGGTACTGGAGTAGACATCACCCCCGTGATGATCAAAGTGGTCGATGCGGCTGTGAAAAAAGCTTATAAAGACCAGAAAAAAATTGCCTGGATGGAAGTCTATGCCGGTGAAAAATCAACCCATGTGTATGGCCAAGATACTTGGTTACCCGATGAAACTTTACAGGCTGTTCGAGAATTTGTGGTAGCTATTAAAGGGCCATTAACTACGCCAGTCAGTGGCGGGATTAGATCTCTCAATGTTGCTCTAAGACAAATGTTAGATTTATATATTTGTTTAAGACCAGTGAGATATTACCCAGGCACGCCATCGCCTGTTAAAGAGCCAGAAAAGACAGACATGGTTATTTTCAGAGAAAATTCTGAAGATATTTATGCCGGGATTGAGTGGAAAGCAGATTCTGACGAAGCCAAAAAAGTGATTAAGTTTTTACAAGAAGAGATGGGTGTTAAGAAAATTAGATTCCCAAATCACTGTGGTATTGGCATAAAACCAGTTTCGAGAGATGGGACATTTAGATTAGTCCGCGCGGCGATTCAATATGCCATAGATAATAACAAAAGCTCTGTGACCCTGGTTCACAAGGGCAATATTATGAAATTCACCGAAGGTGGATTTAAAGAGTGGGGTTATGAAATCGCTCGGACAGAATTCGGTGCTGAATTAATAGAACAAGGCCCCTGGTGCCAGTTTAAAAACCCAAAAACAGGCGAGAAAATTATTATTAAAGACGTGATTGCGGATGCGTTCTTACAGCAAATTTTATTAAGACCGGAAGAATATAGCGTCGTCGCGACTTTAAATTTAAATGGCGATTATATTTCTGATGCGCTTGCAGCCCAAGTGGGTGGTATTGGTATTGCGCCAGGGGCTAACTTAGGTGAGGGCGTTGCGATATTTGAAGCAACTCACGGGACTGCGCCTAAATATGCAGGTCAAGATAAAGTCAATCCAGGGTCTTTGATTCTTTCAGCAGAAATGATGTTGAGACATATGGGGTGGACGGAAGCGGCTGATTTAATTATTCAGGGTGTGGGTCGTGCGATTGAATCTAAAAGAGTGACCTATGATTTTGAAAGATTAATGAAAGGAGCTGTGTTGCTCACTTGCTCACAATTTGGCGAAGAAATTATTAAAAATATGTAATTATTTTTTATATTTTTTAAAAATTTTAATATTTATCCTGGAAATTATTTTGAATATTTGGTCTAAACTTATTCATGAGTATTAGTGTTTTAGATGAAGTAAAAGTAGCCATTGAGTTGGTTGCTGAAAGCGAAGTCAAACGGCCTAATCTCAGGGCCGTTATCATGCTGAATGATGACTACACCCCGATGGAGTTTGTCATAGATGTCTTGAGTACTGTGTTTGGCTTGAACGAAGAAAAGGCCACTCAAATTATGCTTCAGGTTCACTATGCAGGCAAAGCGGTGTGTGGGATTTATCCTGCTGATATTGCGGAAACCAAAGTAGCGAGAGTCATTGAGCTGGCGCATCTTAATGACTATCCCTTGCTTTGTTTAACGCAGTGGGTCTGAGTGTCTAAGACGAAAGTCTAAGAGATGAATAAAATGGTGGATCAATAGGAGTGAGCGATGCTGAGTAAGGATTTAGAATTTACGTTAAATCAGGCTTTTAAAGATGCCAGAGCCCAACGCTATGAATATCTGACAGTTGAGCATTTATTATTAGCTTTATTAGAGAATCACTCAGCACTAGAAGTTTTAAATGCCTGTGGTGCTAATCTGGACAGACTAAGAACAGAGCTTCAGCAATTTCTAGCAGACACAACGCCGATTATTTCTTTAGAAGATGCAAAAACGCGAGATACTCAGCCGACTTTAGGTTTTCAAAGAGTCTTACAAAGAGCTGTTTTTCATGTGCAGTCTTCAGGGCGATCAGAAGTTTCTGGGGCCAATGTCTTGGTCGCTATTTTTTCAGAGCAGGATTCCCAGGCTGTCTTTTTTTTAAAGCAAGAGAATGTCTCGCGCCTAGACGTTGTTAATTATATTTCTCATGGGATTTCTAAAAGCGGAGATCATCACGGTAGTCCTCAAAAGATGGATGCAGAGTCGGAGTCCTATACGGACCCTGATTCTGATTCACCCAATAGTGCTGCGGGTAGAAAGCCTTTGGATCTTTACGCCGTTAATCTAAACGAACGTGCTCGCCAAGGTAAAATAGACCCCTTAATTGGCCGAGCTGATGAAGTAGAGCGTGCTGTCCAAGTACTATGCCGCCGTCGAAAAAATAATCCTCTATTAGTCGGTGAGGCGGGCGTGGGTAAGACAGCAATCGCAGAGGGTTTGGCTAAATTAATAGTGGATAAACAAGTCCCTGAAGTGATCAATGATTCAGTGGTTTATGCTTTAGATCTTGGCGCTATTTTGGCTGGGACGAAATATCGCGGAGATTTTGAAAAAAGATTTAAAGCTGTTTTAAAACAATTACAAGATGAAAAAGGCGCGATTTTATTTATCGACGAGATTCATACCATTATTGGTGCGGGCGCAGCATCTGGTGGCGTGATGGATGCGTCTAATTTAATCAAGCCCCTATTAGCCACTGGCGAATTAAAATGCATCGGGTCGACGACTTATGCCGAGTATCGAAATATTTTTGAAAAAGATCATGCTTTAGCCAGAAGATTCCAGAAGATCGATGTCGAAGAGCCAACGGTTGATCAAACTTTTGAAATTCTCAAAGGCTTAAAGCCTTATTTCGAAGCCCATCATCAAGTTAAATATGCGACGAAAGCGTTAAGATCAGCCGCTGAATTAGCCGCGAAGCATATTACTGAAAGATTCTTGCCAGATAAGGCCATTGATGTGATCGATGAAGTGGGGGCGTATCAAAGACTATTACCACCTGAAAAAAGAAAGAAAAATATTGGTGTGATGGATATAGAAGAAATGGTGGCCAGAATGGCCAGAATCCCAACCCAGACTGTTTCTGCGTCAGATAAAAAATCGCTGAAAAACTTAGGTCGGGATTTAAAAATGCTGGTCTATGGCCAAGATGATGCGATTGAATCTCTGGTGTCTACTATTAAATTAGCCCGTGCGGGTTTACGAGAAGATAACAAACCATGGGGGTCATTTTTACTAGCTGGCCCAACAGGGGTTGGTAAAACAGAAGTCACCCAGCAATTGGCAAAATTATTGGGCATTGAATTAATTAGATTCGATATGTCTGAATACATGGAGCGTCATACAGTATCAAGATTAATCGGCGCGCCTCCTGGCTATGTCGGTTATGACCAAGGGGGTTTATTAACAGACGCCGTCATGAAACATCCTTACTGTGTGGTCTTATTAGATGAAATCGAAAAAGCGCATCCCGATGTTTTTAATTTGTTATTACAAGTCATGGATAACGGCGCGCTGACTGACAATAACGGCCGAAAAGCAGACTTCAGGCATACCATTGTGATTATGACTACGAATGCTGGGGCTTTTGAGGGCAGTCGAAATTCGATGGGCTTTACAGAACAGAGCCATACGACCGATAGCATGGAGGCTATAAAGAGATTATTCACGCCAGAGTTTAGAAATAGATTAGACGGCATTATTCAGTTTAATTCTTTAACTAGAGACGATGTTAAAAATGTCGTTGATAAGTTTATTTCTCAGCTTCAGGGTCAATTGGATACCAAAGGCGTGTCTCTCGAAATGGATGGTTTAGCACGAGATTGGCTGGCTGAGAATGGCTATGACGAAAAAATGGGTGCAAGACCGATGGCCAGATTAATTCAAGATAAAATTAAAGAGCCGCTGGCTGAAGAAATTTTATTTGGAAAATTAGCCGATGGCGGTCGAGTCAAAGTCTCTATGGCGAATAATAAAATTCTTTTTGAATATTCAGACGCGAAGAAAACAGAAATGAATAGTACGACGGAAGATCAATAGGCCAATAGATCAATAGATCAATAGATCAATAAGGGGCGAATCTTGTATTCGTCCCTGCTTAATGGATACGAAAATTATTTATTTTTTGTTTTAAATTTCTCTTGAATATCGTCAGCTAATTGTTCTAAAGACTCATAATTTAATAAGTCCAAAGGATCTATAGAGATATTAAATTGATTTTTTAGATCAACGACAAACTCTGTGAGATCCAGAGAATCCAAACCCAGATCAGCAATATGATGGATATTATTTAAGTCTTGTTCAGAAAGATTTTTTTTGGTTTTAATCCAGTTTTTAAGCCAAATAGTTATTTCTTGATCTTTAATCTGATCTCGTCCATCCCCTTGCGGGAGAGACAGGACTTTGGCGTCAACCAAAGGACAAAGAGGGGGTTGTTGCAGAGATTCATTTTTTTTCCAGGACGTAATCACTGGTAATAAATTTTCTAAATATAAACTTTTTGTTTTTTGTCTTTGAATTTTGCCGCTGGTGGTTTTTTGTAATGTTCTAGGTGGGATTAACAAAATCTCATGAGTCTCAAGACCATGTTTGTGACTAATGGCTTGTTTGATGGGATTAAAATATTGGCTTGGATTCAGATCACCTCTTTTATTTAACTCCGCAATGATCACTAATTTTTCTTGATCTTGATGAATATCTTCATGAATAGAAAAAGCAATCACGCCGCCTTGTTTTATCCCTGAGGCTGAGTGTTCAACGGTGTGTTCAATATCATGAGGGTAATAATTATGGCCACGCAAGATAATCATATCTTTCAGTCGGCCGGTAATATAAAGCTCTTGATTATGAATAAACCCTAAGTCCCCTGTTTTTAAATAGGGGCCGTTATCTTGAGTTGGTTTATTATTTAAGTAAGCTGAAAAAAGTGGGCTAGCTTGATTAAAGTCAGCGGTCTGCCCCCAATAGCCTTCAGCAATGGACGGGCCCTGGAGCCAAATTTCACCAATGTGATTTTCAGGTAGTGCTTCGTGAGTTTCTGGGTTAACTAGCTGTATTTTTAAATTTAAAAGTAGGGGGCCGCAGCTATAAATAATTTTATTATTAACGGCATTGTCAGTAGGTAATACAGAATTATTTTTTAAAGCCTCTTGATCTAAATTTAAGAATTTTAATTTTACTTCAGGGCTTTTCATGGAAACCCCTAGCGTCGCTTCAGCCAGTCCATAAGCCGGGACGAACGCTTCAGGATGAAAGCCGCAGGAGGTAAATTTTTCGGTGAAAGATTGTATGGTCGAAGCTTGAATGGGCTCGCCACCGCTCATGGCGATTCTGAGTTTACTTAAATCTAATTTGCTTTTTTGGGCTTCGGTAATTTTTTGAACGCAAAGATCATAGGCAAAATTGGGGGCAGAAGTGACTGTTCCGCCATGTTTTGAAATGCTATCTAGCCAATTAAACGGATTTCTTAAAAAATCAAAAGGGGACATTAAATAACAATTGGCCTGATTCATGATGGGCGCAAATAGATAACCAATTAAGCCCATATCATGGTAATAGGGTAACCAGCTGATCGCCGTATCTAGATCAGATAAATTTAGGCTTTGCTTAGTAGCTTCAAGATTACTCAGGACATTCTCATGGGTCATCAATACACCCTGAGGCTGACGTGTAGACCCCGAAGTATATTGAATATAACAGCGTTCAGAAGGCGCTGGATTGATTGGTTTCCACTTAAGATTTTTCTCTTTGTTTTTTAAGTCGTCTATTAAGATCCAGGGAATATTCGGCACTTGGATTTTTTCTTGAATAAAGACAGCTTGAGTGAGATTTTTTTTCGAATATTTTTTAAATAGTTTTGAAAAGAAAGGGATTTTTTGCAGAGACTGTATCTTTTTAGCCCCGTCTAGCGCTTTAAATTTATGATTAATTAATTTTTCAGAGAGCAATAATTTGGGCTGAGAGTTTTTAATGACATTTTCAAATCTGATCGCAGATTCTGGATTAACAGGCGGTGGCAGGGGGATTGCGATGACGCCCGATAAAATACAGGCGTAAAAACCAATAATAAAATTTAAGCCTGGGGAAAATAATAAAATCACGCGATCTTGAGGCTTGGTTTTTTTCTGGATAGCCGCTGCAATTTTTTTTGATTGGATAAAAAGCTCTGAAAAGCTGAGAGAGTCTGATGAGTTTGTGTCATAAGACGTAAAGTTAAAATATTTGTCTGGGGATTGTGTGGCTGCGTTTTCTAGTAATTGGATTAAATTTTTAATGTGCTCAGCCATCATGGAGTCCTTGGGATAATTATTGAAGTTTCGAAGTAATTCGTGATGTTTTTATAGTCTTATTTTTATTTATTATAGCTATAAAAAAATATTTTTATTTATTTGTTTTTTTTTAACATAGAGATCTATCATACCCACTTATTTAAATTCTTTTATTAGATCATTCTATGACGCATTTTAACTCGGATTCTTCCAAAAATTTTTCTAAAAATCAGCCATTAAAGTCATTAAAGCCATTGGGAATTCCAACTTCTTGGTATTCGGACCCAAAAATCTGTGAGCTTGAAAAAAAGATTATTTTTTCAAAGTTCAGTATTAACTATGTTGGCCATGAGCTGATGGTCCCTGAATTGAATGATTATTTTGTGTTGCCCAATGGCATAGAAATCCTTTCTCATAATAAAAATGGCATTGAAATTGTTTCTAATATCTGCCGACATCATCAGGCGGTGATGCTAGAAGGGCGTGGAAATTCCAGTAAATTAATTTGTCCTATTCATCAGTGGTGCTATGGCAATGATGGGAGTTTATTAAGAGCCCCTAATTTTCATCTCCATGATTTTGAAAGTTTGGGCGGTAAAGCCTGTTTAAATTTACCTATTAAAAAATTACAAAACTGGAAGGGCCTGCTTTTTTCTGGAGATTTTAATCTGGATCAGATGTTTGCTGGGGGTAAAACAGATAAAAGTAAAAGCGCTGCTTGTTTAGAGGCTTTAGATTTTAAAAATTATGCCTACAGCAATACGACGTCAGTTCAGTATGAGTTTAATTGGAAAGTATTTATTGATAATTATTTAGATGATTACCATGTTCAGAGCTTTCATCCAGGATTAAGAAGCGTCGTGGATTGCAATGAAATTTCCTGGGAATTTTCTGAGCATTACTCTATCCAGGGCGTTGGGGTCCAAAAAAAGCGAATTAAAGGCTCGATTGCTTATCAGAATTGGTACGATGCGCTGGTTAAAAATTTTAATTATTTCTCATCACAGTTTGGGGCCGTTTGGTTTCTGCTTTATCCCAATATCATGATTGAGCATTACCCTGAAATGCTGACCATTAGTGTGGTGACGCCGATAGGGCCTGAGAAGTGTGTCAATACAGTCAGCTTTTTTTATCCGGAAGAGATTTTGAAAAAACATCCAGAAATTGTGCGCCTATCTCAATTGGCCTATCAAGAAACGGCGATAGAAGATCAAGAAATTTGCGATCGAATATTTAAAGGCAAAAAAGCGTTAGCTCAAAATAATATCAATGACATTGGGCCTTGCCATAGCCCCAGTGAAGATGGGATTCCCTATTTTCATGACTATTTATTAAAAAAATTAAAAAATTAAAATTTAAATTAAAAAAAGTGAAGTTGAATTTATGAAAAATATAATTTTAAAGGGCGGCGATCATGCCGTTTTATTATTTTATGGCTTAGGGGGGAGTCCGCTAGAAGTTATTTCTTTGGCGACTAGGTTAAATCAAGAAGGTTATGCCGTTGAGATCCCGAGTATTCAGGGCTACGAGCATGCTGGTAAGACCGGTGAGATTTTTAAGCCTTATGAAACCTGGATTGATCAGGCTGTGAATTACTTTCATGAGATGAAAAAAAGATATCAGAAAATTTCTATTGGTGGCTTATCTTTAGGCTCGTCTGTTTCGCTAAGATTGGCGGAAATACTAGGCGATCAAGTGGAAAGCTTGCTGCTTTTATCAACAACTTTATATATAGACGGCTGGAGTATCCCCTGGTATCAGATGTTTATCCCAGTGATTTATTTCAGTCCTTGGCGAAGAAAAATTTTTTTTAGTGAGAGTGAGCCTTATGGGATTAAAAATCCTGAGCGTCGACAATTAGCCTCTCAGGGCATGAAAGAAAATGGGGTGTCTATAACAGGCGGGGCTAAAATATCTTTGTTTAAAATTTACCAAGCGCGACAATTAAACAAAATAATTATTAAAAATTTAAATAAAATTATTTGCCCAGTACTAATCATTCATGCGCGTGAAGATGACACGGCGAGTTTAAAAAACATGGAAGTTATTGGGTCTAAGATTAGCGCTGGAGAGATAGAAAAATTAATCTTGGAAGATAGTTACCATATTATTACGGTTGATAACGAGCGTGAGAAAGTTATGGATGCTTGTATTAAATTTCTTAAAAAGTTTTGATGACGGAGCAATCTGAAAGATGATGCGTGCAGGCCTATGCGTTTCAACAGATTGGGCTTTTTAGAAAATTTGGCGGGTGAGTTTAAAATAATGGATAAAGCCACAGCATTTATAAAATCCTTCAGCTTTAAAAAATAAGATCAGAACATGGTTTAGCTTTATTTATTTGCAATCTGGCAGGGCGCTCGGTAAGTTCCACTTTCTCTGATTGGGCCTTTCTGGAGCCCTACGCCCTAAGGATATTTATCATGTTGTCTGATTTAGGACTTTTGAAAGAGTTAAAAATCCCAAAGATTGCTGAGAAAATCTATCTAGAAACCAATCCTGCTGGGCTTTCTTGGAAAGATGAGTTGGGAAGATATCAGGGCTGCTGCCCGGCTTTAGCCAAGATGTATGAGACTAAGACCCAAGATATGCTGGGAAAAACAGAATTAGAGCAAAAAGATATTATTTTAGAATCTGCTAGAGCCTTATTTTTATTAGAAGACCAGCATGTATTTAAAAATAATCAAAAATATATTGCCTTTGGGTCATTCCAATATGCTGATGCTTATCGGCATGTCTGTTACACCAAAGAGAAGATTTTTGACCTAGAACAAAATAAAAACTTTGTCTTAGTGACTGGTATAGAGATCCCAAAATATATGATGGGATTTTTAATACAGACTAAAGCTAATCACTCTTCTCAAAGCCATTTTAATCACTCTAATCACTTGCCCAGAAATACCCTGCATTTTTCCAATATCAATTTAAATGCCGCCCACTATGAGATTAATCTTTCAGACCGTGAAGAAGAGTGTTTGTTTCTCATGCTTCGTGGGCATACGGCCAAAAGCATGGCCAGTGTTTTAAATCTGTCTGTTCGAACCATAGAGTTTCATACGGATAAATTAAAAATTAAATTAAGCAGCACCCGTAAAAGTCAGCTTTTAAAAACAGCGATTGATTTGGGTTATTTAAATTTAATCCCACAAAGATTTTTAGTGGGTCTGGATGTTCAGGGTGCTGCTGTAAATTAAATTTTTGGATATGTTCCAGTGTAACCCGCCCCGTAGTAGCCCATTGGGGGATGCGGCCATTGGTCTTTTTTATTCAGCAAAGGGGCGCGTGCTGTGTGATCGTCTGATCCATGAAAGAATTTCGCACAGCGACTTTCTGGATGTGTCTTGCCATAGCATTGAGCAATTTTTGAAGCGGTATACAGCAAAATTCCTAAGCCAATGAGCGAGCCAAAAATAATCGGAATCGCGATATTTAGATCAGTTTTTTCGGATTGTTTTTTTAATTCTTGGCAAGTGAAGGCATAAAAATCTGAAAATCCTGCAGCGAAATACTGGGAGCAATTACTTGCCGTCTGGCTTAAAGATAAAGTCCAGGTGTCATTAATGGGCGCCAGATCTTTGCCGACACTGAAGGTTGGGATATCGCAGTTAAGTATGCTGGAGGTGGTGTTAGCGCTAGTGCTATTAAAGCTATTTTGAGCAGAGATAAAAAATCCCTGGCAAATAGCTGAAACTGTTTCGCCCAGCATTGTGATCATTTCAGGGATATTAAAATTGGGGTCGTTGACTTGTCCTGAAACAAAACTAATGGCCCCTTCGACGGTCCCGTTGACGCCGTAGGTATAAATTTGAGAAAAATTGCCTGACATGAAGATGCTCCTGAGGATTAATAAAAAACAGGAGGCTTTGTATGATTTTTAATGCTGGGAGGGAACTCGGATTAAATACGAGTCATGAAGATTTTATTTAGATAATTTTTGGAAAATATCGCTTGATTTTAAAATGTCATTATGACATATTATTGACCTTCATTGGGTGTGAATTAAAAAATTAGAGGGGTTGGCCTTGCGTGTAATTTCCAAGAAAAAGATACGGGATTTTTGTTCGGAGCACGCTAGAGCAGAGTTAGCCCTCGTAGAATGGTATTACAAGATGAGGTCTTGCTCTGCGAAGAGTTTTCATGAATTAAAAAAGATTTTTAATGCGGTAGATCTAGTCGGGAAATACAGCGTGTTTGACATTGCGGGTAACCATTATCGGTTGATTGCAGCGATCCATTACTCCAGCCAATCTTGTTATGTCAGGCATATTTGGAATCACGCGGAATATAGTAAAAAAAACAATCAAGAAAAATTAAATAAAGGTGAGATATGAGAAAACCAGCTGTAGCACTGATCAACTATTCAGATCATCAAAAAACCGAAAACACCTTCAAAATTCCCATTACAGTATTCAAAAGACCAAAAACGCCTAAAGAATATGCAGAGCTTGAAAAAGTGTTGGATTCTTTGATGGATCTTGTGGGCAATGATGAAGCCCATCCTTTGGCGCTTTTAATGCAAATCATTGGTGAGAATTTAGAGCAGTATGACAATGAGCACTTTCCAGCGATTGGTGCGGGTATTAGTGAAATCGAGATGCTGAAACATCTGATGAGCGTCAATAATCTCACTCAAAAAGACCTGGCGCCGATTTTTGGCAGTCAGGGGAATGTCTCAAAGTTTCTATCTGGAGAAAGAAACTTATCTAAAGCCCAGATGCAGGGTTTGAAAGAAAAATTTGGCTTGAGTGCAGATTTTTTTATTTGATTAAAAACCTAGTAATTAATCCCAGTAGGATTTTTTCAAAAAACCAGGATGATGTTTTTTTATTTTTTTAAGATTGATTAAAAATCATGAAATTTGGATGGACCATTATTTATGTCCGTGATGTTCAGCAATCTTTAAATTTTTTTGAGAAAGCGTTTGGTTTAAAAATAAAAACTTTTCAAGAAAATTTTTATGGTGAATTAGACACTGGCGAAACGACCTTGGCTTTTGTGAGCCATGAGATGGCTGAGGCGAGTTACCCTGGAGGATATATCCCAGCAGATCAGAACCCAGATAAACCTGTTGGGGTTAAAATTTCTTTCGTGGTTGAAAATATGGATCAGGCGTATTCCCAGGCCATCAGTGCTGGGGCTATTCCCATTCAGATGCCTATTCAAAAACCTTGGGGCTTGGTTGCTTATTTGCATTGTCTGAGCGGGGTGATTGTTGAGCTTTTTGTGCCGGCTTCATGAGGGCCATTCTAAAGTTGTAAGCTGGCGAAAATCACATCTCCAGCTCATTCAGCATGAACTTAAAATTTCTGCTTCTTAAAACCGAGCGAGCTGGCCTACTAAATAATAAGGGACGGATAGGAGGTTTTCTGATTCCCAACCTAAAGGCGCATGAGAAATTCGAATGCCATAAGGGGCTGGGAATTTTTCTAGATAAATTTTTAATGATTTCATTTGGCGGCTGTTTCCTGCTTTGACTTCAATGGGAATAATCTTGTCCTCTTTTTGCCAGAGGTAGTCGATTTCAGATTGAGATCCTCGTGTGTCATTCGACCAAAAAAATAAAGCAGGTTTTTCAGAAGCGGAACTTAAATTAAGTAATTGCTGTCCAACCCATTGTTCAGCCAGAGCGCCTTTATTCACCAGAGATAAATCGCCCTGTGAAAATAGCGTGCTGTCGAGTCTGAGTTCTCGTAAATAAAGCCCCGTATCTAAATAAAGTAATTTGAATTTTTTTGGATTTTGATTGGCCGCTAAGGGTAAGCCTTCTCCATTGGTCCAGGTAATAAAATGACAAAGACCAGAGAGCTGTAAAAGTTCGAGGGCCGCTTTAACTTCTCGAATGCCTGCATTTTCTTCCAACTTGGAATAAGAAATTTGCTGGCCTAGGTGGTAGGGCAATTTGGGGAAAATAGTTTTAAGTAAGGCATGCTGATTTTGCGTCTTACTATATTTACCAAAATCGAGGGCATAGCCCTGAATTAATTTACTTTGAACTTCTGCGACTCCCAAAACATCCGTGGGGTTATCGATGAAATATTGAACAGCCTCAGGCATGCCACCTGTGAGGGTGTAGTCACGGACAAGAGACAAGGCTTTTTGATGAATGCTGTCTGGGATGGGATCACCAGGTCTAATAGTTCGAATCCACTCTAATAAAAAATCTTCATTTTTAGCGAGTAAAAATTCTTCAAAGCTCATGGGATTTAAAAACACGAACTCAACACGACCAACAGGCATTCGAAACCCAGTGTCATTCAAAGTAAATTCCAATAAAGAACCCGCAGAAATCACAGCAAGATCAGGCATTTTTTCTTTGAAATAACGCAACGCTAATAAGGCGTCTGGGCAATCCTGAATCTCATCTAAAAATAAAAGAGTTTCTCCCGGTGTAATTTTTTGGCCGGTTTGAATCTGCAAGCGATTAATGATTTCTATGGGATCTAGGGATTTAAAATCCGCAGTGCAGGCGGGCATGAATTCGAAGTTAATCGTCACTAGATTTTTAAAATTTTTTTCACCAAATGTTTTAATTAAATAGCTTTTTCCGACTTGTCGAGCGCCTCGAATTAGTAGAGGGGAGCGATTTTTCTTTTTTAACCAACGGGTTAAGTAAGATTCAGCCTGTCTAAACATGATTTTTCACCTAATTTTTTTATAGATTTTCTATGGTTCCTCATGAAGTCATTTGAGTTTTTAGCATTTATGCCAGAAAGTCAATTGAGTTTTTAGCATCTATGACAAAAAGTCAGGTATTTCTCGTTTTTTATGGGCTTTTTTATGGCTGTTCCCAGCGTTCTGTGGTTGAAAATATGGATCAGGCGTATTCCCAGGCCATCAGTGCTGGGGCTCGTCCCATGGTTCAATATGAAAATTATTTATACAAAGACAGCCGCTTCGTGAGCTGTCTAATTAATTCTTCTGGGCCATATACGACTGCCGCATAAAACTTTAAATTTTCTTCAGGCTGTTGTGCCGTTCTTGTCATCTGCTCCAGATAATCCCCGCCGGTCATGGTGTCTAAAAAAGCGATGGATTCTATTTTTTGATTATTTTCTTGCGTATTTTTTAAAGCTCGGGCTTCAGCTAATACTTTTCGAATCTCCTGGGACTTGGCTTTTAGAATAATAAAAGGCATGCCGGAAATAGGGTAAATATTACCGCTGGCGTCTTGATAATTTTCTAGATGTAAAGCCTGCGCGCCAATGCGTGTTCCCATGGCAATGGCAGCATGATTAGCCGCATTGATGGCAATACCTAGCTCAATATCTTTATTTAAAATCGCTACGAGTCGGTGAGTGAAAACAGTGCATGACATGAGAGGCTCCCTAAGATTTAAATCAGGGGATTATTAAGATTATTTTTAATAAAACAGCTCGTATTAAATACGAGTAGGAATTTTTTAAAAAACTGGAATGATGCGCGTTGTTTTGGAATCACTCTGGAGAAAAAAATATGATGAGTGCTGGCATGATTCGATATTTCTTAGCCTTATCTCCGATACCTCGGCATGCACATGAATTCGCCAGAGAGGAGGGGCTAGTTCTTAGCGATTATATAGGCCTTACGGAGACGCAAATTGAAGGCATGTTAAAAGGCTTCAGCCGGGAAGATGTTGAAGGTTTTAATGGTTTAGATGCGTGGCAGTTAGGGGCTATATATGAATGCGGTTTGACGCGAGCGCAGGTGAATCACGATTGGTTTCATCAGATACATTATTGGGCAGCAAAAAAAGGTTGTTTTTCTTATGAGTCTTATGCAGGGCTGAGTGATACACAGGTTCTATATGGGATCATGGAATGCATGTTTCGCAAGGACATCGAAGGCATCACAGATAAGTGGAAATTGCGAGGCATGGACTTGGACTGGGGGGGCTTAAGTCGAGAAGAAGTCGATCATCCCTGGTTTGCTAAGGAACATGTTCGTGCGGCCAGAGCCGGGATTCCATATGCTGAATATCAGGGCCTGGCAGAGATTCAAGTAAGGTTTATCAGGCGTGGTTTGTGCAGAAGGCAGGTGGAAGGTTTGGAAGTTGAGCAGTTAAATTTAGTTCTAAGACATGAGCTTCCTACTGCAGAAATTTTTA
>Ga0214919_10005608_pt1 | contig 17691 bp, 13 predicted proteins | sample LL1503_MetaG_FD_177994 | JGI IMG/M metagenome (GOLD analysis project Ga0214919, IMG submission 177994) | Freshwater microbial communities from Lake Lanier, Atlanta, Georgia, United States - LL-1503 | ecosystem: Environmental > Aquatic > Freshwater > Lake | place: USA: Georgia | collected...
GGAACATGCGCGCCAACGCACTTCATCAAACTTTGCACGCTCGCGGGATTGTGCGCGCCGTCCACAAGAATGCGCGGACGCTCGCTGATCACTTCCATGCGGCCAGGCACTTTGACATTGCCAAGTCCGCGCGTGACTTTATTTTCCGGGCAATCAAATCCGCGGCTCTTTAAAATGTCCACGGCGGAAAGCGCCAGACCGCAATTGGAACTTTGGTGCTCGCCCGGAAGCGGCACTGGCAAATGTTCCAAGCGACTGGTCTTGGTGTACAAGCACACGCGCGCGTGCGGGCCGAGATCCGGATCTGAGCAGAAGCGACTGGAGAACTCAATGTCCTTGTTGACCACGCGTAGATCCGCTCCAACTTTACTGGCGACATCACGGAATACCTTTTCCACATCGGCTGGTGGATCAAACACCAAAGCGGTTACGCCCTTCTTGAAAATACCGGCTTTTTCGCGGGCAATGAGCGGCAATGTGTTGCCCAGCAACTTGCAGTGATCGAAGTCGATCGTGGTGATCACGCACACCTCTGGAGTGATCACGTTGGTGCTGTCGAGACGGCCACCCAGGCCCACTTCAATCACCGCGATGTCCACGGCTTCGTTGGCGAAATACTTCAAGCCAATCGCCGTCATGACCTCGAAGAAAGTCACTTGCTCCGTCAACTTTAATGTGGCTTTGGCAACCTTGCGTATCAATTCGATGAAATCATTTTTGCTGATGGGCTTGCCGTTCACAACAACGCGCTCACGCACGTCCACCAAATGCGGGCTCACAAACTCGCCAACTGTGTATCCACATTCGCGCATCATGCTTGCGATCATGGCCACGGTGCTTCCCTTGCCCACAGTGCCCGCCACATGCACGGTCTTCACTTGGTCTTGGGGATTGCCAAGTAGCGCGAGCAACTTACGCATGCGATCCAACTTGAAGGCGTTGTCCGAGTATTGAACATTGCGAATCTTTTCGTAGTCGGTTCGATCATGCAACCAACGCAAGCACAATGGGTAGGTCGACAAATCTGGAAGTTTCGCCGCCTTCACATCGGGCTTGGCTTCAACCGTGGACTTCGCAGATTTCAGGGCGGGCTTAACGGACTTTTTTGTGGTCGTGCGTGACATGGGATCGATAGTATGAAATTTAGGGTTGCAATTCAAATCGAAGTATTTAAAGCACTATTTTATATATACTTATGTAAAAATCACCCAAATCCAATTTGGATCCATTTTCACTCTGGTGGCGGGCAATGACGCTTTGACTTGGATTGCTTTAGCGCCATTCATGCTTTGGATAACGCCGACGCAATTCATTGCGCAACTGCGGATAGAGCGTCTTCCAAAATCCACCAAGGTCGCTTGTGACTTGCAGTGGGCGCATGTTGGGACCCAGAATTTCCAGAACGATTGGCGCGCGACCGCCGCCAACCGCGGGAGTGTTTTCAAGTCCGTACAACCATTGAATTTTTCCGGCCGCGCGCGGCGGCGCGCCAACTTCATATGTGATGGGAATGGGGCGGCCACTTGGCACCGCAAGTGTGGTGGGCGCCATGCGCTCCACGAAACGTTGATCCTCATAGGAGAGCGCGTCACGCACCGCGGCCATGCAAGCGCGTGTTTGCAACTCGCTGGCGCGCACCGCTCCGCTGACAATCTCAAGTTGTATGCACTGCACATCGCCAGAGTCGTACGCAAGAAGATTTTTTTCTGGAAACCATTGGGCCACGCAACGAACGCGTTGAATCCACTGCGTGACCTCGTCATTCCACAACGGCAACTCCAACACGCCCTCTTGAATCTTGCAAACAAGAATCGAACCCGCTTGCGCCAAATCTTTGGGCGGACGACTGGTTGTGTTCAACACGATTTCGTCGAATGTTTTTTGCTCGGCTTCTTCAACGGCCCGCAGGGTGTCGTTCCAGCGTGTCACATGCGCCGTGACAAATCGCTGTGGACAGGCTTTTTCAAGCCATTCCTGCTGAATTGGCGCGACCATGGAAAGCAACTGCGCGGTGGGATCGCCGGGGTTCTCGCGCGCTTGAAGCGCGATCATAAATCCAGCGTGCTCCACCACGGAATCGCGGTCAATCAACGCTTTGCGGCGACCCGACGCCAACACATGCGGCCGCTGCGTATCGGGCTTCCACACAACATGATCCGCATAGCCGGCCACAATTGACATGGTGATATTTTCAAGCGAGTCATCCGTGTCCGGCGCGTCGGGCAATCGCAACGCCTGGCGCGTGGCTTGCTCAAGTCGTTCGGCGGCGCGCGATACTTCGCGAATCGCTTCGTCGGATACTTCGATCGAGCGCGGCAACTTGCGGGCTTGCCACGCGTCCAAAATTCTTTCGCGCGCCAACATATCGCTGGGCTGATCAAACTGTTGCAGCGCGTGCAACAACGACGCCGCGGTGGCCCCGCGCACAATGTCGCGCTCGCAAAATATCGCGGCCCATCGTGAGGCGCGGCGCAGACATCCACGCTGCGCGGCCTCGGTCAACATGCGCGCCACCCTGGGCGGCGCGGAGATGCGGCTCATTTGTTTGCCCCACTGAGTCAACGCGCCAGACTTGTCGATCGCATCCAGCGCCTGAAGATTTTCCACCGCGCGCTTGAGCGAGTCGGCGCCGGGGCTTTCAATCCACTTGAAATCACCGTGTTTTCCCGCCAAAGCCGCGGCCAGCATGACGGCCTCGGACAATTCACTGCGTTGAATTTCGGGCACATCAAATGCATCGCGCTTGGCGTGGTCCATTTCGCTCCACAGACGAACGCAACAGCCAGCCTGCGTTCGACCCGCGCGACCCGCGCGTTGATCGGCGGCGGCGCGACTGATGCGCTCGGGACGAAGTGTGTCAATGCCGCGCTTGGCGTCGTAACGATGAATGCGCGCGTAGCCCGAGTCCACCACGGCGCAAATTCCAGGCACCGTGATTGAAGTCTGCGCAACATTTGTGCACACCACAATGCGGCGCCGCTTGGATGGATCAAGCGCGGCGTCTTGCTCTTGCGCTGGCATGGATCCATGCAGTCGACGCACATCGATGTCGCTGTTGGCAACCAACCCTTGCAACGCGCGCGCGGTCGCGTCAATTTCAGCCGCGCCTGGCATGAACACAAGCACATCACCGTTCATGCGCCGCGCCAACTCCACGGCTTCTTGCGCCGCGAACTGCGGCATGTCCTTCCACGCTGGCTCGCGGCGATATTGAATATCAATTGGAAAGTTGCGGCCGCTCGCATGCACATGCTCCGCGGCAAGCGCGGTTGCGAGCGCGTTTGCATCCAACGTGGCGCTCATGACAATAAAGGCTAAATCAGCGCGTTTTGACTGTAATTGCGCCACCGCGGAAATGGCCATGTCGGCCTGCAAAGAGCGCTCGTGAAATTCATCCACGATCACAACGCCCACGCCGCGCAATTGCGGATCCGCAAGCACCATGCGCAAAAATATTCCCTCGGTCACAAACCCAATGCGCGTATTGGCGCTCCACGCGGATTCAAAGCGCGTACGAAAACCAACCACGTCGCCCAACGTTGTTCCCATTTCGCTGGCCACGCGGCGCGCCACCAATCGCGCAGCCAATCGCCGTGGCTCCAACACAAGAATAGTTCCCTTCGCGCCCTGCTCCGCCAAAATCTGCGGCAGTTGCGTGGTTTTTCCGGAGCCCGTTTCCGCGGTCACAATCAGGCGCCCATTTTGCGACAGCGCCGCGATCAATTGCTCGCCCATCAATCGAATGGGAAGCGCCGCGGTGTCGGATGTCATCGAGTCACAAGCCGAGTTCTCACATCATCCAAAAACTTGGTGATCTGCCCTTGTTCCTTTGGAGTGCTGCTGCCCTCGATCTCGCCCTGCCAAAAATCCAAGAACCCGTTGGCGCCGCGGTCGCTTAAATTTCCGCCACCCGTCATGCGGCTTTGCCGCTCCTCATTGCGCTTGCCTTGCTCGCGCATGGCGTCAAGACGATCGGAATCCGATTTGGGTTCCTCTTTGCCGGTGGTCACCTTTTCCATTTTGCGCTGCCAGGAAATCACCCACTCATCTATGAACGCGCCGCGCTTGGATGGAGGCAACCCCATGTAATCTTTGGCGCCTTGGACCAGCACATCCTTGGCGATCATCTTCACATTCTCTCGCAACTGATCGCGCGCGGGGCCGGCGACTCCAGCTAAAAATGCCGCCATTGCGGCGCTTTCGCCAGGTTTTAAACTGCGAAAACGTTCAGCCAAATCCATCATGAAACGTATGCGCTCCTCAAGTGGGAGTTTGGAAAAATCTTTCATGGTGAGATAGCTCAGCGTGTTGTCGATGGGCGTATCAAAGATGCTTGGAGGCGGACGCAAGCGCGCGGCATTCCACAGCAACACAACGCACGCCAATATCGCAACCAACAGCGCGGCGCCAATTTTGGCCAAGCGCTTGCGATCTTGCAAAAACATTTCAACCTTATAAGAAAGAGCGAAACTCATTCTTGTGGTTCTCCCGAGGCGTCATCGCTGGCTTGCTCTTCTTCAATGGCTTCTCGAACCGAACCATCAACATAGAGCGCGTTGCGCGGTGAACGTGTTCCAGGATGTCGATCGGCTGAATCCATAAGAAGCGGATAGTAACTCGCGCGCGGACCAGTTCCACCAGCGCGCTTGTCCACGCCGGAATAAAAAGTCTCAAGCAGCTGCCCCTCTAAATCCGTGCGCGCCTTGGCCTGGGCGCGCTCGTTGAGTTTCTGCAAAAACACCGTCTTTGTCACTTGAAATTGCACTTCGGGCGTGTAGCGAAGAAGGCCGGGTATGTACATGTAACTGGTTCCGGTCGCCAAACTTTCATCATCCACATCGGCGGGGCAAAACCAAATCTCGCTGGCTTGATCCACATAGCCTTTCAACAATTGCGGCAAACCATTTTCAGGGCCGTTCAAACCAATCGCGGGCAACATGTTGGCCATTGGAATTCGATCGCCATGCGCTTGTGAATAGGAGCGAATGGGCGTGTTCAGTTGGCGCAAATTGGAAATACATCCGGCATTTTTGGCGCTGGCTCGCACCATGGAAATTGCCGGGAAGGCGATGCCCGAGAGCACGGTGATGATGCCAAGCACCACCAACAACTCGATCAATGTAAATCCACTTCGACGCGCGTTCATCCGCACATGATAGGCGCGTGGATCACTCCTTCAAATCATCAAGGGATTCAAAAAGCGCCTCCACAAATCGATCGGCGTCGAAAGTTTCAACGTCATCGGGAGTCTCGCCAACTCCAACAAGTTTCACGGGCACGCCAAGCTCCTCGCGGATTTGAACTACGGAACCTCCGCGCGCCGTGCCATCAAGTTTGGAAAGAAACACGCCAGTCACGCCGGCGGCCTCGCCGAAAGCCTTGGCTTGGGCGATGGCGCTTTGACCAGTTGTGGCGTCAAGCACCAGCAGCGTTTCGTGCGGCGCGCCAGGTATTTTTTTAGCAAGCACGCCTCGAATTTTCACCAACTGGCGCATGAGACCCTCTTGATTATGCAAGCGACCCGCGGTGTCCACCAACAACACGTCGGCCTTGCGCGCGATGGCCGCCTCGGCCGCGTCAAACACCACCGACGCTGGATCCGCGTTGGTGGAACCGCGCACCACATCAATGTCAAGGCGCTTGGCCCACACTTCCAATTGCGCCACGGCGCCAGCGCGGAACGTGTCACCCGCCGCCAACAATACTGAGCGACCTTCATCTTTAAGCGCCTTCGCAATTTTCGCAACGCTGGTTGTTTTGCCGGAGCCATTCACGCCCACAACTAAAATCACAGTTGGTCCCTCGGCCACTTTTGCCAACGACAAATCGCTTCCGCGCAATCTGTCTTTCAATCGCTCTTTCAAAATTCCAACCGCGTCGCTGCCGCGCTTGGCGGTTCCGCCACGAAACGCGCGGCGAACTTCGTCCACCACTTCGCGCGCAATGCGCACGCCCATATCCGAGGCCACCAACGTGCTTTCAATTCGATCGATCAAGTCCTCGTCCAGGTCCTTGCCCTTGAGAACTCCGCGAAGTCCGCCACCCACGGCGGCAGCCGTTTTTGAAATGCCACGGCGAAGCGCGTCCAGCGCCGAGCGAAACATCAGCGCTTGCCTCCGCGATCTTTCCACCAACGATCCAGCACCGCGTTCACAAACGCAGGACTATGTTCGCCGCCAAATTCACGCGCCAATTCAACGGCGGCGTCAATCACCGCGACTGGCGGAGCCATTTCATGCGTGATTTCATACACCGCGATGCGAATCACATTGCGATCCACCGCCGGTTGGCGATGGATGGGCCATTCAGGTGACAGTTGCGCGATGGCCGCGTCGGAAACATCGCGCTCGATCCACGCCGCGCGCGCCAATTCAACGCCTTGCGCCAGACATGAATCACTTTCGGAGCTTTGCGCGTCATCTCGAAATGCGCCAACCAAACTTTCACCAGCGCCTCCATTATTTTCGCCGCCCAAATCCATTTCAAACATTGCTTGCAACGCGCAACGACGCGCGTTGCGACGGTCCTTGGCCACGCTCATGATTTTTTCTCCACATTTGAAATTTGGCGAAGACGCGCGAGTTGGGCGTGCGTTCTCAACGCGGCGTTCATGGCGAACGCGCCGGCGTCGCCCTTGATTCCACCCGAGCGCGCTTTAGCTTGACTTAAACATTCAACCGTGAGCACCGCGAGCGCCACGGGCTTCGCATGCGCCACCGAGAGTTGCGTGAATTGCGTGAACGCGGCATTCACAATAAATTCGTCGTGGCGCGTCTCGCCACGCACCACGCAACCAATCACCACCACCGCGTCAATGTCGCTTCGCCGCAACATCTGCGCCACCACCGGTGGCAAATCAAAAATCCCGTCAACGGTTGCTCGACGCAAATCGGCGTCAAGCCCGCCAGCTTTGTGAAACGCGGTCTCCGCGCCATCAAGCAACCGCTGATAAATTTCCTTGTGATAATCAGCGGCGACAATGCCAATTCGCACGCCCAAGGCGCTGACTGGGGAAATTACTTCTTCTTTGGATCGACGCATAGATGGATGATGGTAGTGATCTTGAAGCACTCGCCGCAATCAGCCATTTCGTAGCATGGTTCAAATGCGAGTTTCACTGGTCCGAATTTTTGCCGCCCTGCAGTTGATGCGAATTCCACTCGCTGCCGGTGCCGCCGTGAATGTGATGTTCGCCACCCTGCTCGCGCGCTTTGACGGCGCGACTGCGCAACTTCCTATTTCCACATTGCCGCTGTGGTTGGCGCTGATGGCGGCCGGCGTGATTGGATCCGGACTCTTTGGTTTCGCGGCGGGCATGAATGATTTGCTCGACGCGCGGCGCGATCAAACTTTTCAGCGCAACCGTCCGCTCTCATCTGGACGACTCACCACCGCGCAAGCAACACTGCTCACATTCACCGCGCTCTTGGCCAGCATGATTGGCGCCTCGCTGTTTGGCGAAACCAGTGTGGCGGTGGCGCTCTTCACGGCGTTTGGAATTGCAATGTGGAACACCATGGGTCGCTTTGTTCCCGCGGTTGGATTGCTCATGCTTGGGTTGGCGCAAGCAGGAAGTTTTTTTATTCCGTGGATGGGACAATCATTCACGTTGCCGGCCTCGCTCATCTTGGTGCAGACCGTAGCCACTGGATCGCTGCTGCATAAAGTTTTAGAGAAGCGCCCGCGCTTGGATCGCTCGTCCACAATTCTTCTCTCCATTCTTTGCGCATTGGCGGTGTCGGGCTTAACTTGGCTTTCCATTCGCCGTGGCGCCGCCGATTGGCCAAACGGCGAATCATGGCTCGCGCTGGCGCCGCTTGTGGCGATGGCCATCTTCGCTTGGCAATCCAACCGCGCTCTTGCCGCAAGCAACGTGAATGAAACCGCCGACTCGTTGCGCAGGGCCGCGGCCATATTTCCACCCATCGCGGCGGCGGCATGGATGTTGTCCATTTCGCAAACTCAATGGGCCATTGTTTTTTCAATATTTGCCGTATTTTCGTGGGCTCTTTCATGGTTGGCCCGGGAAGTTCACGACATGATTGGTCAAGCAACGGCGTGGCGTGGATAAAGTTTCCGGTGGAGTGGATACATCCATTGAACGCGCGGCCGCAAAAATTTCTCCGCCATCGTGACGCCCATTTCAGCGGTAACATTCCTGCATTCATGGTCATCCGAGCGATCATTCTTATGTTGGCCGTCACCCACGCCGCGCTCGCGCAAGAAATGACAAATGTCACCGTGACTGGAGATCGCCTGAGCGGATTTGTTTTGCCAATTGAGCCGGTGAAAAGCGATTTGGTTATTGAAGGCACGCGCGCCTTCGCTTGGAAAGTGGATGACACGCGCCGACTTGTTGTGCAAGGCGATGTGCGCGTGACCGTGGGGGCGTATTCATTCGCCACCAAAAAAGTTGTGGTGTGGATCAATCGCATTCCATCAGCGGCGGGATTGATCACGCAGTGCGCGATGTATTTTCCGGAAGTGGGCGAGCCCACTCGACGCGCCGGTCTTGGAGTGGCTGGCGATGACGTTTTGGTGACGGCGAGTTTTCGCGGCGAAGTGAAATTAAAAGTTCCGCTGTTGGAGGACAAAGCGCCACCGCCACAAGAATTTACCAATGGCGATTTGCGGCTTAAGGGCTATCTGCAAACTCTGGCCAGCGGACCCGCCAAACTTTTAACGCAACCATATGTTGATCAACCCAAAGTGGCTTCGGGCGAAACTCCAATGATCGTGGGCGCGGCTCTGCCCACGCCGCCCGTGATGGCGGCGCCAGACACCACAGTTGCTCTCGCGCAACGAGGTTCGCTCGCAATTTTTCAGCCCGGCGACCTGGTCACTTTCGCTGGCCGTGAAACATCCGTTGATGAAAAAACCGACACGATTATGGTGACAGGAAGCGCGCTGATTGATCTCACCGCCAATGATCCGCGCCTCAAGACCGGCGAACTTCGATTGTCCAGCGAACGCGCCGTGGTTTTTCTGAAGCCCGGATCGCTGACAAAAATCCGCGAGGACTCTGGCCAACTCGATGTAAAAACCGTGCAAGGAATTTATTTGGAGGGCGATGTGATCGCCACCGACGGCAACTACATCATGCGCGGGCAACAAGTGTATTACGACATCGCGCTCAACCGCGCCGTTGCCGCTCAAGCGGTGCTGAGAACGTATGTGCGCGCCGGTATTCCCGTGTACGCGCGCGCCAATGAGATGCGCCAAATTTCCGCGGATCAATTTGAGGCCACCGACGCGCGCGTGAGCATCAGCGAATTTTTCACGCCGCATCTTTCGGTTGGGGCCGACAAAATCACCGTGACCAAAAATCCGGGCAAGGACGCGGGCACCACCATTGACGCCAGCCATGTCACATTCCGTTCTGGCAGCACGCCAATTTTCTACTGGCCCTACATGAGCGGCACGCCGGAAAAAACCGTGCTGCCGGAAATTTCCGCGGGCTACAACGAATATCGTGGAACCACAATTGGAACGCGCTGGGATTTGTGGGCGTTGCTTGGCTACGACCCAATTCCCGGACTGGAAGCCAAACTTGTCAACGATATTTACACGTTCAACGGCGTCGGCCTTGGAACAAAATTCAGCGGTTTAGGCGGCAATTTGAATATGTATGGCTTCTATGACTTTGAGAACGAGGAGCAAGCATCCACGGGTGTGACATACACCTCCGCCTTGAAATATCGCGGCTTGATCGACGGTGATTACACCTATCTCATCGATGAACATTCGCTTGTGCAGGGATCCTTGGCGTGGACAAGTGACGGCGCCTTCGTGAACACGTTTCGCCAAAACGATTTCGCCAATCGTCTTGAATATGAAACGGTGGCTTTCTTGAAATTGCAATCTGGCAACAGCGCCTTCACGTTGCTGGGTAAAAATGATCTTGATGGATACGTGATCAATAGTTGGATGCTGGCCAGCCGTCCCTACTCGGTCAACAAACTTCCAGAGGCCGCCTACCGCCGTTACGGTGATTCGTTCTTCACCGACCACTTGTCATGGACGCAGGAATATTCCGCCAATGTCATGTCGATGCGTTTGCAAAATGGAACGCCCGCCACGAACGCCGTCACCAGTGCGGCGTTCAATGCGCCCAACGCCACTAACACCGCGGCAAATCCAATATTCAACGCCAACACAAATATCTCAGACGCATACCAAGCGGCGGGTTACAACGAGGACATGTATGTGCGCGCCTACACGCGCCAAGAGTTGGCGTACCCAATCGACATCTCCCCCGCCAAGATCACGCCATTTATCAACGGCACCGCGATCGCGTACACGCTGAATGATTTCACCAACTACTCCACCATCAATGGCACCGACGGCCAGTCTGGCACCACGCGCGGGCTCATGGGTATTGGCGCGCGCAGCAGCGCTGAATTTTCCCAGTCGTTTGACGGCGTGCAAAACGCGGCGCTTGACGTGAATCGTTTGCGTTATGTGGTGCAGCCCACTTCAACTTTGTGGGCCGGCTACGACACCGCCGACAAAGGCGAGTACCCAATCTTTGATCAGAATGTTGAAGGAATTTCCGCGGCGCAAGTGGCGCAAATTGGCGCAAAGCAACGGCTGCAAACATATCGCGGCGGTCCTGGAGCCTGGACCAGCGTTGATTGGATCACGCTTGATGCGGGCGCTGTTGTGAACAATGGTGGCGCAAACTTTGGGCGCACCAGCAACACGGGTCTGGCATACGCGCAAAGTCCAACTCCATCTTTTTATTCCTGGCGCCCCGAACTTTCACAATGGGGCAGCCATCTTTACGGCAGCACTTCGTGGGCTATTTCCAGCACATTCACAGCGTACGGTTCGGTGAAGTGGATGCTTGATGATGTTCCAACATACTCCACTGGCGCATTTAAAAATATGGCGCGTGGCTCATTAGGAATGCGAATGCAACACTCGCCCGACACCAGTTTCTTTATTGAGTACCGCAGCATCAATAATTTTGATCCAACAAACTACTACATCAACGACGAGTTGCTGCAACTTGGCGTGGAGTATCAGATTTCAAAGCTGTACACATTCACGCTGAGTCCGCAGATTGATTTGGTTGAGCACAACTTGCGCGCCGCCACTGCGACGCTGAGTCGAAGCTTTCCAGATTTCAATTTAAGCGCCGGCGTGGGCTACGACTCCCTCACCGATGTCTACTCATTTGGAATCAGTCTTTCCATTCCAGCCGTTGGAGCGAAATCACCTGGACTCACCGGCAACAGCACAACCGGTCTCAGCCAATAAATGCCACGCGCGCTCATTGCAAAAGTGTAAATAACACGCTCTTGCGGCCGCAAAATGTCGACTTTCAAATGAAATCCGCGCGCAATCACTCTTCAAAGAGCGCGCTTGGAACTTCGATCAACTTCTCGCCAATGTGCGCGGCGCCCGCGGCGGTAAGCCTGCGTCCTTGACGCGTGCGCGATAAAAATCCACGGCGCAACAAATATGGCTCCACCATGTCTTCCAGCGTGCCCGCGTCATCGCCCAGTGTCGCGGCAAGCGCGTCAAGGCCAACTGGTCCGCCGCGATATTGCCGGGCCAGCGTGGTTAAATATTTTCGATCGAGTTCATCCAGGCCCATGGCGTCAACGCCTTCAAGCTCCAGCGCGCCGTCAACAGATTTTTCATCCACCCTGCCGCCTGATTTCACCGCGGCCCAATCACGCACGCGCCGCAACAAACGCAGCGCCACGCGCGGAGTTCCCCGACTACGACCCGCGATACGCGTCAGCGTGCTGTCGGCCACTTTCATGCTTAACAAATCCGCGGCCCGCACCAGAATGCGTTGCAAATCGGCGTCATCGTAAAAATCCAAATGGTGCGCAATGCCAAATCGGCTGCGCAACGCCTGCGTGAGCAAACCCGCGCGCGTGGTGGCGCCGATCAGCGTGAATGGTTTCAACGGCAGCGTGACAATGCGCGCGTGCATGCCGCTGTCCACCGTGAAATCCACGCGGTATTCCTCCATCGCGGGATAAATATATTCCTCCACGCTGGCTGGCAAGCGGTGAATTTCATCTATGAACAATACGTCGCGCGGTTGCATGCGCGTGAGCGTGCCCACCAAATCGCCGGCCTTGGTGAGCGCGGGACCGCTGGTGACATATGCGCGCGAGCCCATCTCCGCGGCGATGACATGCGCCAGAGTTGTCTTGCCCAACCCTGGTGGTCCATGCAGCAACACGTGATCAATCGGTTCGTTGCGCGTGCGCGAAGCGTCCAGCGCGATTCGGATTCGCTCCACCAACGCGGACTGTCCTATGTATTCGTCAAGCGCGCGCGGACGCAATGTGTGCGACTGCGGATCAAGTTGATCTTCGACCACTTCATCAGCGGAAACAATGCGCTCGCGAGCCATGAATTAAAATCGAACCTGCGGCGCGGCGCGCGCAACTTCATTCTCTTCCTTGAAGAACGCGAGCACTTTGAAGCCAAACATTCCAGCCACAATATTGGATGGAAACACCGCGATCGCCTCGTTGTACGTCGCGACAGTTTGATTAAAGCCCTGGCGCTTGCCGCCAATTCTATTTTCCGTCTCCGCAAGTTCGCCCTGCAATTTCAGGAATCCGCCGTCGGCTTTTAGATTTGGATACGCCTCGGCAACGGCCATCAATCGGCCAAGCGAACGTCCAAGCGCGCCCTCGGCCTCAACACGATCGGTGAGCGTGCGCGCTTGCGTGGCCGCTGCGCGCGCCTGCATGACCGCGGTCAACGTTTCTTTTTCATGCGTGGCGTAACCCTTGACCGTCTCCACCAAATTGGGAATCAAATCATGGCGGCGTCGCAGTTCAACATCGATGTCGGCGAAGGAACCCTCAGCCGCGATACGGCGTCGCTGCAAACTGTTGTACATGGTGATCAAAGCGATCACCACCACAACCACAATGGCAACAAGAGCGAGAAGGACAATTGGAATCAGATTCAACATGTTGAACAAGATACCCATTTATATGACTGTAAATTTCTCCGCGCCGCGCCCGTCTTAATTCCAACTCAAGCCCTTGGGCCAGCGCGAAGTTTCCTGCGCATCCGCAGCCGCGACCAGGCCTTCAAGTCGGGCGATTTCATTGGCCACAAGTTGGGCGCGTTCCCATGGATTGCCGCAAGCCAACAAGTGGTAGCGCGCTTGTTCGTCGCGCAACATGGCCGCGCCAACAAGTTCAATCACCGCGTACGTTGGCATGTCCTTTCGATCCGCCCACTCGGCAACTTTTTGCACGCTAGCCAACCTCTGCAACATTGGCCTGTGCAACAACTCCTGCAAAATCTTCCGCGCCGCTTTCATTTTGGGCGGAAAATGATTGGGAGGATCAATGGGCTGCAACATAGCCGTGCGATACGCGCGCGATTCACCTGGCTCTTGAATTTCTTTGATGCGCGCGCGGCAAACTCCGTGCAACACAATGTTGTGCCTGCCATCTTTCAGCCGCTCATGCTGCACGATTTGTCCAACACACACCGCCGGCCGCAACTTGGGCGCGGCTCCAAGCGCGTCCACAAACTTCGCGCCCACAATCGCCATGGCGATCGGACCCGATGTCAATAAATTTCCGTCGTGCACTTTGCGCAGCGCGTCCTCCACCATCTGCCTGTAACGCGGCTCAAAAATATGCAGTCCTTGAACCGCGTGCGGTAAAAGCGAAACACACGAAAGTGGAAAGAGTGGAATCGGTCGATTGAAATCGACCATGATGGTGTCGCTCATACAAAGCCAATGCTAGGAGCGCGAAAGGGATTCGTCATCTCTATCTTGCGGAAAGTTTTTCCAAATGCTTCACCGCCGAACGCGTGCGATGTTGACGCGAGGAACGGAAAAGCGTGAGCAAATCCTCCGAATCAACATTGCCCACAGAAGTTGTTCCAAGCAGATCGTCCGTTTGAGCCGGCACTCTTCCGTCGGACAACACAGTCAGCGCCAAGCGTTCGCTCTGACTTAGGCCTTGGGAAAATCCCGCGGCAGAAAGCGGCGCATCGGCGATGATGTCGCCCCAAGGATCAATTTGCGGCGGCGAATCCACACAATATCCACCAGCTCGATCGCGCCAACGCTCGCCAAACGCCGCGATGCGATCCACCATGTCGCGCAGGCGCTCAATGCGAGGCAAAACCCACGGCCGCGCCAACCATTTCGCGGCGCCGCTTTCAGCGCGGCGATTTTGCATCAGCGTTTCCAACGCCTTCTGTGCGAATGCAAATCGATCAAAGCCCATCATGCGCACATACTCGCTGGCGTTGGTGGCGTGCAAATCAACGGTGACGATATCGGCGTCAATTGCCCCCAACTTTTCAAGCGCGTCAAGCGACAGCAATTCGCTGCGCACCGAGATCGCCAACGCACCCGCCTTTCGAATCTGCTTTGCAAACTCGACAACATCTGGATGCACCAGTGGATCACCCGCTCCACCAAGTGTCACCACCACGTCGCGCGCCTCCGCCACGCGCGCCAGAATTCGATCCATCCGCTTGGGAGTCATGGTGGGTCGCTGCAATGTGCCGAAGCGATGTGGACTTGCCAAGCCGCAACCGCGACGCCCCGTGTTCAATTCAATGGTTAGAAATTGCGGCACAAAAGTTGGCGGCGCGCTTGCATGTCGAGCAAGCGCCTCAAACTGAACGTCCGCGGAAATTTCGGCTCCATGCAACAGCGGCTCAAGCGCTCTGCGAATGCGTTGAATGCAACGCGGAGTATCCATGACCAATCGCTCGGGCACCGCGGCCACGAAGTCTGGAATATCAATGATTTCCGCGGCATTTCGATCATCAGCGCGTTCTTCAATCCACTGGCCAATGCTGCCCGCGGCGTCACTGGCCAACAAGCGAACGCTCTCTATTGGTAGGAAGCACGCGCCAATTCCAGGCGCCGCCAACGAGCAAACAAATTTTAAATCACCCGCGCTCGCGCGCCAGCGTTCCATCAAACCGCGCACACCCCACGATTCATCCACCGCCACCAAAGGCCAATCCGCGCCGCACACCAACACCGCGTTGGCGTGGACATGTTCGCACGCCAACAGCGCAGCCTTGGCGGAAAATACTTCGTCGAACACGCAAAGATTGGCGATGCCACCGCGAGAACATGAATCACTCCACGCGCGCGCCGATTGAATGTCACGATGCCCGGGACCGAACGCTGAATCTGCGGCATACACAATGTGCAAATGCGAACTTGGCTCAAGTCCATCCAGCGCAGCACGATGGTCCCAATGCTCGGGCGCCACCAAACACACATGCTCAATTTGATCGCTCTGTAGAAGTCGATCAATGGTGCGGCGCAACACAGTGCGTCCACCAAACTCCAATTCAAGCGAGCGTTCAACCCCAGTTCCGCCACGCAGTGGATCAATGGCAATCACCGCCACAACCCTCGGCGCGGTTTGTTCAGTGGTGATGTTGCTCAGCGACTTTTGTGTTGACGCAAGATTCTGCTCCCCCGCGTCGCTGTAAGCCGGCGGACCTACTAAAACATCCGCGCTCGGTGGCGCTTTCACAACTTTGCTCTTGGCGCGCTGATTCCATTTCACTTTTGGATTTCGCGTCAACGCGTATGTCGCCAAACATTGCGCCAATGGCTCCACCAACGCATTTCGTTTTGTCACGCCGCCCTCGGTCGCGTCAATCACGCGCAAACCAAGCGTTGTGTCCTGCGCAAACGCCGCCTCAAGCAAGGCTCTCTCTCGGCGCAACGCTTGATTGGTCACAACACTGCGCTCTTGATCCTCGCTGTTCTCTTTAAGACCGCCGCCTGCGCCAAACTCGCCAACCACACCAGTTTCGTTGGTCTGCTTTTCGCGCTGCAATTGCCTTGAGTTGCCAAATATTCGCTGCGTGTGCCACCAGTCCCAACTTCGCACCGTTGAAATTTGCGTGCTCCACTGTAAATCAAGTTCATTGCCCTTGGCATGGGCCACGCCATCGATAAACGCCAAATCAAATCCAACCAACACCACCGGATCGCAACCTAAATAGCGCAGCAAGATGTATCCCACGATCGAATCCGCCACATCCACTGGCAACGCAACCATCACGCCAACTTCATCAGCGCGCGCGCCGAAATCGGTCGGATTATATTTACCGCCGCCACGCACAATATTTGCGTTGAACGAACCCAACCACTGCCGCGTCGCCGCGCTTAAGTCGGACGTTGTTGCAACAAGTTGCGGCCGCAAGTCCATCGCGCGCAACGATCCCGCGGCGGCGGCCGTGGCCACCGTGACAAAGCGATCGGAAAAACCCTCGGCCGACAACACATGCGCGTTCTTGGACAAACTTGGCCCGGCGGAAACCAACACACCCGCCTGTCCCTTCATGCTTCCCGCCCACGCACCCGCCACGGAGTCGCCCAACAATGCGGCATTCAACGCTTGGCTTGCCAACATGAATTGATTCTTAAAATCTTCCGCCACAGCCACAAAGCGTAACGTTTTCTGTTACGCCCGCAATGCGTGCAGCCCGCACACTCGCCGCATCCCATTGCGCGCGCCAATGCTGGGGCACACTCAATTTCAACAACTTTTACGGCTCAAACCATCATTTTGCCGATGTTTCCATTTATGCGCAGCATCATTCGCATCCTGTCCCTCAGCGTTGCGCTGGCCCTTCTTGTGGGCGGCGGATGGTTGGCGCTGTCCATCACGCGCACCATTCAATTGCAACGCGAAGTGGCGCGCTTGGAAGTTGAAATTGAAATACAAAAAGAACTTCGCCATGTCATGGCGGAACGCCTTGGAAAAACTCGCCGTCTCGCGCGCATCAATATTCGTTCACAATTTCTCACCAACGATCCAGAAAAAAAACCGCTCACCGCCAGCGACATTTCCAAACTTGATCCCAGCACTATTTCGACATCCGTGAACTTGATCGAACTCAATGATCAAGGCCGCGAAATTGGCAAGCGCACCTACACCATTCCTGGCGCCACTCTTTTTGTGGACGCATGGACCGTGCGCTTTCCGCAGGACGATGTTGTTGGCGACGACCTTCTGCGCGGTCGCTCATTGGTTCTGCTGCGCCGCATTTATTCAGACTCCATGAATCCCAAAGATGGTTTCCCCATTGATACGCCCGGCGGAGTTCCCGATGGCTACGCCGCGGGCGACGCGCAGAAATTTGAGCAAGCCATCTGGAAACATTTTTGGCTGCTCGCCACTCAACCCGACGCCGCCGCCAATGAACACGTGCGCGTGGCGCAAGGCGAGGCCGTGTACAAACCCGTCTCCACCGGCCAGACCTACGAATTGCAAGTAGAAAACGCGGGCGGCATCACGCTTACACCAATCATTGACGGCGAAATTGCAAGCGTGCCACTGAACACCCCTGTGAATAAGCCCGCGAACAAATAGAATTTTGTCGGCGTCGCCGGAGCGTCAAACATCGGGCTACTTGCTTTATTTTTCCGCGCCTCGCCTTGCAAGCCAATGCCTCGTAAAGTGTGCGCGTGAATTCCAACGCGCAACAACTGATCGCCGACCTTCGCTCCGACACCGTCACGCAACCCACCGATGCCATGTGGCAAGCCATGCGCGCCGCGCCGCTCGGCGACGACGTTCTTGGCGACGAACCCACCGTTCAAAAACTAGAGGAGCGCGTGGCGCGCATGCTTGGAAAAGAAGCCGCGGTCTTCACGCCCAGCGGAACCATGGCCAATCAACTGGCCATCAAGTCGCAGTG
>Ga0214919_10005609_pt1 | contig 17689 bp, 13 predicted proteins | sample LL1503_MetaG_FD_177994 | JGI IMG/M metagenome (GOLD analysis project Ga0214919, IMG submission 177994) | Freshwater microbial communities from Lake Lanier, Atlanta, Georgia, United States - LL-1503 | ecosystem: Environmental > Aquatic > Freshwater > Lake | place: USA: Georgia | collected...
AAGCGTCAGATGATTTTCTTTTACCAGAATTCCATCGTAAAGGCCGGTTCGGTGATTCATCCCACCACCCAAACGCACGGCTTGCCTTTCCAAAGCACGCAGGCCTGGCGTCGTCTTCCTAGTATCCAGAATCTTTGCCCCCGTGCCCTCCGTCTTCTTGACATACGCAGCAGTCAGCGTGGCAACTCCCGAAAGCCGCTGAACAAAGTTTAGTGCACATCTTTCGCCAGTCAGGACCGATCGTGCCGAACCTTTCACCTCAGCGACTTTTCTCCCAGCTAATATCTTCTCTCCGTCTTGAGCCAAAGTTCGCCATTTCAGTTGGCCGTCTACTTCCCGAAAAACAGCCTCGGCAACGTCCATCCCCGCCAATACGCAAGGCTCACGAGCGACAAGAAAACCAGTCGCTTGGATTCCCTCAGAAATCATAAGACGGCTCGTTACGTCATCCGGCCCCACGTCCTCCCCAACTGCACGAGCTGCAGCTTCTCGGACAACGGCTTGCCAATCTTTTTGAGATAAACTCATCTAAACAGCGTGCAATCCCCGATAGGCACAAGTCGAGGAAAACTCCCTTCGCTTTTCACTGCCCGCTTTTTCTCCTATTCTCTAGTAATGAAGACCCGAGTCCTTCCGATGTCCGATGCGGCCTTACGCGAGGCTTGTCAGATTCTCCTAGGTGGAGACCTTGTTGCTTTTCCGACTGAGACGGTTTACGGGCTTGGCGGACTTGGTCTTCACTCTCAATCAGTTCAAAAGATCTTTCAAGCTAAGGGCAGGCCCTCCACCGATCCCCTCATTCTTCACCTCCCCTCGCCTGACCTAGGATTTGCTGCGCGAGGCGGAATTGTTGCTGAACCGATTCCCCCATCCGCCACCTTGTTAGCCCAGAAGTTTTGGCCCGGCCCGCTGACTCTCATCCTTCGTAAAGGACACCACGTCCCAGTCGAAGTTACATCTGGACTCGATACTGTAGCCCTACGCTTCCCATCCCATCCAGACGCACAGCGACTTCTGACAGAAATTGGTCAACCCTTGGCCGCCCCCAGCGCAAACCTCTTTGGCCGAATCAGCCCGACCGATGCATCTGCCGTTCTGCAAGAGCTCGATGGAAAGATTCCCTTAATTCTGGATGGAGGAAGTTGCTCAAATGGGATCGAGTCCACAGTTCTTTCTTTAACTGAGGCGAATCCAATGATTCTTCGTCCTGGATCGATCTCAGCAGATCGTATTTCAGAAACTCTCAAAGTTCCCGTCGGCACAAGGTCTTCCTCGAACTCTTCTGATCATTCCTCCACATCCCCGGGAATGTTGATTCACCACTATGCTCCTCAAACCCCGCTCTACCTTTGTAATACCCCCATCGAGAACTTCGAATCCCCTTACCAGTATATTCTTTATAGCGGGCCCCAGAAGCCCATGAGCTCTCGTATCCAGATTTTAGCCTCCGACCGGCAACCCTCAACTGCAGCTCAAAATCTTTACAGGGTTCTTCGCCAAGCTGACACAGCAGGAGATTCCGCAATTCTGATCGATCCCATTCCTGATTCTCCTTGGACACCAGCGCTGAAAGATCGGTTAACTCGGGCGAGCGCCGGAACTGCTGAGTGGAGTGAGGGAAAATGGTCCCTCCTCCCCCGAATCACCGGTTAGATCTGTCCGCCCGGACCCGCGGCTCCTTCTCGGTCTTCTTCTTTCAAACGGACCAAGTTTAAAACGTGGGTCAGGAGTCGAGCTGCTGATTGCTCAACCTCCTCTTTTCCTGTTTCGAGTATCAGATCTGGCTTTTCAGGCGCCTCATAAGGTGAATCGATTCCGGTAAACCCTTGAATCTCACCTTTTCGAGCTTTTTGATAAAGTCCGCGAGGGTCACGCTTTTCGCACTCAACGATTGAGGCACTGATGTAAACCTCACTGAAGTTTAATCCCGCATTGTGACAAGAAGCACGGACCGATTCGCGCTCTTTTCTTAAAGGAGAAATTAAAGAGCCAATGACCACCAATCCTGATTCTGCCATCAGCTTTGCTACCTCCCCTGCTCGCCGAATATTCTCAGCCCGATCGGTCATACTAAAACCTAAGTCAGCACACAATCCGTGACGAAGATTGTCCCCATCCAAAATCATCGTTCCAATCCCCCGACGAAAAAGAAGGCTCTCGAGGGCCACGGCAAGGGTCGACTTTCCGGAGCCGGATAATCCGGTCAGCCAGATTACCGCTCCCTCATGGCCGAAGTGCCCTGCACGAGCCTCTTGGGAAACCCTGCCCTCCGTCCAGGTCAAATGCTCCCCCGTAACCGCCTTGGCTAGGGAGGATGGGTACTCTGCGAACGTAATAATGCCGCCTCCGCCAATTCTGGGGCCCCTCTGCAAAGCAAATCTTCCAGTCGCTGAAACCTTCTCGTGTGCATCATATACGAGCGGACGACGGCAGCGGATGCGCACCTCCGCCACCTCGAAACGTCCCACCTCCTCACGAGCATCACTTACCGCTTCCAGTTTCTCTGCATCGACCACACGGTCGATCGACACGATCCGTGCCTCAACCGTTTGCGTCCCTAAACGAAGTGTGACGGGCGCCTGTAAACGCAAAGGCTCGATATCTAACCAAAAAATCCGAGCCTGTACCTCTCGGGACTCCACAGGTGGATAATCAGGCAGAGCCCCCACATGACCTCTTTCAACAAAGATCTGCTCCTCGAGAGTAACAGCTACGCTTTGCCCGGGACCGACCTCCCGCAAAGGCGTATCCTCACCCCAAGCTTCAATCGATTTAATTTTACTCGTTTTTCTGTCCGGAAAGAAAATTACGGGATCCCCGACTCGTATTCTTCCGCTTTCCAGCTTCCCCGCAATCACCCTACGCGAATCAAAGCGATACACGTCCTGAATGCTAAAGCGCAAAGGCCCCTCACTCTTTGAGTGGACTTTACCAGCTCCCGCTAAAAGTGCCTCGAGGAGCGTCGGTCCATTCCACCAAGACAGATTTTCTTTGTCGCGACGCATCACCGTCGCCCCTTCACGAGCTGAAATCGGGATGACCTCTCGCGGGATAATCTTTAGTCCTTCCAAATATTCGCGAATCTCTTTTTCCAGCGTGCGAAAACGATCCTCTTTCCACCCCACTAAATCCATTTTATTTACGGCAACGATGACACGAGAGACCCCCAAAAGAGACAAGAGAAGACCATGTCTCCGAGTCTGCTCCTTCAATCCCTCTTGCGCATCGATCAGCAAGATTGCTTCTTCTGCTGCCGCCGCGCCCGTTACCATATTTTTAATAAACTCCCGATGGCCTGGCGCATCGATAATTTCAAACGACTGCCCCTGATAACGAAAGCCGATCCGCGTTGTATCGATCGTAATATTTTGTGCCTGCTCCTCCAAAAATGCGTCCAGCAGAAAGGCATACTCCAGCGGCATTCCCTCCTCCCGTGAGGCCTTCTCCGCTGCCTCTAACTTCCCCTCAGGCAGTGATCCCGTGTCCGCCAAAAGCCGACCAATCAGGGTTGATTTCCCGTGATCCACGTGCCCCACAACGACAATACTCGTTCGAGGCTCCTCTGCTCCTCCAGCAGCCTGAGCTCCTCCCTGTCTTTTAGGAAAAAAAGCCGCCACATAATCCGAAGGAACCGCCTTTGGAGCCGGAGGCATCACTACTCCCTTGCTCACATGAATCCTTTCGCCCGCAATTTTTGCATGGCGTTACGTTCATGGTGATCCTGTGCCCGACCAGCTCGTTCGGAGGTCTTGGTGACCTTCAACTCCTCCACAATCCCCTCCAAGGTGTCGACTGTGCTTTCGATCGACTTTGTAATAGGCCAACATCCCAAAGAGCGGTAACGACGTCCCTGTTGCGAGAAATACATCTTGGGAATGGGGATCCCCTCACGCCGGATATACTCCCAGATATCCAACTCGGTCCAGTCGAGCAAAGGTTGCACACGCACATGCTCACCCGGCTTTACCGCGGTGGTGAACTGCCCCCAAAATTCGGGCGGCTGATCTCGGTACTCCCACTCATTATCTGCCGTACGAGGCGAAAAATAGCGCTCTTTGGCTCGTGTTGAGTCTTCATCCCTTCGGATTCCAGTAACCAAGGCGTCCCACTTGTACTTGCCTAAGGCTTGCTGCAGAGCCGCTGACTTTAATTCATGCGTTACCGTAACCGGATCATGGGTCTCATACCCTACCCCCCTCTTTCGCGCCTCCTCATTCACAATCACAATCAAATCGATTTCGTAATGTTTTTTGGCCCACTCCCGAAACGCCAACATTTCAGGAAATTCATATGTCGTATCGATATGAACTAGTGGAAAAGGGATTTTTCCCGCAAAAGCCTTCTTGGCCAACCAGATGAGCGTGTTTGAATCCTTGCCCATAGACCACGGCATAGCCATATTCTTAAAATTCGCGAAAGCTTCGCGAAAGATATAAATACTTTGATCCTCAAGCTTTTGCAAATATGACATAAAAGATAGACTTTGTATGGTTTGAGCGTATATTGCAAGCATGATTATTGAAAAAGAGGCTGGGGCAAGTTCCACTAGCGAACAGCTCCCAGATCTTGAATCAAAATCCCCACAGGAGCGGATCAACTGGGCTATTAGCGTCTACCCAGAAAAGCTGGTTCTAACTACCTCCTTTGGAGCTCAATCTGCCGCCTTCTTACACTTGGCGACTCAAGCAAAGCCCGATTTACCGATCGTTTTTATCGATACCGGATACCACTTCCCCGAAACTTTGGAATTCGCAAAGCTGTTAACCAAAAAACTCGGCTTAAACCTACAAACTTATCGACCACTCCAAACTCCCACCGAGATTGAAAAGAAATACGGCCGTCTTTGGGAAATGGGGACAGACGGTTTAGAAAAGTTTCATGAAATCATTCGCGTTGAACCCCTTCAAAGAGCCATGAAAGAGCTCGATCCCGACCTCTGGATTGCAGGTCTACGTCGAAGCACAGCAACCTCTCGAAACGAGTTGTCGGTCCTGTCATATAACAATTCACGCATCAAAATGTTACCGATCTTGGATTGGACCGATCGACAAATCGGCGAATATCTTCAACAGCACTCTCTCCCCTATCACCCCCTGTGGGCAAAAGGCTACATTTCAATTGGAGATCGAGTCACAACGAGGCGTCTCGACGAGGTCACAGATCCAGCAGAACTCAGGCACTTTGGCTTGAAGCGCGAATGCGGAATTCACGAAAAGGTCTAAACAAACCGAAAAAGATTTCAATTCCTGCCCTACTCACATAGGCTTTTCGTTTATGGCAGGCGAAGTTGTTGAAGTAGAAGGAGTCGTAAAGTCGGTGCTCAAGGGCACTCTCTTTCGCGTCGAGCTTGTCAATGGTCATACCGTCTTGGCCCATATCTCAGGCAAAATGCGCAAGAACTACATCCGCCTCAATATCGGCAACAAGGTGAAGATGGAGATGTCCCCTTACGACCTGAGTAAAGGGAGAATCACTTACCGTATTCCGCCACCGTCCGCAGATGGCCAGCCTGTCGCCCCTGTTCCTCTTTAGGCCACCCTGCCCTTCGCAATCATCTCCGCATACGCTTCCCAAGGAACGTCCCCTCCCTCATCCCGTGCAATTCGGGCTAAATCCTTCGAGCCAAATTCAATCCCAAAGAGCCCAAACCTAGGGTCGTAAGTCCCCCATTCGTAGTTATCGGTGAGCGACCAGTGAAAGTAACCGATCAAAGGCAAGCCCTCTGCAGCAAGCTTTTGCACTTCCCCTACATGTTGCCGTATGAAATAACTTCGACTCTGCTGATCGGTCCTCAAAGCACACGACTCGCCTGGGTGACATCTCCGTTCAGCCATCCCATTTTCTGCGATCAAGATAGGCAAATGCGGATACTCCGTCGCATAACGCTCCACAAAGAAACGTAATCCTCTCGGCAACGCCTTCCAGTCCCACCACTTTGTTGTCAGGCTCTGCGTCAGCCACTCCCGTAATCCGACTCGACCTAAACGCAGATCTGAAAAACTGGGTAAGCGAACTGCGTTTCCCACAAAGGGGTCGTAATAGTCAAAGGAGATGTAATCGACCACCTGATCATCCCTCCTCTCCCTTACGAGCGGAACGAGTCGAGAAAACGTACTTTCGTGCAAAAACTTTCGGCTGAGCCCATGCTGAACCTGTTTAATCAACTCACCAATCGCCTCCGAAAAAAGGCCGTGATGAGGAAAATCCATCGCTCGATAGGCGCGAGTAAATTCACGATATCGGTCGGTTAAAAATGCCAAGATCGGCTCACTTCCCTCGGTGACCCTCGCGCCCTCCAAAACATCCAACAACATCTTATCCATCCAGTACAAATCACTGGCAAAGTTATTAAAGGTAAGTTTCGGCTTTCCCCAATCAGGGTGCTCCGCATACAACGCATGGATTTCTCGCCGCACTCGAACGTGCGCCTCTAACATCGTCTGCAAAGCACAAAGCGCGGCGGCCCACCATGCACGACGACCTGCAGGAAAAGCGCCCACATTGTACGTGCAGGCTGCCAGCATGTTTGGCTCGTTGATCGTGATAAACCAAGTGGGTGGAGCAACCCCTCGCGCGGTTAACTTTCGATTCATCACCTCCCAAAGTTTTCTCTCAAACGCACTAAAAACATGGGGCGTGCTCTCATCTAACCATGGATCTGCACCTAACCATTGCGGGGTCGTGAAATGGCAAAGTGTAATGAGCGGCTCGAGATTCCGAGCCCGAAGCGCACAAATCATATCGACGTATCGATCCACGGCCGCCTCTTGAAATTCACTAGGCGGCGCCTCCGGCTGAATTCTTGTCCAGTCCACACCAAGTCGAAATCCCGTCAGCCCCATCATCTCGGCACGGTCAAAATCCTCCTCATATCGATTCCAGAAATCGACCGATCGGCCCGAACGGGCCACCTTCCCAGACCTCTCCCAAGCCGCCCAATTGTTTTGCGGCTCTCCATCCCCATTGTATCCCCCCTCATGCTGGTACGGGCAGGAGGAAACCCCCCACAAAAACTTCTCACCAAAATGACCCGGCCTCATCGCTTGCGCACCTGCTCCGCCATCTCCTCCTGCTGATCGCTATTCACCTCCACTGGGGTGCTATCCGATTCTGCTAAAAGAGTCCTCACGACAGTTTCGGCCGCCTTAGGCCGTCCCATCTCCCTCGCCGCATCTTTCATCCGATGGAGCCGATCTGGGTCACCCAAAAGTCGTCCGACCTTATACCCTAAGGTCGTAATCTCATTGCACTTGATCGCCACCCCCTTCTCTAACAGCTGATCACTATTCCTTTCCTCTTGCCCAGGGATCGGATCATAAATCGCCATCGGAAGGTGGGAAGCCATCGCTTCCGCAGAAGTCATCCCCCCCGGTTTACTGATCAATAAATCTGCCGCCGCCATCCATTCGGGCATGTCCTCCACATAACCATGTACCAAAAACTCAACCCCACCCGTCGAGGTTCGATTCACCTCCTGCTCAACTCGCTCTTTAGCCTCCGGATTCTTTCCACAAATCACCACCACCTGAACTTTCTGGGTCAGTTGACGTAATGATTTTACGACTTGTTCAGCAGGGTTCACTCCCAAAGCACCTGCCGTCACCAAAATGACCAACCGTTCAGGATGTAATCCCAACTTCTTTCGTAGGCTTGGGCGATCGGTAAGCCGCCCAAACTTTGGATCAACAGGAATTCCACTTACTGTGACACGATCCGCAGGAAGCCCTAACATCGTCAAATACGCCTTCGTCTCGTCCAGCGCTACGAAATATCTATGAAAAGCACGAGAAAGCCACATCGCATGGAAGTCATAATCGGTCACCACAATCGATAGCTTGGCCTGAATCACTTTCTGCGTGATCAAATGGGAAATAATCTCCGCAGGCATAAAGTGAGTGCAGACCGTGATGTCGGGTTGGAGCTTCGAGATTAAGCGCACGAGTGGACGCGTATTCAGCCGATCCAAAAGTAAGCGCATCTTGTCGGTTTTCCACGGCTCATCACTCTTGTCATACCACCAGCCTAAAAGGGTTGGCGCGTCTTGGACCAAAGTGAGGTACAGCTTGGAGTAGAAGTCTCGAAAAAGTTTATTGGTGAATGAGAGCGCATCTACGTTCACAACCTCACCGACCCCTGGGGTATTTCTGCAGACCGTCTCAATCGCCGCCGCCGCCCGAAGGTGCCCAGTTCCAGCACTGGCAGAAAGAATGAGAACCTTTTTCGCTTGTTTCACTTATGTGAATTGTAGCTTTTTATCGACCCCACGAAACCTCTAAAACACCCTCTTTTGTTCTGTAAATAGGTCCAGCTGATCTTTTGCATTTTGTGATGATGGCACTGCCCCTTTGGGATGAATCCGTGCTGGCTTGCCCGAAGCATCCGTTTCTTTCTCCTCCAAGCCCCGAAGGATTTCTCCCGCCCTTCGCAACACCGCGGGGGGTAAACCAGCTAGCCTTGCCACTTGAATTCCATAACTGCGGCTTGCCTCCCCTTTGACAATCCTATGCAAGAAAACCACTCGATCTTTTTCCTCCCTTACATCCACTCGAAAGTTCATCACCCCACGCCGGGTTAAGGCCAACTCCGCAAGCTCATGGTAGTGAGTGGCAAATAGGGTCTTCGCCTTCACCTCGTCATGTAAATACTCCCCAACAGCCCAAGCGATACTCAAACCATCCAACGTGCTCGTTCCACGCCCGATCTCATCTAAGATCACTAAGCTATCCTTCGTGGCGTGGTTCAAAATAAGAGCTGTTTCATTCATCTCCACAAGAAAAGTGCTTTGCCCCCGAGCTAAATCATCCCCTGCTCCGATTCGGGTAAAGATTCGATCCAATAAAGGCAACTCTGCTGCCTTGGCAGGGACGAAACTACCCACCTGAGCCAGCAGGCAAAGAAGAGCAACCTGCCTTAAATAGGTACTTTTCCCGGCCATATTTGGCCCGGTTAATACCATGAAAGTTCCCTCGGCCCCACCGATCTCTAGGTCGTTGGGAACGAAGGGCTCTGCACCCCCAGCCAAAATCTGCTCCACCACAGGGTGTCTACCCTCCCGAATCCGAACGACTCCATCCTCCCTCATCACGGGTCGCACATATCCCCACCGACGCGCCGTCGCAGCCAAGCCCGCTAAAACATCAAGAGCCCCAATCGCCATCGCCGTTTTTTGCAAGGTAGTACTGCTAGCCAAGACGTGATCCCGCAGCTGCGAGAATAAGAGAATCTCCCTAGCAATGGACTTCTCCTCTGCACCCAGTATTTTGGCCTCCACCTCTTTCAGCTCTGGAGTTACGTAGCGCTCGACCTGAGCCAAAGTCTGCTTTCTTTCATATTCTTGAGGAACCTGATCCAAATTCGCTTTGGTAACTTCAATTCCATATCCAGACACTTGCTGGAATCGAATCTTAAGGCTTTTGATCCCTGTCCTCTCAACCTCCCTCGCCTGTAAATCAGCAATCCACGATCGGCCCTCTCGCATAGCCGCCCGATAGCCATCCAGTGCCTCATCGAATCCATCCCGAATCATTCCGCCTTCCCGAACAGTACCAGGCGGATCCTCCGCTACTCCGCGCGAAAGCTGTGCCACTAAATCTATCTCTAAATGAATCTCTCGGCTCAACTTCTGATTATAGGCCCCCGCAATCTTCCCGGCCTGTTTTTGAAGTTCAGGAAGAACTTCCAGTGTGCCTCGCAAGGCCAGCAAATCTCGGGCTGTGCCCGACCCGCCTGATAAGCGGCCTACCAACCTCGCGATATCGCGTACTTTTTGCAAAGTCTCACGGAATTCATCCATCGCCCCCACATCCTCTAAAATACCTGCCACCGCGTTATGTCGCTCCTCCACCTCTTTTTTCTGTCGCAAGGGTCTCAGTAGCCAACTCCGCAACTCCCTTCCCCCCATCGGAGTCTGAGTCTGGTCGATGGCATATAGCAGGCTGGTGTCTGCGCCGCGGGAAGCTGACTCCAATAGCTCCAGATTTCTCTGTGTGGCAAAGTCCAACTGCAAACTTTCTTCAGATCGAAAGGGCTTGGGAATCTGCCAATGTCGCATCCCACTCTTTAAGGTTTCTTGCACATAGCGCACCAGTGCGCCCGCGGCACCCAATGCGGGCCCCAAACCCTGACAGCCAAACCCATCTAAACTCTGAACTTGGTAGTGCTCACATAACATGGATCTCCCTGAATCCACTTCAAGGGTCCACTCGGGAATCCTTGTGACGCGGACCCTAGAATCCACCCACTGGGAGATCTCGCTCTCATCTTCAGAAACTAAAAGCTCGGCAGGATTGGTTCTTCGAACTTCCTCCCGGCAAGAAATCTCATCCACTAAATCTGCAATCCTAAAATCTCCACTGCTCACATCGAGAAGAGCAAAACCCCATTTCCCACTTTTTCCCTCCCCCCTTCGTACGGCTGCCAGCCAACGGGGGAGTTTCGGCTCCGTCAGCTCCATTCCAGTCGCGCACCCCGGGCTGAGAATCCGAGTGATCGCCCTCTCCACCATTTGCCCTGTTCTCACCTCTCCCACCTGATCGCAAAGTGCAACTCGTCGTCCTGCTACCAAAATCTTTGCAATGTATCCCTCTGCTGCGTGATAAGGTAACCCACACATGGGAATGCTATTGCGCTTCGTCAGCGTCAAATTGAGGAGCTTCGCCCCTTCCATAGCATCTTCGAAGAAAAGTTCGTAGAAATCGCCCAGCCGAAAGAAAAGAAAAGCATCCTTGGGAACCTGAGCCCGCAGCCCTTGGTACTGCCTCATCATGGGTGTAGAGCCTTCTACCATTCTCCCTTTTTCCCCTACTCTACCCCCCAGCTCAATCCACAAGGGATGTAGGCTGTGCATAGACTGGAAATCTCCTAATATGATTTCGTGCGAATTATTATTACAGGCCTCGTGGGACAGTATCCTTTTGGAGGTGTTATTTGGGACTACCTGCACTACCTCCTTGGCTTTCGCTCCTTGGGACATGAGGTTCTATACCTCGAGGACTCCGGCGCTTGGCCCTACGACCCCGTTGCGGGCACGATTACCGATGACTGCTCCTTCGCCCTTCGCTCTCTCAAAAAGATCTTTACCGACTTTGACCTCGCTGAGTCGTGGGTCTACCGCAATGGAGCCGATGGCTCGTTCCATGGGGCCGGAGAAAGGAAAGCTAGGGAGTGGCTCAAAGATGGAGATCTTCTAGTGAATGTCTCCAGTGCCGGATGGTTGCGGGATTATGACCTTCGCGTCCGACATAAGATGTTTATCGATGGGGACCCTATGTTTTGTCAGATTGGGCTACTCGACGGCTCCAACCCCCAGTACGCAGGTCGCCTTCGAGACCACGACAGCCACTTCACTTTCGGCCTTTCCGTTGGCCAAAAAGGGTGTCCCGTTCCTACGGATGGAATCACCTGGCGACCGACTGTTCAACCTATCGCACTCGATCAGTGGCCAGTAACTGCGTCGCCTACTCAGGCTCCATGGACAACAGTGATGAACTGGGCCAGTTACCAGCCCAAGGTTTGGGAGGGAAAAATCTACGGGCAAAAGAGTCTTGAGTTTGCAAAATTTAAATCACTTCCATCAAAAACTCAGGTCCCCCTTCGACTCGCTATGGGTATGGGGGTCGATGGCCAGCGCCCGGCTCAGGAGCTTCGTGCTCTGGGATGGGACCTGGTGGAGCCGCAAGAAGTTGTACCTGACCATCAAACTTACCGCGCATTTCTCAATGGTTCACGAGGAGAGTGGAGTATCGCCAAGCACGGTTATGTTGCGGCAAAAACTGGTTGGTTCAGCTGTCGGACAGCCTGCTATTTAGCGGCAGGTAAGCCCGCTGTGGTTCAGGAGACAGGATGGAGCCAACACATCCCATCCGACAAAGGGGTTCTGCCTTTTTCCACAATAGAGGAGGCGGCGGATGCCCTGTCCAAGGTAGAGCACGACTATTCGACCCACTCCAAAAGAGCCAGAGAAATTGCTGAAGAGTTTTTTGATGCCAGAAAAGTATGTCGCAATCTTCTGGCCTTCCTGTGAGCTACCGACCGACTGATTTACTTGGTCAGCAGTAGGTAAATTATAACGGCAAGAGATCCCCAAAAGATGATAGCCACGCTGATTGAGGCAACAAAAGCACGTGACCGAACCGCATTGAAGCGAGACTCTGGCTCTTTAGAAACGTCCTCATGATGACTCATGATTTCTTTCTCCCTACTCCGTTGCCCATGGCCCAGGGCAGTTGAGTCGCTCTCTCGATCCTTAACTTTTGATAAATCGCTTTACGCTGATTTTTGATAGTCCCCTCTGTTGTTCCTAACTTCTTCGCTGCCTGCTCCGCGGTTGCGCCACGAACCAGAATTTGTGCAACCTGCATCTCACGTCGCGAAAGAGCTTGGAGGCCATGTTTTGCATTGGATTCATCTAAGGCCACCTTGGCAGTCGGCGTCACGGCAACACCCCCATCAAGGACAGTTCGGATACAGTTCATCCAATCCTCTGGTGAATCACGAAAATCCAGCAATCCTTTGGCTCCCCTCTCTTGCCACCAAAGCGCAGTTTGATGGCTAAAATTATCATCGAACACGATCGGTATTGCAGAAGATCGCTTGGGCAAAATCGGCCCATCGTAGGGCGCTGTTCGCGCAGAAATCAGGCAGGCTTTTGCGCCAAAGTGATCTCCCTCCATCGCATGTGGGTGGGTGACCTGAGCGAGTCGGCAGGGCAACGACTGCTCTAACCAACGATTCAGAAGATCACGAACAAAACCCCGATCCTCGCATACTACACAATAAACAGGTTCTGGTTTTATGTCTGTGTTTAGAGCCATATCGGACATAATTACGAAATTGCTCTTTCACATACTTCCTGCCAACGTTTTGGGATTAATGGTAGTTTTTTTGTGATATGTGGTAAGTCTTTTTTTAAAAACGACATATTTCAGGTAATAAAAAAGTGAAATTACCCCTTTCCACCCTTTTAGGGATCTTCGCCACGGCACTAAGTCAGTATGTCTTGGCATACGCATCTCTATATATACAAAACTTTTATCCAGTTTGGTCTGCACCACTTTGGCCTGCCTCTGGTGCTGCGCTAGCCTCCACGCTTCTTGGTGGGCCATGGATGCTCATAGGGGTGTATTTGGGTCTACTCCCCTCCCAACTACTTTTTTGGGGCGAAATACCTAGGGCCACTTCACTACTTCTGCCCCTTGCGAATGTGGGCGAGACTGCACTCGCTTGGTTCCTTCTTCGTAAAGTTAAAAAAGAGTTCAACGTTTTACTGATTTCTCAAAAAGACCTGGTCGCTTTTTTACTATTAGCTCCTTGGCTCCCATCCCTTTTGAGTGCTGCAGTCGCTCAGATTCTCCTCTGCGCCAGTCGAAGGATCCCCATGGAGCATTTATTTCACGAAGCAGTTGTTTATGCAGCTGGAAACGCTAGCGGAATCATTCTTCTTACCCCACTCATCTTAATTTGGCGTGATATTTTCAGTCTGAATTGGAAAAGCAGGACCTTCTTGATCTCTTTCTCGGCAGCACTATTTGTTGGAACGTGCGTTTGGATCATTCATCGAGATATCCAGTTCTCTCAAGCAGTTTTCATTTTACTCGTGCCAGTTGTCGTCTGGGGAATTTGGTCCACAGGTCTTAAGGGCGCTACACTTAACTGTTTTATCCTTTCTTTTGTCTTCTTTAATCTAAAACCGAATCAGCCCTTTGATCTCAGGCTTTTGGCCAAACATACCGGGACAGACTCTGCCCTTTATCGTTCGGGATCGAACCAAGGTCATCCAACCGACTCGAATTTCGAAAAGATTCTCGAAGATCCGCTGACATCACAAATAGCGCTACTCACAGTCCTTTGCATTACCTTTTTTCCACTCGGCCTAGCCGCCGATACTTTGCGAGCCAGTGCCACCAAAGATCGCCTGATTATGAATTCTCTTGAGTCTTCTCTTTGGACCTGGGATCTAGCAGAAGGATATCATATCGATAACTCCTCGATCGCATCTGAACTTTCTGCCTTGCCGAAACTTTTCTTAGAAACTACCCCAGTAGGGCAAATCAAGGTCATGCCCCGAGAACTCGGTGCGTCCCCCTATTTATCTCATTGGGTGACTACCCATTTCTCTGCAACAGGAAAACCTCTTCAGGTAACAGGTATTCTTCACTCCTTAGGACTTCAGGAGAAAGTGGAAAAAGCAGAAAAAGTTGCGGAAATTGCCAACGTAGAAATGACCACCCTACGATCTCGTCTAAATCCTCATCTTCTTTTTAACTGTCTGACAGGCTTGCGAGCCTTGATCAGTAAAGATCCTCAATCCGCGAAGGAATTTACTGGCAAACTTGCAAACTTCCTACGCAGCGCGGTCGATACGCAGACACGCTCCCTCATTCCTCTTGAGGAGGAGCTGGCCCTGTGTCGAGATTACCTCAGCCTCGAGACCATGCGCGGCGCAAAGCTGAAAGCCGTTTTCCGGATTGATCGGGCGGCGACACGATTTCGCCTGCCACCCATGTCGGTTCATACTCTTTTAGAAAATGCAGTGAAGCATGGAAAAAGAACTAAAGATAAGATGATGACTATCTCGGTCATTGCCAAGCAGACGCCTCAAAAGAAGTTAATTCTGAAGGTCATCCAACCAGGTCGATTAAAAAAAGCCGGATCCCAAAGATCGGGCGCAGGACTCCTTTTGTTACGCCAGCAGTTAGACTTACTTTTTCAAGCCAATGGTCAGATCCGCTTAATCGAGGATCGACCTGGTTTTGTCACGGCGACTCTCAACATTCAAATGGATGAAACTACTTCATGAGCCGAATCAACTGTATTCTGGTCGATGATGAGCCGCTTTGTCGCCAAGACCTCAAGGATGCTTTGCAGGATTTTCCCGAGATTCAGATTTTGGGTGAAGCAGAAAACAAGAAACAGGCGCAACTTCTTTTGCGAAAAAATAAAGTACAGCTGATGTTTTTGGATCTCTCGCTGGGTAACGAATTTGGGTTCGACCTGCTACGGCGCAGCTCCTTTGCTGGAGCAGTGATAGCGGTTACCGCACACCCCAGTTACGCCGTTGAGGGCTTCGAGCACGATCTAACAGACTATCTTCTTAAGCCGGTTGAAAAGAATCGACTTCGTGAATCACTTGTCCGTGCCCGACGCAAAATAGGGCTCGGAAAACAACCCTCGGAGGAATTGTCCATCCTCGCCGATTTCTCGGGCAAGAAAATGATGGTGCCTCATTCCGAACTGCACCAACTCGAGACGCTTGGAAACTATGTGATTTTACACTCCAAAAAGGGAAAAGGGATCATCCGTTCTTCCCTGAAAAGAATTCTGAAGGAATTGGATCTGAACTTGTGGATTCAGATCTCGGGGAGACACTGGGTTGCTCGTAAAGATATTCTGAGTTGGTCGCGGACCTCGAACGGCCCCCTCACTCTTACTTTGTTAGGTGAAATCAAAGTCGTAGTCTCGCGAAGGCATACCCCAAAGGTTATTACCTCTATTACCCCCCCCAAAAAAAGATAATTAAAGCATAATCCATTGCTGGACATTGACTTGTAGTCGTGAATACGTTTTCCATACTCTTCACACAATCTCGCTTAAAAGTTTGCCGCAGGAGATGCATTCCGCGGAAGTCACGCTAGGTTTTAGTTATGCACTTGCGATTTTGTAACAGCCTCCGAATGACGGGGCTTTTTCTACTCATCACCATTCTGCCGATTTGTGCGGAGTCTTTAAAACCAGCTGCCGGGGCTCAAGCCACCGCTATGCTTGTGCAAAAGCTACTTCAAGATCACCACTTTGCGGGAAAACCACTCACGGAGGAGCGGGCGAAGGATTGGATCAAGGCCTACATGGAATCGCTCGATTACAATCATGCATTCTTTTTAGACAGCGATCTGGTGGCGTACCAAAACACCTATGCTGGACAGCTGGCCCAACTCACCCAACAAGGGAACACCATGCCCGCTTTCGAGATCTTCTCTGGATTCAACGAGCGTGTTCGAGATCGCCTGGCATGGATCAAAAAACGGCTCCAACTCCCATTCGATTTTTCAACCGACCAAAGTTACGAGATCGATCGGACCAAAGTGGGTTGGCCTAAAGACTCAGCAGTCGCAGATGAACTATGGGAGCGCCGCCTCAAGTTCGACATGCTCCGCGAGAAGCTGGCCCCGAAATCGAAGGTTGCCAAAGAGAAGAAAAAACCTGATGAAGACCCCTTGGTCACGGTGACAAAACGATACGACCGCTTAGTAAAAAACCTTGAGGAGTACGACAGCGAGGAGATTCTTCAACTTTATCTCACCTCACTCGCGAGCCTTTACGACCCTCATTCCACCTACATGAGCGCTGCGACCCTCGAGGATTTTTCGATCGGGATTAAGCTGGCGCTCGTTGGGATCGGTGCAGTCCTTGCCTCGGAGGATGGCTACTGCGTCATCAAAGAACTGGTCCCAGGTGGTCCCGCAGATCTGGATGGACGTTTAAAGGTCGGAGATAAAATCATAGGGGTGGCTCAGGGGGAAAATGCGTTTGATGACATCGTCGATATGAAGTTGCGCAATGCGGTGAAAAAAATTCGTGGACCGAAAAACACGATCGTTCGGCTTCAAGTAATTCCTGCGGGTAGCAATGCTGGAGAGCAGCGCGAGGTGCAAATCACTAGAGATGAGGTGAAGCTAGCAGCTCAACAAGCCACAGCTTCTGTCTACGACATTCCGAAACCGCCCCAAACCAAATCCATTCCGATCGACGTAGAAACAAAGCCAACAGAAGCAAAGGCTGCTTCCGAAAGCTGGTGGGATAAAACAGTTGGTCGATTGTCCAGTAAGGATGCTCCCACAGAGGCTCCCCTTCCTAAAAAGAATATCCAGATTCCGCAGGTCGAACCCAATTCATGGAGAGTGGGAGTCATCGATCTGCCCAGCTTCTACGGTGAGGTTGGTGGTGCCGACTCCTCGGCCAGCGGGAATGGGGCAAAACCCAGGTCCACCTCAGATGATGTGCAGGTTCTTCTAAAAAGACTGAATCAGGCACAGGTCGATGGGGTGATTCTAGATCTTCGCAAAAATGGCGGCGGCCTTCTCGATGAAGCCGTTACCATGACAGGACTTTTTATCGATCAGGGCCCTGTCGTCCAAGTTCGTGATAATAAAGGCACCGTAATCCAAAGAACTGATGACGCTCCCGGTTCTCTGTACCAAGGCCCCCTTCTCGTTCTCACAGGCCGCAGGAGCGCCTCTGCTTCAGAAATTGCAGCTGGAGCACTCCAGAACTACGGGAGAGCCTTGGTGGTCGGCGAAAAAAGCACACACGGCAAGGGCACAGTTCAGGCTGTAGTTGAATTAGGCCGTTTTCTCAAGCAAGGCGGTGAGAAAGCTCAACCTCAAGCGGGTGCAGTGAAACTTACGATTCAGAAATTTTATCTCCCCAACGGACACTCGACGCAAAATCGTGGAGTAATTCCCGACATTTCGATTCCGTCCCCCCTCGACTATATGAAGATCGGTGAGTCCGATTTACCCAATGCCCTCCCCTGGGATGAAATCGGCCCCAGCCGGTATCTTTCCAGCAAGATGGACCCTTCCCTAAAGAGCGTTCTCGAAGAGAAATCAAAAGATCGAATTGCTTCAGACCGTGATATGGACTTCTTAAAAGCGGATATCGAGAAGGTCAAATCCCGTATTGAGGCGGGAAA
>Ga0214919_10005610_pt1 | contig 17686 bp, 13 predicted proteins | sample LL1503_MetaG_FD_177994 | JGI IMG/M metagenome (GOLD analysis project Ga0214919, IMG submission 177994) | Freshwater microbial communities from Lake Lanier, Atlanta, Georgia, United States - LL-1503 | ecosystem: Environmental > Aquatic > Freshwater > Lake | place: USA: Georgia | collected...
CGGGTTGCCGGTATCGTTACAATTCAGTTGCTTTACAGAAGCAGCACCCGTCTACACATGGACACTTTAACCGGCATGGCGCAGGGGCAGCGCGCGGGGCTCATAACTCCGAGGTCACTCGATCGAAACGAGTTGCCGGTATCATTACAATTCAGTTGCTTTGCAGAAGCAGCACCCGTCTACACATGGACACTTTAACCGGCATGGCGCAGAGGAAGCGCGCCGTTTCACTTTGTGGGCTCATAACTCCGAGGTCACTCGATCGAAACGAGTTGCCGGTATTCTTTTTTTTCTGTATATTCATGGACCTTATGAGAATGAAATGTATAACATGCTTGAAAATTATGAAATTACAAATATAGATATAAATCGTATGCATCGATATTTAGATAAATGTATGCAAAAACATTGATTATGATTATAATATATAAGGATTCAGATTATGAGTACATTTATTAATTTATATATATTATATATATATTATATATAAATTTTACGATGTCTTATAGTTCATATAGTTCCTATTTGAATGCAAAACCTTGTTGTAAAGATGAAACAGGTGGACAAGGAAGTAAAGGCGTAACAGGAGCTCAAGGAAGTAAAGGAGCACAAGGAGCACAAGGAGCAACAGGAGCATCAGGAGCTCAAGGAAATAAAGGCGCTCAGGGCGCTACAGGCGCTCAAGGAAGTAAAGGCGCAACAGGTGCTCAAGGAAGTAAAGGCGCAACAGGTGCTCAAGGAGCTACAGGTGCTCAAGGAAGTAAAGGCGCAACAGGTGCTCAGGGTGCAACAGGTGCTCAAGGAGCAACAGGTGCTAAAGGCGCAACGGGTGCTCAAGGAGCAACAGGCGCTCAAGGAGCAACAGGCGCTCAAGGAGCAACAGGTGCTAAAGGCGCAACGGGTGCTCAAGGAGCAACAGGCGCTCAAGGAGCCCAAGGTGCTACAGGTGCACAGGGAGCCACAGGAGCCCAAGGTGCTACAGGTGCACAAGGCGCAACAGGAGTTCAGGGTGCTACAGGTGCTCAGGGAGAAACTGGCGCTCATGGGGTAACAGGTGTACAAGGAGCCACAGGCGCTCATGGGGTAACAGGTGTACAAGGAGCCACAGGCGCTCAGGGTGCCACAGGTGCAGGACTACAAGGAGCAACAGGCACACAAGGCGCAACAGGTGCACAAGGTGCTACAGGTGCAGGACTACAAGGAGCAACAGGTGTACAAGGAGCCACGGGTGCTACGGGTGCTCAAGGTGCTACGGGTGCAGGACTACAAGGAGCAACAGGCGCTCAGGGTGCAACAGGCGCTCAGGGTGCAACAGGTGCAGGACTACAAGGAGCAACAGGTGCACAAGGTGCAACAGGCGCTCATGGAGAAACTGGCGCTCAGGGCGCCACGGGTGCTCGAGGTGCTACGGGTGCAGGACTACAAGGAGCAACAGGAGCTCAAGGTGCTACGGGTGCTCAAGGTGCTACGGGTGCTCAAGGTGCTACGGGTGCAGGACTACAAGGAGCTACAGGCGCTCAGGGTGCAACAGGCGCTCAGGGTGCAACAGGCGCTCAGGGTGCAACAGGTGCTCAGGGTGCCACAGGAGCTCAGGGTGCGACAGGCGCACAAGGAGCAACAGGCGCACAAGGTGCTACAGGTGCACAAGGAGCTACAGGAGCCACAGGCGCACAAGGCGCCACAGGCGCTCAGGGTGCCACAGGATCAATTGCTGCAAATTATATAAATATTCAAGCAATACCCGAATACTTTGGCACCGTCTTTCCAATAACATTAGAGTTTTCCATTGCTTTTTCAAGACCAAATATATATCTAGATGCTTCTTCTGTACCATGTGGAGAAAATAATTATGATATACAATTATGGCAATGTGATTTAACAGCAGGCGCATCACCATATTTTACAAAAGTAACAGATACTCCTACTACTTTTGATGTAGTTCATCCGAACAGTGCTACTTGTAAATCATGGAGAACAGCTGCATCAGCTACAAATACGGTAATTTTAAACCAATGCAGCAAAAGTAGTTATATGTGTACTATTATAAGCTACAACGGCAGCACTTCAACAACTCCTGACCAAGATATATTCATAGAGTGGTATTGGAAAACGCAGACTACCATTGGGATCGTCCCCGCCACCGTCACCCCCGCTTTGATTACAGGCAAAATGACATTTGTAGCATCAAAAGAATATTTACTTGCCCAGTATAAACTCAGTCCAAATTCTTATGCTGGACCCAACATTAATGGCGCTCTAGGATTACCATTATTAAATTGTACAAATCATTCACAATAAATAATAAATAATGTAACATTGTAACATAATATTATACAACATGTAACCATAAATAAAATAATGTGCATTTTTTGATATAAACAAATTATTAAGTGTTTATATCAACATTATTAAGAGTTATATTCTGATAACTTTTTACAACTTCTTATTATGTTAAACTAAAGGAAATATTATATTTTGTATCCGCAAATTTAAAATCAAGTTTGTTAAAAATATCATAAAATGTTGAAAGTGATTTATTTTCAATAAGGTTAAATATATTTATGTTAAATTTAGTTTCTAATAAAGGGATAAAATCGGTTTGTTCATACTTATTTTTAACATCATTATATTCATAAAAAATAGGCTCTAATAATTCATTTTTAGTATTTATTAAAATATCAAAATTAGTTGTAACATTTGTAACATTTTTGTTTTTTTGTTCAAATTTTTTTTTATTAATATCATTATGTAAATCAACAAAAAATGTTGATAGTTCTTGTTTCGAAGACACAATTCTAAATACATTAAAATTTAAATTATTAATGTACGTTTTATAATCATTTTGACATCCACCACAACCACCCAAATTTTTTGGAATTGTATTTAAAATAAAATTTGCAGTTTCTATTTTATACTCCTCAGATGGATTATCAGGATATGCAAAAGAAAATGAATGAAAAAATAACCATAAAATGTGATATTTAATATTTTGTGTATAATGATTATTAAATAGATTTAATAATTGATATCTAAATGCAAGATTGTTTTCATATGAAGAAATAATTTGACTTTTAAAAATATCATCCAATTTATCCATATAATTGATTACTATAATATATATAATTATATATAATATATATAAATTAATTTAAATAGATGAATCCAATTATATTATTATTGTAACTTGTAATTGTAAAAAATAATAATATAATATAGCCCCTTTAGCTCAGTTGGATTAGAGCATCAGCCTTCTAAGCTGGGGGTCGCCGGTTCAAGTCCGGCAAGGGGTGCTGGGTCTCCATAGCTCAGCTGGTAGAGCGAACGGCTGTTAACCGTTAGGTCATAGGTTCAAACCCTATTGGGGACGTTGTTATAAAAAATAAATATTTGATTTTTTCATTCTTAATCAAATATTAAATTATACATTTCAAGATTTCAAGCAACAATAACTTCTTTTGATATTGTCTTTATGATTCGTTTCTCACCGGAATCCGGTATCGGCGTGCATACATGATTCATTGTTAAAATAAATTCATCACGTTTACTTTCATTTGTTTTTATTTCCGGGTTTGAGTCTTTCAATTCTTTCAACGTTTTTACCTGTTTTCTTGAAATCTCGCTAATCGAATTTTTTAATTTTTCATTGCCTTCGTCCTTTTTCCAATTATCCTCCTCTTTTATATACATTACATCTCTTTTTACATCCGTGCAATGAATGGGGCGTTTGAATACATCTAATTCTTTTAGTCCGCGCAAAAATATAGAGCCAACGCTGTCTTCCAAGCTCTTATCTCTGGTGACATTCAAATCATCAAATGTAATATTGAGTGATTTAACAAAATCACACATGTTTATCGCATCTTTACACTGCTCATTCAAAAAGAAATTCAAATTAAATTTCTGTTTTATGTTATTTGTCGTATTTGTTGTTATAATGTTTCCAATGCACATTTTTGGCAACATTTCCATTATTTGCTTTTGTTGTTGAGTTTGTTCGATAATGATTTTTTTCATTTCTTCATTATCTTTCAATAGTTTCATTATTATTTGATTGCTAAACGTTGTTTGTTCATCATTGTTGTTATCATCATCGTAATTGGTAACATGATTATTACTATTATTGGTTTTAATATTTTTAGCATGTTTTTTTGTTAATAAGTGTCTATTAAAATCAATCTTCCTTGTACACGAAATGTGACAATCATCGCAATTAAAAATCATTATTTTTTTATAATGTTTTTTTGTCAACAAGTGTCTATTAAAATCCACATTTTTTGTGCAACTAAAATTACACTCATCGCAAATATAAATCATTGTTGAATTATTGTTTTTATTTATTAAATAACAATGAGATTATATTTCTATTATTGTTTACTATAATAATAAAATATTGTTGAATTATCAATTCATCCTCGAAAATTACTTTTTAGTTTTTAAACTTATTAGATTTCCACTTTTGGACGATGAAAAAATGATGGTGTAAAGCGCGCAATATTTTCCACCGTTTTTACGCCGCACCTTAAATGCTGCGACCAACGACGCAAAAATCAAATTTTGCCCACACTGACTATGCAGTGGCGGTGCAAAAGTGGTGCGTTTCGCACGATTTTTACGCCGTGTCTGAAAAGTTTCTTAAAAAATCCAAAAAAATACGACTTTTTCAAAAAAATGCTTATGCTCTCAAGCATTTTCTTTAACATTATCGCGTCATCATAATTCATAAGGTTTTTGTTTTTAACAATGAAAAATAAAAAACTAAAAAAACACGATTTTTTTTTGTAAAGATTCTTTTCTATTTTCTGAAAATGGACATTTATAAATGTCCATTTTGGATTTTTAAAAAAGAGTTATAAAAAAAGATATTTTTGTCATATTCTCCATTTCACCGAAATAAAAGCATACAAAATTACGAATATTTATGAATATTACTATTTCATCCTCGAAAAACGACTTTTTAGTTTTTCAACTTGTTGGATTTCCACTTTTGGACGGTTTAAAAAAAGTTATACGCCTTTGCATACTTTTCTTTTGGCATATATCTATTATTACCTTTTCTAAAATTTCTTTTAATTTTTTGTGTGTTAATATATGTATGTAACTTTTGTAATCGTGACTTCAACATACTAAAATAATTTTCTATGGAATTGGTAAAATATTGATATGGAACAGTATAATTACAAAATTTTTAATTCATCATAATAATTCTCCCAAATATCTATTTTCCTACCTAATATTTTGTATAATCTTTCATTATGTGGTTTATAAATATGGTATAATTTTTTTGCTAATATATTTGGAATAGATTTATCATATTTTCTTATATGCGTGTCAGAATTTTCATTTATTTTATTTAATTTTTCTGCACCTAAAAAACTAATTATATCATTATAATATTTTTGTTTATCTGCCTTTATTTCTTCTGCAATTCCAATATATAGATTTTTTCTTGAAAATTTAGAAAGTATAAATGATATAATTTCATCATATTTTCCTCTTATTATATAATAATATCCATCACTTTTTAATTCAGATAATTTTATATTTTCTTCTTCTTCAAATTCTCTTATCATTTGTTGATCATTTACATCATTTAATGTTTTGTTTTTGTTTGCTAAGTTCATATTATATTGACTAAATGCTCTTGATATTGGTTCTCTCAAAATTAAAATCAATTTTATATTAGGATTATAATTATATATACGATTCATTGCAAATTGTAAATAGTTATAAGAAGGTGATTTTTCCCCAACTATTAATTTTTCCGTTTCAAATTCATTTTCATATTTTATAATGTCTGATTCAGTAAGTTTTCTTTTAGGATTATCAAAAAAACGTAATTCATTTTTCTTCATAAATATATCTGGATGCTGAGATAAATAATTAATAAGAGAAGTTGTTCCTGATTTCTGAACCCCTATGCATAAAAATGTTGGTTTTACCATATTTTATATAATAAATATAAAATATAATATAAATTTATTTTATATTAAATAATAATCTTTTTAGTTCCGGATGAATCTGAAGAAGAAGAAGAACCGTCGTCATTATTTGTGACTTCATCAGTTTTTCCAACCATGAGAATGGACGGAGTTGAATCATCGTCATGATGAGTAGAAGAATCTTTTCCTGTGTTTTCGTCTTCATTGACAGGATTGGCATCCGCCGGTGTAACATCTTCGCGCATTTTGATAAGATTTTTCTCTGGATTGTGGTAATAATCGTGTCCGCCAATGGTGACCGTGTACCATCCGTTCGGCGGGCGATATTCATAGTCTTTGGCGGGATTCGGCTCATACCACATTGTTTCTTTTGTTTTTTCATTGTAAAAGTACTTTTTTTTTGATTCCGGGTCAACCATTTCAATCCATTCTTTTCCCATATTTTCAGTTGAATTCGCTTCCAAGTTGGTACTATGATTTGGATTTTGACTTGAATTTGGATTGCAATTCATAACAATATTTTGAGTCATCGGTGGTGGTTGTGGTTGTGTACGGCCCCCGTCTTGTTCATTTTGCGCATTAACAACATCCACATCTGCATTATCCATAATCGCATCTTCATTGCCACCCTGTTGCAACGACGCATTATATGAATCCGTCGTCGAATCAATCGAAGATGGAATAAGTAATTGAACGCCATCATCATCAGCATTATCAACATTTTTATTTCCACCCTTCATTAAAGAAGTGTCAACCGATTCAAACGTCTTCTCTCCAGATAACAACTTGTAATTATTTGAAAATGACATGCTTTCAATCTGGTTAATGTTATCTTCTGTAATAATTCGCATAACGCAATTCATGGTTTGCAGCTCCTGAATGAGCAACTTGAACGAATAAGGAATTTGCACGACGCTAAACGAGCGACCAAATCGCGTAATGTTTACCAGTTTCGGATTGTCGGTTAGAGCGTCATTGAATTCAATGGGTCCGTCAGCCATCGGGCTCATAAACACGTCATTGTCCGGATTGTATATTGCCGTCATTCCGGTTTTATTGCAAATCGCCATGTAATAAACATCGCCTCGTATCAACATGGATTCCTGTAAAAAGTGCGCAGCTCCGTGACCAATTATCCCGTCACGTTCCATTTCACCGATACGCAAACCGCCGTCATTCGCTCGGCCTTGCACCGGTTGTCTTGTGAGGTTGGTATTTGGACCCCTGGCTCTAAAATTAATTTTATCTTTCACCATGTGTTTCAGTCGCATGTAATATGTAGGACCAATAAAAATCTCGCTTTCAATTTGTTCGCCGGTGGTTCCGTTGTATAAAATCTGGGTTCCGCTTGAACTATAATTTTCCTTTAGCAGCATGTTTCCGAATGTTTCATGCTTGTTTCCCAGGTTGACGAATGCGGTGCAATCGCCGAATGCGCCATAAATCACGCACGCTTTTGCCATTACAGTTTCAACGAATTGCCCAATGGTCATGCGGGACGGGAAAGCGTGCGGGTTTACGATTAAATCAGGGCGTATGCCGTCTGATGTAAAAGGCATATCTTGTTCTGGAATAATGAGTCCGACGGTTCCTTTTTGACCGCATCGAGACGCAAATTTGTCTCCGATGTTAGGTGCGCGGTCTTCGCGAATGCGGACTTTGGCGATGCGCGATGGAATATCCGGGTTGCTTCCTTCGGTAATATAGGTTTTATCCACATAGCCAATTTGTCCTTTCTTGGGACGAATGGATGCATCAACAACTTTTCCGGTGGAATTTTTAGACTCGCTTACGACCTGACCGATAAGGACGCTTTTTTCAGATACGGGCGTATTTTCAATGATGAGCCCGTTTGAATCCAAGTTGCTGTAATCATACCCTTCTCCGCGCCCGGCATTTGCGATTGCATTTTTCTGCTGATAATCGTTCATATTTAAAACGCGGGTATCAATTCTGTCGCCGGATGACTGTTTGCTTTCTTCGCGGGTTTCATACATGTTGTAATAACTCGTTCGAAAAAGGCCGCGTTTTATAGAACCCTCGTTGAATAAAATTGAATCTTCCACATTGTATCCATTGTAAGACATGATTGCAACCATTACATTTTGACCGTACGGATTTTGCTCGTCGTTGAAGTATTTCAGATAGCGCGTTTTCACCAGCGGAATTTGTCCATTGTTCAACACGACGCCCATTTTATCAAACCGTTGGAGAAACGACGTATTGTACATGGAAACGGCTTGTTTAGACTGGCTGCACGAAAACACGTTGCGCGGCAGCTGGTTATTTTCGGGGAAAGAAATCAAGTTTCCCATAACTCCAAACATGAGCGACGGGTGAATATCAGAATGCGTAAATTGCCGGGAACCCGGTTTGACTTTATCGTCGGGCCGAAATGCAAACATTGCATTATTTTCTTCCGATACGTCAATGTACTCGACAACAGCCGCGCGATTCATCATCTTTTCAAATGTGATATTTTCAGGGAGCTCGTCGTACAGTTTAACAATGTTTGTCATGTCGGTGGTTGTAAAAAATGAATTGTGGTTTATTTGTTTTATTCCAAATCCGCCGACGAGATATTTCCAAGAGAATTTACGAGTTGTCAATAACTTAAGAATTGATTTGGCTTGAAAAGCGTACATTTTTTTTGCAGGGTCATAATAGTATGCGGGTCTGCACGGTCGCCCGCCATCTGTGAAAATATTGATTTCGCGCATTTCAATATCCCACGAGCAGCTAGTGTATATGGGAATCATGGATAGTCGCCTGCACGTCTTGATTTTTTGTACGACATCTTCGGGTTCAGAAACGACGCCGACCCAGCTTCCATTGACGAAAACTTTTGTCTGGTAATATAAAAAATCTTTTGGATATTTTTCCAACGATAAAAGATTTATTCCGGGTTCATTTAGAAGCCAACGTATCATGTCGCTTCCCTTGCACCCGTTTGTAACGTGGGTTGAAATGGCAAAATGTTTTTGCAGCCCGCTGTCCGGAACGTCAACCGGGTCCATGAGGCACCACTGGGAGCCGTGTAACAGCCTCGGTTTAATAACTTTTGCAGAGTCATCGAGCGGCAGGTTTACTTTTCTGAGGTGTGAGATTGCCGAGTTGTAAGAAAGACGATTCAAGTCTTGAACAATTCCGGCTTCTTTTGTGAATTCGCTTCCGCCCCAATTTCCCTTGAATGCGCGCCGCAAACCGTCTTCGACGATGTGGTCTTTAAAAATATCGTCGTATTCCTTTACAATATCGATAAAATTTTCTTGATAAACGGCATAATTATAATTGTATTTGAAATCAAGCAGCGTTCGAATGCGTTTTATTTGTTGCGCATAGTATTCGTTGAATAAGCTGTGAAGCATTTTTCCGGGGATTTTAACGCGCTTGAATTTCAAGCTGTCTCTGTCAATTGGAATATCGATTTTTGCTTTCAATCGCACCAGTTTATTGACCATGTATCCCAGAAAAAATGCCTTGGATTGAAAATTCAGTTCACCGATTTGCGGGAGAAAGAAATTCATTAAAATATTTTGTGCTTGAACTACACCTTTTCCCTTGATAAATACTCCAATGTATTCAATGGCGGCTCTCTGGGTAAATATTTTATTTGCATCGTGCACGCTGGGACGAAAAAACTCAATCAAGTCCCTATTTTCTGCCATATTTAGTAAGCATGTTTCGATAATGTCATAGTCGGATATTACACCTAGTGCGCGCATTAAAATAAAAAGCGGAATTGGTCTTTTGACGTTGGGTATTTCAACAACGATTTGATTATTTGTGTATCGCGGCGTGGGAGCAACCATGTAGACTCGCAATTTGCGTTCAGGTTTAGACGTGTCTTCTGAAACCGTGCGAATTTCAACCGAGTGGCTGTATTTATCATCAGCACTTCGAGTTCGGGTATAAAGCATGTTGTCTGCAAATATTTCTTGGCTGACAATGAGTTTTTCTTTTCCGTCGATAATGAAATACCCGCCATGGTCGCTCTTGTCTTCACCCATGTTGTATATTACGTCTTTTGGAAGACCGCTCAGTATGCACAAATTAGAATGAACCATAATTGGAAATTTACCCAATAGTATTTGCGGAAGCGTTACTGTTGTCACTGTCTTTATAATTTTTTTAGTGGAACTAAAAACAGCTTCAGATGCTTGTTTTTCTTGTTGCTCTTGTTGCTCTTCTTGTTCAAATTCGACGTCCACGTCATAGTGAATTGTTACACCATATGTCATATTTCTTAGACGCGCCTCATTCGGATACATGTAATGAACTCTTGAAGTTGTCCCAGTTTCATCATATATAACTGGTTTACCGTAGTATATTTTATCGCCCGTTTTTCCTCCCAGATAAAATCGTGAAATATGTTTATACGCATCTGTTTGTGGATTTTTTTCTTTTTGAAAAACGATTGGATTATGTTCTTTAAATATCTGACTTATTCCGTTTGAAATAAATTCATTGTATGAATCCAGTTGATGTGCGACTAAAATATTGGGATTGTCGCTGAAAAGTTTGTCAATAATATTCCACGGAATTGTTTCATTTAATAGTTGGCTCATTTCACTTTCTGCATCGGCAGCAAGAGCAGACGATGAAGGTTTTGCTTCTTCTCCGACTTCGCCGACATCTAAACCTAGTTTTTTACTGCCAGATTTCTTTTCTTTCTTTTTTTTTTGTTTTGATGGGGATTGGGGTGGTGATGAAGATGGAGATGAAGGTTTGTCTCCATCTTGTTCTTCTTTTTTTTCTTCTTCCTCTTTTTTTTCTTCTTCTCCTTCTGCTGCTGCTGCTGTTACCTGTTTTGCTTTTTTTGCTCCTCCTTCCATCATTCCTTGTTCTCCTTCTCCTTCTTCTCCCTCTTCTTTATTCTCAGTAGAAGAAAGAGCTGATTCTGCTATTACAACTTTTTTTTTATTTAATTCTGCGTCTGACATGGAATTGTAATTGTATATATTATTATTGTTATTATTATTATTATTATTATTATTTTAATATTATTATTAATATCTTATAATATTTACAGTTTATAAACTAATGTATAAAATAGTTTATAAACGAAAAAAAAACTAATAAACTAATAACCTAATTCCTTAATAAATTTGGGAATCTAATTTCTCTCCATCTATCCATCTCATCAATAATTTAATAATGGTATTGTCCTTTACCTCCCTGTTCTTTAGATTCTTTATTTATTTGTTCCGTTCTGTCATCTAGTGCGTGATCATAATCGTCATAAGATGAATAGTAACTTTTTTCATTTCCTGCTTTATTCTGATTTCCTTGAAACCAATGTGTTTGTTCTGAGCCTGGTGGTGCAACATTATCATCTCCTTGTTGTTTTTGCATACGTGGTTGTTGCGCTGCGGCTTGTTGCTGGTAGGTATAATACTGCTGCTGTCCTTGACCCATTTGGCTAGGGTTTGAACCGCTTCCGCTCGTGTTGGTGGTGCGTCTGCTTACAATTTGCCCCATAACTGAAACGACAATAAAAAATAAAATAAATGGTAACAATAAAATAAACCATGAAAGTTTATAGTAGCCATAGCTGCAAAGAGTGTTCAAAACGAATGTCCAAAATAGAACATATAATATTTTTGCGATAAAAATGGGAGTTGTGCTTTGGACTGGACAGTTTACATTTCCGACACAATATAAATTTTGATTTCCATAATTTTGGTACGCAATAATTATAATTCCAATAGATGAGAGTAAAATATATATAAAAGCGGGAGTGCAAAGAGACATGGTTAAAATTATCTTTATATATAATGTAAAATATAAATAAATAATAATTAAATCTATATATTTATTTATATTTATTTATATTTTCCCTAAAAGTAGTTATATTAAATTAAATCAAATTAAATCAAACACTATTGCTTGCGATGGGTTGGTCCCACGCATAAGAACTTGGAGGCGGATTTACCCCTTGCAACTTTGAAGTAAAATCGGTTGCTGACGAAACAGCATTATTGTAGACACCCTTAACATCATCAAAAAATCCTCCGCCGTTTATAAGACTGCGTATTGTTTTTTGGTTTTTTCTTTTTTTACTATAACCATAACCATAACCACCACCACCACCACCACCTTTCATTTCTCCCAATTTGGCAACTTGAGGTCCAAGTTGAGTTGGAAACTTTGCCGGGAAAAGCGGCTGCCCATTGTCGAACTTCGGCACGAGTTCAGTTCCATCTCCTAGGGGACTTAAAGCAAAGTAGTTGCCGGTGTTAGGATTATTAGAAACAGTCCACGGAGAACCCACGAATTGCGAACTACCTCCCTGCTGACAAGTGTATCCGCCGTCCTTGCGCATATAACTGCCACCACCACCCAGGCGAGAAAATGTTGCGCGCCCCATTCTAATATTGCGAATAATGCTGTTTCGTTTTTTATTTTTAGCGTATAATTCTTGATGATGTTTTTTACTTGAACTCTTTCGACTGTGCGTACGCCTTTTCGCATTTCTATTTGTAGATTTTTTGTATTTTTTAGTATTTGCCATTATGATTAATGATTATGATAGTATAAGTAAGTGTTATATATATTATTAATATAATATAATATAATTAATTAATTTAATAATTAATAATCATCTCCTAAAATCAACCGCGAATTTAAATCTTTTCTTTTTGTTTGATATTTATTATTATTTTTACAGCGAACTGCATTTTTTATTTTATGAAATAATCGCGTAAAACATTCCATGCATGTTGAACATGATGAACATGACATAGAGTCGGATTCTGGTAATAATAATGATGTCATTTTTATTGCTTTATTATAATTTGTTGGTCATCTTTTTAATATTTAATTTTATTTTATAAAGTATTTAATTTTATTTTATAAAATAATAAATCTATATTGTATATTATACCAATTCAATGAAAATAAAATCCAAATCAATTCAAAAATGTTTACCAAATATGTTTTGTATAAAAAATACAACAATCGCACTAGCAATTATTTTGGGCGCAGTAATAGCATACATTATATATTCTAAATACAGTGGCATTTCGTCAACCGCGCCTACGACACAGGCTTCTACGACACAGGCTTCTACGCCTTTTTACGTTGTGCCCCTTCCCAATGTTTTAGAAAATCCATATGTTCCGCCGTTGCGTGATGACCGCTATCATGACGCGGTTATTCCGATTCCAATCAATGTTCGAACACAAGGACCGCCAGTAAATGTGAATTATAGGCAGGTTGGACTTTTAACGCGCGTGAATGGAAAGGAGACAATGCTACCGCTAATGGGGCGCCCTTTGCAAAAAAATAGAGACAAATGGCAATTTTATACAATGAGCGATAAAAACAATTCGGTTAAACTTCCAATCTCATTTAGAAAGAAGAGTTGCACAAGCGAATATGGTTGCGATAATATATATAATGGCGACACGGTGTATGTTGAAGGGTACAAGGACGCATTTCGGGCAACAATATATGATAATGCTGTAATGGAATACCTGTAATTGCGGCGGGTTCAATATATTAATTAAATGTATATAAATAGAAGTATCGCATTAATAGTAACGCATAAGCCAATAACAAACCATAAATAAATAAGAAATAAAAATAACACAACACAATGACATTTGATATAAAAACAGCATTTGCAGAACTATTCATGATGCAACAGTTAAAAACGGGAACTGTCTGGGTAGACACATTGATTTTTGGTTTTTTTATTTTCATGACATACCATGCCGTAATTTGTATGAATTTAAAATACTGTTTTAAAAAAATATCTGAAATAAAGAGTTATCCAGTGTCGAAACTATGGTTATATGTGACAAACAAGACTCCAAGAAAAATGATTGTATACATTGGTTTCAAGTACAGCAGCGGATACACCCAAATTAAAACATATGTTGATTATCCTCCGCCGATGATGCATATTTTTAATTACATGCATAATAACTCTTACAAGGTGGAAAATACGTATAATATAAAATACTGCGAGATGGTTGATGTTGCGACAGACACGCAAGTCAAAACGTATGTTCCGAATGAAGAGGGTGTTTCATTTGAATTGTATCCCGATATCTACATTGAATTGTCAAGTGAAAAGTTGCCAAACAATAAGGACCATGAATCTTTATTAGAATTTACAAATGTGTCGTGTTCGGTAAAAACGTACGAACATGATATTGGTTATATTCATGCATTTGTAAAAATGTGTGAAGAAAATTTTGAAAAAGCGGTCAATGATGAGTTATCAAAGCATAAATTTATTTTCAAACACAACAGCCAAAAAAGTAGTAATAATAATAATGATGATGAATGGAGAGATACAAGAACTCGCGGAATAAAGTGTGCGGAATATCCGCTGATAACAAACAAGCACTTGACGAAAAATTGTTTCTTTACAATGAGGGATTCATTAATAAATAGAATTGATTTCTTTGTTAATAATGAAGAGTGGTATAACAAACGAGGCATTCCATACCAACTTACTTTAGTGTTTGAAGGGTCTCCGGGTTGCGGCAAAACGTCGACCATGAAGGGAATCGCGACATATACGGATCGTCACATTGTTGATGTTGATTTAACAAATATCAAGAGTATTTCAGAATTAGAAGACGTATTCTATGGAAACTACATCAATGGTAAATATATTCCAACAAATAAGCGAATTTTTTTGATTGATGAAATAGATAAATTTTTTGAGGCACTTTCTTTGAAGGAAGAGAAGGAAAAAAATATGGCAGTTGCCGCTGAAACCGCAGGTTCGAATATGAATCCCAATAATATTGTAATTGTATCAAAAGATGGGTTATCGGGAGATGATGGTAATAAATTCAAAAAAACGGCGAGTTGTTCTACTGCATCGAGTGCGAGCAATGGACTAACTAGGGGTCAAATACTGAGCATTATGGATGGAATTTTGGAATCGCGCGGGCGGTTTATTATATGCACCGCAAATGACACTTCAAAAATTGATGACACATTTAAGCGTCCTGGAAGAATGGATGAAATTGTTCATTTTTCAAAGTGTGACGCGCTAATGATTAATCAGTTAACAGATTTATTTTATAACGGATACGTTGAAGACGCATATACGGAAGAGCAAATTCAGCGCTATAAACATGTTGAAAATGTATTTTCACCGTCTGATGTAAACAAGGTTTGTTTCAACAATATAAATTCGAGAGAAAGTGGGGAAGAATATTTTATGAAAAAGAAAGAAACATAAATAATATAATTTAATATAATTTGATAATTTGAATGAAGTTGCATCGTGTCGAAAATATAGGTGAAAATGTAATCAGGGAACAGTTATGTTATCAGTCCATATATCAAGTAATAATACACACCATTGAGGTAAAGTAGATTTATCACTGTGCGCATTAAATCGGTCTGTAATTATATTTTGAACATTTTGCCAAACAGTATACACATTTTCAGGAGCTACATATGATGCTTTGTTCAATTGTCGTTCTAAATCACGTTTGAAATTCTCTTCTTCACATACATATGGAATAACGCGAATCATATTGTCTAATACTATTAATATGTTTCGTCGTGCAATTTTTTTAGTAGTCGGCGGTAGTTCTTCCGTCACTGTCCCGTTTTGATTATTGTTATACATTTTATACTTATGTGTGATAAAAATTGATGTATTGATATTACATTTAATATAAATTTAATATCAATTTTTATAATAAATATTTATTTTAAATAATGGTTATTTTTTTGATAAAATAAAATAAATATAAATATTATAATAATTATTTATATTTATTTACTTTATTTTACAAAATGCAACAATTACAACAATTGCAACAATTGCAACAATTACAACAATTGCAACAACAAAAACCAAAACAGCAACAACAGCAACAACAGCAACAGATAAACATTAAAGATGTAATGAGTGCATACACTGAAAATGAACAGCTAGTATTTGTTTTTATAAAAAATATTATTTTAAATTTAATTTTAACAATAAAGCCGCTTCGAGTTAAATTAGGGGCAATTTTGAATCAGCCTGATGTAATATATGTAGAAGTATTCAAAGTGTATGAAGAAAATAAAACAAAATTTACACCGACTGATATTGAAAATATAAAAACAATTGTATCCATTACAAATAGTGTTACAGAATTAAATGGAATTTTTTTGGATGCATTTACAAAAATTATGGAGGATGGAAAAATAGATATGAACGATTCGATACATTTTATGACATTTATGCACGAGGTTGTTCATTTATTTAATAATTATACTACAAATCAAAATTTCAAAATATCACTGTCATCAGAATCAGTGTTACATTTTTTACATTTTATTATAAAAAGTATTTTAATATTAACACTGGACGACGAACAAGAGCGCATTGCGATATTGATGTTGGATGCATCTATAAAATTAATACAAATTTCAGTATTACCGATTGCAAAGTGCAAGTGCAATCGCGGATGTTTTTCATTCAATCAATAATGAATCAATAATGAAACAATAATGAAACAAATGAAATAATAAATGCAGTAATGTTATTTTTTTGAAATACTATTGAACTTTTGAACTACTGAAAAAAATTGCAAATGATTTTTTTGGAATTATTTTTATATTGTTTCTATTTCTGCTACTTGCGCTTCTGCTACTTGCGCTTCTGCCACTTGCGCTTCTGCCACTTGCGCTTCTGCTACTTGCGCTTCTGCCACTTGCGCTTCTGCTACTTGCGCTTCTGCCACTTGCGCTTCTGCCACTTGCGCTTCTGCTACTTGCGCTTCTGCTACTTGCGCTTCTGCTACTTGCGCTTCTGCCACTTGCGCTTCTGCCACTTGCGCTTCTGCCACTTGCGCTTCTGCTACTTGCGCTTCTACTACTTAAGCTTCTATTATTTTTTGAACTACTTATAGTCATATTTTTCATTTCAGAACCAATAATATTGTATTTATTGTTGTTGTTATTATTATTTGATTTACAAATTTTATTTTTAAATTCATGCAAGTAGGGGTCATAATTTATGTATCTTGAATTAAATAATATTACTTTATTAAAAACGCAATAATAATCGTGCAAATTTGGAGAGCGTAAACGAGAATTTGTCATTTCGATGAAAAATTGAAATTTTTTATTTTTTAATACAGCTGTACTTATTCCTGGATTTCTAAGTAAATTTAAATACTTATTAAACATATGAACAATTGACCAGTTCCAATATTGATATAAATGTTTTTGATAACTGTAAATTTTAATGTATTCATTAATACACAACTGCAGTATATATTCATTTTTTTTTACAGCAATAAAATGTGGATTAAAGTTTCGATTTGATTTTGTAATGCATGTAACAAAATCTGCATCAGGTATTAAATAATTATCTATTGGTACTAGTGGATGAATGTCTGCATCAACATATATTCCTCCATATTTATAAAGAATACACAGTCTCCAGAAATCAGATTTAATTGGACCATCTGGTATAAATTTAAATATATCATAATGTAGTTTTGAGTATTCATTAAATAAAAATTGTTCGCACATGGAATCATCGAATAAATGTATTTCATAGTTTGGATTTAATCCTTTCCATTTACTGTGTGTCATTGTTAAACATTTAATATTTTTATGACATATATAAATTTTTTTGGGTATTTGCAATTTTATTTTACCATTGTCAATAAGGTCAATATGTAGTGCTGCATGTTCTTCGGGCGGCGATGGTTCTTCTGGCGGCGATGGTTCTTCTGGCGGCGATGGTTCTTCTGGCGGCGGTGGTTCTGCTG
>Ga0214919_10005611_pt1 | contig 17685 bp, 16 predicted proteins | sample LL1503_MetaG_FD_177994 | JGI IMG/M metagenome (GOLD analysis project Ga0214919, IMG submission 177994) | Freshwater microbial communities from Lake Lanier, Atlanta, Georgia, United States - LL-1503 | ecosystem: Environmental > Aquatic > Freshwater > Lake | place: USA: Georgia | collected...
ACCCGTGGTGGAGACGACCGTGGTGGAGACCGCGGTAATCGTCGCCGTCGATAACCATTGCCAGCGACTACGGTCTTTCACATGATTCGTGTGGGAGTAGTCGGAGCCGCTGGGAAAATGGGATCCACAGTCTGTGATGCAATAGTCGCAGCTGATGGTCTAGAACTAGCAGCCGCTGTCGACTTGGTCGGCAGCGGCGGTTCTGTTCATGGGCTCACCATTGCAGCAGACCTGAAAGCGCTGGCTGATGCCAAGTGCGATGTTGTTGTTGACTTCACTGTTGCTGCCGCTGCTCGCACCACGCTGCCATGGCTTGCATTACATGGCATGCATGCCGTTGTGGGCACCACTGGTTTTTCAGATGACGATCTTGCATCGTTTGGTAAGGCCTTCACTGGCAGCAACTGTCTGATTGCAGCCAACTTCGCTATTGGTGCGGTGTTGATGATGAAGTTTGCCGAACAGGCTGCTCCATATTTTGAAACTGCAGAGATCATCGAGTTCCATCACAATGCAAAGGCAGATGCGCCTAGCGGTACCGCAATGGTGACGGCGCAACGCATGGCGGCTGCAAGTGATGAATGGGCTGTTGACCCCACAAAGCACGAGGTAATCCCTGGTGCACGCGGTGGCGTTGGCCCCGGCGGCATTCATGTACATGGCGTGCGCATGGTGGGTATGACTGCGTCACAAGAAGTGATTCTGGGTGCTGCAGGTCAAACTTTAGTGATACGTCACGATTCCAATGACCGTGTCAGTTTTATGCCAGGTGTTGTCTTGGCATGTCGCACAGTGAGCAGCCTCAAGGGCCTCACGATGGGAATTGATTCGCTGTTGTAATTACTTCAGCGCAGCAATTGCTGCGTCGTAATTAGGTTCGTTAGCGATGTCAGACACAAGTTCTGTGTGAAGAACTTTTCCGTTTTCGTCAACAACAACGACTGCACGTGCAAGAAGACCTGCGAATGCACCTTCGTTGAGGCCAACGCCGAACACTGAGCCGAAGTCTGTACGAAACGATGAAGCATTTTGTACGTTGCTAAGACCTTCTGAACCACAGAAGCGACCTTGAGCGAAGGGCAAGTCTGCCGACACGCAATACACGACTGTGTTGTCGAGTGATGATGCGAGTGCATTGAATGTGCGAACACTGGTTGCACATGTTGGAGTGTCAACACTTGGAAAGATATTGAACACAACACGCTTGCCTGCAAGTGCGTCATTGCTGAACTCTTGCAAGTTTCCTGCTGTCAATGTGAATGAGGGAAGTGATTTTCCTGCAACAGGAAGATCGCCAACGGTGTTGACGGGAGTGCCGCCGAATGATGTCTGAGCCATGAAGGGAAGCCTAACCAACAGGCAGGCTTACGACTCAGGCGCGCCAGGGGACTTTCGACGGGCCGTTTGGAACAGAGTGATTCCGAACAAGGCGCCCACTACCCACCATTGGTACTTGTCTATATATGTGAGGCTCGTCTTGATTTGGGATTCGAAGGCCTTTCCGCCGAACCACATGATGATGAGGCGCAACACAATTCCTGTGGTGATGAACGTGAAGAATTTGGCCCGCGCCATTCCGAGGTGACCAACGAGGAGACACACGATGTTTGATCCCGGCATGAGAAGGACCGCCAGCCAGCCGGCACGCACGGTGGCACGTTCTGTCCAGCGATAGATGCGTGGCATCTCACCGACTTGAGCTTCGGTCCACTGCAAGGCTCGATGCCCAAAAAGTTGGCCAACGAAGTACAGCGCGACGGCAGCTGCCATTAAGCGCAGAAAGCCGACGATGAAAAAAGGAAGCGGGTCCATGTAGGGCACTGAGGCAAACAGAACTCTGTTGCGGGCACTGAGTATGAGGACGAGGAGCGGGTGATTGTCAACGAGGGCTGGACCGATATTCGTTCCGATGGTGCCAGCGGCAAACAACAGCGAAGTAAAAGCAATGAGTAGTTTGCGCATCTGGGCAACCGTAGTGCCTGTGGGCTTTCACGGCGCGTCACAGCATTGCTACGGTTCACTATGTCGTGGCGTATGCCACTGAACCACAGGGGGACACTATGAAGGGTTTGATGCAGCCGACGCAATTGTCGATTAGCTACCTATTTGATCGTGCGGAGAAATATCACCGCAATAAGCAGATAATCACCGCAACCGCTACTGGCCGTGAGCGCATCTCGTATGGCGAATGGGCAGACCGTACGCGCCGCCTTGGTGGGGCTTTAGACGCGCTTGGCATTTCAGCAACCGGTCGCGTTGGCACGTTCGCGTGGAACACGCAACGACACCTTGAGTTGTATTTTGCAGCCCCATGTTCTGGTCGCATCTTGCACACTTTGAATATTCGTTTGTTCCCTGAGCAGATCACGTACATCGTGAATCATGCCGAAGACGAAGTAATTTTCATTGACACTTCTATCTATCCGTTGATTGAACCCTTGTTGTCAACGTTCACCACGGTGAAGCATCTTGTTTTCATGTACGACGGCAAGGGAGAAGTGCCAACTTCTGTTCCTGGTTTCCAAGTACACGAATACGAATCACTCATCGCAGCAGCCGCTCCGGTGCAGTGGCCAGTTGTCGACGAGAATCAAGCAGCCAGCATGTGCTACACCAGCGGCACCACAGGTAATCCGAAGGGTGTTGTGTACAGCCATCGCAGTACGTACCTGCACACAATGGGCTGCATGATGGCTGACTCAATAGGAATCAATGAATCAGATGTGATTCTCCCCGTTGTTCCGATGTTCCACGCAAACTCATGGGGTCTTGCTCACGCAGGTGTCGCAAGCGGCGCAACCTTGGTGATGCCAGGGCCTGATTTGTCTGGCCCTGCAGTTGCCAGTTTGATCGTGGAAGAAAAAGTCACTGTTCCTGCCGGAGTACCCACAATCTGGATGGCCGTGTTGCCTGAATTGAAGGGTCGCGACACTTCTAACATTCGCGTGATTCCGTGTGGCGGTTCTGCAGTGCCAAAGGCACTCAGTGAGGCATACCGCGAGCAAACCGGAAAGCCGATCTTGCAAGCATGGGGTATGACAGAGACAAGCCCCATTGCAGCAGTGTGCACATTGTCATCATCGGATTTGTTGTTGTCTGATGCTGAACAAGCAGAATTACGAACAACGGTTGGGCTCATCAGTTTCGGCGTTGAGATGCGCGTTGTGGAACCAGGAGCCACAACACCACTGCCATGGGATGGTGAATCACAAGGTGAATTGCAGTGCGCAGGTGCATGGATTGCTTCTGACTATTACAACGACCCTCGTTCACGCGAAAGTTTCACGCCTGATGGTTGGTTGCGCACCGGCGACGTTGCAGTGGTTGACGCCAAAGGTCGTATTCGCTTAGTCGACCGCACCAAAGACCTCATTAAGTCTGGCGGTGAATGGATCTCATCAGTTGACGTTGAAAATGAACTCATGTCGCATCCGAAGATTGCTGAAGCAGCAGTCATTGGAGTTCCTCACCCCAAGTGGAGCGAACGACCACTTGCATGTGTTGTTATCAAACCGGGCGAGACTCTGACTGAAGCAGAAGTGATTGAACATCTTGTGCCACGTTTGGCCAAGTGGCAATTGCCCGACGCTGTGGTCTTTATTCCTGAAGTGCCAAAGACTTCAGTAGGAAAGTTTTCAAAAAAGACGTTGCGTGACCAGTTTGCTGACTACGTCTTGCCAGATGCTTAAAGGCGGCCGGCGCGAATAATGCGCTCAAGAAATTGTTGAGCGCGCTCTGATTGTGGCGCGCTAAATACTTGAGTGGGGGTGCCTCGTTCAATGATGAGTCCGCCATCTAGAACGCACACCTCGTCGCTGATGTCGCGTGCAAACCCCATCTCGTGTGTGGCAAGCACCAGGGTCATCCCAGAATTCTTTAGTTCTCGCACGACATCAAGTACTTCGCCAACAAGTTCAGGGTCAAGTGAGCTCGTGATCTCATCAAGCAACAAAACGTCTGGCTCTATTGCAAGAGCACGAATGATGGCGACTCGTTGTTGTTGTCCGCCTGATAACTGGTCTGGATAGGCGTTGACCTTGTCTGCCAAGCCGAATCTTTCGAGTAATTCGAGTGCTTTTGTGCGAGCAAGTGCATTGTTGACACCAAGCGTGCGAACGGGGGACAGGGTGATGTTGTCTTGTACCGACATGTGAGGAAACAGATTGAAATTCTGAAACACCATACCGATGCGTCGGCGCACGGGGTTGGCATCAAACCCTGGAGCAGAAATATCAATACCATCGAGGAAAATTTCACCGTCATCAATTGGTTCGAGCAGATTGATGCAACGCAAGAGTGTGCTCTTGCCAGATCCGCTAGGGCCGATGAGAGAGACAACGGAGCCCTCGGCAATCTCGATATCAATACCGTTCAGAACAGAGTGTGATCCAAATGACTTGTGAACTTCACGCAATGAAATCTTTGCCGTACTCATGAGATGCGCGTTCCTGTTGTGCGGCGACGTTCACGTTCCATAAGCCAGTCCGTCGTGCGTGTTAAGGGAATTGTGATGACGAGAAATATTGCGGCCGCTGCGATGTACGGCGTGAAGTTTGCGAATTTTGATTTGTCAATGCCTGCTTGTCGCAAGATTTCAATCGGACCAATGAGACTGACAAGCGCAACGTCTTTCTGCAGACTCACCATGTCGTTCATGAGAGGCGGAATAACGCGACGAATTGCCTGAGGCAACACAACATGACGCATTGTCTGCCAACTAGATAACCCGAGTGAACGAGCAGCTGCCCGTTGTGATTCGTGAACGCTTTCAATGCCGGCGCGAAACACTTCTGCGATGTATGACGCATAGGTCAGTATGAGCGCAACTGAACCCCAGATGAGAGGGCTATTCCATGGTCTGTCAATTCCGAGACCAGGGACACCAAAACCAATGAGATAGATCCACAGGATGATGGGGACGCCACGCATGATGTCTGTGTACGCAATGGTGAGAATTCGCAAAGGAAATAGTGCCGCTGAGCGAGAGTTGCGGGTGATAGCGACCAGTAGTGCAAGAGCGACGATGGCCGGCATCGACCACGCGAAAATTTTGATGTCAAGGACGAAAGCGTCAAGGAGCCGGGGAAGTGAATTAGCAAATCGTTCACCATTGAAGAACGATTCATGCACACGGTCCCAGCGCGGCATGTGCGGAACCAATACAACAATCGCAGTCACTACCGCCAGCGAACTGACGGTAGCAACTACGGTGCTGCGGCGTTTGCGTGCGCGTTCATACGCAGCACGGCGACCTGAATTGGTTCCCATTAGTGATGGGGGCTAGCTGATTAGGAGACCGCGATAACTGGTGCGTTTGCCTTGTCTGAGAGCCATGTCTTTTCAATTGCTGCGAGTGTTCCGTCATCTTTGAGAGCAGCAAGTGCTGTGTCGACACAAGAAACCAGTGGGTTATCAAGGTCAAAGACCAAACCAAAGTTGTCAGGTGTTGTGCTTGCGCTTGCTGGGAACTGACCAACAACTGAGGCACCAGTGAGTTCAACTGCTGCAATGTAGAACGCTGTCGGAAGGTCTACAACGATTGCATCAATTTGTTGTGCTTCGAGTGCTGCTTTTGCGCCTGCGTTGTCGTCGTATGCAAAAGGTTCAGCTGATGGCTTGATGACATTGGTGATGAAATCGAGGCTTGTTGTTCCAGCTTGTGCACCAAACTTGACGTCTTTGAGGTCAGCAACTGAAGTTGCACCGATAGCTGGTGATCCGGCAAGCGCTACAACTGCCTGATTGGTTGAGTAGTAGGACTCACTGAAAGACACAGTCTTTTTGCGCTCGTCGGTAATGGTGAACTGTTGCAAGTTGAAGTCAAAGTTCTTTTTTCCTGGCTGAACAGCTTCATCGAATCCGGTGCGAACCCACGTGATCGCGGCATCACCGAAACCAAGTTCTGCGGCGACTGCATACGCAACGGCAGCTTCAAAACCTTCTTTTGATTCAGGCTTGTCGTTTTCTACCCAAGGTGAATACGCAGGGGTGCCTGTGCCGATGGTCAAAGTGCCTGCAGTCAAGGTCTTTCCTGTGGTGCATTCATTGCCGGTGCCGGAGGCTGCTGCGGCAGTGGTGTCAGAAGATGAACTACTGCCACCGCACGCGGCGAGCAGGAGCGTGCCTGTGACAGCAAGAGAGAGTGTGAGTTTGCGCATGAGGGTCCCTTTCACGGAATTTTTTGGTGCAGTCAAACTCTACAAGTAGTTAATTCCCGACCCAACTAGTCGGGTATTAGTAGGAGCTCTTGACATTGAGACACTTTGTGTCTTACTGTCTCATCGTGACCTACGACACAACCTCGCAGCCCCGCGACATCGAAGCAGCCATCTTTTCTGCTGTCGACACGTGTGTCACGCAGTGGGGCTGGGAAAAAGTCACCATGGATGACATTTGTGGCACCGCAGGTGTTTCTCGGGCCACTGTGTATCGGTTATTTCCTGGCGGACGTGATGTGTTGTTTGAAGCTGTGCGCCTCAGCAAATTGGAAGACTTCTTTACGGCTATGCGAGCACATGTCGAAGGTGCCGGATCACTCGAAGAACTTTTGGTGCGGTGCATTGTTGTTGCATCAAGTGAATTACAGCATGACGAACATCTGGCCATGATGCTGGCAACAGTACCGGGGGAAACATTGGGCGATCTCACAGTGAGTGGGCTAGATCGCATTGTGCGCGTTGCTACTGCGTTCATTACACCGTTGACAGATGATTTTATTCCTGCTTCTGAAGCTGCACCCATTGTTGAAGTGATGTGCCGACTGGTGATCTCGTATTACTTGTCGCCGTCTCCTAATTTAGATTTTGCGAATGAAGATGCAACCCGCAGCTTTGTTCGCTCATTTCTTCTGCCGAGTACCTCGTCAGTTGTCGTAACCCAATAACCAAAAGAGAGAATCATGAGCATCCTTGATAAATCAAACGAAGAAATGATCGGCCGCGCCGAACTGAATGACATCGAAGCAATCCTTGCTATCACTAACACTGATGTTGATGAAGTTGAGCACATTGTCAAGAACAACGCAGACACCCTTTTTACATGGGACTATTCATTGGCCCGCCCTCACCTTCGCAAGCTGTATGAGAAGGCAAAGACTGGGCAGTGGAATGGCACAACCGATCTTGATTGGAGCATCGGGGTTGACATTGAAAAGACAATCGCAGAAGACGCCGCGTTAATCGGTAACGGCATGGAGCGCGAAATGTATGCAGATACCAAGATTGGTATCTGGGGCGATAAGGAATGGCTTGAATTTGGTATCGAGGGTCGCCGTTGGCAGCTCAGTCAGTTCCTTCACGGTGAGCAAGGTGCATTGATTTGTACCTCAAAGATTGTGGAAACTGTGCCCTGGTACGACGCAAAGTTGTACGCAAGCACGCAGGTTGTAGACGAAGCTCGCCACGTTGAAGTGTTTGCTCGCTATCTCGACGAAAAACTCGGAGGCGGATACCAGGTCAATACGCACCTTCGCTTGCTTCTCGATGACATCGTCAACGACAGTCGATGGGACATGACATATCTCGGTATGCAGATCATGGTTGAAGGTCTGGCGCTCGCAGCATTCGGTTTCCTTCATGCCACAACAAACGAGCCACTGTTAAAGAAGCTGTTGCGTTATGTCATGAGCGACGAGGCACGCCACGTTGCTTTTGGTGTTCTTAGCCTTAAAGAGGTGTACGACGGCATGTCTGATGCTGAAATGAAAGATCGTCAGGAATTTGCCTATGAAGCAAGCGTTCGTATGCGTGACCGTTTCTTGCAGCAAGAGGTCTGGGACCGCATGGGAGTCAGCACCAAAGAGCTTGCCCCCATCATGTTGCAAGATCCAGCTCGCCAACTTTTCCAGCAGATGTTGTTCGCCAAGATCGTGCCGAACTGTAAGAAGCTTGGTCTTCTTGACCGTAACGACAAGTGGCTGCGCCACAAGTTCGAAGAAATGGGCGTTATCCAGTTCGAGGACTGGCAAGACACCACTGACGAAGTAGACGATTTCGAAATCGGCAAGGACCTTCGACCAATCGGACAATGATTCGGGGCGGTGCCACCGCTTCGCATCAGCCATAATGGTGCATGGCCATTTTCGGACAAGTTCTCACGGCGATGATTACGCCCTTCGACGCTTCGGGCGCGCTCGACCTCAATGAGGCCGTACGCCTCGCGAAGTGGCTACAAGACAATGGCAATGATGGTCTTGTTATTTCTGGAACCACAGGTGAGTCTTCCACGTTGACGGACGCAGAGAAGTTGTCGTTGTGGGAAGCCGTCATTAACGCAGTCACAATTCCGGTGATCGCGGGTTCTGGTTCTAATGACACAGCGCATTCCGTGCATCTCACAAAAGAAGTAACAAAGATGGGCGCTGCCGGCATTTTGGCTGTTGGCCCGTATTACAACCGTCCGCCGCAAAGCGGACTCGCTGGTCACATCACTGCAATGGCAAATGCAACATCTCTTCCTGTTGTTATTTACGACATCCCTGTTCGTACTGGCCGAAAGATTTCAACACAGACACTTGCGAAGTTGGCAAACACAGTGCCGAATATCAAGGCGCTCAAAGATGCTGCGGGTGCACCAGCGGAAACTGCAAACCTCATGGCACAGGTGCCAAAAGATTTCGAGCTCTATTCGGGTGACGACGGATTGACACTTGCATTCCTCGCATATGGCGGCTCTGGTGTCATTGGCGTCGCAACTCATTGGAGTGCACCAGAACATCAGGCCATGATCACGGCGTTCAAGAAGGGTGATGTCGCGTTGGCTCGAAAGTACAACGACATACTTCTCGAGAGTTATGCATTCGAAACTGGTGATGACAACCCGAACCCCATTCCGAGCAAGGTGATGATGAAGCATCTTGGTTTCAACGTTGGCGATTGTCGTTTGCCAATGGGGCCACCTCCTGCAGGTCTTGCTGAACGTGCAGCAACGGTGCATGCCAATTTGCAAAAAGCGCGTGCAGCGCTAAGCAAGTAACTCATGGCGCAACCAGTACGTATATATTTCCTCGGTGGTCTTGGCGAGATCGGCCGCAACTGCATGGTGCTCGAGCAAGACGACAAGTTGTTGCTCATTGACTGTGGTCTGATGTTCCCTGATGCAGACATGCACGGAATTGACTTGGTTCTTCCAGACTTCACGTTCCTTCGCGAAAACGCAGATCGTATTGTCGGTTGTGTTGCTACTCACGGCCACGAAGATCATGTGGGTGGTTTGCAGTTCCTATTACGTGAGCTGTCGTTTCCTATCTATGGCTCGATGGTGACATTAGGTCTTGCACGCAATCGCATTGAAGAAGCAGGGCTCTTGAAAAAGACTGATCTCATTACAGTGCGCGACGGAGAACGTCTCAATATTGGCCCCTTCGATGTGGAGTTCTTGCCTGTTACCCACTCTGTGCCGCACGCACATGCCGTCATTGTTCATACGCCGCAGGGTGTCATTGTGCACTCCGGTGACTTCAAGATTGACCTCACACCTGTTGATGATCGCAGAACTGACCTCGCGCGGTTGGGTGAACTGTCAAAGACCGTAGGTATTCGCCTATTGATGTGTGACTCAACGAACGCCGAAGAGCATGGCCACGCGCCAAGCGAGAAGAGCGTCGGTGCGGTATTGCATCAGTTGTTCCACGAACATCGTGATCGGCGAATTATCACTGCCAGTTTTGCAAGTCACATACATCGCGTGCAGCAAATCATTGAAGCTGCAATTGATAACGGCCGCAAGGTGTGTCTGATGGGTCGATCCATGCAGAAGAACATCGGACTTGCCATAGATCTGAAACTGATCAATGTGCCAGCAAGTGTTTTTGTTGATGTTGAAAAAGTTGATGATTTTGCACCAGAAGATATCTGCATCATCTCAACAGGGTCTCAAGGTGAACCAATGGCTGCATTGTCGTTGTTGTCGCGTGGTGAAAGCCGCTGGTTCAAGGTGGGCGAGCGAGACACAATCATTTTGTCGAGCCATGCAATTCCGGGCAATGAAGGCAATGTCAACCGCGTCATTGATGGGCTTGTTCGTGCGGGGGCAAAAGTTGTTCACTCGGGCATCGCAGACGTGCACGCAACGGGTCATGCTCAAGCTGACGAGTTAAAGACCTATCACTCCATCTTGCAACCTGAATGGTTTGTGCCAGTTCACGGTGAGTATCGCCACATGCGCGCACATGCCGAGTTGGCAGTGGTGATGGGGGCAGCACCTGACCATGTGTTGCAAGCAACCGATGGTGACGTTTTGGAACTATCAGATGATGGTTTGGCGTTTCATGGCACTGTGCCTGCAAGCTATTTGTTTGTCGATGGCATTGTTGGCGATGTTGGCCATGGCGTATTGCGCGACCGCAAAGTACTGGCAGAAGAAGGAGTGGTTGTCATTGTGGCAACTGTTGATAGCGCTCTCCATAAAGTCATCACAGGTCCTGAAGTGATCACTCGTGGGTGGGTGTATGCGCCAGAAGCCGACTCGTTGCTTGATGAAGCAGAGGCCCATATCGAAAAAGCGTTGGTCAAGGCTCTCGATGACGGCATCAATGACGTAGATGGACTTGAACGCATAGTGCGCAAGGCGGCAGGCAAGTTCGTGAGCGACCGCACCAAACGACGGCCAATGATTGTCCCGGTGGTCATGACCACCTAGGGGTGGTGCCAGGTATCTGAATTGATGCTTATGGGGTATCCCGAAGCAGGGAACACCTCATTGGTACCCTTTTTTCATGTCTGCCAAGGGTTCTCGTCCATCGTCTCGTGGCGCCAAAGGGTCTGCCGGCTCACGCGGAGGGGTCAAAACCCCGCCAAAGGGCCAGAAGCGGCCAGCAGAGAAGCCTGATTCGGCCGCTCGCGAAGTAGTGCGGGGTCGCGAAGTTGAATTCTGGGGTGTCGGCTGCGTCAGCTTGGGCATAGTGCTGGTGCTGTCGATGTACCTACATATGGCTGGTCCATTAGGTCGCGCCATCGACACCACTTTTGGTTGGTTGCTCGGGCTTGGTCGTTTTGCATTGCCTCTCGTTGTCACCGGTATTGGTGTTGCAATGGTGCGTCGTCGCAGTGTGCAGCACCGCCTACGCCTCACTATGGGTTGGACCATCGTGGTGTTAGCTGTGCTCGGATTTTTGCATCTTGCAAATGGAGAAGATCAGATTGTTGCTCAAGTAAGTGCCATGTCAAATGCTGGTGGTTGGTTTGGCGCGATCATGGCAGAACCGTTGCGCTCAACAATCAGTTGGGCCGGAGCACTTGTTGTGCTTTTGGCTATTGCTGTGGGCGGCACCATGTTGATCACAGATACAACACTGCCTGAACTGCTTGTTGCTATCCGCACATGGACAACAAAACAGTCTGGCTCTGCAGCAACAATGGCGCGCGGTGTGTCGTCACGTGACAATTCATCTCGACCATACGACGAATTCAGTAATGATGATTCAGATTTTGCTCCGGCGCCAGCAGTGCGAGAAGCGCCGCAATCTATTTACAACGCAGATGAAGACCCAGATCTGGTTCCGAAGAAAGAACGCGCGAAGCGTCGACCAGAACCAGGCCGAATTGAGCCAGTGACACCTGAGTTTGTTGGCAAACCAAGCACGAAGCGCGCCGCAGGATCATCTGAAGAATCAGCAGTCGGTGCACCCGCAATGGCAGGCGAATGGGTACTGCCACCTACAGACTTGCTCGGTCTTACTGAAGTGCAAGAAGTTAACAAGGCGCGTGTTGCAGAGCGTGGTCGCCTGTTGGAAGAGTCGCTTGCATCACACGGCGTAGAAACTCGTTTAGTCGGAATGACAGTTGGTCCAACCGTTACGCGCTTCGAACTTGAACTTGGTTCAGGTGTCAAAGTTGCCAAGGTCACTAGCTTGAACCGTGATATTGCGTATTCAATGGCCGCAACAGACGTGCGTATCTTGGCCCCAATTCCAGGAAAGTCAGCAGTTGGTGTTGAAGTGCCTAATGAAGTTCGTCAACTAGTTTCGCTCGGTGACCTCATTTCGTCTCCTGAGGCACGCGCAGCAACGCACCCTCTTGATGTTGCAGTCGGAAAAGACATTGCAGGACGAGCTGTGTTCTTGAATCTTGCTGCAACGCCCCACATGCTGATTGCCGGAGCAACTGGTGCTGGTAAATCAAGTGGTATCAACTCGATTCTCACGTCGTTGTTAATGCGCAGTACTCCAGACGAAGTGCGTCTGATTCTTATTGACCCGAAGCAAGTGGAAATGGGTCAGTATGCACGCCTGCCACATTTGCTCACCGCGCCCGTTACGAACCCCAAGAAGGCAGCTAATGCTTTGGGTTGGGCTGTAAAGGAAATGGAACGTCGTTACGACCTTCTGGTTGAAGTGGGCTTCCGAGACATCGGTGGTTATAACGCAGCGTTCGATAAAGGTGAAGTCAACGACAACGCCGATGAAAATGCAAAGAAGTATGAACGTCTGCCATTCATTGTTGTTGTGGTCGACGAGCTAAATGACCTCATGATGGTGGCGGCTCGCGACGTTGAAGAGTCAATTACTCGTATTGCACAAAAGGCACGTGCGGTTGGTATTCACCTCATCGTTGCTACACAGCGACCATCGGTCAATGTCATTACCGGTGTTATCAAGGCAAACATTCCAGCTCGTATGGCTTTCGCCGTCAGCAGCCTGACAGACAGTCGCGTAATTCTCGATCAGCCAGGTGCTGAAAAATTGGTCGGTAAGGGCGACATGTTGTTAATGCCTGGCAATACCAACGTGCCGAACCGTATTCAGGGTTCATGGGTTGATGAAGATGAAGTGCGCAAGATTGTGGCGCACTGGCGTCGTCAGTCTCCTGAAGTTGTGTATGTCTCTGGCATCGAAGGCGAAGAATCTGGCGGCGGTGCTGGTGGTTTGTTCGGCGGCGGAAGTGGCGGAGTAGATGATGAACTCATCAAGCAGGCAATTGAAATTGTTGTTCGTTCCGGACTTGGCTCTACGTCGCTTCTGCAGCGCAAACTAAAAGTTGGTTTTGCACGTGCAGGCAGGCTGATGGATGAACTTGAAGAGCGTGGCATTGTGGGGCCGAGCGAAGGCTCTAAGGCTCGCTCAGTGATGATGAGCGTTGAGGAACTTGACCTCATGGGCGAATAGCGCCCAATCCATACATCGGTCTGAATCAAAACGAGCAGTAGGCTCAATGCGATGGTTCAGCGCTACTACATCGAGACCTTGGGGTGCCCAAAGAACCAAGTCGACTCAGACAAGATTGCGGGCAAACTTATGTCAGATGGCTTGGTCGCCACTGACGATGCCTCAAAAGCTGACGTTGTCGTAGTTAATACGTGTGCTTTCATTGAAGAGGCGCGTAAGGAAAGCATCGACACCATGTTGTCGCTTGACGACACTCGCAAACGTTCTTCGCGCCTCATCGTCACGGGTTGCATGGCTGAACGGTACGGTGACGAACTTGCTGAGGCATTGCCAGAAGCTGATCAGGTTGCTGGTTTCGGAGTTCCGTTGCAGCTCACGCGCAAGCCCATTGCTGTTACTGGTGAAGTGCCAAAGTTTGACTTGTTGAACTTGCCACGACCAAAGTCAAACTCGCCATGGGCATATGTGAAGATCGCAGAAGGATGTGACCGTAGTTGCGGCTTTTGTGCCATCCCAAGTTTCCGCGGCCCTCAACGTAGCCGTGATGTTGCGTCAATTCTGACTGAAGTCGAACAACTTGAAGTTCGTGAAGTGGTCTTGATTGCACAAGACCTGGCAAGTTACGGAAAAGATCGTCCCGACGAATTGGGCGCTGGTTCCATCGTGCAGTTGGTACGTGACGTTGCAGCTATGGCTGACTGGGTGCGTCTGTTGTATCTCTACCCAAGCGACTTGTCAGATGAACTGATTGACGCAATTTTGGACACTGGTGTTCCGTACTTCGATTTGTCACTGCAACATGCCAGCAAAGAACATCTTCGTCGCATGAAGCGTTGGGGTGATGGCCCTCGCTTTCTTGAGCGCATTGCTCGTATCCGTGAATTGTCACCCGATGCGGCATTCCGCAGCAATTTTATTGTTGGCTATCCGGGCGAAACCGAAGAAGATCATGACCAATTGTTGTCATTCGTTCGTAATGCGCAACTTGATTGGTGTGGGTTCTTTGCCTTTAGCCCAGAAGACGGAACGCACGCGCTCACTCTTCCGAATCGCGTAGAAGAAAGTCTGATGAATGAGCGACTTGCTGAACTGCGTGAACTACAAGACAACATCTCAGCAGAGCGTCGTGATCTTTTGCTCGGTGAAACAATTGAAGTACTCGTTGATGAACCAGGTATTGCGCGTTCATTCCGCGAAGCCCCTGAGATTGACGGCGTAGTGCAAGTACCAGAACATCTTGAGGTGGGTCGCTTTCACACAGTTGTCGTTGAACAGGTATTTGGACCAGACCTTATAGCGGTTGAAGTAGTGGGGAACTAGCGATGACTTTTGATGAAACAGCAATCGTGACATGGGCCAACATGGTCACTGTCGGTCGAGTTCTTGCGTCGCCTTTCTTGTTCATGCTCATCCCTGATGACGGACGCGGCTCGTATGTTGCGTTTGTTGTGTGGGTCATTTTGTGCAGTAGCGATGGTTTCGATGGCTACTTGGCACGAAAGCACGGAATCACTCGCAGTGGTGCCTTCCTTGATCCGTTAGCAGACAAGATCTTGGTATTAGGAGCGATGTTTACTCTTGTCAGCCGCGACGTTTTCTGGGTTATGCCCGTTCTTATTATTGCGGCGCGTGAAATTTTGGTCAGTTTGTATCGGGTCTTTGTTGGGTCAAAGGGCGTCTCAATGCCTGCAAGTAAGACCGCCAAGGTCAAGACCCTCAGTCAGCAATTGGCTGTCGGTTTCGCCCTTGCTCCGTTCACGGTCATTGATCAAACGTGGACCTTCACTATTTTCATGTGGATCGCTGTTGCGTTAACTCTGTTGAGCGCTGCGCAATATGCGGTGAAAGCTCTGACCTAGTGACACTGGCGTTTACTAGTCAGGAAGAACGCGCAGCGTTACAAAAACGTACTCTCCGCACATTGATGGTGGGCCAAATTATTGGTGCTGCTGCTCTTGCGTCTGCAGTAACAGTGGGCGCGTATGTTGTCCAAGACATTCTGGGCGACACCACGCCATGGGGCGGTATTGCAACAGCAACGGCAACAACCGGCACTGCTGTGATGGCACAAGTGTTGTCACGAATCATGATGCGTCGCGGTCGCCGTCCCGGCTTGCAACTGGGATACGCGCTCGCCACCGTTGGTGCAGTTCTTGCAGCATTCGGCGCACAGCATCGTTCGCTTGCGCTGTTTATGGTGGGGCTTTTTCTGTTCGGAAACGGCCAGGCCTCAAATTTGCTGGCCCGATATGCCGCGACTGACTTAGCGGAACCGCATAATCGCGCACGTGCGATGAGCCGGATTATCTTTGCTTCCACTTTCGGTGCAGTCTTTGGACCATTGCTCATTTCTCCAGCTGAAGTAGCTGGCCAAGATTGGTTTGGTTGGGCGAAGTACACCGGGCCATGGGTGTTTTCTGGCATCGTTCTGCTTGGTGCGTTTCTCAACACATCAATTCGTTTACGCCCAGACCCGTTAGTGATTGCCGGTGGTATTAGTCCAAAGGGCTCAGTCAAGATTCCAAGCATCAAAGAAGCTCTAGCAATTGTTGTTGCTACACAAAAGGGACGACTTGCGCTTGCTTCAATGGTCATTTCGCAAGTAACCATGGTGGCAGTTATGGCGATGACACCAGTGCACATGAAATTGCACGGACATGAGTCGTTAAGCCAATTTGTTGTGTCGTTGCATGTCGCCGGTATGTATGCATTTAGCCCGTTAGTCGGACGATATGCAGACAAGAAGGGAACACACCACGCTGTTCTTGCCGGTGCGTCCATATTGGTGCTGGCAACTGTCATGTCTGCTCTCAGTGGAGAAGCTGCGCTCATGCTGTTTCCCGCGTTGTGGTTTCTAGGTATCGGTTGGAACTTCGGGCTCATTGGTGGGTCTGCCATGTTGCTTGAATCAGTACCCGATGACAAGCGAGTCACGGTGCAAGGGTCGGCTGATTTGATGATGAGTTTTTGCGGTGGAATGGCTGGGTTGTCATCAGGCTTTATTCGCAGGGCTGTTGGGTATCACTTGCTGTCTGCTTCAGCAGCGCTCGCGGCTGGCGCTCTTCTTGTCTGGGCCTTTTATGCATTTCGGCGCATGCAGATGCAGTCCTCTGTGGCAGGCTAAATGTCATGAAGTGCAATGTTGTTGCCGTGGGCACAGAGCTTTTGCTCGGCCAGATTGTTGATACCAACTCTTCGTACATTGGCGAACAATTAGCAGCAGTTGGCATTGGGTCTCATCTACAACTCAAAGTAGGCGACAACTTGGCACGTGTAGTCGCAGCCATTCGTCTGGCACTTGAAGATGCCGACGCCGTCATCATTTGTGGCGGCCTCGGACCAACGCATGATGATCTCACTCGTGATGCGTTAGCCGAGATCATGGGTGTTCCCCTTGAACACAATGAACACATCGCTCAATTAATTACGAACTTATTTGCAACACGCAATCGCTACATGGCGCCAAACAATCTGAATCAAGCTCAAGTTCCTCGTGGCGCAACAATCATTGAACAAACTCGCGGTACGGCACCTGGCCTGATGTGCCCAGTTGGCAACAAAGTCGTGTATGCAATGCCAGGCGTGCCGCACGAAATGTACGACATGATGGCGCGGGCGGTACTTCCAGACTTATTGCAACGCAGTGGGGAAGCAAGTGTTATCAAGAGTTTGGTATTGCGCACGTGGGGTGAAAGTGAATCAGCCCTGAATGAGCGGCTTGATCCCATCATCGACGAACTTGAGATATTGGGTAATCCAACACTGGCATTTCTTGCAAGCGGTTGGGAAGGCATCAAAGTTCGTCTCACCGTTAAGGCCGCAACTGATGCCGAAGCAGATGCGTTGCTAAGTACATGGGAAACCAAAGTACGCGCCCTAACTGAAGACCTTGTGTTCGGAACAAACACTGACACCATGGAATCTGTGGTGCTTAACCTTCTTGAGCAGCGCGGTTGGACACTTGGTCTTGCAGAATCAGTCACCGGTGGTCTTGTCGGCGGCCGCATCACATCAATGCCTGGTGCATCCCGCACATTTCGTGGCGGCATTATCAGCTACGCAAGCGACGTGAAGTTTGATGTGCTCGGTGTTGACCGCGGCCCTGTTGTGTCAGAACAAGCAGCAATTCAGATGGCTGTCGGCGCACAGCGAGTATTGAACGCAAGTGTTGGGTTCTCGCTCACGGGGGTAGCTGGTCCAGATGAACAAGATGGTCAACCCGTAGGCACCTTGTGTGTGGGCGTTGCCTTCCCTGATGGCAGAACCTTTTCCAGCATCTCGCACCTACCTGGCCAGCGCGATCAGATGCGCCAATTCAGCGTGATTAACGCGTTGTCGTTCTTGCGGAAGCTTCTGCTCGCTGAGCCTCGGTAGAGTTGTTGCCATTGCCCTCGTAGCTCAGTCGGATAGAGCAACGGACTTCTAATCCGCAGGTCGCAGGTTCGATTCCTGCCGAGGGCGCCAGAAGCTATTTACGCGAGTAGTTGATACTCGGGGTTGACGAATGTCAGAAGCCCTGAGGTGTGTGTTGCAACTCTAATTTTTCAACGAACAATCAGCACTGGTACATCGTAAACAAATAT
>Ga0214919_10005612_pt1 | contig 17685 bp, 15 predicted proteins | sample LL1503_MetaG_FD_177994 | JGI IMG/M metagenome (GOLD analysis project Ga0214919, IMG submission 177994) | Freshwater microbial communities from Lake Lanier, Atlanta, Georgia, United States - LL-1503 | ecosystem: Environmental > Aquatic > Freshwater > Lake | place: USA: Georgia | collected...
ATTGTTGTATTCAATTGATTTCTCTTTGACAACCCCCACTTAGAACCATATCTGTCTTGAAAATTCTGATTTAATTCATAATCAATTTGAGTCGAATATGGATTATTTAAAATTATTTCCCACGATTTTTTACTCAGTGACGAAAAATGTGTTCTATCACTTTGAGAATTCATATGTTGCACTACAATTGCATCATCCCTTACTGTACCTGCAAATCTTATAATATTTAGTTTTTCTTTTAAAGCACTATAGTAAAGTGCACCATATTCCTCCATAAATACTTCGGTAAAATAGAGCATTTCGATATTATTCGCAAGAAAAATATTTTTTGATACAATTAACGTTTTGTATAATTTTTTTAACCAATTTCGTACTGAATCTTTAGCGATTGAATCAGTAACATCTAAAATACCTGTAGCCTTATGTCTACTATAAGTAGAAAGTGCCATTTTACCTAATGGAATATTATCAATTTCAAATGACTTGAAATCATGAAAAGATTCTAACTCATTAAACTTGTTTAATATGTTTTGAGGTATAATTTGATCATCAATTCTTAAGTTCTCAATATAAATTAAATTGAAATGAAATAATTTTAAGTATAGATTTTGAATTGGTTGGCTTTTTGATGTAATTGCATATACATTGTAGCCTTTACTTTTTTTAATTGAGCCCAAAACTGTCCAAATTTGCAACCATTGCGCACTCATCATTTGACCTGCAACAATTAATAAGCCAGGCCGGTTTTTATTAAATTCATCTTGGTTTGTTTGGCTATAAAATAATTTGGTTTCTTGAATTGATTTTTTGAATTTTTTATAATCGACGAATGAATAATAAAACTCAAATAAAAATCTTTTTGGTCTAAAAAAAACCAATAAAAGCATTCTAATAAACCAATATTTATTTAAAAATATTATAACTTTCTCTTTCATTTATGGATAAATTAAACGTATATGACTCTAGAGATTGGAGTTTGCAGGTATAAAGCGAAGCTTATCCATATCACCAGCATAAGGACCTTGTTTTACTTCAATTATTTCTGTTTCTTCCAACATTTCAAAACCATGACCACCTCTTATTAACAAGATAACATCACCTTGTTCTAGAATTGTGCTTTTTAAATATTTTTTTTCTTCGCAAAAAAAGTCAACTCTTAATTTTCCAGTTTTTATAAATAAAACTTCATTTGTATATTCTACTTCCCTTAGAACAGGTTTGTGAATATGGGGATCAATCTTATAGCCAAGAGGCCTATTCATATATCCGATTTGCTGTGAAAACGTGTTTGGAGTGAAAAATTCAATCCCTTCAGATTTAAAATCACTTCTAATAATAATTGCTATATCAATATTATCAGTCGAAATTCTTTCAATATAATTCATATTTTTCTCTTTTAAATTTAATTTGAATCGCTTATTGCATTGTTTGCAAGCCCTCTTTCAACTATCGATTCAAGTAAAATTAAGTCTAAGGTTGAATCTAAGTTTATTGAACTTATATTATTCATAATATAGGGTAATGTCATTTTTGGAATAAATGTATTCTCTTGCATTAAAACTGAAACTTTAATCAAATAAAATGCTCCATTCGGGATGTAGACTTTGGGCAAACTTTGTCTTGGCACAGATGTTTCAGTCTTCATTAGTGGCTCTACTTTACCATCAGAAATAATTTGAGCTTTAAATGGATGTGGCCCATCAATTTCATTTATACTAATTACAGCATCATATTTATCCCAATTTTTTTTGATTAAATTAATAACATTATTCAAATCTTCTAAGGTCCGAAATGGAGTAGTTGGTTGCATTAAAAGAAGACAATCATCGCAATATATACTTTTTTCATCAACAAGGTTTTTAATAATGTCTATTGTTTTTGCAGTATCAGAAGCAAGGTAATAAGGTCTCGGTTTTGGAGTTGAGACTCCCAATCTTTTCGACAAAGCATAAATCTCAGAATCATCTGTGCTTATTATTATTTTGTCAACAAAAGGGTTTTTTCTTGCTAATCTAAATGCTCTTTCGACAATTGAAACTCCATTGATTTCAATTAAGTTCTTTTTTTTTATCCCTTTAGACCCTCCTCTTGCAGGAATAACTACAATTAATTTAGAATTATTGATCATTATCAAGTACGTATGAAAGTGATTTTTGAAGATAGGGTTTAACAGTTGCAAGTTTATCAGCAATTCTTATACTTGCATTACCTTCCCCATATAATTTACTAATAGGATATCTTTTAAAGTCAACTTGATTTTTAATTGCATTCAATATCTCAACTTTTTTGCATTTTACTTTTATTACATTTTCAGCATATTCTCTATATTGTTGTCTTTCTCCTACTAAAACAATTGGTGTTCCAAAAAAAGATGAATCCCTTACAAATGAACTACTATTTCCAACGCCACAGATTGCATTTGCAAGAACACGATGATAGTTGTCTGGAGTAAAATTTTTAATCATTCTTAACCAACTTGGTTGCTTAAGTTCCCTAAATCGCCTTAAAGCTGCACTTACATGATCTGAACCTGCATCAATATTTGGCCACAACCAAACAACTTGATGTTCTGAATTTTGACATGCTTCTAAAACTTCAGTAACTGAATCAACATCAGTACCGTAACTAGTGGTTACTGGATGAAAAACTACCAATATATACGGTTTAGTTATATCTATTTTAGCGCCAATCCCGTCTTCAAAAATATTTGAAGGAAGTGTCTTGTCTAGTTTTGCTGCGATATCACCACTTGGACATCCAACCATAAATACAGTGTTGGATTTTTCACCCATTCTTATTAGAAAATCAGCCGATCGTATAGTTGATGGAAAATGAAATTGAGCAAGCTTGCTTATACAATGTCGAGCGCTCTCATCAATGGAGCCACTAACTTCTCCTCCTTGAATGTGTGCCAAGCAAATATTCATATAAGAAGCAGCTAATGCAGCAGCTAGTGCCTCATACCTATCTCCAATAACTAAAATTATATCTGGCTTTAGTCTAGCGAACTCACTAGAATATTCAACAATTCCAAAACCTAAAGATTTTGCCATTGTTGCGGGAGTAGACCCTTCCAGTTCAATATAAATTTCTGAATCTATCTCAAATCCATCTCTCTCGACATTTTTGATTGGTTTCCCAAATCTACTTAAAACCATTGTCCCACTACATATAGTCAAAAGCTCTAAATTTTTATGATTCTTAATTGCAAACATTACTGGCTTCATTCTTCCGTAATTTGCTCGATCTACAAGCACAACAGCAATTCTTCGTTTATAACTCATGTTTTATATTATTGGATAAGTTAAGATTATTTTTACTTGAATAAAGTAAGTAATTCACTTGATGTGATTGTAGTAATTCTATCTGATTCTAAATAAGCAATCATTGAATTATAAGACAACTCTAATTCTGCATTAATATGTTCAATTGCAATAGTAAGATCGCGAATTAAAATAACATTGAAACCATAATTTAAAAGATTTTGAATACCGAAGTCATCTTCAGATAAGCAACTATTTAATGAATATCCGCAAATGAAAATTGTGTTATGCCCGCTAAGAGCACACTTTAAAAAAAATAACTTTGAATTAATTTTTGAACTATTTATTAAAAATTTTTTATTATTTAAACTTGAATTAAATATTCGATTCAGAATTTTTAATTTTTCACCAACAAATAAAATATCGAAATTACTTGTAAGGTTTTTTAAAAAAGGTATTAAATGATTATTTATGTTTTCTTGAACTCGAATTTGAAATGAAGATTTATCATTTATTATATATGGATGCATTACTAGTATTAAAGATTTATCTTTATTAAAATTAATAAATTTATTTTCTATAAATCGTTCTTCAATTGGAAACTTATAAATCCTGTATCTAACACTTAACTTGTCTTTAAATACCTTTCTATTTGTTATTTTAAAAATAGCTTTTACTAAATGCCTATCAAACAAATAATATATAAAAAATAAAAGGATTGAAATTAAAAAACCTACCATGCTAAACCAAAATATTCTTTTGAGTTCTTCTTCAACTCATTCATGTGAACCAAATCAATAACAATCATATTTTGAATGCCTTTTATTATCTCAAGATACTTTTTATTTTTTTTTGCAATTACTATAACATCTGCATATTTAATTATATCTTGAGGATCATTTACAAGAAACTTTTCTAATGTTCCAATTATAGATCTTGTAGTAGAAGCATTTCTTCCAGTTGCTAAAGCAACACTTACGTAATCATCAAATATTCTAAAATTATAACCTTCACTATCTAGTTTTTTTGCAATCTCTACAATTGGGCTATTTCTTACATCGTCTGTATTATTTTTAAAACTCAAACCTAAGATTCCAATTTTTTTATCTTTAGCCTTACTTCGTATTAAATCAATAGCTCTATTAATATGAGATGTATTGCTAGCATTAATACTAGCAATAAGAGGCGTATCAACTTTATTGCTTTTAGAAAGTTCTACAAACGCCGAAAGATCTTTTGGCAAACAAGCACCTCCAAAAGCAAAGCCAGGTCTTAAATAATAAGGTGAGATATTTAAAATTGTATCTTTACAAAATAACTCAATAACTTCATGAGAGTTTATGTTCAAATTTTTACAAATCGATCCAACTTCATTGCCGAATACCACTTTTAAAGCATGCCAAGTGTTGTTAATGTATTTAATTATCTCTGCAGCTTTAATTGTTACATGCAAAATTTCAGCATTTACATTGTTATAGATATTAGATAAAACCTCTACGCTTTTTGGTTCATCTGAACCAATTAAAACATAAGGAGGGTTCTCATAATCATTGATAGCTGTTCCTTCCCTTAAAAATTCAGGATTTGCAACTACGGAAAAATCTTTACCAGCTAATTTTCCAGATTTTTTTTCAATAATATCCTTTACATAATCACATGTTCCTGGTTTAATTGTAGACCTTATCGCAATTGTTAAATATGAATCAATGGATTTCAAAGAATGTCCAATTGTTTCAGCCACAGAGTATACATGAGTTAAGTCAAGTTCTCCATTTTTAAAACTAGGAGTTCCAACCGTTATTATTATAATATTTGAATTATTAATTGCGTATTCTGGATCGTTAGTTGCGGTTATATTGCCAGATAAACTTCCTTTCTTTATAAGATCATCAAGTCCTGGCTCGACAATTGTCGGGATTCCTCTATTTATTAAATCAACTTTTGTATTATTTGAATCCACTCCAATAACTTTATAGCCAGATTTAGATAAGCAAGCTATACTTACACAACCTACGTAACCCAAACCAAACACACTTATTGTATTTTTTACATTTTTAACCATTGAAATTTTTATTTATGTAATTTAATATTTTTTTCCCTTCAATTATTTGAGATTGAATACTATATTTATTTTTAATACAATTATTTAAATTGTTTCCTAATTTTAAAGCTAGTGTATCATCTTTTAATACTTTAATCATAGCATCAGCAAAATCTTTTGTGTTATCTGCTATTAGTATATCTTCATTTATTACTAGATCTAGCCCTTCAGCACCTAAAGTTGTTGATACGCAGGCAACTGATGCTGCACCAGATTCAATAATCTTAAATCGGGTGCCTGACTCAAATCGAAGAGGAACTAATGTAACCATTGCTTTTTGTAAGTAGGGGACAACGCTTTTTACTTGACCTACTACTGTAATATTTTTCGAATTGAGACTTTTTTGTGTTATTTGAGAGTTTCTGCCAATTATATATAGATGTACATTTGGAATTTCATTTGTAACTAATGGCATTATCTCTTGAGCAAGCCACCTGGCTGCTCTATCCATTGGGCTATTTGGATGTCCAAATGAACCAAGCAATAGTGCAGACTTTTTTTCAATTTCTACAGATGGCTCATAAATATCTTTAAAATCATCTAAATCTATAACATTAGAAAATTTAAGTATTTTACTTTTTTCATCTGTAAAAGTAGAAAAATATTCAACATCTATGTCTGAAACAGCTGTAACAGCATCTGCTTTTTTAACTAATTCAATTTCATTTGCCACAGCTAACTTACCACGAATTTTAATAAATAACCTACGTAGAGGATTTTTTACTATTGGTAGTTCACGTAAAATAAATCTAGAATGCACAGCTTCAGTATCACCAACTACTAGCTTATCAGGGAATTTGTAACGAATTGATTTAAATATAGAAAATGAATGCTCAATAACTCTGTCTATCCAAAAAATATCTATTTCATTAGTAATTGAATATTTATATATATAACGACTATCAATAATTGCAAATAGTGAGGAAAATATTCTACGAAGTATTCTAAGTGCTCTCTCTAAATTAGGATTTTCAAAATACAATAAACTACTAGGTGTGTAATTTACTTTGCACCCACACTTCCTAAAAAAAGCTTGTATTTCAGTTGACATATGTTTTTCCTTAGCAACACAAGTGATAATATGAAGATCTGAAATATTGCTCAAAACTTTGATTGCGTTTATAACACTTAACTGAGGACCCCCTGCTGGAGGATACTCTAATATTGGAGCGTAAAAAATTAGTTTTACTTGTTTTTTATTTTTTTTTGAATCCATTTAAGTGTTTTCTATATTTTATTTACTTGTGGCCATAAATTCTATTAGTATTTAAGAACGCTTTTTCCCAAAGATAAATACCAAATTCCTTCCAAATACTTTCTATATGATATAAAGCTTGAGGCTTAGTTTCATTTATTATAGTAAATATTGCTTTTTTTAATTTTTTAGAATTTATTAAGACAGAATTGTCAAAATTTTTTGAGCTAATTTCATCAAGTAAGTATTCCCTTAAGGGACCTTTCATCCAATCAATTATTGGAGGAGCAAATCCAATTTTCGTCTTGTTTGAAATGATACCATCGGGAAGCCATGGCTTGACAGCATCTCTTAGTATAGCTTTGGAATAGCCATTTCGTATTTTATCATTCCAGGGCAATGCAAAAGAAAAATCAATAATCCTACTGTCTAATAAAGGAATTCTTATTTCAACCCCATTTATCATAGAATACTTATCATAATTTCTTAATAATGTTGGCAATACTGAACCAAAAGATAAGCCTAATAAGTGTTTGCCTAAACTATCGCAAGAATTTGAAAAATCATGCATTACTGAATCATTCTTTACTCTATTCCATTCATTAAACTTAGACTTAAGTAAATAAGGTAATATTCTCAATTTACTCATTTCGCCAAATTGATCATTTTGTGGGTGAATGTTAGAATACGTATCAATTATCATTTTAAATTCTTCTGAATTAAATTTCACACTTGGTAGTGCATGAAGTATTGAAGATTCATATCCAGAAAACAGCTCATCACCACCATGACCATCTATACTTACTATAATTCCATTTTCCCTCATCATCCTATACAAAGTAATTTGGGGTATAGGGTTGACTTCATGAATGTCTTCAAACAAGTATGCCCAATTCTCAATACTTTTTACTGCATTTTCTGGTTTTATAAGAATTTCGAAAAAATTAATACCCAAATGATTTGCGATTTTTCTTGCAGGTAAACTTTCATCCATTACTGTATTAGGGAAACTTGCCACAAAGGCATTTTGCCAATTATGTGGTATTCGCTCAACACTACTTTGTTTTACAACTTGTGCTATACTTGAAGCTATGGCGCTTGAATCCACGCCCCCACTTAATGCTGTTCCAATAGGTACATCGGACCTTAATCTCAATTTACAAGCGTCTAAAAGTAAATCCCGTAAAAATTCGACACGTTCTTCATAAGATTTTGGTAGAATCAATGATTCAGAATTTGGTGACCAATAACGCTTAATTTCTAATTTATCATTTTGAAACCATGCAAAATGTGCAGCAGGAAACCTTTTGATTCCAAGAAAAAGGGTTTCTTCTGTACTTTCATATAAATATGAATTTTTTGCAAGAAAATTAAATTTTTCTGCTGGTCTAACCTGCTCCAAAAATGGTAAAAGTGCTTTTTGCTCTGAGGCAAAAAATAATTTATTCGTAAATTTAATATAATATAAAGGCTTTTCTCCCATTCTATCTCGAGAAAGAAATAATTTTTTTTTAATTGTATCCCAAATTGCAAATGCCCACATTCCATTAAGCTTTACTAGACACCTTTCTCCCCATTCTACAAAAGCTCTTAATAAAACTTCCGTATCAGAATTATTTGTGAAAATATGACCAAGTTTTTCTAACTCATTTCTTATCTCTATAAAATTATATATCTCTCCATTAAAAACAATATGATATCGATTATTAAAATGCATAGGTTGTGATGCATTGTCAGAAATATCGAGGATTGATAACCTTCTATGACCGAGAATTACATCAAACTCACTTTTCCAAATTCCTTCACCATCAGGTCCTCGATGAGCTAAAGTTTGTAAAGCATTTTGAAAATGAGTTTCATTTACAAAAGGGATTGCACCAAGGATTCCACACATATTTTATGGTTTATAAAAGTGAATAGTTAAAGTGAAGAAGAGAATTTGAAGTTATTTAAAATCATCAGTAGCTGTAAATAATCTTTTTTTTACAAGCTCCTTAAGCCTATCTGAAGCAATATCATTGATATGGCTTTCTCCTTTATTTAAAGTATTGCAAATGTTTTTATTTATATCAATTCCAATAAATTCAAATTTTGCTTCAGCAAAAACCATGGCTAAGGGTTAGGCGACATATCCTAAACCAATAACACCAATTTTATTCAGTCCGCACATTTTATATATAGATTTTTTATATAAATGTTATTTGGTCTGATTTAAACTATAAGATCAAAATAACGTTTTATTGTTTGTCCATCAAACACTTCATTCCTGCTAAGTATATCCCAGTCTTTTTTAAAATCAAATTTTTTATCATTAATGATTTCATAAATTGTTGCTTTTAATATTTTTCTATCCTGAATCCTTTTTACAGAAGTTAAATAATCATAAATATCTAAGTTCCAATTATTGAAGTCGCAACAAATCGACCTAATACCACACATAGCGGCCCAAACAAATAAACTAGTATAAGCTGCAACAAAAATATCACAAGCTGGCAAGATTTCATAACTAGGTTCTTCTGCAATTTTACAGTTGTATTTTTCACTCAAAAAAGCATAATGATTTAAATCACATCGAGGATGTACAGAAAGTAGAAAGTTATAGTTCATTAAAGATAGTTGTTCAACTATATAATTAACCTCTAACCAATGACTTTCTTTATCAATTATACCTTGCTCATAACCTTGAGGCACAGCAAGTATGATTAATTTTTTTTTGAAGTTAAAATTATATTTTTTATATAATTCAACTTTTATATTAGCTTGATTTATAAAATTTTCATACAATTTATCAAAAGCAAAACCGCCAGCTATATTCAATTTAGATTCTGGGACGAAATTTTCTTTAAATAAGTTATAGGTTCTTTTAGTGTCAACTGTGACAATACTGCTTACCCCATTGCCGTTGCACCATGGGAAAGAAGACAAGACCTTAAGTTTGCATAATGCATTTAGTAAGAAGGGGGGATGGAAAAAAGTATTACTTATTATTTGTTTTCTAAATTTATAAGATGCATAAATTCTATATAATGAGAAAGGGAAAATTGTATGAAACCCTTTTAATGTATTTCCATTAAAATCTCTTCTAACCTTTAAACCGCCAATAGTTTCATAATTAGAAAGGTAAGGAATTAAAATTTTAATATTTCGATTCATCGCGTTGAATAATACACACACTTCTATGTCAGGATGTCTATCGCCAAAAGACAATACTAAAGAAGGCCTATATAGATCAAAATACACTCCGCATTCAAGGATATCTTTTTCAAATTTCTGAGTAGCTATTTTTTCTCGATATAAATTTCCGATTGAAGTTTCTTTTAAAAATTCAACAAAAAACTTAAAGAATTTTCCAAAATTTGGACGATTAATTAAGTTGCTAATTGTTTTCTTAATAATACTTGTTTTGTCACTAACTTTCAACTTTTTTTTAAACTCCTTATTTAAGGATTCGTTGACTGAAGATCCAATAATTCTCCTACCAATTAAAAGTATTTTTATATTCTCGATATTTTCATATATAGAATATTTTGGATAATCACTTGAAGCTGCAATTAAAAATAATTTGCAAGACTCGTGTTTTTGGTTAAAGCATGAAGCCAAGAAAATCATAGAGCGAATATGATGCTCACTGTTTGCAGTAATGAAAATATTAAAATCAATATTTGGTTGATCCATCCGTAAATTTATTATTTGCCTAAGATAAATTCTGGTGTGCCTTTCTCGACTATAACACCATTTTCAAATTTAAAAATTTCATCACAATGTTGTATAGTTGAATATCGATGTGCCACTATAATAATAGTTTTTTTCCCTTTTAGACCTTTAATAGATTCCATTACTTCATTCTCAGTATAAATGTCCAATGAACTTGTAGCTTCATCTAAAATTAAAACTTGAGGGTCATTATACAAGGCTCTTGCTATGCCTATTCTCTGAATTTGACCTCCTGATAACCTTACTCCACGTTCACCCACTAAAGTTTCTAATCCATCTGGGAGATTTAATATGAAATCTTCTAATTGGGCCGATTTTACAGCATCGTTAATGGATTGTTCGTTAATCTCTTCGTCTGGAAGTCCAAAAGCAATGTTTCTTCGTAAGGTATCATCTGTCAGGAAAACAGATTGCGGAACGTAGCCAATATTGTTTTGCCAACCACGAATATTGATATTAATGTCTTTTTCGTCAACAAAAATTTTCCCAGTATCTGGTTTTAGAAGTCCCGTAAGCAAACAAATTAAAGTACTTTTCCCTGCACCACTACTACCAATAAAACCGATTGACTCGCCAATATTTATGACAATATTGACATTAGTTAATACATTTCGCTTTGCTAAATTATATTTAAAAGTAAGATTTGATATAAGTATTGTTTTTTTAAAATCAAATTTGCTTTTTACTGATGTATCGACAATTAAATTATCACTAACCACCAATTCATTATAGAGTAGGTCAATTACAGGCTTCACAAATTTTGTATTCTGTATACCATTTACTATCCTATTAATTGATGGTAATAATCTAAAAGCCGAAGCAAGAAATAATCCTAAAGTTGGCAACATCACATCAATTGACTTTCCCTGAAAAACAATAAAAATTGCAATAATAGAAGTTGTAAAAATTGCCACTAATTCTAAAACTAATCTAGGAACCTGTTGTAAAAAATTTTGAAATTGATTAACCTTGGAATTATTCAGGTTGTATACATTATAATTTAATAATAAATTGTGTTCTCTCCCCAAAATTTTAAACTCTTTAATTCCGTTAAGCCCTTGCTGTGCATGTTGCATCCTGAGGCCTTCATAAAATTGGCGCATTTTTCCCCATCTAACTATATATTTATTTGTAAGCTTATGAAAACTAAATGTTGTTAAAAATAATGTTACAAATATTAAAGAGGTAATTTCTGGTTCATAAAAAAAAAGTAAGCAACTTATTCCAACCATAACAAAAAGATCAGTAATGAGGTTAAATATTGATGTTAGTGCTGATGTTAGAATATTTGTTTCAATTACAACATTTCTCAATAATTTGGAAGAATTATTCTCTAAGTGAAATGAATAAGTTTGAAACATGTACTTTCTAAGTAATCGCAGTGAGATATTAGATTGTATACCAAAAAGAACTTTTGCTTGAACCCAAGCAAGAATACTTAAAAAAACAAACTTTATTAAATAAACCCCAACTAAACTACTCATTGAAATCAGTATTAGCGTTTTTGAAGATACTTTTGAAATATCACCAAACATCTCTTTAATAATGGGGTATTTATTGGTAAATTCAGTGCCAGACATTATACCCATAGTAGGAATAAGTGTTGCAATACTTAATGTTTCAATAAACATTCCAAATAGCATCAATCCAACTAATATTGTGACTTTAGATTTGTATTTTGAATCAAGTAGCCTATATAAATTCTTGAACATTTTTTTAGTCATAACCAAAACGAAATTTTAATGCCATTTAATAGTATTGAGGAATTCAAAAAAATAATTTACCAAGTTGTCCTTCCGCCATCAATAGGAATGATTGCGCCATTCATATAAGAACTAGCATCACTTAAGATAAAAACTACCGCACCTTGATAATCATCTATTTTAGCCATTCTTCCAACCGGAATAAGTTTTTCAATCTTTTCCAAAAAATGTTTTGGTTGCCCAAATTCAATTCCTCCTGGGCAAATTGCATTACATCTAATTTTGCCAGGCCAATACGTTGCTAGGTATTTTGTTAACCCAATTAAACCAGATTTAATAACTGAATAAGAAATTGGTTTGACTGGCTGTTTATTCATTTCTAAACCCTCAATTTCATACAATCTTTGATCTGGAGAAATTAGTCCTAAATCTGAAGAAATATTAAGTATAACTCCCCCATTTTTGTTTTTTGATATTGCATGGCCATAATATTTTGAACAAATAAATGCTCCTGTCAAGCCTACTGAAATATCGTTGTTCCAATTTTCGATTCGGAAATATTCAAGCCTTGAAGTTAACCCCATGTTACCTTTTTCAACTTTAGGATTGTTAGCAGCATTATTTATAAGTCCATCTATTTTCTTGTATTTTTTTAAGATGGAATTACAATTTTTTTGCACTTTAGACTCACTTGTAATATCCACGACATAGCCAGTGGTATCTACTTTATATTTATCATTAATTACCTTTTCAAATTCTTTTAATGCCTTTTTATCGATATCTATTAAAATAGGAGTTCCTCCGAATAAGGCAATTGCATGTGCATGCTGTTTACCCATTAAGCCAATAGCCCCAGTAATTATAAAAATCTTCCCTTCAAGAGAAAATAGATTTTGTTTGACCATTTTTAATAGATTTAAGATAAAATCAACCTCTTGTTATACCCTTAAAGATTACAAATTTTCATATAAAAAGAAATATTTTAATTTTACCACTAAATAAAAGGCTTAGTGGCATATCCAAAAAGCATCAATTCTCTAGACCACCTAAGAAACTTTTTCTTTGTTCTGATGTTAATAAAAGGAGATATGAAAGCACAAAATCGATTGATAATAGGATATTTCCAAACAATTGGAAGCTGTCTGAATTTGTATACCTCAATGCCTGAAAAGTCACACATCTGCAGAATAACATTCATTGATACAGTAGTGAAGGGTGTATGATGAGTAAAATCATCAAAGAATGTAATATATTGAGTTTCCCAATCCGGTGTAAGACAAAGCATTTTGCCACCAGGTTTTAGTACACGGTGTGCTTCTTTTAGGAAGTAATCTGGTCTTCTAAGATGTTCTATAACTGATTTATTGTAAATGATATCAAAATGATTGTCTGGAAAAGGCCATATATCCTGATCAAAATTTACTCCAGTTTTAATTTCTACTCCTGGCGCAAGAGAGCCTGCTTGGGGCGACAAATCAATGCCAGTACATTTTAATCCAAGAGATTGAAACTCAGCTAAGAATTCACCACGACCACAACCTGCCTCAAGCAATGTTTCGCCTGCCTTCATTCCATATTTTAGGAATAATAAAGAAGCAAACTTAGCTGGATAAGTTGTTTTGGGACGTGTTTTGGTGTCATAAACAATTTTTAAATAATCTGCCATAAAATGTCTATTTTGTTTTTTAGTGATTCGAGTTGATGAATATATAATTATCTGTGAATAACATTTGATGATATCCCGAAAGTTATAATATTTCTGATAGATTTACTGTTCTTTTCTCTTTCGCAGAGATCCTTGCTGCTTGCATTATTCTTGCTTGACATAAAATATCCTTTTCAAAATTAAAATCAGCAGAACCTATACCCAGTATTTCTTTACAAAATTCATCAACCATCAAAGTAAAATGGTTTACTGGGTCTACCAATATCTGTTCATTTTTAGTTTTGGCATCCAAATAGATTATTGGTTTCATGTCGGAAGGTATATTAAATGCTCTAGACAACTTTAAAATCCCCTCGGAACCCCATAAAGTGTACTGTGACTGATAATATAAATCATAGCCTACTGACATTTCTGCCATTTGCCCGTCACCATAGTCTAATGTAATCATAGCCAGAATATCAACACTAGCTACTTTGTCAAAATGTAGAAACGCTGTTACACTTATTGGTTCCTTTCCAAACAACATCCTGCTAGCACATATTGGATAGCAGCCTGCATCATTCAATACCCCGCCGCCAATCAAATGATTATACCTTATATCGTCAGTTGGTACTGGGAACAGACCGTAAGTGGAATTAAATGAATATAAATTCCCAAGGGTTCTATCAGAAATAATAGACTTCACTTTATTGTGAGAAGGATGAAAACGGAACATGAATCCTTCCATTAATCTTACATTGTTTTTTTTTGATTCACTTACCATTCTTTGAGCTGACTCAAAAGAAGTCGTGGAAGATTTTTCACACAAAATATGTTTCCCTGCGTTAGCAGCGGCAATCACATTTTCCTCATGAAGTCCTACTGGTGTGGAAATATAAACGGCGTCAACGTTGGTATCAGCTAAAACATGCTCATATGAGCTGCTGTGCTTACAATTAAACTTCATTGCGAGCATAGATGCCTTACTCTTTGACCTGCTGCCAATATTCACAACCTCAGCATACCCGGATTGAAGAATTGCAGGAATTGTCGAGTTCTCTGCAATTCTTGAACATCCTATAATGCCAAACCTAATTTTTCTTCTCATACTTTTTAAACTCATTCTAAAAACTTCTTTTTGCAAGTAAAGTATTAAACCATTTTAATTGCTTGCTAAATATCTCGATGCCCTCATCGTCACGGTAAGGTTGCATAATAAATATTCCTTTATAATCAATTGATCGAAGTTCTCTAAAAAAAATCTCAAAATCAGTATCACCAGTTCCCAAAATCACTGACCCTCCATTTAACTTACGGTCTTTTATATGAATATGCGAAATTCTTGAGCCGTAAGCACTGAATTCAGCTGCTAGGTCGTAACCAAGTGATGCACTATTACCCGTATCATAGTTAACTGTAAAACGCGGTGATGAAAGGTATGAAAGCAAAGCTGAGAATGCTTCTGGGTCAAGATCAGTTTCAAGTGAAAGATTCACTCCTGATTTTTCTATGCTCGAAGTATACTGCAATATTTTTTTTATGAATCTTTCTTTTGATTCATTATTTGTTAGCGAAGATTGATCTACACATGGTATAACAATATCAGATACACTCAGCAATTCTGCATGAATTATGAGTGTTTTTAAAATATTTTCTGCTTTTGCTAGTGCGGATGAATCTATCGAATGTAAAGGCACATCAATAAAACAATCTGCACAAATTGTTTTAACTGTTACTCCCGACCTGAACATTATATCTTTCAATTCTGCAATACCTTCTTGAGACATTATTGGGTTTTTATCTAGATCGTTCAGGTCAACTATGAATTCAATATGTTGCAATCCAAGATCCCGGGCAATAAAGAATTCCTTCTGCCAATAGTCTACAGGGTGAGCCTGATAACGATCCATATATTTGGGAAGTAACCTTCCCTGCATTACCCCTAATGGTATATTTAAATTATTCATCTAATAGTAGTTGGTTTTATTATAAAAGCCCCTCCAATTTTTCGAATGCTATCCAAAAGCCTTCACCATCATTTTTATGCCCTTGCCATATTTCAGGGATAAAACTTGCATCAGGACATCCCTCATTTAAAATGCTACACATCCGTTCCATGTCTATTTCGCCTTCACCTATCTGTAATCCTTCTCCATTGAGTCCTTTTGCATCACCCAAATGAAGGTGAGCGGTATAAGGTGCTACTTTTTTTATAAATTCATAAAAATCAAGCTGGTAGTGATTGCAAGTAAGCATAGTATGAGAAACATCAAAGCACATACGGAGTTTATGAACAGCACAATATTTTTCAAATTCATCCACTAATACAAAAATATTTTGGTAACGTTGTCCTCCAAAGTGCCATGGAAACGGTGCCATAGTTTGCGGAATTATCTCAATACCTTCTGTATCAAGTTCTGAGAGGCTCTTAAAAAACTGTTCGTAATAAGAAGGAATCAATGCTTTATCAATTGTTGCATCCATACTAAAACCTCCAATATTAGCTACTATCATTGGTCTCTTTTCACTAGGAAAATAGGTTTTTAGCTTACGAGTAAGGTCAATGATTTTTTGTGTTTCTTGCATTGATATTTTCCTGTATTCAGCATTAGGTGTGGCAAGATCCATTAAGTGACTACCCTTAAACAATTCGGGTGCATGAACAACAAAACCACAATTGTAAGTACCAGAGAGGAAATCGGCAGGATCAAGTTCCATATCTGAATATGATAAATGGAACTCATAGATATCTGGGTTAACTAACTCATTGTATTTATTAAAATCGTGAAATCTTACAGGAACTCCCCAAGGCCTTTTGAAGGTATAATCTCGTGGAAAAACTTTTGTATCCGAAATATCGGTACTGAAGAAAAAATCTTCTTCAAGCATATCTCTATTAAGTTTCTTCCCTAGTAAAGTAGGATAAAATTGAGGAGAAAGACCTTGCCCTGGGCTTAAAACTTTAATATCGCAGGCTTTTAGTATGGTGCCTTTTTTTAACCCCTTAGCGGCAACTAGGCTTTTTCCAAGATTCTCACGGTTTATCATTTCACCTTGGCTAAGTGTTCTACTTTTATCAGAACCCATAGCTTGGTCAACCTCCCTTATTCCATCTACAAGGGCTTTAAATTCATTGAATTCAAGACTTGCAGCATGATCTGGGCCTTCCATTTTCCTGTCAAGCGTAAAATGTCTTTCAACGATTACTGCACCTAATGATACTGCTGCTATAGATACAGCAATTCCTCTTTCGTGACCAGAATAACCAATAATAGGATGCTTTTCTTTTAACTTACCAATCCAATTTAAATTGATATCATGAAAAGGTGCTGGATAAGTGCTATTGCAATGTAGTAAGGCAAAATTACAATTACGCTCTTTAAGAAAATCAACAGTTAAATTAACTTCTTCTGATGTATTCATTCCAGTAGAAAGTATAAGTGGTTTATTCGTACTAACTAATTTATCAAGCAAAGGGAGATTCGTAAGATCAGCTGATGCAACTTTATAAGCAGCAACATTGAATGACTCTAATATATCGACACTTTTAGTATCCCAAGGCGTACACAAGTACAATATTCCTTTTTGCACACAATAATTTGCAAGTTGCTTTTGCTGGTCAACTGTCAATTCAAATCTATTTAACAAGTCAATCACATATTCTGTTCCAAGATCTTCGCCAGATTTTTCTATACTTCTTTTACGGTATACTTCTTTAATTTGCCGCATTTGGAACTTGGCACAATCAGCACCAATTTCAACTGCTTTATCAATCATGAATTTTGCACGTTCGAAATCGCCATTGTGATTATTACCTATTTCTGCTATAATAAAGGTTCTACCCTTACCTATTTCGAATTTGTCTATTTGAAACTCCATTGTAATTAAATAAATTTTTAAAAATTAATTTTCTCGAACGCACCAAGTGCGAAGACCTTCAGGCTCAAATTTAAAAACGGTTGGGCTGTAACCAATGGCCTTTAATCCATTTACAACAGAAGATCTTTTAGATGCTTCCACGTAAAAAAGAAAATAACCGCCGCCACCTGCCCCAAGCAACTTTC
>Ga0214919_10005613_pt1 | contig 17682 bp, 18 predicted proteins | sample LL1503_MetaG_FD_177994 | JGI IMG/M metagenome (GOLD analysis project Ga0214919, IMG submission 177994) | Freshwater microbial communities from Lake Lanier, Atlanta, Georgia, United States - LL-1503 | ecosystem: Environmental > Aquatic > Freshwater > Lake | place: USA: Georgia | collected...
CACTTTGATTCCCAAACCAACCTCGGCCAACAAATTTTCGGGCCGAGAACTCATTAATATTACTCCCAGTCAGGCGGACGCCTTTTCGGCGCCTAACACGGTCGCATTGGCGGCTCTGATAAATGCCGAGTTCAGCAGCTATCAAGATGCTGACGGCGATTATGTGTTGAATAATTCCAACATCAGTTTGACCACCAAAGATAATACAGTGTATGCCACGCTGAAAATTGTCATCAAAAAATATCTGACCCAGAATTCGTACAACATAATTTTGAATGATTCCGCGGATACATCTTTTAATAGCGTTCCCACGGCTGCCTCCTGGCAGGACCTTACCAATACCTGGTGGAAATATTTGAAAATACCCTACTGGAATTACCCCCTCTATTTGGACGCCTCGGGCAATTATTATGTCAACGGAATATTATCTCCAGGTCAATTAGTGATTAAAAACTCGGTCTCGACTATCACCAATATATCGGTGGACACAGTTCGTCCCAATCAACTGACGATCCGAGATACTGCTTACACTGATGCCTCTGGTAACAAATTTCCGGTCAATAACAAGATCATCATACAGCCCCAGACGGTGGTACCCACCATCATCACTTCGGGCGACACTACTAGCGGAAGCCCCAATGCCAATGTCCAACGCATACCGGGATGGACCGCCATCGATCCGACCAGTGGTCTCACCACCGACAATGTTTCGGACACCACCTCCGTATACAATGGGTACGGATACAACACCATCATCATCACCGTGCCCAACGGAAACTATTCCGCCGACGAATTGATCGCTTACATCAATAAACAGTTGAATGCCTCACCCTACATTCCCACCGCTCAACAAGTGGCCACACCCCTCCTGACTTACAACCAAAAATGCATCACTTTTGGTTCCGGGTTCTCTTTGTTCCCCATTCCAGGTGTCGGTAACATTTGCGAATTGTTATTCAATATCAACATGATATACGATACCCGAGATTATCTGTTGGACTTTTTCGATCCTTACGGGTTTTCCATATGCAACAGTGTCTCGCAAAATGTCAAAAGTACGAGTTGGGATTCTACCCTGGGCTGGGTGCTGGGCTTCCGTAAGTACACCGAATATCCCCTGTCCAACACAGACAATGCCGCCAGCAGTATCACGAGTGGTGCAGTAACCGGCAACAGTCTGTTACAAATCATCGCCAACAACATTGCCAACAACATTTTTACGGTCACGGAAAATCAACAACAAAAAATCGTGGATCCGTCGCTGCAACCCCACATCATTACATTGCAGGGTGATACTGCGGTCAGTGTCAACATATACAATTATTTCTTGATCACCCTGGACGATTTCAACCAAAATCATTTGAACGACGGATTGGTCACCACGAGCCAGACTGAAACCGACATTCCTTTGCCGTCGTACGCCAATCGTACTCTGTTGAAGTGCGATCCCACCACGCAAAACTTGATGGTTTCTAATATTGATACAAAAAGCACGATAACCGACCAGAATGTGACGAATGTGCCGAGAAATTTGACGCAGAAACAGATGTATGCCGCACAAGAGATTGTCAATTCCATGCAGAGTGCCAAAGCGGCGGTGACGGTCGCCGCCCCCGGCAAGATCCTAAAACAAAATGCGAAATATTATTCGAACGGACCCTTCGCACAAGATGTATTTGCCATTGTGCCTCTGAAATTGGCCGGACAACAGAACAACACGGTGTATGTGGACTACAGTGGTACTTTACAAAACCAAGAACGCGTGTATTTCGGTCCGGTCAACATTCATCGCATGACCGTGTCGCTCGTGAACGATCGCGGCGAAGTCGTGAACCTGAATGGTGCCAATTGGACCTTTTCGCTCATCTGTGAGCAGCTGTACCAGCAGAAGAAAACCTAGGACCCAGGTCCACCTTCGCCCCAAAAAAGTCCAATTGTATTATGCAAAATTAAAATGTCCTATTTTAATTTTTAAAAGGTTTAAAGCTTATCATCTACATACAAATGTATGATTGAAACAATTGAATATTGTCTTATTGGTATCGGTGTAGGTACTGTCTGTGGTTTTTGTATAGGATTCTGTAGTGTTATAATAAAGCATTATGAAGATTCAAAAGCTCATAAAACAGATGTTGAAAACATAACTAAAAATATTTTACATACATTGGATGAAGAAACTGGTAATAAAGAAAATTATATGAAATCTCGCCCAATTGTATAACACAAAAATTCTCCGGAGATTATAACATGCATCCTATCGAGAATATCGCTTACAATGGTCCTATTATTATTACGGTAATCACGGCTTCGCAACTGATTCACAAGGTCCCCTATTTGATTTCTTTCATGATGTTCAACTACCTCAACCTCAAACTCAACGAATTTTTGAAGATTTGTTTTCGCGAACCCCGCCCCGAAAGAATCAATTTAGCCGAAGAACAACAAAACCATTTGATGGTGACCCTCTTCAAGGGAAAAATTGGCGCCCCTCCCGTCAACTCCGCTCATGTATACGGCATGCCCTCGGGACATGCTCAGACCGGAGGGTACGCCCTGGGATTCCTGTGGTTTGTGCCCGCCGCGGCGGCGGCCAGTCCCGCCTCCCTTCTGGCCACTTTCATCTTCGCTTCCACTTTGTACCAACGCTGGGTCACCATGCGCCACACGATTTTCCAACTGTTTGTGGGGACTTTAGTGGGGTTCGGCTTCGCCGGACTGGTGTACTACGGCACCAAACAATTCCTGTATTCCAAAATCAAGTTCAAGGACATGACCGATTTCGTTTTCAAATACAGCTATTCGTACAGTCCGGTCCAGTCACTCTCCGGTTAATCTCTATTCTCTACCCAGAATAGAGATCAAGGGCATTCGTTTCCTCATATCGAAGGACGATGTCTCCGTTTTTCCTCCACAATATATATAATGTCATCCAGTGATTACACCCAATTCAAAAAGACCGGGGTCATATTAAAAAATCTCGTTGATGAACCCTATGTTTTAGATGATTCGGAATACACGGCCTTTATGAACTACAATTTAGAGAACACGGTCACCAATTCCAAAATCGTCTACAATAAACTGAATCAACCCAACCACCAAATGGTTTTCAATATGGATCGTACGGTCACGAATTGCCCCACCTTCACCTTATGTTACAATACCAACGCTCGTTCGAATCGTAAGCGCATCATCAGCGCCCAGGCCGCCCCTCGCCCCAGAGTCAAATATATCAAGGACCGCATGCTTTACAGCGACAAATTCAAGACATTGTGTCTGGACGCTGGCACTAATGGTGCCAAATGCAAATTGTGCACCACGGCGCTCTGCTGTGGATGCAAACCCGTGTCTACTGCGAAAAATCCCGGGTGCAAATCGTTCGCATAATAGCGTAAAAACAGAGAATAAATATGTAATTAATTATATATTAAGTACATATGAATAATAACGATTTTTTATTTCCCAAAACGACCCAATACGGAAGTCATATGGTGACAACCGATGTGTCGAAACCCACCAAAATAAAACATTTAAATATTGACACAAGATTTAGAGATGAATACAATTATTTGAACAACTCCAACACGCCCATCAATTTCAATTACAACAACGCCGCCAGTTATACCATCACTTTGCCCGACAAATACAACGATGTCAAAAGTATCGCGGTCACCCATGTGGAACTTCCCATGAGCTTTTACAACATTTCGAAGGAGCTGGGCAACAATTATTTCACGGTCAAAAACGGCGCCACCTACACCACCGTGACCATTGCCGACGGCCAGTACACACCCACGACGCTGTCCACGGAGATCAATTTAGATTTGTCCGCCAACGGCTTTTTGGGCGTCATCAGTTACAGCACGATTCCGAGCGGCGGATCCGCGGCCACCGGGTTCTCGTATTTCTCGGCGGCTTCCGGTAACTACAGCATCGTGTTCAATTTGGACGCGCAGAAGAATTTCGAGAAGAACAACTTCAAAGGTAAATTGGGTTGGCTGTTGGGCTACCGCAATGTGAGTTACGCCATCAGTTCGGGGAACCCCGCGAAATCCGAAGGTTTCATCGATTTGAACACGCCCAAATACCTGTATTTGGTGGTCGACGAACACAGCAATGGCAAACAGAATTCGTTTGTGGCGCCCATTGCTAATTCCATCATCCAAAAGAACATCTTGGGCCGCGTTTCCGTGGATTATCAGGTGTACCCTTTCCGCAGCAATTTGGTGGCCAGTTTACAGGGCGGACTCTTGGAGACCGATGTGCGTTCCTACACGGGCAAAACGGACATTCAGCGCCTGGTGGTCCAACTCATCAACGAGAACGGGGCGTTGGTCAACTTGAATGGCCTGGATTTTTCCTTCTGTTTGCGATTGGAACACGAATAAAGTTGTATCAAAAGGAATATAGGCACAACATTGTATATTGTATATAATATACAATGTATAAATTATTCCTGTTTGGATTATGCGCAAAACATTCACCCCTGATCGAAAATATAAAACCGCCGACCTGTGTGAATTGTATTCATTTTGTGAAATACAGTGATATGTATTCCTCTCGGGGAGATGTAAACCAAGAACTGGGCAAATGCAAAGTGTTTGGCAAAAAGAATTTGGTCTCTGGAAGAATAACCTATGATTATGCTACCGTATCTCGCACCAGTGATAATAAATGCGGGATTGAGGGAAAATATTACGAAGAAAAGGATCCAGAAAAGGGTCAAGAAGAGGATCCACTTTCTTTCGTAAAGAATCTGTTCAAGGATTGGTAGATGTTTACAATAAAAATTTGTTGTAAGCGCCAACACGGTGTTTACAACAAAAATAACAAGAAAATTGAAAACAAAATAAAAATCTTTTTTTAAAGTATCCTAAGCATGAAGAAAACCATCCAACTCTCCGAAAATATATTCGAGCGGTTCGCTCTGAAAAAACTCGACCATGAAGAGGTTCCCCCTCCCTCTCCCTCTCTCTCTCCCATCGTCGAAACGCCAGCGGAGCAGCCGGATTATCCCCCACCCCCTCCGACTCCGTCTACAGAGTCCGTGCCTCGATTCTCGCCGGAACAACAACAGGCCCTCGAACTCTTCCGCCGGGGCAGCAACATGTTCTTGACCGGCCCCGGCGGCACGGGCAAAACCCATCTCATCCACGAATTTGTCAAGGACGCCAATGCCCAGGGCAAAAAGATTCAGGTGTGTGCCCTCACGGGCTGCGCCGCCCTCCTCCTCCAATGCGGCGCCATGACCATCCATTCGTGGAGCGGCATCCGTCTGGCCAAGGGTCCCGCCGATCACATCATCGCCTCCGTCGCGAAAACCCGCCGCGCCGTGAAAAACTGGCGTTCCGTCGACATTCTCATCATCGACGAGGTGTCGATGATGTCCCGCAAAATCTTCGACATTTTGGAATACTGTGGGCGCTATGTTCGGGGCAACGCAGGGGCGGGAGGCAAGGCTTTCGGCGGTATTCAGGTCGTCTTCAGCGGCGATTTCTTCCAACTCGGCCCCATCGCCGAGCCCGGCTCCCCCGAATCCGGCGAATTCTGTTTCGAATCCCCCAAATGGTTCTCGGTGTTTCCCCTCGCCCACCACATCCAACTCAAAAAAATCTTCCGACAAAACGACCCCGTCTACATTGAGATTTTAGCCCAGGTCCGCAAAGGCAAGATTTCCGACGAAAACATCGACATTCTCCAGAAATATGTGAAAAAAGAGTACCGGCCCGAAGAACACAACAATTGTGCTTTGACCAAACTCTTCCCCGTGCGCAGTCGCGCCGAATTTGTGAACCAGATGATGTTTGACAAAATCGAAGCCCCCGAACACCTCTACCCCCTCGTCAAAAAAACCAACTGCACCACCTACATTGAGGGTGGCAAGGCCATCGAATTCCACATCCTAGGCAAGTGTGAATTGCTGACCCTGAGCGAAATCGAGGCCGAACTGACCCAGCTCATGAACAACAGTCCCGCCGTGCCCGACCTCAAACTCAAAGTCGGCAGCGCCGTGATGTGTACGGTCAACATCGACCTGGACATGGGGATTTGTAACGGTTCCCAGGGAGTGGTGGTCGAGCTCGTGGGCGAATTCCATGCCCCGCGTGTTCGCTTCGCAAACGGTGTCACGCTCCTCATGGGGCTCCATCACTGGCAATCCGACGAGTATCCCACCATCGCCATTGCGCAATATCCGCTGTGCCTCGCCTGGGCGCTCACGATTCACAAGATCCAGGGTGCCAGTTTAGAAATGGGCCAGGTCGACATTGGTCAGGCCATTTTCGAATACGGACAAACCTATGTGGCGCTCTCCCGCATTCGCAGTTTAGAAGGACTCTATTTGTCGAGTTTCCACGCGAATCGCATCAAAGCCCATCCCAAAGTTCTCGAGTTTTATCAAAAAATCGACGAATACGAGGCGTTGCCCATCCTGACTCCACATAAAATATCCACATAATATATAAATAGTCGTACCATGGTAGGATCCAGTATTTTGCCAGTAACCATACATAAGAAAAGATTATATTTTTTATTCGGCAAGGAAAACAGCTTGGCCGACACCCCGGGGTGGTCCGATTTCGGCGGCGGCGTCGAAGCGGGGGAGTCGGTGCATGCGACGGCCATGCGCGAGGGTGGCGAGGAACTCACGGGGTTCTTGGGCGATGGCAAAGAGATCGCCGAACATATCCAGAAACACGGCGGCACCTACAATCTGAATTACAACGACCAGTACCACATTCACATGTTTTATATGCCTTACGACGAGACCCTGCCCAAACACTACAATCGCAATCACCGATTCCTGTGGAAACGCATGAACAAGCGCTTCTTGAACAACACGAAATTGTTCGAAAAGGCGGAGATTCGGTGGTTCTCGGAGAACGAGATCCGCGCCCGCAAATCCGAATTCCGCCGCTTTTATCAAGACATTTTGGACCGGGTTCTGTTTGAGATGCCCCAGATAGAAAAATTCATGCGCACCAAGATGCGTAGCACGCGTCGTCGAGCCAACCGATTCAACCGCACTCGCAAAAACAAAAAATGACGGAATCCACCCTTGCTCTATTTTCTCTATTTTCTCTATTTTCTGTAAATAATATATAATGGCAAAAATCAAGAATACTCGCAGAACAAAACGAAACCGCAAAGTTGACTCGAAACGACGAAAATCCAGGAATAAAACGGCAAAAGGCGGAGACGAAATACCCGAACCAGAAGTGCCGCACGAGGTCGAATCGGAACCAGAAGCGGACAGATGTGGTATTTGCCTCGAAGATATGGTAAACATGAGAATCACCAAAAAAACCAAATGCGGACATCGTTTTCACAAGGAATGTTTACATCAGTGGTGTAAATCGCGCAAACAACAGGGTGTGAAAACCCGCTGTCCGATGTGTAACGCAGACATCGAAAAAGATTGTACGAGCTTATCGCCAGGTCAACCGATGCCGGAACATCGTATCCGCGATATTTTATTTAGCGAGGATTTTGAGGCGCATAAAAGGGGTGCCACGGGTTCCGAGACAGAGGCAAGAAGAAAAAGAATGAAGGAATTTTTAGAGGAATTACAGTTTCCGAAAAGGTTCAAATATGATGAGTGGAATAAAATCACAAGTTTCGGACTAGCATGTGACAAGGCGATCAATTGCGAAGAAGTGCGTAACTTAATGGCCAGTAAATATGGCACTTGAAGATTTGCAAACCTTCTTGAATTATGACCATTCGAGTACCCCGTTGTTATCCACGACGACTTTGTCATCCTTACTTTCGTACCCCTCCCTTTTAATAAAATCCATGAGTGCCATCAAATTACTTTTGGTAAAAGGCTTGATAAAAACATAATCGGCGCCGTTCTCCAAATAACGGTCAATGTCCTGTTGTAGGCCGTTGCCCGTAATACCTACAATGAGTCCTTGATATCCCATCCCTCGCAAAATTTTACTCAGCAATTCGCCGTTCAAATTCGGCATGACATTGTCCACGAGGAGCATGCTAATATGTTTTCCTGTTTCATTAAAATTTATCATTTTAATGAGTGCGTTCAGACCATCCACCGCTTCGTAGATACTATATTCTGGGCAGACCTGTTGGATCAATTTCACCATGAATTTTCTGGACAAATCGCTGTCGTCAACCACCATGATTTTCGTATCTTGATTTCCATTGTGCGAATTCAGCGCGACAGAAGATTCCAATCTATTTTGCAACAACATTCTGTTATTTTTTTTACCGCTACCCGATTTATCTCCCGATTTATCGAACACTACATCATGTTGATTGATTACCTCCTGTGTGGTTTCTTTGGGAGCACTTGTACTGATTCCGCTGTTCAATGACCCCCGAATGGGCATTTTCATATATTTGGAAGAAACGAGTTGGTTACACGATGTGGCACAAACATCCAACACCAGCTCCACTTGGAAAATATTCCCATGCGTGTTTTTCTTACTGTTGTTGAAATGGTAAATGGCTCCTCCGTGAGTTTCAATGATCCTTTTACAAATGTAGAGTCCCAATCCCGTCCCATCTTGGTTATTGGATGTATTGTATTTTTCGAATAGCTGGGATTTCACCACTTCCGGGATGAATGGGTTTTGATCAATGATGGAAATCAACACACGCTGTTTGCAGTTCTCGACGACTCGCCCCTCCAATTTTATTTCTATCGTAGTTCGCGGGGCCGAAAATTTAATGGCATTAGACAGCAAATTCATCAACACATGTTGAATGTGTTTGTAATCACCCAATACCCATTCTTGCAGAGGAGTTATGTTGTATTTCAATTCGATTTTTTTCTCCATGATATTGAACAACAGGATATACTGAATTTTTTTGATGAGCCCGATAATATTGAAAGGCTGATAAGTTAACTGCAAATCGTGGATTTTTATGTTATCTAGCCGGTTTACATTCAAAAATCCGTCCAGCGATTCGCTCATAAATGCACACGATTCTTTGATAGTTTTGGCGGTAGAATATTCTTCCGAATTTTTTTCGACCGCACTCATTAATATTTCCGTACCCAGTGAAATATTATTTAAAGGTCCACGAAAATCGTGGAAAATACACCGAATGTAGGTGGTAATGTCGTCGCTGATGTCGTGATGACTGATGGATCTTTGGGGCTGTATTTTGGTTTTGGGTTTAAACATGTTTACAATCATACGATACCACCCATCGCCAGAAGAAGGTGTCGAAGAACTTTCATGAGAAGGTAACACACACGAAGGAATTATATTTTTAAAATTATAATTAGTATTGGTTTTCATTGCTATTATATATGGTATTATGTATATATATTTTTAATCTCGTATTTCAAATTTTCAATTTTCATCTTTTTAGTGTTTTGAAAAATCGGACAATATCCTATAATGAATTATACCAAAAATAAATTGGAAAAAGTATTGACCAAATTAATATATCCTATAAAAGCTGAAGATCCAATAGATATTCCTGTCCTTCATACCGAATCAAAGGATGAATTCTCGGTGCAAGCGAATCTCAACAATAAACCCCCGCTCGATTTTACCGTGTATCTCAAAATGTTTATTCACGAACTTCGTACACCGCTTTCTACCATATCCATGGGCACGAGCATCTTGGAATCTGGCCAAACGGTCAATCCTAAGATTATTCGGGACATAAAAAAAAGCATCGGTTTTATGGAAGAAATCTTCACTAAATTTGCGGTCATTCAAGACGGAAACATCGAATTAAATGATTTCGAAGCCTTTTCAATCAATGCCATGTTTAAAAGTGTACAAACACTTTTATGTTACAGTATACAAGAAGACAATGTATCGGTCGAATGCACAATTGCCCCCACCATACACGATTTAGTCCACGGTGACAGATACAACATAAAACACTGCATCATCAATCTCTTGAAAAATGCAATCAAGTACAGAAATATGGACCACAAAACTGTCATCACGATGCATGTGGGGAAAATCGCAGAAGTCACTCCCACGCCGCCCACATCCGAACGACGCACAAATACGCAGCTCCTTATGCACAGACAAATATCGCAAAAAACCGCCAAAAAGCAGACGATTACCATTACCATTCGCGATAACAATGATCCCATCTTGCCTCACATCAAGGAACATTTGTTCGAATCTTTTAATTCGACGAGCGGTTCGGGTCTCGGACTTTATATTTGTAAGAAAATCGTTGAATTGCACGGGGGTTCCATTGTCCATTATTATGTGCAACCGGTTGGTAACGAGTTTGTAATTACATTGACCTTCCAGACATGTGCAGATACCTCCAAACCAAATAGTAGGAATGTAAGTGAACACGAAAATTCGAGCGACATATCAGAAATAAACGAAAACGGAATCGAGAATGAAAGTGGCAAACATAAATCGAGCGTGTTGTTGGTCGACGACAGTCTGTTGAATCGCAAAATGATGCATAAATTATTACGAAAAATTCATATTTTCAAGCATATTTATACCGCATCGGATGGAGCGCAAGCCGTAAAAAAGATGGAACACGCGGACAACAATATCAGAATCATATTCTTGGATAAATACATGCCCCTTATGGACGGCATTCAGACCGCCATACAGTTGAGATTGCTTGGATACAATAATCTTATTTTTGGTCTCACGGGTGATGCCAATCGGGAGGACTCGGACATCTTTTTGAAGAGTGGCGTGGATTATGTTGTTATTAAACCGCTGGATGAGAAAAAATTGGCCATGATCACCAATTTTATTGTGACGCACGGCACTTGCAGGCAGGAGAACCGGTCCATCCGAGAAATAAACGGGGAATTGGCGTGGGCGTAGTTTTCCAAGGATAAATAAAATTGAAATATCTCGGGGAGATTTTACGGTTTATATATAAAATGCCGAACCATTGCCACAACTACATTGAATTTATCCGTCACGATGATCCGAATATGATTAAACGGTTGGAAGAATATTTGAATCGCGAGGAACCGGTTTTCTTTGCAGAGTTTTTACCTTGTCCCGAGGACGAACACCCGGTTTCCTACTGGGGAACAAAATGGGATGTTTATGACTGTAATGTGGACGAAATTGGCGAGAATAGTATGAGCATGTCGTTCCATACCGCTTGGACCCCGCCCATTGCCGCCTATGAGAAACTAACCAAGTTGGGATTTAAGATTTCCGCCCTATATGTGGAAACAGGATGCGATTTTTGTGGGTATTGGAACGATGGCGAAGAAACAGTTTATGAGAATGCCAGTGAGAACCTTGCTGGCATCCCCTTGGAATTGCGCGAGTATTTCTGTCAGGAAGACTCGGAAGAAGAAGAGGAAGAAGATGATGGTTAGATTTTGAATAATTTTATGAGAATTATACCAAGAGTATAAAAAGTTGTTTGGAGTGTTTCCCGTAGCAAGCTATGCTTGCGAAGGGAAACCTCGATCATCCGTAGACATCGCCCTCGCTTCGCAATGGGCGATATCGAAGGATGATGAAAAAGTATTCTGAAAATTTCCATTTTGGACATTTTAAAAATGTCCATTTTCGATTTTCTTGGAGGACTTTTTCCGGGACTTTTTGAAAAAGTGGTTTGTGAGCATAATGCAGTAAAATGGAAAATTATTTTTTTGGTATGACTGCATAAAAAAATTTAATATTTTTGGGGAAAAGTATTTACACGACTTTTTTGTAATCCTAATATAGGATGACAATGGATGACGATTTTCCGCAAAAACGCGCATTCAAATATTTTTGTTTAGACTGTGACTATTACACGCAGCGAAAAAATGATTATGATAGACATCTATCAAGTACAAAACATTCGAGGATGACAAATGATGACATAAATAGCGTCAATGTCGCAAAAGGAAATGAACACGCATTTTCTTTATCCATTATAGGATAATAATGGATAAAAAAAGTGCAAAAAAATGCGTCAGTAAATATAGATGTGAAAAATGCAACTATAATACGCTGCGGGATTTTGATTTCAGACGACATAATATGTCAGCATTACACAAAAAAGCAAATGATAAAGAAAATTGCGCAGATTGCGTTGATTGCATTACAACGCGTTTTCTTTATCCATTATAGGATAATAATGGATAAAAAAAATCGTTTTTGTCGTCAATAAACATACCTGTAGTGATTGTAACTACAGTACGCAGCGAAAATTTGATTATGATAAACATATTTTGACTGCAAAACATTTTAGGATAATAAATGATAAAGGAATCGACGAAATTAACGAAAAAATCGTCGGGGAATTGGCGTGGGTGTAAATATGGATTTGCAACTTTTCTTGAAAGAAGTCACAACAAAAGTTGCAAATTCATACCCGCATCCTGTGTAACAACAACATCTGTTTTTTTACACCTTTGCCGATTTAAACCGCCCACTTTAGTGGGCGGTTCCAGTGGCAAAGGCAACGTTACCACGCGCATTTTAAATGCGCAAAGGTGTAAAGTAATGACTGCATTTGCAACTTTTTCTGAGAGAAAGTTGCAAAACTCTCAAAAAAGTTGCATTGGCAATCGGCTGCTAGTTACATAACAATAATAGTTTGATTTGTTAGTCATCAATGCAATTGCAACTTTTTCTACAAGAAACTCTCAAAAAAGTTGCAAAAGTCGTAATTTGCATTTCAGTGGCTTATAATATAAATAACCCTGCATGTATCGTATGCGTTTATTTACACTACCTAAAATAGTGATTTTACAGATAAAATACCAAAAGTATAAAAAGTTGTTTGAAAAAGTATTCTGAAAATTTCCATTTTGGACATTTTAAAAATGTCCATTTTCGATTTTCTTGGAGGACTTTTTTCCGGGACTTTTTCAAAAAGTGGTTTGTGAGCATAATGCAGTAAAATGGAAAATTATTTTTTTGGTATGACTGCATAAAAAAATTTAATATTTTTGGGGAAAAGTATTTAGACGATTTTCTCTTTATCCAATATAGGATAAAAATGGATAATAAAAAGTCGTTTTTTGTCGTTAATAAATATACTTGTACCGATTGTAACTACAGTACGCAGCGAAAATTTGATTATGATAAACATATTTTGACTGCAAAACATTTTAGGATAATAAATGATAAAGAAATCGACGAAAAAGTCGTCGGACCAACTATTTGTCCCGAAATTAAATCATCTGTTTGTGAATGTGGTAAAACATATAAGTATATTCAAGGATTATACAAACACAAAAAGGTCTGTACAATGAACAAACCTATAAAACAACCAACCAATACTATTGCATCTCTAGTACCTCAAGATTACAATGTGATGGTGGAATTAATAAAACAAAATAATGAACTTCAAAAACAGATTGTCGAACTTTCCAAAGAAACCAAAATGACCAATACCAACAATACCAACAGTAACAATACCACCAACAACAACCAGTTCAACCTCAATTTCTTCTTGAACGAAACCTGCAAGAATGCCATCAATTTCTCGGAATTCATCGACAACATCCAGGTCTCCTACGACGACCTGGAAAACAACGCCAAAATGGGTTTCGTCAGTGGTATGACCAAAATCATCGTGGACAACCTCAAACAATTGGAACTCAATGACCGCCCCATCCACTGCACCGATGTCAAGCGGGAAACCATCTATGTCAAAGAGGAGGACCAGTGGGAAAAGGACCAGAGCAAAGAGGTCATCCAAAAGGGCATCCAAGAACTCACGCGCAAGAACATGTGCCAGTTGTCCGAGTGGCGCGAAGAGAACCCGGAATACAACGATTTCGACTCAGACCTAAGTGAACTGTCGATTGTGATGCAGCAGCATTCGATGGCCGGGGCAAAGCGCGAAGAGTTTTACCCCAAGATCATCAAGAATCTGGCCAAAGAGACCACGGTCGACAAATCCCCCGGTCTCAAAATAGTGTAAAAACACCCCAAAACGCGTGTAAAAATTGATTTGTTTTGCAAAAATAAATCAATACTGTATCCAAACCAACCAACCAAGACCCAAGACCCAAGCCAATATGAGCGCCGTCCAAGTTCCCTACGCCTTTCGCCTTCCGCCGCCCCGCCCAGACCCAAGAAGATACAGCACCGAAGAAGACTACGCCCAGGCCATGCGCGATTACCGTGCCGATCTTGAAAAACGCCTGGCGGCGGTGCCGGCCGCAGACTTCGAGAACCGGTTCGTCCAGGAGGAGGACACAGATGAGGACGACGACTACCTGACCGAGAGCGACTCGGAAGACGAGTACGACACCGACGACGAGTACGAGTACGCGTACCCGATGAAACCGCTCAACTACAGCCTCCAGGCCGTGACGGTCGCCGAACTCCAAGAAAAAATGCCCGACGACTGTTGCTTCTGCCTGGAAGAGCTGACCCGCGCCCAAGCGGTCACCACCAACTGCAAACACGCCTTCTGTGAAAGCTGCTTCAACCGGTACCAAAAGTACACCTGCCCCTGCTGCCGACAGCGGGTCACGATGGTCACCTCCTACTACGCAAAAGCGTCTCCGCCTACCCAAGAAAAAGAAGATTAGCGATTGTGCTGTAAAACTATAAACCAATCCCACCCCACCCCCTTTTTTCCCACTCTTTTTTATTTTTATTCCGGTTCGTCAAAGGTTCAAACCGGCAAATTCAAATATTGCACCACGGCCCGACGCTGAGCAAACAGTTCCGCAATCTCCTTACTCAAATCGTGTGTTTGAATCCGCTCGTAATTCTTGTTGTCGGGGTGCAGCACAATGAGGTACATGCCGGCAATCTCCAGACCGTACTTCTCCTCCAGAATCGCCTTATACACCCCCAGCTGCATGCTGTAGTGCCAAAAGTTCAGATTCGGCAGATGACGAATGCAGTCCACGATGCCAAAATCGCAAAAGTCGTCGTCGTATTTGATCTCCTTGGACCGCTTCCAATCGTAAATGTAAAACTTGCCGTCACGCTCGTCGCGAAACACCATGTCAATGGACCCCGAAATCTTGAGCTCCTCGTGATACACGGTCCATTCCGTGCGGTAAGCCTTCAACCACGGAAAATCCGCCACGAACCGCATGAAATAACTAAATTCCACACTCGCATTTTCCACCTCCAATTCATTGTAGTAACACTCGATGTCAAAGTGCATCTTGGTCCCCGCACCCGAAGCCTCGATGCGGTTCTTCTCCCACATGGCTTCGATCATCTCTCGCGTCATGCCGTAGTATTTATAGGTGGGATCCGACATCTTCCGGTTGGTCAAGATTTTGTCGAGGGCCTCGGCGGCATCAAAATGGGAAAACAGGGTATGTACAAAGGTGGTGACGGAGGTGTAGGTACCCCGCTCCCCCAACACCGTATAAACATGGTCGGCTTCCTCGAAACTGATGTTGACATCGCGCGGGTGCGCATTCCGAACAGCCAAAACACAGGGTTGTTGCTGCATGGTTATCGAACTCTATGGATAGATATTACACCTTTTCTCATTTAAAACGCCAATTTAATTCTAAATCAATTTTTCAAATAAGAAAAAATGTAAAATCAATAGTAGGAATTTCACCTACGATGGTCTTACTTTTTCCACTTCCTTGTTTATGGAGATGAACCTCCTCAATTATCCAAATCCCTCAAAAAGTAAATAAAAGTAACTACTATAGAGTGTTATCCTACGGTCATGAATAACCCAACGCCACCACCCACAAATCCAACCACAAATCCGGCCCTGGAGGCCTTAAAGGCGGCCTACCTCCAGTCCCTCACCGAAAAAGAGACCCAGGCTTACCTGATTGCCAAAGGACATTTGGGCACCTCGTTCACTCTGGAAAAATCCAACGGCTATCTATCCTGGCTCAAAGACCAAGGCCAATCGTCCGGTTAATTGATACCGCCCTCGATAATTTTCGTCTTGTATTGCTGCCAAGACATGGACAAATTGGGATTTTTACAGACGGCACTGGATCGTACCGTACCAGTAACTGGACGAGGCAGGGGGATGGTAACATCGTTACCCACCACCGACCGAGAATTCGTTTCACTGAAAAACCCGTCAAAGCGCGTCGAGTCCACAGAAGCCCAGGTGTCTTCAACCGCCACCGGCATCTTCTGTAAAAAAGAAAAATTGTAGGTCTTGCCCATATTAATGAACTTGTTGACATATTTCTCCTTCACAGGTTTCTTCTCCACATCCGTCTTGACCGCATCGTGTTTGATCGCAGCAACTGAAGGCCGAATAAACAGACGATAATAGGTGCGACGAAGTCCGATAATCGACCAGCGAAACAGGTTCGTCAGGGCAATGGCGCCCAAAGCGAAGAAAGAGTGATGTTGTTGTTGAACCGCGTTGAAAAACATCTGCGGGGTCTGTTTCTTCTCGTCAAACCGATAATTTTTCAGTTTGGCAAAAGGACCCGATTTGGTGTCGATTTTCTCGGGTTTGGTCTTAATTTTGGTCCCACTACCAGCACCCTTCCGGTTGGCTTCAATATCGTCATTGTCCTCAGAGTCCGGTTTTTCGTCCTCCAAAAAAATCTTGGCGAGGGGAGACGGATATTCTTCGGGCAAGAAATTCTCGTCCATGTAAAAATCCCGACAGCCAAACATCACGACATATTTCATGGCCGCCCCGTTCAAAACAGAGTAAGGCATGCTGTTTTGATCCGAATAGTAGGCGAATCCCTGTTTATATACATCGTAAAACATGATAAGGTTTCCGCGGGGCGTAGAATCAATCATAATACGGGTCTTCCACTCCTTCTCCAAATGGTTGTTCTCAATCAACATGACCTTATTCAGTTCCTTTCTATTGTAGAAAACGGCGTCAATGTTGGAAGAGAAATTTTGGTCCCCCTCGCCCCCACCATTTTTAAAGGTTCGTGTCAATTTGCGGTGTCGCGCTATTATGAAAGAAGCAATGGGATCCACGGTGGGAGCGAGTGGCGGCTTCTTCGCAAAAACCCGTTGAAGTATCCATTCAAAATCCAAGGAAATTTTCCGGAGAATGCCGAAGGCATTCGAAATATCGGACATCATAAATAAATTATTAAATAGAGAAAAAGGATAACCAAGCATTATGTATAGTAATAATGTAAAAATTTATATGATTTTTTACAATATTAATTTACCGAAGCGGGACCAGAGACGGGTCCCGAGACGGCACTCGCGTTGATAGTGGTCGCCGGTCCGGCCGCCACGACTCCCGACCCGGACCCACCAGATCCGGTGGCCAGAGCATTAAAAAATGCATTGGCAATATTGGCATTGGAAGTAATGCCCCCGCTCGAAGAAGGCGGGTAAGGAGGATTAATCTTGGTCAACAAGGTGTTATACAAGGAGGCAAATTTGGCAGAATCCACATTCTGAAGCACCGCGTTGATTTGATCGGCCGAAGCGTTGATGCCGTCCGCAATCATCTTAGGACCATAGGACTGCAAAGTCGAAGTCAATTGATCGGCAGCGGCACCGTAGGGAGTGGCCGACCCGACCGCATGCAAGTGGGAAACCGCACGAACCTCGTTGGTATCGCCGCTTTCCAATCCCTCGTAAGAGGTGGAACGAAAAACCCAGAATAAAAACGCAACCACCAAAATAATAAGAACCAATATAATGAAACGATTTATTAGTTTTTTGTAGGCACCTTTTGCCATGAATATATTATAACTGGGTATATTTATTTTAATGACACAATTCCGTCTAAAAAGAGCGCTAAAAGCATAGGAAATTGCCAAGTACTGAAGAATTGCAATTTGCTGTTTTTAACCGCGTAAACCATGAC
>Ga0214919_10005614_pt1 | contig 17681 bp, 7 predicted proteins | sample LL1503_MetaG_FD_177994 | JGI IMG/M metagenome (GOLD analysis project Ga0214919, IMG submission 177994) | Freshwater microbial communities from Lake Lanier, Atlanta, Georgia, United States - LL-1503 | ecosystem: Environmental > Aquatic > Freshwater > Lake | place: USA: Georgia | collected 2015-03-15
TAGCCTTTGTAAACGGCATTTGGACGCGCTCGGGCAAGCATATTGATGAGATTGCGACCCAAGTGGTTTCGCATATATCGATGTATCTGGAAACCAAGAAAAAAATCAAGGTGAAGTCCGCGCTCATCAAGGACTCTCTTGCCATCTTCATGGACTGCTCCATCGAGAATCCTGCTTTCAGTTCCCAAACGAAGGACCATCTCACCTCCAAATTGAGCATCAAACTACCTGAAGACTTTCTTAAGAAGGTCGTGTCGAAACTCGGCATTGTCGAAAAGGTCATGGCGCAGCAGAATGTGAAGGATACAAAGGACAACACCAAGACCGACGGAAAGAAGCAGTCCAAGATTACCGGTATTCCGAAACTAGACGATGCTGCGTATGCCGGTACTCTGAAGAGTCACGAATGTACGCTCATCCTTACCGAGGGAGACTCTGCAAAAGCAATGGCAATGTCCGGTCTGTCTCAAGAGCAGCGCAAATACTTTGGCGTGTTTCCTCTGCGCGGCAAGTTGCTGAATGTCAAGGACACGTCCGTCCGAAAGGTCGAACAAACAGAAGAAATCGCGCATCTCAAGAAGATTATGGGACTCGTTTCCGGCAAAGAATATAAGGATGTTCGTGACCTCCGGTATGGGCGCGTGCTCATCATGACCGACCAGGATTATGACGGCGCACATATTCGCGGCCTCATCATCAATCTGTTCCATGAACTGTGGCACACCCTGCTTCAGGCCAAGGGGTTCCTTGCATACATGGCTACTCCCATCGTCAAGGCAACCAAGGGAAAGACCGTGATGTCCTTCTACACCCAGTTCGAGTATGAAGAGTGGAAGAAGTCTGCTGGACCTGCTTGGAAGGTCAAGTATTACAAGGGACTCGGCACATCGACCCGCGACGAAGCCAAAGAGTATTTCGATAAGCTGAATATCCTGCCGTATTCCTACACGGGTCCTCAGAGCGATTCCAGTATTGACCTTGCATTCAACAAGTCCAAGGCAGATGATCGTAAGGACTGGTTAAAAACATATGCCCGTGAAAACATTCTCACGCCTCAACTTGCATTGCCATACGAGGACTTTGTCGACAAGGACCTCATTCATTTCTCCAACTACAATTTGGAACGCTCGATTCCCAATATGATGGACGGTCTGAAAACCTCTCAGCGCAAGATTCTCTATTCTGCCCTAAAGCGCAATTTGAAGTCCGAACTCCGTGTGGCCCAGTTCGCAGGGTATGTGTCCGAACATTCCGGATACCACCACGGCGAGGCTTCGTTGAACGACGCCATCGTGGGAATGGCACAGGACTTCATGGGTTCCAATAACATGTCGTGGTTCGTTCCTCAAGGACAGTTCGGCACGCGTCTTCAGGGCGGTTCGGATGCTGCATCGCCCCGTTATATCCACACATACCTCCAGCCCCATGTTTCCAAACTTGTTCCAGATGCAGACTTTGCCTCTCTCACCTATCGCGACGATGACGGCATGCTCGTGGAACCTGAATGGTATGCCCCCATTATCCCTATGATCCTCGTCAACGGATCTCGCGGGATTGGAACAGGATACTCCACGTTCTTGCCGTCCTACAACCCTGCCGACCTAAAGAAGATGCTACTTAAGTGGCTGGAGACTGGGGATGGACTGGATGCGCCTCTGGTTCCATGGGTCCGTGGATTCCAAGGCACAATGACGATGGAGGACGCAAAGACCTGCTTGATTCAGGGCAATCACACTATTGACAAAGATATGCTCGTAATCACGGAGTTGCCTGTAGGGATGTGGACGGCTGATGTTCGTGAAACTCTCGACAAGATGCTGATGGAAGGAACGATTAAGGACTTTACGGATACATCCACGGACGTTCAGGTGTGTATCAAGATCAAGTTGGGCGCGGATAAGGCAGCGTGCGACAAACTTCTCAAATCCAAGTGGAAGTTGACCAATATGCACGCGTTCAACTCCAAATGTGCCATCCAGAAATACGATACGCCCAACGACATTTTGAAAGAGTATGCTGGTGTGCGTCTCGACCTCTACGCCAAGAGACGCGAACAGATGCTCAAAGAGTTGAAAGATACATTGCCGTTCCACGAGAATGTGGTGCGGTTCATTCGGCAACAGAGTCAGGACAAGCCGGTCCCGGATCTGCGTCGAAAGACGCAAGAAGAGTGTGATACTATGCTTTCAAAGGAGAAGTTCGCCAAAATCAAGGGCGGATACGATTACCTGATGAATCTGCCGATTGCCTCACTGACTCTCACAAATGCGCGGAAGCACGAGACGGCACTCGAGAATTTGGTGAAACTCATTGGGGAACTCGAAGGAAAGACGCCCAAACAGATGTGGAAGGATGAACTCGTGAACTTAAGCGTATAATAAGGTGTGGAATGTACATGTCCAAACCCAAATTCAAATTCAAAAAATATTTTTATATGATGCTTGGTGCCAGAGGACCTGCAGTCTTGTATGGATGAGCTGCGTCTAACCTCCCCTGTAATCCCCATTTCCATGCGAGGTAACCTTCTACAAGTTGACGCTGAGTGGTCGTTAATAACGAAGTATACGCAATCACCTCGCAGTATAGTATGGCCGATCCTCCGCCTACAACGTCGCGAGATAACACTGGTAACCCAGCGTTTGATGTAGCTGCGGTTGCGAATGTTCCTGCCGATACTCCATTAACATATAAGGTTCCGGTAGATGAAACTCCTGGGGATGTTAGTTCTAATAACACCGGATTTGTAAGAATTCCAGCTGCTACAGTAAAGCTGTTGCCCGCAGATCCGTTTGCAGAAACATTGACTGTTGTGGAACTCTGAACTGTCATGTTCAAATTAACATAACCATTAAAGTCAGTAATGCCCCCTCTTCCACCAGTTACCATGAACACCGAAAATTGATTTAGTGGTAGAGGGGTGAATCCTACTGCCGAAGAATTATCTTGAATACTCAGTGCGTTCAAGCCGTTTACACTTGCAACACTAACAGCCGGGTATGTGTCTGGAATTATTTTTGAACTGGAGCTAAATCCTGTTGCGGTTCCAACAGACGGAATATTAACTGTAACTGTAAAGCTACTAGACACTGGCGCAGTAACGCTTACAATAGTTCCTGACCCATTAAATCCGGAATTCGAAATACCTGTAATGCCACTAATGATCACTGCATTGTTCGCATAGTAAGGATTCGAGGTTCCCCCTGAAACTGTATATACTGTATTCGAGCCTGAAACAACTGCTGCGGTTATTGTTCCTTGTGTGGTACCGACTCCGCCCTGATTAGTACGAGATGCCGTAGTGAGGCCAGATTTATCCCTCCATACGAATGCGGATGTTCCAAACCCACTTATGGTGCTCGCATCGGAAGCGTCGTACCACAATCCCATATTGCCTATCATTCGCGGATCCCATGCTGCGTAAAACGGCGTCGTCGTGGTTGCTGTCGGGAATTGGTAGAGTGGATGGCTGGTCGGCACGCCTAGAGGGACCGATCCATTATAAAAGCTCGCTCCTCCAGTTCTCAACCCCCATTTCCACGCCAAATACCCTTCCACTCTCTGTCTTTGCTGAGTAGTTAGAGCCGCATTATACACAATCACATCTCCATACACAGCATCCTGCGTTCCACCGGTTAAAGAGTAACCAAACCCAGATGCAGTGTTTGCCGTGCTATTTCCTCCGCCCTGGGAGGCGCTTCCTGTAAATCCGTTTGTGGTAATTATATTCGATGTGCCCGCCCGAACTACGCAGCATATAAATGTATTTCCTCCAAAGAAAGCGTCGTTCGAACCTATAGGCACCGTATAGAAATTGTAAGCAGTTGCGCCTCCTGAAACGTTGTTATTATTTTCTAAATAAAAATTGTTGGCTGAGGCTCCAGTTCCACTATGACCAAAGAATTCACTCGAGTAATTCAAAAATCTTGCAGGAGACGTTCCAGTATTAGCATATTTAATTACGATGAAGTAGGTGTGATTGAGGGGATCTCTTGTTATGTTTGGGGACGTCAATCCGTTGTTCCCACCGGCAGTAGGGGCCAAAAGAACCGGAAGTCCGTTCAGGGTGGACGCATATGTAAATGTGGAAGAGGCATTCGCCATGTCGTTTCCATTTCCACTCTTATCGCGTATCGTGCGCACTGTCCCCGATGTTACCGTTACGGTAGAACTGTCGGCCGGATCCATCCAAATCTGGCAACCATCAATGTCTGTAGGCACAAATGTTCTCAAAAAGGGACGAACGACGGGTCCGGCGATCGTACGATACGGGTGATTTGAGGGCAAACTCTCTCGTAATCCCCATTTATCCGCCAAATATCCCTCGACTTGCTGGGCCTGAACCTTTGAGAGAATCCCCGTGAAAATCATCACCTCGCAGATATCTGCTTGTGCCGTATCATTCCCTCCATCTGGAGCAAACTGATTGCCAGCAGACGGATTAGTACTGGTCAGCGCCCCCAAGCGTATTTGCGCCCCAGATAATGCGGTTCCAACATAGAATCCTGCTAGGGTATTCGTCCCTACTGTGTTGCTACCGAACGAGGATCCATTCAAGAATGTAGCCGCGCTATTATTCTGAATCACTTGTGCGCCCTGACCGGAGTTGACGTAGAATGCCCCGATAAATCTCGCTCCTACGGTGCTGCCGGGAGCTGAAATGGCGGCGTTATAACGGACAAATTGGCCGTTGCCAGCGCTAGGGCCGGTTGTCAAACAGTATTGACCGCCGCTAACGGTTCCTCCGCTGTCATCGCGATTACCGGTTCCATCTGTGACAGAAAAGTATCGTGCGAAGTTCGTCTCGCTACCTGTACGTACACCGACTATGAATATGGACTGAGACGTGCCCAGGTTTGGAAGGGTTGGAGCATTACGCTGTAGGGCTGTGGCTGCTCCCGATGGGCCTGTTCCGCCGAGTAGTCTTGTAAAGGACACCGTGGGACGCCCATTGAATGCTGTGAGTTGGCGAGCAGGAGGTGCAATGACCGAAACGTTCGTGAACGTGTTTCCGTTTCCGCTCTTGTCGTTCCACTGGGTGACTGGAGGACATATGGTGGTTGCATCCCCCGCGTCCAGCCATAGATCCGGAGTCAAACTCGTGGGAGTAAACCCGACAGGGCCGTTCGTGAACTTGGTTGGCGCGTATGGGTGTGTCGAAGGAAGATTCGCCTGAAGTCCCCACTTGTACGCCAAATACGCCTCAATTTGCTGTCTCTGGGTGGTTGTGAGGGCAGAGTTGTAAATTGCTATTTCACCGACATATCCATTCCAGGATTGCCCAGTGTAATTAGCACCGCCGATATTAAATTCTGTACTAGTAGCACCACTTCCTGCTTTTACAGTGTTAGCAGAGCCGTCTACAAATGTTGTCAATGTACTTCCAGAAAATGTTAAGGAAATAATACGCCATACTCCAAGATTACTTAGTGTTGGATTGTTTAAGGCACTGGTATCATTAAAACTAATTCCATTTCCTGTAAATGCTGCTACGTTTGCGTTAGATGTTCCCACAAATAAAGTAAGATCTGAACCCGCATTTAAAACTCTTTGGTAAGTTCCATTATTCGAAGCTAAGTATTGAACTGTAAAAACAGTATAAGCTGTGTTAGAAAGAATATTTGTGGCGTTTCTCAAGTTTTGATTTGTTCCGTTAAAAGTTACTGCTGAAAGACCATTTTGAACATAACTAGAATATGTGGGATTTGTGGCTCCAACTAGAGTAAAGTTCTTTCCGTTTCCGCTCTTATCTGCCCATCCAGTCACGCTGGACCCAGTTACGGATATGGTGGTTCTATCTGCCGCGTCCAGCCACAAAGCGAGCCCACCGAACTTCGAGGGATCTATCTCATTCAGGGTGTAGATGGGGGACGCGTAGGGGTGGCTCGACGGAAGATTGGCCTGAAGTCCCCACTTGTACGCCAAATATCCTTCTATTTCTTGGCGTTGGGTGGTTGATAATGCCGCCCTAAAGAGTATAATTTCGGCAAAGTCCGCATCACTTATAGTATAATTATCACCTTGTGAACCAATTCTTAGGTCAGATGAGTTCGTGATAGACGATGAAGTAAAGCTAGCACTCCCACCCAAACTAGTTCCGTCTAAATAGTGAATCGTTTGTGAAGTTCTTGGATTCATGCTTGAAACAATTCTGTAGTTTGTCAATGTAGGGGAGCCGGTGAATGTGTTAGTTCCACCATATTGTGTCTGTATAGCAGCAGTTCCATTAACACCAAACCACCAACCCGTAGAACCAGTGCCTTTCCCTATAATAGCACCGAGGGTACTAGTTGTTTTCCTGATTACCGCAAATATGTTAAATTGTTCTGTGGTGATGTTGTATTGGTTTCCAAAATTAAAGAATGCTGGAGTAGCTCCAAAACGAATCACTGGCAGGCCATTAAGAGCATTAGCAACAGACTGTATGGTTGCAGAGGATGGTGTACCAGTAAAACCACTTGTTTTATCTCTCCATTGACTGATTGTAGAACCGGATGAAAAACTCAGTGTAGTTGCGTCCGCCGCGTCCAGCCATAAAGCGAGTCCAGGGATGTTAGAGGGAGTTATGGAACTCAGAGGGGTGGGGGTGAAGGGCGCGTAGGCGTGAGTCGCCGGAAGCAGGTTCTGTAGGCCCCATTTCCAGGCCAAGTATCCTTGGACTTGGAGCCGTACCGCGTCGGTCACAGTTCCACACAGTATGACTTCGTTCAGGCTTCCCACAAAGTTGCGAAAGGCTCCAATGAATTGGACACCATTCGATAGTTGTAGGCGCGTGGTGCTGCTGCTGCCAGCCGCCGTATTAACGACTCCATCCACTAGAAGCCTGCTACCGATAGCGCTAGCAGGAATGGTGGCTGAGCCAAGTGGAGTAATCGCAGCTCCGTTGAAGAACTGGACGATATTCGAAGCCGTTGAATTGTAAAACACGTCCTGGCCATTCAAGGTTGCTGAATCCCTGCGAAGTGACATGTCCGTGTCGCCCGTCCCGAAGACAACCATATACCCGGAGGTATAAGTCCCTACCACGAACAAGTTCGAGCCTGAGGGTCCGCCTGTCCATGGGACAGGGGAAATGGACTGCATGTAGTCTGGGCCGGATGCGCCGGCTGTTACGAAAGTGACCCCGCTGGGACCATAGGTGGGATAGACTGCTGGGTTCACGCTCGCAAAGTCCCTTCCGTTCCCGCTCTTGTCCTTCCATCGGCCCACTGCCGTTGTCGCCGGAAAGCTGGTTGAATCCGCCGCGTCCAGCCACAGAGAGAGGTTCGGTACGCTCTTGGGGACACTAGTCTTATACGAAGGATGTCCGGCCGGCAAAGATCCCTCTAATCCCCATTTTGCCGCCAAATACCCTTCCACTTGCTGGCGCTGGCTGAAGGAGAGTACAGAGCTGAAAATTAGAACTTCGTTGAGTGACCCAGCCCAGAATGTTGCTGGCGTAAAGTTAGGAGTTGTTCCCAACGACGCTCCCAACCCAAGCCGATTGAATGTGAATGTAGTTGCGGTGTTCACGCCGTATTGTGAAACAAAGGACCCGTCTGAATATATAGGCGAAATTGCGGATCCATTCCACTGTACGTTAATGATGTGATAAGCTCCCGATGTAATTGAATAGGCTTGCCCGTCTTGTCCGTTTGAAGTGGAATTCCCCTTCGTAATTTGAATTGAACCGGGCGCTCCGTTTGCAATCCGCCAAGATCCTGCCTCGGTGGTTTCTGGTCCATTTGTAATTCCTGCAATGATGCGCCCCAATACAGCACTTGACGTGTTGTTCACTAATATAAATACTGACAATGCTGCAGTTCCAGGAGCAGTCACTGAATTTGATCGGATGTATTGAGTTGACCCATTGAACGTTATATCGGCCCCGACTGGATTGTTTGGTGTGGCTGAACGAGTAGGTCCCGACGCCCCCGCTACTGTCAAATGATTGCCGTTTCCGCTTTTGTCATTCCAACGTGCTACTGTTCCTCCGATGGTAGCAGGAGTAGTTCCTGCTGTGTCGCTAAACAGTGTGCTTGAATCCGCCCCGTCGAGCCACAAATAAATTCCAGGTACGTTCGCAGGGAAATAACTCTTATAATAGGGATGTCCTACCGGCAGAGATTGCTCTAATCCCCATTTCTGTGCCAAATACCCTTCCACTTGTTGACGCTCGCTATCGACAAGTTTAGACCCAAAAATTATCATTTCGCAGCAGTTTCCCTGCATGGTTCCAGAAAATACAGTGTATGTCCTAGATGTATTAAGTCCTGTGGTGTTGGTGGCAGTTAGTGCGGGAGTGAACGCAGTACCATTGACAAACTGACTATTCGATGTTGCACTATACGAAACCTCGTATATCCTACCAACGTTTGTTGTAGAAGAAGAAAAACTGCCTGATCCCGAACTAGTGCCTCCGTCGACGCGAACAAAATATACTAAATTAGAAGGAGAAATTGGATTTACTCTAGAAAAAACATTAAAGTCGTTAGGAGCGGCACTTGTTATAAATTGCGCATCGACAATCCCTGCTGAAACTGGAAGAACTTTCTGATTATATACAGCAAATAAAGTAACAGTATCTGAGCCTGAAATGGCAAAATTTGACGCGAAGCTGAAGCCTTGTGCACTATTACTGCTATTTGACTGCGGACCTTGTATGGCATTCAATCCATTCTGTGCGCTCGTAACATATGTCATATCTGTCCCAACAGCATTAGCAATCCTTCCATTTCCGCTCTTGTCTCTCCATTCAGTGACAGTGGCACCATTTGTATTTGGAGTCACAGTAGTTGCATCGGACGCATCTAACCATAAAACAAGATTTTTGTAGGCAGAAGGGAGACCGGGGCTAGAATAAGGATGCGATGTAGGCAAGCTTCCCTGCAATCCCCATTTCCAAGCCAAATATCCTTCCACTTGCTGCCTCTCTGAAGACGAAAGAACCGTCGAATAAATCAATATCTCGGCAATGTTTCCAGTTAGGTAGTTTCCAAGTGTTGTTGATGACGGAGTGAGTAATCCGCCGCCGACATAGAAATTGCCTGTCACTATATTCGGCGACATCGCGATACCGTTGGTCGAAGCAAACGCAGTCCCATTAACAAAACTCGTGTTTGTTGTTGTTTGTACACTGGAAACCATAGTATAACTACTGTCGGTGTACTGGGATGTAGCCACAGCTCTTCCATTTTGATTAATATCTGTAGCTATATCTCCCGAATTGTTGAAATAAAATTGACGGGTTTGATTGGTCGCTGATATGCCTGGTCCATACTGAAACAACATTTGATTAACAAGACTCGTGTTAGTCTCTCTCCCAACGACAAAATACGTTCCAGATGCGCTTCCCGTCGGAAGGGTTGAAATGCCGCTTGATGTCGTCAAAATTGCCGATCCACCGAAGGCAATGGTGTTACGTCCATTCTGGTCTGCCGTCGCGATCGTTGGATTCGTACCGTTGACAGTTAACCCGCCCGTTCCTCCCACTTTCGTTGGTGCTGTCGACTTATCTATCCAGTTTGTCACGTTGTTTGTTGCTCCAGACAACCGAATATTACTCACGTCGGCCGCATCCAACCATAACACGCACTGCGGAATCGTTCTTGGATCGAAATCCCATATTTGTTTATTGAACGTTCCTTGGAACTGGTATGGCATTCTTACTTAAAACATAACATATGAACTTGTCCCCGCATTCCACACAATATTGGAACTTGTTCCCGGAGGTATAACAAGCGGGGCTGTGATCCCGCTTACACCACCTCCTCCTGCGGCAGTCGGTGTCATAGACAAATACGCGCCGGAATTATTGCGAAGAACGTTGTAGGTTCCGGTTACGGTTGGATTCGCACCAGACACGACGAATCCAGTAAATGACGACAATGTCAAGTTGAAGAATGTTGGAGAGCTTGCCGTGAATATCGTGAAGGAAGATGGACCGGTTGGAACTGATACTCCTCCCAAAGCGACCGATCCCGCAGGACCTGTTACACCCGATGGACCATTAGGACCAATCACTGTACTCGCTGCTCCTGCTGGTCCCGATACGCCGGAAGGACCCGATACGCCGGAAGGACCTATCACTGTGCTCGGTGCTCCTGAAGGACCCGAAGGACCAGTAAAGCCAGAAGGACCCTGAACTGTGCTCGGTGCTCCTGAAGGACCCGAAGGACCAGTAAAGCCAGAAGGACCTGTCACTGTGCTCGGTGCTCCTGAAGGACCCGAAGGACCAGTAAAGCCAGAAGGACCCTGAACTGTGCTCGGTGCTCCTGAAGGACCCGAAGGACCCGTTACGCCAGAAGGACCGCTGGATCCGCTGAATCCAGAAGGACCGGATGGGCCGTCTGCGCCGTTTGATCCGGTTGATACTATGTATTGCGTTCCAGAATTAGGGAGCGGGGTAGGAGCATCTTTTATAGCAGCATAAAACTTATTCGTGACAGAGTAAGTCACCGAAAATGTCGTTGCACCTGGCGGAGTTGTGAACGTCTTCTTCAAATCATACCCGTCTGCAGGTCGCGGCGAAGTAAAAATATAATATGTCGTTCCACCCGTAAGACCTGTTGCTGTAATTGTAGTGGACGTGATTTTCGAAATCGTCGCCATTTGTATACTACGCATTCATTTTTAGAGTTTAACCCAAACGGACATGTTGGGGCGCGACACATACCGCACATCCCGCAATCTTCGGCAAGAACGCCGTCGTTTTACATCCACAAATGCGCGTCAATGTCTTCTTGACGGCACCCGTATTCCCTCCATTCTCACCCGCAACGCCACTTCCCTGCGAATACAGAACGAAATCCGAGACCTGTGATGCCGTGTAGTTCGTGAAATCACTGGCAGTACGACGAATCTTCGAACTACCCACGTCTCTCGGTATCAATAGCGCCGTTCCGTTCGGAAGCACAGAGGGCGCAGGCGGATTCACTTCTTTGGATGCTTCCGTCAAATACGTGACTCCTGCCTTACGACGCTGCATCCTCGTCCAATCTGCTGCTGACATTGACATCGGCATTTATGAAACTACAGAGGTAAAAAACCTGATTTGATTCGGGGGAATCATTTTTCCGATGGGAAGGAGACGATTCGAATCGTCAAACGCAATCGCATCAAAGACGTCATTCGAGTCCGGGTCTATGATCATATACACTCCCTTCACCATAACGCGCTGCAAACTCCTTGTTTTGCGTATCACGTTCTTCGTATACTCTGTGTCTCTCTCCATCGCAAGCACTGCAGGCTTGTATCCCAATTCATCTGGGGTAATATTGGTGTCAAAACGCATACACTGAATCACCGGTTTCTCCTTGGAATGCAGAGGTCGATGAATCTCGCAATCCACTGCGGACTGCTTTAACAGGTGACTGATCTGCTTAATGATTCTGCTCTTCTCGAACGCGACTTCATAGAGAAACTCGTCCGATGTCATGAATGTTTCCAGAGGCGTTTCACCTTCATACCTTTTTAGAACCATGTCGTTGCGCCGAATCGCCACAATGTTTGCGCCTTCTGGCGAAGTGGCCTGTTCCTTGGTGAACACGGACATATACAGCTTCACATCCACCGTCCTCTCATCTTTCGGCAACGATGCGTGTGAACAAATACGAATGGCACGACCAATGACCTGATCAATACGCGCCGGATTCCAATACGGCTCCATAATGTAGACATTTCTGACATTTGCAAGCGTAATACCTTCTGCGCCTGCCTTCGATGCCATGAACACGCACAACCTGTGCTTCTTGATCGTATCCTTCAACCGCTGTGGGAACGTGTCCGAATACGATTCGTTAAAGATCTGGCGATACAATTCACGCTCCTCTTCGTTTCCGCCGACGAACATAGCATATGCCGGTTTGTCCGCATCCATATCCGGATCCTCTTCCCATTCTCCCGCCCCGTTCTTCCGAATCTTGTAGGGCTGAAACCCATTGTAGTCCAATATGGCCGCAAATACACCAAGACCTTCCAAAGATAAATACTGGGAGTAAATGAACTGGTTCTTGCCTTCTCCGATATTCTTCTTCAAGTCTTTCAGAATTTGAAGCATTTTGGGAGAATAGATTTTCAGTCCTTCATCCGACAAGAACTTCTCTGGCTGTCGTTTCATTGCTTCCAGAATTTCCGGCTTTTCCATATTGCTGTTCTCGTTCGTATCATCGTCCGTCTTCTGCTTCATTTCCGGCGGCACAGCGTAATTGCACGCAAGTCGCGATGTCATTCGGAACGACCCGAAATCTTCATTCAAGTCCGGTTTACGTCCTTTCTTTGACTCTCTCTGGATTTCAATGAATCGTGACTCCAAATATCGCGTGAACTGTTCATCCGAGAACGGAATCTTTACTACGAAATCGTCTTCGTTCAGGCGTTTGGGAAGCACCCGTTCATCTGCGCCCTTGTAATACGACACAAGTCCCTGAATCCGCCTTTGGAACATAAGGGGGTTCTTCACTGTCAAACCGTCCACGAACAGAGCCATGAACTCTTCGTATTTCGAAGGCAGACATTCCAGTTTCTCGACCACAAACTTCTCTGGGTCTGCAACCTCATTTCCTCCAAATGTAGTTTCAAACTTATTCTTCCAAGTCCCGACCCACTTGGTAATATCCACTTCATACTCCAACTCTTTCTTATACTTCACTGCATTCCGCTCCTCTTTCTCAGTATACACGCTCTCGAAATGAGGAGGATTGCGCGTCAACATAACTGCCCTCTTGATCGAATTGAATTCCACTGTGTCGACATCCGGAATCGATCGGAAGAATTTGGCGAGAGAACCTTCATCCCAAGTCAATGTTGCTTTCATAGGTACAGTGATGCGCTCAATGGGTCCCTTCAATAAATTCAACAAAAACGCAATCTCGTTCGGGCGATTGATGATAGGTGTTCCACTCAGCGCAACAATCTTGCAATCCCGCGCGTTGTATAACATATCGTACAACTTGCGCTTGATTGCCCTGTCATTGACAACACTTCCAATCAAGTTATGTGCCTCGTCAATGATCACAACAGAGTTATCAAACATATGGGGCTGGTCCGGCGGCAGGATCTTGTCCACATTCACGGAACTGATACCGTCATAATTAATAAAGGTGAACCTGTGATTCAATAAATCATCAATTTGCGCACGAATCACTTTTTGGGATTGTGTGGATTGTGTCGTGAAATTCGGGTTCATTCCAGACTTGTTCACGAAGAACCGCATATTGGCATCCAAGAATTCGTCCGATAATCCAAGTGCTTTTCCGGCCTCCTTGTCTTCCGGCGTCTTGATGAGTTTCTGTTCCCAATGTTGTTCCACGGCATAAATGGGGTCTCCGCACTTCCGGATCTCGCCCCTGTAATTCCCCTGCAAGGATGCTGGCAAAATCACAAACACTTTTTTGGTGGACAATAGAGATTCAGCAACAGCAATGGAAGAGCAAGTCTTTCCGGACCCAAGACCGTGATACAGAAGCAGACCGCGGTATGGTGTTTCCATGAGCAGGTAGTCACGCACGAGTTTCTGGTAGGAAAAGAGTTCGCGGGTGTTCTTGTTTCCTTGACGAAGACACAAATCTTCATCTTTATCTTGCTGGTCCGGCGGCAGTTCACGGTAATTCTTTCGTAAGAAAATGCGTGTAATCGAATCGGAGAATGCTTTGCGATTCGGTAAAACGTAGGTCATTCTCTCCACTTATTTTTAGAGAACAAAGGATAATGGAGGCAATTGTTCGCAAGAACCCACAATTATGGATGCTTACAATCTATCTTTTCCTCATTGCGGCATTCTTACATGTGCGCCCTGCGGTGGCATTTGGAAGGGATGGCCGAATCCGCCCATTTGGAACTGGGCAAAAGGATGCGACGGTATTCCCCCTATGGTGGTGGACGTTTGCATTTGCGGTGGCATCATACCTTGCGGTGGTCTACTACCTCGACTATTCACTATAGCCAGATGATGCTGGCACAATTCGGTCATCACAATATTTCCATGAAAGTTGTCAATACACCCACACGGATTTTGTCTGGTTGGATGTGACATCTATTATTACTTTCTTGATTCTTTCCGTGTAATCTTTTTTCTACCTTTTCCACCAAGCTTCATTGGCGGCACGTAATCGATGTCAGTTTCTAACGTTTGAGGACCGAACTTCGGAGTCGTGGATTCTTCCGAAAGAGGAATGTACGGAGGACTCGGCGGTGCTTCTCCCTCCACTTTTGGCCCCCATCGCGATTTCGGATCTGTCGTACTAGCCAAACTCATAGGAGGCACATCGGGTTCTGTAGGGTTCGGTGAGAACGGCGGAGTATTGGGTGGTCCACCCGACAAACTCCAAAGAATCTTGGCAAACGACGCATCCACAAACTCCTTTGTAAGCGCCTTCTGCGCAAACTCCATTCCGCGTCTCGCAATTTGTTGACACTCGGAATCGTGATCGCGACACCATTGCAGTACCGATTGTAAATCTGACAAGTCTGCTGCCACTTCCACGTAATGCTGCTTGTCTTTTAAGAGATGGTCCACCCACAGAATATAAGGCCCCTTCACTTTCAAAATTAATGATCCAGTCGTCATCATCTTTAGTAACCGATATGCTGCCACATTTCCGTCAACGTGTATAATGTATTTGTACCCTGCCTGCTCTTCGAAACTCAATCTACCAACAGGTTTCAAATCTTTCGTCATATCCAGCTGCCCCATTCCGTTCTTCGGGTCGAACTTGATACTGTTGGATTTCACGACAGTCACACCTACATCCAAATCGACCGACTTCATTTTGGCTAGTTTCAGACGCATATTGGTTTCGGCCGTGTATCCGCATCCTGTTGGTGCACCTCTGAAGACCGCCCGATTCTGCTTGCGTCCCCAAACTGTCATTTCAGGAGTCACAACGTTCTTGTCCATCCCTAATACGATTTGGACATCGTCATAGTTCGGAATCGGAATATCCCAATACCCTTCTTGTCCAGACCCGCCAAGTATAGGAATGTGGGTTGGGAACCCATACTTCCCGAGTTTTCCAGTTCCATTCACCATAGGCCAAGGCTCCGTCCCGTCCTTCTTCAGTATGACAGCATCCGTCAAATTCATCAAAAACACGCCGTCCGGCAATATGTGTGACATCTCGTTGAAATAGCGAGCATATGCGTCCGTGAATGTCGTTTCGCCAGCATACGGCTTCACCAAACACTGAATCACGCGCCACTGTCGTTCACGCGTAGGACGATTCCGCATACTCCGTTTCAGTTTCTTCTTGAACAGTGCTTCTTCAAATCCAGGCGCAGTTGTTCCTTCCTCCAATTTATACAAAATGGGTGTTCCACCCGTCACACACAACATGTAGCAAGCATGGTGGAGTTTTCCATATACGTATTCGAGCGTGTGCTTCACGGCTTCCATATCCATTCCCCAAGGACCCATGAGTTGTGGAGGCATTCCCGACATTCCTCCCAGAATCTGCATCGAAGCCTGGTTCGGGTCCATCGCTTCCAAACACTTCCCTGCAACCTTCAGAGCATCCTTCTGTTTCCGAAGAACCAGAGAATCGTCCGCTTTTGCATCCGTCTTCTGGACCTCCATGCCAGGTTGCTCACTTGGTCTGGCTTCCTTCAACGTATAGAACCCAGTATCCGCATCATAGGAAGCCCGAGTTGCCAAGAAATCCTTACGGTCATTACAGTGTCTCTTCAATGTGGCTACATGCTTATAGTTGAACTCGTGCCGTGCCTTCCAATCTGTTGGGTGCTCGATATACACATTGTCCATCTCGCGCTTCCGCAAAGGGTACAGTGCCATCTCCATTGCTCCCTCTACTCCTCGCTGATCCTTCACTAAATGAATATCCTTTGGAACTTCGCCACTCTTCATTGCGTCCAACAGCTTCTTGGAATCCGATCGACCCACGGCCACCCATCCGTGCACATCCGGAAACGTCTCCAGAAACTCATCCTTGAAACACGGATCGTATTCACGTCCCTTCAGGCACGTATCTTTTATTTGGTCGCATGAAATCATAGGGAACTTATCCGTCTTGTAATGCGATCCACGAGAATAGGGAGACGGACGGACCATCGATACAACTTTTAGATCATGCGGCGTCTCATACACATCCACATTCGGAACCTTTGCAAGTTCAGGATGGATTTCGGGAACGTACGGGTTCATGTAGAAAAACACGTTGTAGTTCTTGGGAATACATCGTTTGCCGGGAGATATGTCTGCTCCACTAAAGTCACCCTCGGAATGCCGGACGGCACGAAATAGTAGCGTGCCTTTCGGTATTGTTATGATTGGGATCTTTGCACCCTTGAAGTCCAACTCCATTACTTATTCGGCGCTTTTTTATCACACAGCGTGAACTTCGTGACAAACACCATCAGCATGGTAGGTATCCACGTAGACAATACCATGATGTACTTGCTTTCTGTGATCATGTACACGAATGCAGGAATGACAGCCCATAATGCGCCATCGCGGGGACTTAAATATAAGTCCGTGCGGCCACACGTAATGCTACTCACGAAAAACGACAGTGCCGTTCCGACAATAAACAGTGCTCCCAAAATAGCAATCATCTCTATTGATTCTGCGCAAGAGTTTCAAATGTCTGGACTGCCGCCTCTATTTCTCCCAGAATCTCCATCCGTCTCGTGTAATGCGGCCGTATCGTTCCCCTCGATTCCCCAAAACTCATCCACTTGACCAATGAAATTTCTCGCTTCTGCATGGCCGTCAGTTTCTGCGTAACATCAATGTCTCTCTTCAAGAACGCAATGAAATAGACGTGCTTATACTGAACGTTATTGGTCCCCACAAACACCTCTTCAAAGGCAAGGTTCTTACATAGAACATAGACATCTCTGGAAATATTGGTCTCCTCATAGAACTCCCGAATCGCGCAATCTACATCTGTCTCTCCACGCATCCTCCGTCCTTTCGGAAATCCCCATTCCGGTTCGGTCCATATACTCCGATACTCATACACCAATCTAGCCCTATCCAAAGCCTCAAACTTCTCCTTAGCGTCATAGAACTCCGGAGAATGCACATCTCTGCCATCACCCCATAAGTGCGTCCACAAAGTCATGAACGGCATCTCTACAATTTTTCTCTGCTCATCCATCGTCATGTTCCTGATAAGACGATGAATATAGTCCGGATTCAGCATTTCATATTTTCCCCTCAAGAACTCCATATAGGACATGGAATCCTTACGCCGTACCATCAACATCCGCACATCCTCTGTATTTGCAACAGGCAAATTGAAAGGCTCTTTCGTTCCTTTCAAAAGCACGAGTCCACACGAAATGATCGGGTATTTACACGTCTTAAATACATGTCCTCTTTCTCCACAATTATTACAAAACATTAGTTGAACAATCCTCGTTGCGTCAAAACTTGTCTGATGTCTTAACAAATGTCTTCTCAGTCATCTGCTATTGATCCTGCAGTATTTTCTATTACTACAACAGCCAACACGGCGTATACTTCCGGAATGGTGACAATTCGGTCGGCCGGAAGCGGTTACATAGCCGGTAGTTCCATGAATGTCCATGGAAACTTGCTTGGCGGCACGTCTCCTGCCAACGATATGCGTATTACCGTGACAGGCGCTGTTACCGCTTCGGGAGGTGTCGCTACAGTAAGCGTTACAGGGACATCCTCTGCAATTGCAACCACGCGTGTTGTTACGATGGATATGGCATTCGGGCCG
>Ga0214919_10005615_pt1 | contig 17674 bp, 17 predicted proteins | sample LL1503_MetaG_FD_177994 | JGI IMG/M metagenome (GOLD analysis project Ga0214919, IMG submission 177994) | Freshwater microbial communities from Lake Lanier, Atlanta, Georgia, United States - LL-1503 | ecosystem: Environmental > Aquatic > Freshwater > Lake | place: USA: Georgia | collected...
CGGTCTTTTTTCCCATTATCAAAAAGGTGTTCGCCATGTACAGAGGCGCTCCCTGCGGCGAAAAATAGTGAAGATGAAGCAAGAAACTTCCGAATAACTATTTTTTGTGAACAAACCTCGTCTTATTCGCCTTTATTCAGATAAGGTTCACCAGCCCTTTTGTTTTAGCTTCGGTGGAGAAATAGGTGTTATCACCAAATTCACCCCCCATAATAATACGAATAATTCCTTATTGAATACCTCTCTAATCATCCTTTGTTAGTTAAAAGCCTTTTAACGCCTCCTGCCCGATGAAATTCAAGATTAACCGCGATCATTTTAGCAACGGCCTCGCCCAAGTTCTCAATGTTGTTGGGTCTAAAGCGGCGATGCCTATTTTAAGCAACGTCTTGATCGAAGCAGAGAAAGACTGCATTTCGCTTACGACCACCAATCTAGATTTAGGGATCCGTTGCAAAATTAAGGCCGAGGTAAAAGAAGGCGGCTCTGTTACTTTACCCGTCAAGCGGCTAGCGACGATCGTTCGGGAGTTACCGAATGTAGACGTCGCCTTCGATTCGACCGCAAATCATCAGGTTAAAATAGCTTCTGGCGGCTCTAATTTTAGAATTATGGGTATCGGCGCAGAAGAATTCCCTAAGTTGCCCGATTCGACCGACGACAAAACGTACACACTCGATCAAGGGGAGATAGCAACCATGCTCAGCAATGTTTCCTATGCGCAATCTACGGATGAAACGCGGTTTATCCTGAATGGGGTTTATTTTAACTTTAAAGACGAAAAATTAACCTTGGTCGCAACAGATGGCCGGCGTCTTGCCTTGGTCAGCAAAGAACTGGCGGTGCCCGCAACCAGCGCGGGAGCAATCATTTTACCGGCTAAAACGGTGGCGGAACTCTTACGCCTGCTCGGAAAAGGGGATAAACTAAAAATTGCCTTTAATGAACGCCGCGCTGCTTTCCAAATAGACACCGGGAAGGACACAAGCGGCCTCATCGATAACATTTATTTATTTTCTAAAGTTGTTGAAGGTAATTACCCCAATTATCAACAGGTTATACCTAAAGAAACCCACCAGCGGATTAAATTAGAGCGCGAACTTTTTTTACAATGTGTGCATCGGGCCGCTTTAGTCACCTCCGAGAAATCTAATTCTGTTAAAATTAAGCTCTCCAGTAATTTATTAGAAATCACCGCCTCCTCTCCTGACTTCGGTGAATCTCATGAATCAATGGCGATCGCTTATAGCGGAGTGGACCTACAAGTGGCCTTTAATCCTCAGTTTGTCATGGATCCCTTAAGGGCGCTGACAAAAGACGAGGTGTTTTTTGAGCTTAAAGACGAGGTTAGCCCTGGGGTATTTAAAACCCTTGAGAGCTTTGTCTGCGTCATTATGCCGGTCCGGCTAAGTTAAGCGGGCTTTGTTAAAAGGGACAGGGAAACAAACCAGTCTGTTTAATGCGAACCCGTGGGAGGGGTGCACCGCTTTTTAGTAACTATGTCAGAAGAAATTATTTTTTTTATTACGCCCGCCTTGGTGACTTTGCTTTTGCTCTATTATGTTAACCAGCGCTTAGCTTCGCCAATTTTAGCGATACCCATTCGCTGGTTACGGTGGATTCTTTTTTCGATTTTTGCGGCCCAAGCCAATGAACAGTTAAACCTTATCGATCGACCGGTGGGGGTCGTCGCGGGTTTTTTTTTCATCACCTGGTTTTTATGTGAAGCGGGGTTTAATTGGCTAAAAATAAGCGCGATCAGCTTAAGCCCACTACCACTTTTTCCACGCGCGGTTATTAATGCCGGTGGTGATGAATGGCCCACCCAAAAACGCTTACTTCGAGTCCGGGAATGGCTGCGAAGCAATCAGTTCACACCTCAGCAGGCGCTTAAGGCGGAGATAGGGGGAGGGATTTGGCTCCGGACCTCGGTTTATCATAACAAGGATAACACTATTCGGCTTCACGTGTTATTCGTTCCTCAAGAAAACAACGTAATCACGGTTTGTTTTAGCTTGGCTACTTTAACAACCGGAACGCGGCGCTACGTAACGGATAACCTTTATATTCCCTTTGGCGGTTTTTATCCCGAGAGCTGGCAGGTGGCGCGGAACCCCTGGCGGCGAAACCTGGCTAGCTTAATAACGCAACATACACAGCGCGTAAAACGGTCAGGGGAAAAAGCGATCGCTTGGGAAATTAGTCCCAGTGAAGACAGTCAACAACAGCAGCAGCATATGGAGGTAATTAATCTAGAGTTAGGTTATTTAATGCCTCATGTGGATCGGGAGGAATACGGAAAAATCTCCGCAGAGGGGCGCTTTCGGATTTGGCAAGAGGCTTGGCTGCTTGATTATTTCGGCCGCGCCGCCCGGTATCATTAAAAGCGGCAGACAACACGTTAGCGTTTTTTCAGTTCTGCAGAAAGGGCTCGTCTCCCCTTTTTTTCCAGCTAAAGTCAAAGGATGCTGATATTTGCAGTCACCGCTTTAGAAAAACTAAAAAATCAACCACCGGAGATTTGGCTTAAGGTCGGAATCGCCGTGTTAGCGGTGCTGGTGGTGGTTTTAGTCGTTCGCCGGATTCTGCAAATGAACAAGGTTATTGCGGGAGTTTTAATCTTTGTGGTTGGGGCGGTGGTATTTTTTTCCTGGGTCTATAACCGTAATGAACCCAAATTTCTTACGCCAATTGTTCAGTTGGTAGCGCCATTTTTTCCTAGCGCGGGAGCTTACGCCACCAAGCAGCAACGGACGCCTTAGTCCTCATCAGGCCTATCAGTTGGTTTTATTACACAACAGGGCGGAAAATCAGATTGGTGTTCGGGTGGCTGGTACTAATGATGTAGCCCTTATGAGTAAAAAACACTCTGACATCGGATTGATCGGTTTAGCTGTTATGGGCCAAAACCTGGCGCTCAATATCGCCGATCACGGCTTTCAAATCTCAGTCTTTAATCGGACGGTAGAAAAAACCGATAAATTCGTTACTGAGAATCCCACCACGCCCGGTGGGGTGGTCGGCACCAAGACACTCCCGGAGTTCGTCGCCTCCCTGGCGAAGCCGCGCAAAATGATTATTCTTGTGCAGGCGGGCAAGGCGACCGACGCCGTCATCGACGGCCTTGTGCCGCTGCTCGAACCCGCCGACATCATCATCGACGGCGGTAACGCGCTCTGGACCGACACCATCCGCCGCGAAAAAGCCCTCAAGGATAAAGGTCTTCGGTTTATCGGCTCAGGCGTGTCTGGCGGCGAGGAAGGGGCACGCTTCGGTCCAGCGCTCATGCCCGGTGGTGACGCCGCTGCTTATAAGGAACTTGCCCCCATCTGGAATGCGGTCGCCGCGAAGGTCGATGCCAAGACCGGTCAACCCCTGACGGGTGCTGCGCCTGGCCGTCCCATCATCGGTGGCGTGCCTTGCGCCACCTACATCGGCGAGAATGGCGCGGGTCACTACGTCAAGATGGTCCACAACGGCATCGAATACGGTGACATGCAGATGATCTGCGAGGCCTACGCTCTAATGCAGGGCCTGCTCGGCCTCAAGGCGGCTGAAATGGGCGCGATCTTTTCTGAATGGAACGCCGGCGCACTCGACAGTTTCCTCATCGAGATCACCGCCGACATCCTTAAACAGAAGGATCCGCTCACGAAAAAGAAAGCTTTCGTCGACATCGTCTTGGATACCGCCGGCCAGAAGGGCACCGGTAAGTGGACCTCGACCAACGCGCTCGACATGGGCGTGCCTGCACCGACTATCGCCGAGTCCGTCTTCGCCCGCTGTATCTCTGCCATCAAGGAGGAACGGGTTGCCGCCTCGAAGATCTTGAAGGGCCCGGGCAAGAAATATCGCGGCTCCAAGAAGGCCCTCGTGCAGGCGATCCACGACGCGCTCTACTGTTCGAAAATCTGTTCGTATGCGCAGGGCTTCCAGCTCATGCGCACCGCACAGAAGGAATACAACTGGACGCTCAATTTCGGCGAGATCGCCCAGATCTGGCGCGGCGGCTGTATCATCCGCGCCGCTTTCCTGCAAAAGATCACCGAGGCCTATGCCCGGAATCCACATCTCGCGAATCTGCTGCTCGACCCGTATTTCAACAAAACGGTGAAAAAGGCGCAGGAGAACTGGCGCAAGGTCGTCTCGCTCGCCGCCGAATGCGGCGTCGCCGCCCCAACGTTCAGCTCCGCCCTCTCTTACTACGACAGCTATCGTTCCGCCCGGCTGCCGGCCAATCTACTCCAGGCGCAGCGCGATTACTTCGGTGCCCACACCTACGAGCGCACCGACCAACCGCGCGGCAAGTTCTACCATATTGACTGGCCAGAAGCATCCCGCCCACAACTCGAGGCCTGAGCCTTAATTAAATTTAGCCTGCAGATCGGAAATCTGACAGGATTGGGCCGCGGGCGAGGTTAGCCAACTCTGCGCGTGCAGAAAGGCGGTAGGTTCATGCGCGCGGCCAAGGTCGGCGAGCCTTAATAAACCAGCAATAAGCGTAAATTGCGCCGTGGAATTAGCGGGATTTGATTGGGCGGCCCGCAGAAGAGCCGTCAGGTCGGTCGGCTGGTGGCTGGCGGCCAGAACCCCTTTATCGCTCAAGAAAAAAGAAAGCGCAGCGCCCAAACTCAAAATATAAGTTAAGGGTGAGGCTGGAATGGAATAAATTTCTTGGGCTTGAGCGGGCAGCGCTGTCCATTCCATATATTTACACAGTTGCTCTCGGAGTAGTAGCAAAGCGCTATCGCCAGAAGTGGGCGTCCAACGAGCCGAGAAAGTCTTAAGTTCTCGAAATTTCTTAACCTCCCAAATCCGCATACTTAATTCGAAATCATCGTTCCGATTGCGCAAGGTACCTGTAACCACATAATCAAGGCCGCCTTCGGTGCTATCGTTGAGTTGCCGCAAATTTTCAGCCGTCCACTCCATTGGAAAAACAGCGTAATGATCGCCGAAGGTCCCAATCGCTGCGACCGGGGCATAACCAGCACTATAACTAAAAGTTTCTGCCAGCCACAAAGGCAGCCCGCGGCAAAGTTGACCGGTAAGGCTTTCTGATTGGGCGGCGCTGACGACAGAATTTTCTAATCCCAGCATAGCACACTGGGCGAAGGCGACGCGGCGGAGCTTTCCCGTGGGTCGCGTCCAGAGGAGGGGCGCGAGGGCTTCGACTCCATAAAACCAAATGGGCTTACTTATACTGACTAAGCTAATTTTTTTCCCAGGCTCGGCCGTGTGTTCCGCTTCTGTTTCGCTAATAAAAAGTTCGGAAACGGCATTAGAAAAACCGACTAAACGCGCTTCCAGCTCTGGCCGGCCAAGTGCAAACAATAGATCGAGAAGATGTTGGGCCGCCTCCGCATTACGGGTGACTAAGTAAGCTTGCAGGAGATTAATGCCCGCCGGCGCGCCGTGTTTTTCTACATCATAACGAGGGGCGAGTAATTCGATAATTTCCTGCACATAACCATTGGTCCCAAGATCGGCGGATATCGTCATGAGCACATCGCTGCGGTCACTGGCATTAGCCAAGATAGATTCATAGAGGGCGAGAGCTGCCGGGAGGTCTTTATTTTTTAATTTTTCGCGGGCCGCGGCGAGTTGAGGCATCAGGCCGCCAGCGACCGGAGCCTTTTCTGGTTCCGACGAAGGGGCTGGTTCCCCAGGGCGATTAGATAATTCCATGAGGGCAGCAAAGCATTGGCCGGCGCGCTGGCGAATAGAAAGCTACGGTAAGCTTGCGGGAAAACTGGGGGTTATTTATCGACGGTAAACAGGTGGCGGCGGGGGTTATTTTTACCGCGTTGACCAGACTGATTAGACAGGTAGTTAACCCCCACCGTCCTCCTCGGGCCTTTTACTGTCGGGCGGCGGCAAGTTTGATGAATCGAGTCCACATAAAAACTTATGGTTGTCAGATGAACGAGCGCGACAGCGAAGCGGTCGCTGCTTTATTGCGCGCGCGCGGCTACCGGCTAGTGGGGCCAGAGGCTGATTGTGATATTTTACTCCTCAATACTTGCAGCGTGCGGGATGCGGCAGAGCAAAAAGCCATCGGCAAGGCGGCGAATGTAGCGAACCGGAAAAAAAAGAATCCAGATTTTATTTTAGGAATCCTTGGTTGTATGGCGCAGAATCGCGGGGCGGAGTTGCTCGATCAGCTGCCCGATCTCGACCTCATCATCGGCACACAAAAATTTCACCAAGTCCCCGATTATCTCGATAATCTCCGCGCGGCGCAAGCGGCCGGGGTGCCGATCGGGGCCACCATTATCGATCTTGAGGCAGAAAATGGTTCGCAAAACACCATTCGCGATCATGTGTTGGCCGAAAAACAAGTCACCGCGTTTGTTTCGATTCAACAGGGTTGTAATATGGATTGTTCGTTTTGCATTGTGCCTAAAACCCGCGGGGATGAACGCTCTCGGCCGATGAAGGAGATCGTTCAGGAATGCGAAAAACTGGTCGCGGGAGGTGTTAAGGAAATTACTTTGCTCGGCCAGATCGTGACGAGCTACGGCCGGCGCGACTATGAGCACACTGGCGGGGTCACGCCTTTTGTGCAGCTGCTTGAGCAGGTAAACGAAATTCCTGGTTTGCAGCGCATCCGCTTTACTTCCCCCCACCCGCGGGGTTTTAAGGACGACTTAATCGCCGCTTATGGCCGTTTAAATAAACTCTGCCCCTATGTGCATTTACCGCTGCAATCGGGGTCTAATCGAATTCTGAAGGCCATGAATCGACCCTACACCCGCGAACGCTACAGTCAGATTGTTGATGACTTGCGGGCGGTGCAGCCGGCCATGTATTTTTCCACGGATGTAATTGTCGGCTTCCCGGGCGAGACCGCCGAAGATTTCGCGGAAACCCGGGAGCTCTTTGAGCGAGGGAATTATGATATGGCCTATATTTTTAAATATTCCATCCGCACCGGGACTCCGGCCGCGACGTTCGGGGAACAAGTCCCTGACGATATTAAAGAGGAGCGTAACCAAGTTTTGTTAAAAATACTGGCGGCTAATTCCAACCGCCGAAATAGCCAATTAATCGGCACCAGCCAAGAGGTGCTCGTCGAGGGACGGGACAAGAAGGGGTTGCGTTATACCGGGCGAACACGGGGTAATCGGGTAGTTCACTTTGAAGCTAACGACCGTTTAATCGGTGAATTGGTGGCGGTTAAGATCGAGCGGGCCACGACGGCCGTGCTTTACGGGACCCTTAGTTTGGTGGGGGTTTAAGCAAAAAGTATTTTGTTGGCCGGCCCAGTAATAGAGAGTTCTGAGCTTGTGGAGAAAGAGAACGAGTAAGAGAAAGGGGGCGCACTTATGTCTCTTTTCCTCGCCACTCTTTTAGCCGGACTGTTTCTCGCCATCGTGGGCGGGCTGCTGGTCTGGAATCATCCGGTGATTGCTTCAGGTGCGCGGGCTTTGCCGCGCTCAGGCTTGGTCGCAGGGTTACTTTTCGGCTCCGCGGCGGGTTGGTTTATTTGGCGAATTTCACAACTCGGTGAGTCCGATCTTATTTTTGTGCAAACCCCGCAACCGATCATGGCGGGCTTTGCGGTCTTAGCGGTGCTGGCTTTTATTTATGCGCCCGACTTTCTCGCGGTGCGCGGTGGTAGTGCGCTGATGTTATTAAGCGCGGAGCCACTGCTTAATTCCGCTTACATGGAGTATCAATATCCCCAGCGGCTTTTGTTGGTCAGCGCCGTTTATAGCGGATTGTGTCTCGCGCTTTATTTAGCGGCCGCGCCTTATCGCTTGCGAGATTTCTTGGGGTGGCTTTTTCAAGCACCTGGGCGGCCGCGGTGGTTAGGGGGCGGCTTGCTTCTTTACGGGCTAGCCACCGCAATCGCCGCGTTTACTTACTAAGTTATGGCGACGCTTGATTCGACCTCCACGGTGCTCCTTATTTTGGCGGGTCCTGCTGGGGTTGGTAAAAGTACCCTCTGTGATCGATTGGTCGCGGAGGTGGCCGGGTTTGAACGAGTGGTTACCGCAACGACGCGACCAGCGCGCGCGAATGAAGTAAATGGCCGCGATTATCACTTTTTAACAGAAGAGGAGTTTGATGCGCGCTTAGCGAATGGCGAATTTCTGGAGTGGGCTTGGGTGCATCGTAAATATCGTTACGGCACGCTAAAGTCCGCCATTCTCGGTCGGTTGCCGCAGACGAACTTAACGGCAAACGTTGACGTTCAGGGCGTGCGCAATATCCGGGCCGCGGCGGAAACCCTTCCTTTGCTCAAAACTCGCCTGGTCACTATTTTTGTCGCCCCTGATTCTTTTGATGTCCTGCGGGAGCGGCTACAGGGGCGTGGGCCGGTAAGTGCGGAGGAGCTTGCGCGGCGTTTACAAAGTGCGGAGCTAGAAATGGCGGAACGGAATTCCTATGATTATGTTATTCATAGCGGCAGTAAGGAACAGGATTTCCGCGCCCTCTTGGCTTTTTGGGAGCAAGCGCGGCGCAAGGTAGCTGGATCTACCGCCTAATTTATGGCGCCCCCGTTGCGCTTTCCGGTTAGTGATCATTCCGACGGGCAGCGGTTTTTTAACCCGAGTGGCCAACGGCCGGCGGCCGCTTTTTCGGCCTTAATTAAATGGGGTTATCAGCGCTTAGTTTTACGGCAGAAAATCAATTGGCCTAAGGTTATTCGTCAGAACCGCGAAGCCCTTGTCCCCCAGCCAAGCCTATGCGGAAAAACCGCCGTTACCTTTATTGGGCATTCTACTTTTTTGCTTCAGCAGCCTGATCTGAATTTACTGACGGATCCTGTTTTTTCTGAGCGGGCTAGTCCCTTCTTTTGGGTCGGGCCTAAGCGGGCACGGCCGCCGGCTTTAAAATTAACCGAGCTGCCGCGAATCCAGGTCGTCCTCATCAGCCACAATCATTATGATCATCTTGATTTACCCACTTTGCGCTGGTTGGCGCGCGAGCATCAACCGCAGTTTATCACGATGCTCGGCAATAAAACGTGGTTAGAAAAACGCGGCGTAAAGAATGTCGTGGAGCTCGATTGGTGGCAGACTCATCAAGCCAGGCGAGGACTCGAGGTAACGGGGACCCCCGCGCAGCATTTTTCAGCCCGCTGGCCTTGGGATCGCTGCCAAACCCTGTGGGGTGGCTTTGCTCTTAAGACCCCGACGGGGAGGTTTTATTTTGCTGGGGATTCTGGCTATAATCAGACTTTTAAGGAAATCGGCGCACGTTTAGGCCCTTTTGATTTAGCGTTAATACCGATTGGCGCTTACGAACCCCGTTGGTTCATGCAACCGGTGCATTGCACGCCAGATGAGGCGGTGAAGATCCACCAAGCGGTCGGCGCGCGGCAAAGTTGGGCGATGCACTTTGGCACCTTTCAACTAACCGATGAAGGAATCGACGATCCAGCGATTGCCCTCGCGGCGGCAAGAAGCACGCACGGCTTAGAACCAATGGATTTTAACGTGCCCGATTTTGGGGAAACAAAATGGGTGGGTTAGCCTTTACCGTGGTTAGCAGATATAAAAAAGGCCCAGCGTTACGCTGGGCCTAAGTAGCAAATTATCCGTAAGATTACGGGTGGCGGGCGTTATAGAAGCTAACGAAATCAGTCGTTAGATCGAGCTCGGGTTTAGCATTCAGTACCGCTTCACCCAGCTTAGCCAAATCAAGCAAGAGGTCGATGTTGTGCTCCTTGGAGAAAGCGCGGATCTCTTTGCCGATCTCGGCGGCAATCGGAGCCTGCAGTTCTTGGACGCGTTTATTATAAGCCTCTTGAGCGGCCTGTTGTTTACCTTGCAGCTCCTGCTGTAATTTTTGTCCAGCCGCTTGCTGCTCTGCCATCGCCTTGGCATTCGCTTTGGGATCGGCATTAAGTTTGGTGAGTTCACCGACAATGGTCCGCAGTTTTTCGTTGAGCAACGAGAGCTCACTTTGGGTGCCGCTAAATTCGAGTTCGAGACCTTGCGCGACCTTCACCAGCTGTTTAATGCCGGCCCGCTCATCGAGAAAAGCCGAGCTGTTGAGGTAGGCCAAACGGACAGGCTCGATCGTTTTAACCACCGCCGCAGGGGTTGTTTGGGCGGTGAGAGGAGCCGCCAGCGCTAGGGCGAGGAGGGCGGGAAGGAAGGGGATAGAGGATTTCATGGGTATTTAGAACTAGCGGCTGCCCGCTCTTTGGCAAAGGCAAAAAGTTACTTTATAGACGCTAGCTGGCCACAGCCAGCGGCGATATCAATCCCTCGGCGCTGCCGCACAGTGCTTGGCAGACCATAATCAGCGAGGACTTGTTGAAAGCGGCGCGCGGCTTCTTGTCCAGTGGGGGCACCGCCATAACCCGAAGTGGGATTTAGTGGAATGAGATTAACCTGGGCGGGTTGGCCTTGGAGCAATTTTCCGACGGCATGAGCGCTAGTGACGGAATCATTTTTTCCTTCAATTAAAGTCCATTCATAAAATATTTTGCGCTGGAGCTTTGTGCTGTAATAACGACATGCCTCCATCAAAGCGTCCAAGGGCCACTTGCTTGCCACCGGAACCAGCGCAGCTCGCTCCGCTTGCGTGGCGCCGTGCAACGAGACGGCGAGGCTGACGGCACGCGCTTCATCAGCGAGCCGGATAATGCCGGGAATAACCCCCACGGTGCTCAGGGTTATTTTCTTTGCGCCAAGCGCTAGGCCGGTCTGGTCACACAAAATATCAACCGCTTTTAGCACTGCATCATAATTATGCAGCGGTTCCCCCATCCCCATTAGAACGATGTTGCGGAGGCGCTCATGGCGTTCATGGGGGGAGGCGCTGTGGGGATTGGCTAAAGCGGGTGATCGGTCGGGCGATGTCTCAGGCAGAGCCACGCGGGCGTTGGCTTTCTCGGGGAACAGTTGCCCTCGTGCTGGCGCGGTATGCCTCAGGGCTTGGTCCACATGCAGCGCTTGCGCCACAATTTCACCAGCGCTGAGGTGGCGGGCGAACCCCATTTGTCCTGTGGCGCAAAACACACAACCCATCGCGCAACCGGCCTGGCTGCTGATGCATGCGGTCACACGGCCGGTGTAACGCATCAGAACGGTTTCGATTTTTCGCTCATCGTTGAGGGCCAGTAAGTATTTGCGGGTAAATCCATCGATGCTGTGGGTTTCAACAGCAACGGGCAGACGAGAAAAAGTTAAGGTACTTTCTGCTTGGGCCCTAAAGCGCTTCGGCAGCTCTAGCATTTCCGCCCAATGAGTTAAGCCCTCTCTATAACTATAGCGCCAAAGGCGTGCGGCGTGGGTTGGGCTAAAGCCCCAGCGGACGACAAGCTGGCGCAGCTCCTCGCGGGTTAAATCGTAGAAATTAATAAGAGCGGAACACATGCGGCGCCCTTGTCATTGCGAGCCGCACCGCAACGAGGCAACCCATCTTGCACCGCGCCCTGCTCGCCCTGCCCCGATGAAGGCCAAGGGAGGTTTGCCTAAAAAAGGAAGCGGCTTTTAGTAATCACAATGAGGTCTAAAGTTATTCTTGCGGGGGGCAGTGGGTTGCTTGGTCGAGCCGTGGCTCAGGACCTAGTAAAAATGGGTTGGGACGTGGTTGTTTTAACCCGTCAGCCCCAGCAACAGCTGGCGATTAATCCTATCTTGGCCGCGCCGGTTCGATTGGTTTATTGGGACGGAGCCGAAAATGGTCCGTGGGCGGCAGAGCTCGAGGGCGCGGCGGCTTTAGTAAATTTAGTGGGCCGAAGCATTAACTGTGTTTTCACCCCCAAGCATCGCCACGAGATCCTTCACTCTCGTTTACGGGCGGTGGCCGCCCTAGGGCGAGCGGTGGCGGAATGCGCGCAGCCGCCAGCGGTTTGGGTGCAAGCCAGCGCGGTTGGTTACTATGGTTTTGCGGGTGCGGGGCACTGTGATGAGGCCGCACCGGTCGGCACCGATTTTTTAGCAGGAGTGTGTCGGCAGTGGGAAACTGCCTTTCAAGCGGCTTGTCCGACTAAAATACGACCGGTCATCTTGCGGCTCGGGGTGGTGCTGGACGCTCACGGCGGGGCCTATCCACTGCTGGCGCGGTTAACGCAATTTTTTATCGGCGGGGCGGCGGGGGCCGGGACCCAAGGTTTTGCTTGGGTGCATCAGCAGGATGTGCGGCGAGTTTTCCAACAGGCTATTTTACGGCCAGAGCTCTCAGGGGTTTATAATGTCTGCGCACCATCGGGGGTGACCAATGCGCTCTTCATGGCCACCTTGCGCCAATCGTGGCAGCGCCCGTGGACGCCGCCCGCGCCAGCGTTTTTAGTTAAACTGGCGGCGCGCTATTTAATGAAAACGGACTCTACGCTTATTCTCGGGGGGCGGGTTTGTGTTCCCAGCCGTTTATTAGCGGCGGGCTTTCAGTTTGAGTTTCCCGACCTCGCGCCGGCTTTACGCCATCTTGCGCGAGCGGAATAAATATTTAGCAGACGGAATATCTGTTTTTTCCGGTTTGCAGGGATTGTTTTATCTGCCGTGCGCCCGGCGTTGCCTTTTAGGGGCGCTAAATTAAAAAAATAACATGACCGAAATCCTGACAAAGTTTATGCAGGCGTTTATTCCCTTATTCGTCGCGATCGACCCCATCGGGCTGGTGGCTATTTTTCTAGGCCTCGGGCAAAATGTAGCGCCGGCGCAACGGCAGAAAATCGCCGATCAGGCCACTTGGACGGGGGGACTCGTGGCCTTGGGCTTTCTTTTCCTCGGGCAAAATGTATTTAAGGCCGTCGGAATTTCGGTGAGTGATTTTCAAATCGCGGGGGGGCTTATATTATTCATTCTGGCCGCTAAGGATTTAATTCAGTCGGCGGCCGAGCCGGAAAAGTTGCCGGAGGATTTTGGCGTCGTGCCATTGGGGATGCCCCTGATTGCTGGGCCAGCTTCGATCACCACCTTACTTGTGTTAGCACAAACCCAGGGCATTGGCTTAGGGGTTACGTTAGTGGCCTTGGTGGTTAATCTCGGGATCGTGGTTTTTGCCCTCCATTACAGTGCGTGGCTGGGTCGAAAAATTAGCGCCACCGGCCTGCGGGCTATTTCCAAAATAGTTTCTATGCTGTTGGCCGCGATTGCCGTAAATATGATCCGGCGCGGTTGGAGCAGTTAAGCTTTAGTGCACAGCTTTTACCCATGAAAGTAACATTGGTTTTTTTATTACTGGTCGGGGTTTTGTCGGCCGCGACTTCCGCAGATTGGGCCATACGCCTTGATCGCACGGTGCGCGCGGTGCAGGCAGAATTCTCTGCCCCCCAACTAAACCCTGCGCAGTTGGCAATTACGGTAATCGATTTACGCCAACCGCAGGCCCTGCGCAGAGCTGATTATCGCGGAGCGGAGCGATTTTATCCGGCGAGTGTCATTAAGCTATTTTTTCTAGCCTACACGCATCACCTGCTAGCCGATGGTCGTTTGGCGGATTCCCCTGAGCTGCGGCGGGGCTTGCGTGATATGATCGTAGAATCTTTTAACGAGGCGACGAGTTACATTGTTGATGCCATCACTCATACTACGAGTGGCCCGGAAATGCCGGCGGCAGAGTTAGCGGCTTGGAGCCAACAGCGTGGCGTGGTCACGCAATATTTTCAGGCGCGCGGTTATACCAATGTAAACGCCCAACGTAAACCTTGGGGGGAAGGTCCCTATGGCCGGGAAAAACAAGATATGGCGGTGCATGGACCGGCCCGAAATTTTCTTTCGACTAACGACACCGCCCAGCTCCTCCAAGAAATAGCATTGGGGCGCTGGATTTCCCCGGCGTGTTCCAGCGAAATACTAGCGCTCATGGAGCGTGATCTAACGAAAGCGCCCACGCCAGGAGTTGATGAGGAAGGCCTTAGTTTTACTGCCCCCGCGCTAGCGCCGGGGATGAAGTTATGGTCTAAGGCTGGCTGGGTGAGTTGGGCGCGGCACGACGCGGCCTTGATCGGTTTGCCGGATGGCGGTCGCATCATTATCGTAACCTTCACCGAGGGGCGTGAGCACGCCAGTAATCGGGCGATTATTGCCGCCGTGGCACGACACCTACTCGCAGACTTGCCACCGATCACGCCGTAACGGTTAGAAAAAAAGGCCTAAGTGTGGTCGCCAAGCAGGCGGCGCCCCACCCGCTCCTCTTAGCCTTGAAAGGTCGTAAGTAGGTCCGCGTAAATTTTTGCCGAGTCGACCAAGTCTTTAACGCGAGCCCGCTCGTCGACGCCGTGATAATCGATGCCGCCCGGGCCATAGCCGACCGTGGGAATTTTTTTAACCTGCGCAAAAAAGTGCATATCGTTAAAGCCGGTCGAGACTACAAAGTTCGTGGGCCGGCGGCGAATCCGCGTCACACTCGCTTGAAGCGCGGTGAATAGCGGATGACTCGGTGGCCGGTAGCACGAAAAATTATCGGAGATTTTATTAACGGTAATGCGACACTGGGGTATTTGGCGGGCGGCTTTTTTTAGGAAGGCGGTTAGTTCACGCTCCGCGGTGCGGACATTTTCATTAGGAAGCACTCGGCGATCGATGGTAAAGCTGGCCGCGGCGGGCACCGTATTGACCTTGCCGCCCTCTCCAGCGGAGAAAACGCCGCCAATATTTATGGTGGGACGAAGCATTTCGCCGTTCGGGGCGCGGAAAGTCTGGCGCCTTAATTGCCGTTTGTAGCCGCCGAGCGCGAGGACGAGGGCCGCCATTTTTTCGAGAGCGTTGATGCCTTGCGTTGGCAGCGAGCCGTGCGCGGCTTTGCCGTGAACCTGCACATTCAGCCAGACCACCCCGTTATGCCCACAACAGATCGCATTGCCTTCACCTCCTTCGCCCACCACGGCATAATCAGCGCGCAGTTTACCGTATTGAGTGATCCAGCCGGTACCAAGGGCGCTATCCGTTTCTTCATCGGCGACAAAAGAGACCTCGACATTAAAATTTAGCCGGACGCCTGTTTGCCGGAGTGCCTGGAGCGCAAAAATAATACTGGCGATCGCGCCCTTCATGTCAGCGCTCCCGCGACCATAAATCCAACCGCGCTCGAGCATAGGATTAAAGGCGGAACCATGCCGCCAGCGGCCTGAAACCGGAACCACATCGTAGTGCGCGTTAAAGTGGATTGTTTTCTTGGCGCCGGCATTCCAAAAACCAATGACGTTGTAGCGCGGATAACCAAACAAGCCAGGGAGGGCTTTATTTTGAAACGCGCGGGGAACCGGAAGTCGGCGAACCTGCAAACCCAGGTCGCGTAAGGAGGTGGCCAATAGCTGGGTGATGGCGCCGTAGTTTTCTCCCGGAGGATTAACTGTCCGCAGGCGAATAATTTTCTGCAGGAAAGCGGTTAACTCGTCCTGATGTTGGTCGAGATAAAGTCTCGGCGTTAGGCGGGAAGGTAATTTACTGGCCATGGTTAAAATGAGTGTAGAGAAGTTTTAGCGCCACGAGGGACGCCATAAAAAGAAACAGTGGTCGGACAAAACGCGCTCCGCGGGTCATGGCCAGATGTGCCCCCAGGCGGCCGCCGAGTAATTGACCCGCGCCCATGGTTAGGCCGGGCAACCAAAGCACGGTGCCGGCGATAGCAAAATAAATTAGCGCAGCAATATTACTCGCGAAATTCATCACCTTGGTGTGGCCCGCTGCGCGGACGAAGTCATGACCCAGTAGAGTCACGAAGGCGATGGTCCAAAATGAGCCAACGCCAGGACCAAAGAACCCATCATAAAAGCCTAAACCCAAGCCAAAGATTAAATAAAAAGTGAGCGCCTCCATGCGGTGATGCCGGCTATTTTCTCCAAGCTGCGGCCGAAAAATCATATAAATAACGAGGGCGCCTAGTAGCCAAGGGATCAGGGCACTAAGAAAATGGGGATCAAGCAGTCGCATCGCGCCAGCCCCGACCAAGCCGCCGAGAGCGGTCAGGGCAAACCCCAGTCGGCACTCGCGGAGGTTCACCACCCCGCGACGGACAAAACTCCAGGCCGCCGAAGCTGACCCAAAAGTTCCCTGCAACTTGGAGGTCGCGAGCGCGAGCGGGGCTGGGATCCCCAATCCGAGTAAGGCCGGTAAAGCAATGAGGCCGCCGCCGCCGGCGATCGCATCAACCGTACCCGCAACTAAGCCGGTCGCGAAGAGGGCTGGATAAGCCCAAAGGGGAATTTCAGGGACGGTGAGCATAGAAACAGTAGTCTGCAGGTCGCAGTTAATTTTGACAGCGCGGAGTGCTGACCCACCATGATTGGCCATGGCCTTGCCTGAGTTGCGAAATTTATTTTGGTTAGCGTGGAGGGCGATAAAAGCCCGCCTGACCGCGGTGAGACAGTTGGTCTTGGCTATGATGGCCAGGCCCGCGGCTTAATTATGCCTCGCCCGGCCCCAGCCCTCCCCGCGAAAACTCCGTCGGGTGCTTATGATTCAGCCAACGTCTGGGAGGTGGTTAACCTTAATTCCCTCCTACGCTCCCTCGCCCCCATTCTCCGGCAAGTAGCCGGTAACAAAGTTTTGCTGGAGCTGCGCTTGGCCTCCGATTTAGGGCAAACGCGAATCACCCCGACGCAATTTCAACAGTCCTTATTAAAGCTTTGTGCGCATGCAAAAAAAATCATGCCGGCGGGCGGGAAAATTATTATTCGGACGGCCAATCATGTGGAGGCCAGCGCGGTCGATCAGCGCGCAGCACTCATGCCGGCGGGGCGCTACATTGCGCTCACCATCAGCGATCCGGCGCAAGGGTTGACGCCCAGCGTGGTCGAAAATCTTTTAGAATTTATTTATACTGGGAGTGATCTAGGCGCTGAGCCAGCCCACCGTTACGGGCACGTCCAGCGCACGGAGGCGGAGTTGGCCTTGGTGCTTTATTTGCCTGAGACGATGGAGGCCGAGGTGACGGCGCGCAGTCGGCAAGGGCCATCACCCCGCGCGCGCGGGCCGGAAATACTGCTCATCATAGAGGCGGATGCCGTTTTGCGTAAAATGATCACCGGTCTGTTGACCGTCGATGGCTATCAGGTGATGGCGGTGGCAACAGCGGACGAGGCGCAAGGCCAGCTCGCCGGCAAACAGGCGCAGCCGCAATTGGTGCTCATGTCGGGCGAAAGCAAGGCTGAGACTCAGCTCGTCAGGCAACTGTTTGCGGCAAACCCGCAGCTGCGCTTAATTAACGCCGCCGCGGAATACCCGTGGCGGGGTCTGACCGATATTCCTGAGCCTAGCCGGCTGCATTTGCCCAAGCCCTTTGCGTTGAGCATTCTTTTAGCGCAGATCCGGGTTTTACTCGATGCGCCGACTGGACGTTAGGCCGAGAGGAAAAATTCATTTGGCCTTGCTGAAATAGCCGTAAATCTAACCGGCGTGCATCTTCTTCCTGTTCGTACCGCTGGGGCTGCGGAAAATATGGCCAGCGATTTTATGTTATTGCAGCGCTACCCCACCGTCAGCGTGCCGCGTTTTCGGCATTATGAATGGCGAGGGCCCGCTTGTACTTTTGGGTATAGCCAAAAAATAAATTTTGTGCGCGCGCATTTGCCGGCCCCTGAAAGTTTCGACCTATGCCGCCGGCCGACCGGCGGCGGCATCGTTGATCATCGCACGGATTGGACTTATGCCTTGGTGATCCCGCGTGGACATGAGCTTTACGACGCCCGGGCCGCGCTATCTTACCGCATCGTGCATGAATGTTTAGCGGCCGCCTTGGTTGCTTTAGGGCAGCCAGCGGAGGT
>Ga0214919_10005616_pt1 | contig 17671 bp, 8 predicted proteins | sample LL1503_MetaG_FD_177994 | JGI IMG/M metagenome (GOLD analysis project Ga0214919, IMG submission 177994) | Freshwater microbial communities from Lake Lanier, Atlanta, Georgia, United States - LL-1503 | ecosystem: Environmental > Aquatic > Freshwater > Lake | place: USA: Georgia | collected 2015-03-15
TTAGGTAAATTATGAAATCTTTGTAATTTTTCAAATTCTACATACATTTTTATTTCTTCTTCAGAAAGAGGTTTTTTTAGCCATTGATTTGATGCTCTTAATTCTTTTTCCAAATTTGTTATACCTATATTAGGGGAACCTGGTAATTCTTTTGGAACTTCTGAATATCCTTTTAACCAATGTGGTTTATCTCCAAATACTCTTATGTCAGATGCAGGAATTTCAAGTAATGCATTACCAGTTTCAGGATCTATAACTCTATGTCCATAATGTCTTCCTTTAATAGGAAATCCTGTTACTGGATTTATTTCACCTCTTTTAAATGTAGGCAATGCTGTTTCAAAAATAACAGATCCTTCTGGGTTTGCATATGCCATATCAGCATAGCCTTTTTGAAATGATGGAAATGATGTAGGTCTTGGAGGTAACATAAAATTTGTACCTTCAACTAATTGTGCAGGTGCTGTATTATTACTTCTTAATACTCCTGTATTATTAAAATCTTCATAAGCATCCATTCCTGCTACTCTATAGGATTTATTTACATTATTTAATTTTTCTGCATAAGGATTAATTTTATATGTATTATTAATTAAATTTTTAGAACCTTTTATAGCTTTACTAAAAGGTAAACCAACAAAGTTTAATGAGTTCATACCAACATCAAAAGCAGCATCACCTATATTACTCCCTGTAGGATTATTATAAGCTCTACTCATACTTTTTCTAGTAAAACTATTTGGATCATTAAATTCATTTATTCCTTCAGCTCCAAAATAAGCATTTAAGCCACCTGATACATAGGGATTAGAAAGTACTTTTTTACCTAAATTAAATGTGTTTTTACCAAGATTTTTAATATTACCAATCATTCCACCACCAGGTCCTATAAAATATTTTTCAGGATACATTATTTGAATTGGACCATCATTATAATTATTTTCAGCTGAAGCTATAGGACGACTATATTGTTCATTGATAAACTGATCAATTTCTTTTTCAGTTTCAAAATAAGGTTTTAATTCTTTTTTTAATAACTTTTTATCATTAGCTAATTGTTTTGTTTGTTCTTCAAGAGTTGGTATTCCAAGAACATCTTGATTTATAAACTCACCTAAAGATTGATTTTGTTTTACTTTTTGTGTTTTATCATGATATGCAACTGCATCTTTTTGTTTTTGTAAATCTTTTTCTCTTTCTTTTTTATAAAAACTTTCTAAATTATTACTTCTATTAAATGATTTAACTAAAGGTTTTTGATAGTTTACTCTTGTATTATCAGAAAAATTAGATGAAACTTTAGATATACCACCTTTTTGAAAACTATCTATTTCCTCTACTATAAAGCCACCTCTTCTATATTCTTCTATTTCATCTTCATTTAGATCAGCTTCTATAAATCCTGGAGAAACATCTTTATAATTTTCTGCAAAATAATTAGCATCTTCATCTGAATCAAATCTTATGGCTTCATTAGATTCCGGACCATAGTCTCCAAGTTGTAGTACACCATTTTCATCTTGTATTTGTGGTACTGCATAATTATCCATGCTAGCCATGTAATGAGAACCAATATCACCATTATCAAATTGATAAGGATTGTCTGGTAGGTTAATCATTCTTTCAGCAGCAGGGTTACCAAACTCATTAGCATATGCAAGTCTGGCTTTCATCATACCAGTCATTGCATCTTTGTTACCACCATCTTGTGCATGAACTAATCCTTGACCACCACATTTATGACATGTAGTAATATCTTTACCACCATCTTCAGCATCCCATTCCCGACCACACTTTTTACATGTAACTTTTTTAGTAAGTAAAGCACCACCTTCTGCATAATATTTTGAGTTAGGATCAAATACTTTATTCTTTCTAGACTTAGGTTTTTCAAATAAAAAATTTTGTGTAAATAGTTTATTAGTTGCACTAAGGCTTCTTGAGTATCCTTTAGAATTTTTTTTATTAGGTAATCTTAAAACAGAACCACCTTTACGCATAAAATCTTCAGGTTGTTCTAACTCAGGTTGTAATCTATAGTTAGTAGTAATTTCTTCTCCAGGTTTTAAATTTTTTGAAGCAATTAAATATCTTTTATTACCATTTTTTATATTATTTGCTGTAGGATTTTTTTCATTATGATTATGATTCCTTCCAATTTCAGATGCAGGTTGATCATCAACATGAGCTAATCCAATTACCTCACCTTTTTTAAAAGATGCATTAGTAAATAAACCTTTACCAGCTCCTTTTATATTAGACTGTTTTGTTATATATTTTTTTATCATCTTGGGGATACTTGAATTTTTGCATCAAATACTTTAATTATCATATTAACATCATTTACAACTCCAACAGGTGATGCATTTTTTGTTAAATTTAAAAAATTTAAATAACTTCTAAACTTTTTTCTTTGTAATGATGGTTTAGCATAATTTAAATTAGATGGAGTTAATATTTTTTTATAACCACTAGCATCTGTTATCCATATATTTCTTTCAATATAATTTCCAGACAATACAGTTGTACCAGGAATTACTGGTCCTAGTGGAGGATAACCTGAACCTACTGGAAATTCACCACGGTCTGCAGTTATATCCCAAAATTGATTAAATTTATATTTACTTTCTTCTTTAGAAAACAATATGTCATAAGAAGCAAAGTTTGTTGTATTTAACTTAGGATAATCTAAACTTAAAGTTACATTATTTTTAGGAAATATATTTAAGTTTAAGTATCCAGAAACCTGTTCATTATTAAATACAACTACTTTATCAAAATTATAATCTAAAATTTTAAATTGATCAACACAATTAATACTAGATCTTTTATAACACTCTAATATATATTCAAATGATCTTATAGTAGTTACTGTTTGTCCAGTAATGTGAGGAAATTCAATTTCAAAAGGATATGGTGTATCATAAAAATTACAAAAGTTATTACATATAAAATTATGTTTCCATATTGTATTTTGTTTACCTAAGTCTCCGGTTGTTAAAAAATTATTTTTAGCTCCCATAGTTAAACTAGGATGCCAGTCATGAAATGAAACCCAAACTTGTGTTTTAGGATCATAACTTACTGTCCAAGAAGCATCTTCAAATAAGAAAGGATCTCCTAATAAATATCTTCCTTGTCCATTTAATGTAAAGTAATCTCCTCTACCATTATTTTTACCATATGTTATTAAAGGCATATAAGCAACTGTACCAGGTGCTCTTGGAATTGGATCAGTAACTTGTCTTAATCTATAATCTTTTTTAGAAAAATATAATATTGAATTTTCACTATCATACATTGATTGACAACCTATACCTGCTACTGAATTATCTTGATATGGATAATCAGGAAAATCATCAGTAAGTTTATATGGTAAAAATAAATTAAACCACCACTTTAATCCTACAGATGATATTTCTTGTAGTCCTTGACCATAAGTAAAAACTTTACCTTGATTTTGAGATATATAAAATATACCAACAGGAGTAGATATAACAGATAATCTATTTTGTGATGAACCATATTCATATGATTTATCAGCATTTGTTACAGATTGTCCTGGTTGTGAAAATAATCCACCATCTCCAATAGTAAGTTTAGTTCCTAAATCAGTTTGTAACTGATCAGTACCTTGAAACATTAATGGACTATCATTTTTAAATGTAATTAATATACCACTTTTGTTTACACTTTTTACTCCACTTACTTGTGATTTAAATTCTTTATAATTATTTACTAAATATATAAACCAACTATCTTTAAATGATTCTTGTTGTTGTTGTAAAGAATAATATATTCTATCAGGATAATAAGTATAGCAAAGTTGTGAAACTTTTGGATTATAGTATCTACTTTGTAAAGTACCTTGAGAAAAATATTGAGTAAAGGCTTTAGATATACTTAAAGAATAGTCATATCTATATTCATTACCTTTAGTTATAATTGCTGGATCAATATTAAACATACGTGTAGTATCAGTATATCTATATGGATCATAATGTTTTTCTCCTTCAAGTATTCCTTGTTGTCTAAAGTCTACTAATACATCTGATTCAACAAAGAAATCTTTAACACTAGAATTAGATATATAAAAATTAGCATTAGGCACACTAATATCTGTAGAAGAACCATAATTTCCTTCATTATCTACTGTATAATCATAATTACTCCAATCAAGTTGATAATAATTTCTTGGCCAAGGACCTGTTCCTGGTGGGTTTGGATTAAACAATGACATTAAATCAGTTAAATTACTTACTAAAACTGATGGATCATATTCAATACTATTTATAAAAAATCTTGCATTAGGAATCATATTATACAATGTATAATTAAATTCAAAACCATCAGGTTGTTGCCATAACCAATCATAAAAATAAAAAAATGTATTTTTTTCAGTATATCTATTTATAAAAGTATCACCTCCAAAAAATATAGGAGTTTGACCTAACCTAAACCAAGATAAATTACTATTTCCTGTTGTAGGATTAAATATTGTAGGGCAATCACGACCAGCATTTACAGTAACAAAATTATTTTCTGGTGTTGGATTAAGTGCTGTTGGTTGTAAATTAAAAGTCATTTTTTGTTCACATGGAGTAATAGGTATTTGTTTGATACCTTCTAATTGTCCATATTGATTTCTAATTCTTACTTTGATACCTGCATAATGACTTGCTATTGTTCTATTAAAAGGAACATCTAAATTAGTAAAAGAAGGTAATCCAGAAGCACTGATGGATTGTATTAATGTACCTAATGTAACTAATGAGTTATCAGCACCAGTTAAAGCTGTTGGTAGTGTTGGAAGTGGAGGAATAGGACTAATATTTATAAAATCAGGACCATCTGTAACAGCTTTTCCTGTTTCAGTTCTTAAAACAACTGTATCAGATCTTTTTAAATTATTAATACTATATGATTTATAAGCACCACTACTATTTTGATATAAAGGAACATCTTGTATATTATCTCTAATATAAAAAGCATCTTCTATACTATATCTAAAAATATTTGCAGAGGGTTCCGGAATAAAATTACCATAAAAACCATAAGATATACTTTGTAATGCATATTGTTTATATCTTATAACTGCTAATAATAATTTTTTAGCAGCATCTGCTCCTCTAGAAAAATAATATGTAAGTTTTCCAACTCCATTAAAAGCTGCACTTAAAAGTTTACCAAGTGATTGTCTATCTCCTAATTCATTTTCATATTCAATAGACTCTGTATGAGCACCAGGTACAATTGCTGCAGCTGTATTAGCAAGAGAATTAATTGCATCAGGAGAAGCTGTACCAAAAGTCATTAAATTTGAAAGACCTCCTGGAAAAAGAAAATATGCAGGCATAGCAAGATTATATGCAATATTTACAGATGCAGTATAAGCAGCATCACCAACTAAATTAGGTATTTCAATAAGATCACCAGAACCTAATACCAAAGGAAACATATATGTTCCACCATTAAGAGTAGGTTTACCTGTCTTTTTTTTGGTTTTTCCAATATTTGATAGTATAGCTTCAATTATTCCACCTACAATCATAATTATTACAGCTGTATCACTTAATAATTTAAACTGTGGATGATCACTTGGAGTAATAAATTGTTGTTGAGAAGTTCCATTTAGTTGACCATAAAGTTTTAATTCAGTAACTGATAAAAAAGGTGTTCTAAACATTGTATCAGGTGAATGAAAAGTCATCATATCTTTTGGTACAGTTTGATTTATAATAGGATCTCCATTATCTTGTGCACCTAGTGTCTGTGGTATTCTTATGTATGGATCATTATAACCAGCCATATGTCCACCTTGAGTACTACTTGATGGAATTATAGTATTAAACGGATAGTTAGGATATAATCCTTGAGATTTATTTAAAGCTACAGAACCTTTTATTTCAAAAGTTCTAAGATTATTTAACATCCCTTTTGCAATAATAGATTTGCTACCTTCTCTTGAACCTCTTAGTATTTCATATCCTACTATTCCAGGAATATCATTTCCTTCATTATCTTTTGGATAAGTAATATTTTCAAAAAAAACTCCCATGAGTCTTATTTGATTATCATTATTTAATGTAGCAGTTGAAGGATTAGCTCTAAAATGATAAGTGTTTACATTTAATGCATTATCTGGAAATTTATGATGTCTTATATTTTTATTACATAAATCAAATGCTGTAGTTGGTAAATTTGTTAAAGGATCAATTGGAAGAGGAGTCCAACATTGTGAAGTTGAGTTCCAAACATCATCTTTATTATCAGGATATTTTTCATCAGATTGCCAATAACCCATTTTACCTGTAGCAATTACTACACCACCATCAGGTAGAATAGTACCAGGATTACCTGTTTGTGATGCTGTATTAAATACTTCAAACAAATGATCATCAGTTGTTAAACTATTAATATTTGTTGCAACAGCATTAGATAATATAGTTGTACTTTCTGGTAATCCATTTTGAACAGGATAGTTTTCAGAAATTCTTCCAGGAATATGATATGATGAAGATTTATCTCCTGTGTCATATACCCATCTAATAAAAAAACAATATACTTCATCTCTTAAATATGATCCTTTACCTCCTCCTTTAACATAATAATTTCCAGGATATTCTACTGATACCCATTTAGAAGTAATTAAATTTGCTAATGGTTGATAATTAAAATCAAGTTTTGATGTTGGACCAACTCTTAACAAATAATTATTTACTTCTGATATCTGATCTGATTTTTCAAATATAGGAGTTTGTATTGGTAAAAAAGATACTGGAACTGTAATTAAATCTTCTCTAATTTGATCTAACTCAACTACATTAGTATTAGTAGAATAAAAACCAATTTGTTTAGCTACAGTACCTTGATTAATATTTTGTACAACAACTAAAATAAATTCATCAAAATTTTCAGAATCTGCATTTATTGAAATTCTAATAGCTCCTTGTAAATCATCAGGTGACCATACTGGTTGTGTATTACTTGCAGAAAAATAATCAGTTACTTTTTGACCTTTAATAGCATATGCTATACATGCATAGTATGTCCCGTTTCTTAATGTACCTCCAGAACTTCCTAAAGTTACATTAATACAAGGTGTAGTCATAAACCTTGCTATTCTAATTCTACTACAATTTAATCTATTTGTATTTGTACATATTTCACAATCATTAACTATTGGACAATCTTGAATCCATTGTACTCCTGGCCATAATATAGGAGTATTTACACCATTACTATAATAGTTTACATTTACTGGTGCTGAAGAATTACCAAAATATGTATATGATGGTGGTATCCAAGTTTGAGGATCTCCAACATTTAAAAATCTATCTGGATTTAAACCATCTGCAAAATATACTTGCCATGTACAATCTTCTTTTTCTCTTGATACACCTGATATTAAAAATCTTTTATCAAAACTTAAACAAGCATCTTGTACAATTGGTTGATATATACATCTATTTTCTTGTAGTAAACCAATCTCAGACATAATAGGTCTACCTTGATTATCATGACCTGCAGTAAAAATTATCCATTTATCAGAAAATAAATAAATACAACCTATAATATATTTATCAGTAACTGCAGTTTGCATAGTTGCACCTGTTACTGCACATAAAAAATTTGATACTTCATTTGATAATGTACCTAAGTCACCTTCAGAAGTATTATTAACAGCATTACGAGCATGTGTCCACATACCATCATTTACATAAGAAGGATCTGAATCTTTATTTAATCCTTTAGTAAATGTATGTGTTATATTTTGTTCTGAATTATTTGATTCTGCCATTTTTATATAACTCTAGTGTTTCTAAAACTTATTGGGTGTTCATTATTTGGCCTATGACTTGTAAACATATCATAATATTTACTATGCATAGCTCTTCTATTTGTCCACCAAATTTCTTCAAGTTCACTAAAGTTTGGAGTATTAACTAAACTAAGTGCTTGATTTCTAGCAGCTTTTAATCTACTTTCTATTATCTGCATTCTTTGTGCAACATCTTCACCATTCATTAATAAGTTTTCAAGAATCCTTGCTTTAAATGCATACTCATAATATTCATTTATAAGATCATGATCTGGAACTAATAAGTTTCCATTATCATCTTCCATAGCTCCTTGATAATTTAAATAAACTTTACATGTGTCTAGTGTAGTAAATAAAAAACCACCTTTTATCCAACCTTCATCTAAAGTGTTTACATATAAGTTTGGACAGTCACAAGAAATTTCTTGACTAGTTTTCATTCTTAATGGAAGCAATGTACTATAGGTTCTTGTTTGTCCAGTATTTACTATTTGAATAAGTTCAGATTTATCTCCTTTACAGTTCATAAAAACTCTTGGCCTTATGCAAGTATCTCCATAAGGATTAAGTGGATCATATGAGCTAGGAATAGTTGGTGTAGGGCATTCTGCAACACAAGAATTAGTAGGACAAGCTGCAGTAAGATTACATGGATTAGAATTACATGTAGAACAGTTAATTGTAATAGGTGCACATATATCTACATTAGCTGGAGTTTCAACATAAGGAACTTCTTGTATGTTAGTTCCACCAACCATTCCATTGTATCCTATACTTTCAGTAAATTCACCACATAGTAATGCATAATTAAATACATAAAAGTCATCTGGTAACTTTACTCTACCATGACATACTTCTAATACAACTTCTTTAGTTTGATTTATTCTCAAGCCTAAATCATAGTTTAATTTTTTAGCTAACTTGATAAGTTGTTGAGGCTCTATCATGTTTTCTAATGCTAAAGTATTAAAGTCTATTGATACATCTTCTAAGACTGAATCAAAAGTTCTGTACCGTAAAGTATAATTAAAGTCCATTATCTAAGTGTATTTTGACTATCATCAGGTCCATCTGTTGGAATTGACATAGTTATAGTTAATTCTTTTATTACAAATTGTTCTACTTCAGAAAATAAATATTCTGGTAATGAGAAAGGTTCATCTTGTCTTACTGTACATTCTTTTGTATCACATGTTTCAATTGTTCCTTCAAAGATAGCTTCCATTCTTATTGCTTCCCAATCTACATTAGGACAATATATGTAACCATCTAAATACCAAAAATAAAAATTTCTATTATATTTCCAAGTTGTAGTTTTAGTCATAGAAACCCAGGTACCTGGATCTGTTCTAAACATTTCTATAGTACCATCTATTGAAGATGTAGTACGTATAATAGGTCCTGCCATTCCATTTAATATTCCCGGAATTTTTTCTTTTGATCTTTTAAAATAACAACCTGAATATACTCCAACACAACCAGCTTCTACTTTATCTACATCTATTAATTCTATATAAGGTAAAACTCTAAATAAAGAACTAATTTTCATTAGTCTAAATTGATTGTCTTCTCTTTTAATTAATGTTTGTGAATATTTTAATAAAGATGAATATATTATTCTGTCAGTTAAAAAAGCATCTTCTTTAACAGCCTTTAATGTATTTCTTACTCTTGATATTGTTTCACCAATTGTTGTCATAAGTTAGAGTCATTATATTGTTTTAATGCTAATTCAGCTTCTTTATTTTTTCTATCTCTATATACAGCTTTACTGTATGTTAAGTTTAATTTTTTTGTAGCATCTACTACAATATACATGTTCCAGTTTTCTGGATAAGTTTTAGCTACACTTCTTTTAAAATTTCTACATGCAGTAAATCCCCAAAACTCTCTATTCTTTATTTTATGTTTAGGAGCATGATTAGTAAAAAATATTTTTGCTAACTTACCATCAGTCTCCCAATTATTATTTGATACTGATACTCCGTACTTTAAAGATTTAGCATAGTTTACATTTTGTTTTTTACTTTGTTGGCATGTTCCTATAAATAACCAACCTATTGATTCAGGTAATTGAACACCATCTCTTACATCAATTACTTTATTGTATACAGCATAATTAAATTTTTTTATAATGTTTTTTAAATCAGAATTATCTAAGTCTTTATATTTACTATACTTTTTTTTAAAACTTTCAAAAAATTCTTTATTCAAAACATTATATACAGCTGGTCTAAATCTTGGAGCTGTAACATCTGGTTTTTTAAATTCTCTCATACTATATATTTAATATACTAAAAATTACTGACATGAACAAATGTAAAGATACTATAAAAAACAAAACCCCCACAAGTGCGGGGGTATTGTCTTGTTGCCACAGTAACCAACAAACTGTAACTTTTTATAAAATTTTTATTAACCTACTCTTCTAATAGCCCAATCTATATTATCTCCACCTGGTGAAGGAAGTGTTGTGTAAGATATACCTGTCATATTTTGTATTTTTAAAACTAAAGTTGTTCCTACAGTTATATCAACTCCTTGTAAACCACCTGTTAATACTATATGCTCTAGATATTGTCTATTCATTACAGTACAATAATCAGCACAATATATAGTATTACTATTATTAGTTACACCAATAAAAAATTGACCAGGACCAACACCTGTTACTCCAAGTGCTGTATCACCCCATCCAAATGCAACTGCACTAGGAGTTGTTAAATAAACATTGTAATTAATATCATATTTACCAGTTTGAGGACATGTCCAAACACCTGTTCCAGCATTATACTGTGTAGTTGTTACACCATTTACTAATTGATATATAACAGTTGGTTTAATTGTAACACCATTTGGAATATATGTAGCTGTTAATGAAGGTGTAACAGTTGTTATATTTGGTGGATATAAAGTTGCTCTAAAAGCTGTACCAAATAAACCTGCAGTAGTTTCAATAATATCTCCCGTACCTGTTGTAGATAAATTATATGTAGGAGTACCTGTAAAAGTTCCTATACCATATTTATTTAATTGTAACTGACTAGTACTTTTTAAAGTTAGTTGATCTGTTGGATTTGTAGTTCCCGTTGGTTTACCTTGAATTACAAAAGTAGAAGCCATTTGGCTTTGATTTGTATTATTACTTGTTTTAGATATTATTCTATTTGTAATATATGCTTGAGCACCTGCTGCTACATCACAGTTTCCTAACTCTATTGATACTCCTGAACCAAGTGTACCATTAAGTGTATTTCCTACTCTTAATGCAACTGAATTTGTTGCTCCTTTTGCAGTACTTGAAGCACTTTCAATATATACAGCAGGGACAGCACTTATTGGACTTCCTGAATTTTCTGTATTATGAAGACCTTTAGCTCCAAGAGCTTCAGATCCTGTTGTTAATCCGGACTGACATACAACATCTACTACAGGTGATAAAAAACCAGCTACAGTAGATTTTGCAGAAATAGCTTGAGCAACAGTACCTGTAGGATTTATATCTAATGCAAAGCCAGCAGTAGTTCTTTGTAATGCTAATGCAGGTACTGTAGTACTATTTATATTTAAAGCAAATGTAGAATTAGTAAGAGTTGTATTTTGAATTAAAGTTCCACCTAATTGTACATTTGTTACAGTACTCATAGTTAAACCATTGTTAGCTGTTATAGGTTGTATACCTACAATTGCTTCACAAAAATATGTTACTATTTGTTCTAAAGCTTCATTGACACTAGAATCAGCTATTACTACTACATCTTCACTACATAATATTTCTGGAACATTACTATATGTTGTACAGAAATAATTAACTAAGTCTTGTAATAATTCTGCCCATGTAGAATCAGAAGTTATAATTACAGTTTCATTACAAGAAATATTTGGACCATTGTATATAATACAATCTGAACTTAATACTTCTTGACAAGGAATTGGATCTGGACAACCTTGAGGAGTAGGACATGGAGGAGGACTAGTCAAAAAACTATCCCTACATCCACATTTTGCACATTTGTTATTACAACTACTATAGTTATGATTACAACTTGTACAAGTACTATTAGTGTTATTACAGCTCATTATATTTTATTTTGAAATATTTAAATTTTATTATAAGTGAGTTATAGTTAAATCATTTCTTAATTTTATAATAGAAAAACTCAGAGTATCTGAATATGTATATGTTGTACCATTATAAGATCTGTTTGTAGTATTAAGAACTTTAACTTTTAATTGTGTACTTGTAGATGCTGTTGCAATAATTTTTGATGTTGATATTTCAACACATCTATCATTACCAGGTGTTAATGTTTGACTATTAGCTACATAAACATCAGTAAGATCATCAGGAGTTATTCCTATATAAAAACTACCTATATCAGAAAATGCAGTTGTTAGTTGAGTTGCAGTTGGAGGATTTGAAAATGTTGCTGAAGGTCCCGACCAAAATACTGAAGATCCATTGTTAGGTTTTAAATGTATTGTTGCTTTTATTAAATATGTACCAGGATCAGTAATTGTAAAAATTCCTGTTGTATTACTAAATGATCCAAATGTTATAGTTGGTAAACTTAAATTTGGAACAAAAGTTCCTGCTGCAGCAATAACAGATTGACTATTAGAAGATACTTGTGTATATTCTATAATAGTTTGACCATCTGAAATACCATCTACTGATGCTGGTGCTAGTACTGGAATGATTCCTGATCTTGGAGCATAAGTACTATTAATAAATAAATTTGCAACAAAAGTTTCTAAATTTGGATCACTATTTACAGTATAAGTAGTAGTAGTTCCTACAGTATTAGATGTAATATTTATATTTGTTCCAGCCTCAACTACTGCTAAACTTCCGGGAGCACATTCTATAGAAAGACATCCTTCAGAAGTTACACTTAGATCTAAACAACAAGATGTTATTTGTCTTAATACTAAAGATTGTGTAATAGGATCCCATGACTGAATTAAAGATTCTGAACTACAATTGGCTGAACCTCCACTTAATACAGAATTTAAATCATTTTCAAATTCTACAGTTGTAAATGTAAGCAATCCTGTTCCAGAATTTACTGCTTTATTAAGTATTGATCCCCATCCATAATTCCATAAACCTTGATTTGCAGTTATATATGGATTAGATCCAGCTCCAGTAGGTGTTACAAGTCCAAAAGTTAAAGCATTATAATTTCCTCCAAGTGCTCCACTTAAACCACTTGTTGTAATATTTGTATTATTTGTAGCTGCATAAGCTTGAAGTAAAAAATTTTGTTCAGTACCATTACCAGTATATGCTGGATATATAACAGCATTAAAACTAGTCCAATATGTAGTATAATCTGTAGTAAATGTATTAAAGTCAGTAGTCCAAGCTGCAGTAGGTTGAGCAGGAGTAAATAAAGAAGGAGGAGAAACATTACCATGATACAAAGGATTAGTTTCATTTACAAATGCTACAAATAACATTGCAGTAGGTCCAGCCCATCCGGGTGCATAACCTGGAGGTGTTACAGCTCCTATTGTAGTACCATCTAAAGGATTTAACCAAGTTTGAAAAGCAGTACCTAATTTAATTTTATTAGGATGACTTAAATAATCTTCATAATTCGATTCATAAATATAAATATTACCAGTATAACTTGGATTTGCTGTACTATAATTTACCCACCACTGATAAAGTGCTGAACATACTATTTGTTTATTTTGTGCAGCAGTTGCACCACTTCCATTATATGGTCCAGAAGTAATATCTATATAACCATAAACATCAGCATCATTTGCAATACCATTTGCACAATTAGTTTCAGTAATTGTTAATCCAATTTGATTATCTAAATAATTATAAATATCACAAAGCACTACCCAAACATTACTTAAAGAAGCTGCAAGATTATTTTCTGTAGTTTGCCAATTTGAATTCCAATTTGGATTTGCAGAATATGTAGTACCTGTAGATAATTGTATATCTGTATTTAAAATACATTGTGATAATACAGCATCAATTAAAGATCCTGGACCAGGACCTGGTAGTCCAATTGAATCTAATAAAGCACAATATCCATAATCATCATCATTAATAAGAATACTTAATAATTGATCCATAGGAACTGCTGGAGAACCAAGGCCTCCAATTTGCGGACTATTTTGTAATATACAATCACTAGCAACAGTTGGTAAAGTAAATGTTGGTGGAGGAGTATTTTCTAATATTGTAACTCTTGTATCTAATTCATTAAGTGTATTATTAATTATAGCAATTTGATCTAAAATATTACAAATTTTTAATCCTATTGCAGTTACATAATCTATTAATGTCATTACAGTAACTCCATTAACTATAAAACAAGGTGCTACTGTTATTAATACATCATCACTTTTACCAGTTGTACTGGCACCTGTTGAAGACAATCCTTGTAATGAACAAATTTGTTCTATTAAAAATTGTAACAGTTCTTGATAAGTTTCAGGTTTACATCCTACTAATTCAAAACAAGAAAGATCATAATTTGTAATAGAAAGTTGATCCATTACTATTGCTAACTCAGTTGCAAGACTTGCTATAACATCTGAAATAGTATCTCCTTTACATAATTTAATAATATGTAAATCAGGTCCTTGCCAAATAACACAGTTAGATGATGTTGGACTACAAGGAGAGTTATCGTAATTTAGTGGTTTCATAAGTTTACTATTAATATAATATACAAAATTTTATTAAGATTTGCAACTACTTCTTATTAATTACATGAACAATCAGTAGAAATTAAACAACCACATCCACATGAATTTGTAGAACATGGATAAGCTGGATCATACAATGCAACTAAATCTATTAGTTCTTTTTGTACAATATATTGTTCATCTTCTTCAGGACAACAGTTTGAAATTCCATATCTTAATTCTAAAACTTGTTTGTACATTGCTTCTGCAGCTCTACAAGAAATTTCTTCATACTTCCATGCTTCACATCCTGGAGTATTATAGCCAGGAGTAACAGATTTTTGATTATTTTTTCTTGGAGGACACACACCATTTATACAATTACCAAAATATTCTATTGTATATTTAAGTTCAGTTGTTACATAAACATCTTGATTTGGAATACTTGAACTTTGTTCCCATGTTCCTGTTGGACAATCACAATCTCCATTACAATTAATAAAACCAATAGTAGTATAAACAGATGGCAATACTAATGGAGTTAAATTTTTACTTAATATCCATTTTGTACCATCATAATATATATATAAATTATTTCCTGCATCTTTCCAAGTTGGTTTATTATTTACAATTACAGGTCCTGGATGATTTATACTATTCTGATACACTGTAATATTAGATACAACTCCTGTAAAAGATGTTATAGTTACTATAAGTTCATCACAAGGTTCTGGTGCATACCATCTTATTAAACATAACCTATCACTTTTTTGATTAGGTTGTAATGTAATACTTTGTAATATACCATAACAATCTAAATACTTATATATTTGTGATATAGTATTATAATTTTTTATTGTACTACAAATACAAGAAGCACTTGTTAAACAATTAATACACAAATCATATGTATTTAAAATATCTGATATAACACCAGCATTAGTATATCCAGTAATTTCAAATACTTCCCAACATGTTTCAGGACACCAATCTAATGTAATTACTTTACCAACATAATCTGAAAGATCAGTATATGTTTCTATATCTGATTTAAGAAGTAAACAATCTTGTAGTAAATAATATTTTCTATTACATAATTCACAATCTAAATAATCTTCTATAATTACAACAGGTGTATCTGATGGTATGTTACCATTAATTTTAGATACAATCCAACAATCATCTGGACATTCTTCTTTTCTAATTACTTTATCTACATATTGACTTAGATCATCTGATGTATAAGAAAATTTTGTAGAATCACTACATAATGTAAGTTTATAATTTATAACAGGAAAACAAGTTAAACATGATGAACTAGTAGTTAATACAGTTACATTTATTGGACAAATACATTCTTCAGAAATTAATATTTTCCAACATTCTGTATGACCAAGTATTGTAACTACTTGTCCAAGATTAGCAGGTAATGCTAATGATGGTGAGTTAGAATAAATAAAATTAGTATTATCTGTGCAATCTTCAAGTAAATAACATGCGGGTGGTGTACAAACATATTCTGTAACTTCTTCAGAAGTTTGTGGATCAATAATAATAGATTCAACACAAGCACCATTATTAGTTATAATTGTAGGTATATTGTCATCTCCTGTAAATACAATAGGATAACTTTGAGCACAAAAACTTGATGTTGATATTCCTAAATCTGGAATTAAAACATAATTACCAGAACAATCTATATATTCAATAGATTTAAGATTACCTGTTACTGTATAACATGTACAATCACATATACATGAATTAGAAGTAACTTCTATTTCTATTGCATTTGTACAATTAAACTGTGTGCTTTCTTGAACAAAAACACAAAGGTCAACTATATTATCTTCTATATCTACACTACTAACTGTAATGTGAAGTCCAATAAAAGCTGTTAAATCTGTTGATGTAGTAAATAAAGGTTGAGATCCATTACATGACCAAAGTGTAAAACATAAAGGATTACAATCAGGACAAGCACTAATATATGTTTGACAAGAAGAATTAGGTTGTGCAGGATATACAGGAGAATGATATATATAATTTCCTGATATATTTTGTGGAGCAACAGCTAAACAATTATATTGTGTAACAGTACTAACTGGTTGTCCAACTCCAACACTATGTATTGTAATAGAATAACATTTATTACCTACTAAAGATGTAGTAGGATTACAATTAATATCTGTTGTTGGATAAGGATTTGAATTAATTGTACCTACATAACTTGCTACTCCATCTATTGGAACATTAATTGATGGTACTCTAAAATAAAGAGTTGGTCCGGAATCAACACAACATGGTACATATTGTAAATATCTATTATTACTTGGTTCTACAGGTGAAACACCACATGCAGTAACACAAGCTTGATCTAAACAACTATTTCCAGTAGAAGCAAATATTGTATAAACAATAGAACTAGGAAGTGTAGGATAAATACTTGGTGATACTCCAAAAACTAATGTATAACATTGTCCAGATACTAATGTATCTAAACCTAAAGGACCTTGACCTTGTCCAGTAGCTGGTCCACCTAAATATCTATAAACAGCACCATCAACTAAGTTAGTACTTAATAAAGGCACAGTATCCATAAATATTATACTTTCTCCAGGTTCACAACATGGAACAAATGCTACAGTAGGTGCCGCTATCATTATATACTTTTATTTTGTAAATTTTCTTAAAGCTTGTCCTCTTCTATGAGGAGTTATTTTTGTTTCTACTTCTGTAGTTACAGAAGGTTGATTAACAACTTTTATTTGAGATTCATAACTACTTAAACAGTTAGTACATACTTGAACTCCATTAGATGCATTTCTTCTTTGGCATCCACAAGTTAGAGTTTGATTACAATTTGAACATTGACTCATTTGGTTGGTTTTTAAAGGTTTAATAATTTAACAATTTATACAGTCCATTTTCATTAAAAGTTTTAAAGCATAGTTATATAATGACATTCCTTTTTGAGGTTCATGACAAACTTCTACTTTAGATTTAGCAGCATCTAGATACATACGTATTATTCTAAGTGCTTCTAATTTTTCTTTAATTCTAAAAGGTGGGTCACAATCAGCAATATCTACTCTACATAAAATATTATTATATCTATTTAATGCTTTTGTAATTCTTAAATGATTGTATTCTACAAATACTATATCAGATGGTTCTACTGAATATTTAATAATA
>Ga0214919_10005617_pt1 | contig 17668 bp, 18 predicted proteins | sample LL1503_MetaG_FD_177994 | JGI IMG/M metagenome (GOLD analysis project Ga0214919, IMG submission 177994) | Freshwater microbial communities from Lake Lanier, Atlanta, Georgia, United States - LL-1503 | ecosystem: Environmental > Aquatic > Freshwater > Lake | place: USA: Georgia | collected...
ATATTGGATTGGTTCTATTGGCGAAGTGCTCATATTTAATGTAGCATTAGGTGACCCGGATCGGCAGAAGATTGAAGGATATTTAGCATGGAAATGGGGACTTCAAACACCTTTAGCGGCTGGGCACCCTTATAAATCAGCCGCACCTTAGAGTGGATAATCTGCCACTGAAATAGGGATGCCTGTAACAAATAAGATTGATTTCTTTGTTCCAGCACAGATGTCCGGATGTGTTCTTTGGCTAGATGGAATGGACCCTGCTGGAACCGGTGTAGCACCTTCTACAGGAGCAACTGTTTCTACTTGGAACGACAAATCCCTTTCAGCAAAGCATGCTACGAAAGGCGGAACGCCAACATATGTGGCAGGCGGTGGCGTTAATTTTAACGGGTCGGCTTTTTTCTATAACTTGTCATTTGCTCAAAATCTTTCACAGCGTTCTATTTTTATTGTTATGCAGGAATCTTCTCATACGGGCACAACTGGTGTTTTTCCTTTGATACCAAATCCATCAACTGATAGTGACTGGTTAAGTACAAGTGGAATGACAATTGAAACTACTAATGGATTGCGTTTTTATGGAAATGTTGGTTCGTATAGTTCTGATATTGGAAATTCAACACAACTTGTAAAAGCGATTTACAATGACAATATGAATGCCACAATTGGTTCTGGTTTTTTGAACGGCACAAATGCTACAAATGTAACAGCTGGATATACTGCGGGAACGTGTACTGGTTATGGAGTAGGAGCACGCTGGTCGGGTTCAACAAGCATGACAAATGGCTTGAACGGCATTATTTACGAAATCATCTTTTTTAATAGACCCCTTATTGCAATAGAACGGCTTCAAGTTGAGGGATATTTGGCCCAAAAATGGGCCTTGACTGCAGGGCTTCCAGCAGGTCATCCTGGCTTGACACGGACGTATTATGTGGCAGCCAAGTCAAGTACCACTATTCAAAGAAGACCGGGTATTACAAAGACACCGTATTTTAGAGTGTTTACACCAACATCAATTGGAGGCTGTGTCCTATGGTTGGATGCTGCGGATTCTAGCACAGTCACTGGCACAGCTCCAATTACTGCTTGGACTGATAAATCGGGGGCCGGAAGAACAGTGACTATAACATCGGGACCAACATATGGAACTACATCGCAACGCGGAAAGAATACTATGTATTTTAGCAATAATGTGATAACATCTTCTATTGCTTCGGCGGTTGGAACCGGAGATTTTACACTAGTGGCTGTTTGGTATCAATACAATGCTGGAACAAACACGGTACTCAGTCTTGGCACGGTTGCTTCTTCGTCGCAGAGTCTCGGATTTAGTGGAAATAAATACAACTTTTATCAATATGGTGATGCAAACGAATCTGATTATTCTGCTACAACTCCTTCATGGGTTGTCCAAGTTGGAACACGCATTTCTTCCGTTAAGAAGATATATATTAATGGAAATGTCGGAACAACACCGGCCTCAACTTCTTACAACGCATCTGTAACAACAATTACAATTGGAAAAGGCGATAATTTTGCCATCACAGGAGAAATTGGCGAAATCTTAGTCTATACTGGAACAATGAGTGATACGAACAGACAACTGCTGGAATCCTATTTAACTCAAAAGTGGGGCTTAACAGGGTCATTACCAGCAGGACACGCATTTTATACTAATCCTGGAGGCGGACCGCAACTTGGTATTGTAAAATCCATTATATCCATGAGTGCTAGACCGGCGGCATTTGTTTCGGCTGGACTTTTATTTCATTTGGATGCTGGAAATGCTGCTTCTTATCCTGGTTCGGGTTCTACATGGAGTGACTTGGCTGGCTCGGGATTAACAACAACACTATATAATTCGCCTACGTATAATTCGGCCAATGGCGGCTATTTATCTTTTGTTCCCGGTTCTTCGCAATATGCCAAAACTTCAGCGTCGCTTTCTGCACTAACAACATGGACTGTTGAAATTTGGCATTATTATAATGCGACAAATGGTGGCGGCAGTCCTTGTATTTTAAGTGAAGTTTGGAGTGGTACTCCTATTAATTTTACAATTGGTTCAAGCACTGGCAGTTATACTTCTTTACAAGCGGCGTATTTCAATGGTTCGTGGTATACTACTGCTACCGACTATAGTTTGCCTTCAACAGGTTGGTATCATATTGTTGGAACATATGATGGAACAACAATAACACTTTATATTAACACTGTATCAACACGAACACAAGCTTCAAGTGGCACACCTGCTTCTAGCAGTTTAGGAATTCATATTATGCGTAGATGGGATTTAGCTGACTATTGGGGTGGATATATTTCAATTGTTCGTATTTATAGTCGTGCTCTTACATCTACGGAGGTCTCAACGAATTATTCTGCTTCTAAATCCCGATTTGGTTTGTCTTAGTTATTTTATGAGTTTGATATTCTTTCTGTTGAAATAGGGAATGTCTTTGCAAAAGGTGGCATATGGATTTATACCGACTTCAATCACGGGGTGTGCTTTGTGGTTAGATGGAGCAGATCCTGCTGCTACAGGTGGAGGCGCTACTGTTTCAACGTGGCTTGATAAAAGTACTGTAAAAGCAAATGCTACGTATGTTACAGCAGCACCTCCACTCGTATCGTCTGCGATTAATGGACTTTCCGCACTTTCATTTACAGGAACTGAGAAACTGACAGGAAGTATAAGTATTACAGGAAATACATTGTCTATTTTTTCTGTCTTTACTCTCAACTCGTCATCGGGTGCAGCAGGTCGTCTTATCAGTCTTGCTGCTTCTGGAACAATTGATTATGCTAATAACGCATATACAGCACTTCAGAGAAGAGTAAGTGCACAAGTTGGAATTTATCGTAATGGAACTGAAATCTCTTCTCCTATCACATATTCATCAAATACACTTCATACAGCATATTATGATGGAACGAATGAATATGTCTATACTAATGGAGGAACAGTCTATACAAACGCATCATCTGGAAACTTTTCAATTAGCGCGTATATGATTGGCGCAAACTTAGGATATTCAAGTGATAATCAGCCATGGAACGGATATATTGGAGAAGTGATTGTTTATAATATTGCCCTTAGTGCTCCCCAGCGTCAACAAGTTGAAGGATATCTAGCCCAAAAATGGGGATTAACTTCTTCACTACCTGTTGGTCATTCTGGTCTAACTACAACACTTTACAGGGCAGATTATACAAAGCAAAATATTATGAGGGCAATTCCTTATTATACTGCTTTTTCGCCGAGGAGCATAGCGGGTTGTGCTTTATGGTTAGATGGAGCTGATCCTGCTGGAAACGGTGTTATACCATCTAGTGGTACATTAACAACATGGACTGATAAATCTACTGCTGGTAATAATGCTACAGGTGGCGTTTCTCCTACTTACTCAAGTACAACAAAAGCAGTATCATTTAATGGATCATCCACTTACCTTCAAACATCATTATCTGCTGTACCATCAAATGAAACTTTTTTTGCTGTTTTTACAAGTACTATACCAATTTCAACTGCTAATAGATTTAATTGTATTATAGGTGCTAGTGGAAATAATGGTAGAGATATAAATGTACTTACAAGTTCTGCTGGTAATTCTTCAGCATATGATTTACGTTATGATTCATGGGCTGTTGGTAGTATTTCTTTAACTGGATATGGAGGAATTACATTTAATACCTTGACACTTGCAACAACGCAGTTTACTGGAGGTCAAGGAGCAGGTTCTACATACGGTTCTAACTTTGGTTCATTTCAATCACTTTCTTTTTCAAGTTCTTCTACAACACGCATTGGAGCAGGTAATGGAGGTGATTATTTTACTGGAACAATTAATGAAATAATAATTTATAATACAGTTCTTGGATTAAGTGATAGACAAAAGGTAGAATCCTATTTGGCCCAAAAATGGGGCCTAACTGCGTCTCTGCCCGGTGGCCATTTGAATGCAACACAACCAGCAGGGGCTGTAACTACAACAGCGTTAGCTAACTATAGAACTGTAAGCGTGCCACGAAGATATGTTAGTTTCAAATGGACAATAACAGCAGGAAACACCGAGTCTCTTATTCAATTTTCCGAATTTCAAGTTGGTTTCAATGGCACTCAACTTGTATTTGCTTCACCAACAACAGCAACAACCGGTTCAAGTATAAGTTGGAATACCGGAGCGGGTGAAGGTCCAGCACAAGCAGTAGATAATAACTTAAATACAAAAGGACTCGGTATAGGCACTTCTGGACTAGTTCTTATTGTAACAGTTGCGACACCGATAGCGGCTAATATGTATCGCTGGGCAACTGCGAATGACGTGACACCGGGTAGAAATCCAACACAATGGACAGTTGATGGTAGCGTAGATGGTGTTACATTTGTTCGTTTACATACACAGAATACAACCTATTCAACGCCAAGTTCAACTTTTACATATACGTCATGGATTCCATTTACCTACAGTTAAATATGAGGTGCGTATTCATAATCGGTATATTCTGCTCTTGAAATAGGGAATGTCTATTGTAAGAACAGCATATGCTTTTTCACCCACTGCGATTTCAAACTGTACCTTGTGGTTAGATGGAGCGGATCCAGCAGGAACAGGTGTAGTTCCAGGCTCGGGGACTTTAGCAACATGGGTTGATAAATCTAGAAGTGGAAATAACGCAATTGCTTATACAGGAGCAACGGCTCCTTCTTATTCGTCTACAACTTCTAATGTTACTTTTGGAGCTAATTACTATTATGTTTCCGGAATCTCATCTGGTCCATCTGCTCAAACTTTATTTATGGTTTTAAGAAGAACATCCACAACATGGAATACCCCGTATGGAAGTTCCGTTGGTAGTGGAGCAACATGGTATATGGATAATACAAATCCATCCTTTATTGCATGGAATCCATATGGTCAAGGTAATAGTAGTGGTGCTAATTTACTTTTTTACAATAATGTTACAAATATTGTTTGTGGTACAAATAGCAGCGGAACAAATGTTATGTATTTAAATGGAACAGCAGATACAGCTGGGTCAACTAGTTTTAGTTCTAGTGGTATAATGACAATTGGAACAAGTTCTTCGGGAACAAATGGTGCGTTAGCACAAAATGGATTTGTTGGTACAATATCAGAAGTAATTTTTTATAGTTTTGTCTTAGGAACTTCTCAGCGACAGCAGGTTGAAGCCTATTTGGCTCAAAAATGGGGAGCAACTTCATCTCTTGTGCCTGGTCATCCCGGTCTTACTACAAGAGTCTATAGGTCGGATTATTTAGTACCGAATAGTGTTAAACCCACTCCGTATTATACTCAGTTTTCACCGCGACAGATTTCAGGTTTAGTGGTTTGGCTTGATGGCACAGACCCTGCTGGAAATGGTGTGATTCCAGCAAATGGTGCTACTGTTTCAACATGGACTGATAAATCAGGAAATGGAAATAATGGAACTGCTGTAAATACGCCTACTTACACACTCTCTTCTAAAGGAATTGCTACCAGTTCTGGAGCCTATTTCACTCTACCAAACGGTGCGTTTCCATTTAATGACAGTTCTTACACATATTTTTTTGTTTTCACTACAACAACAACAGGGTCTGTAAATAGCTTATTTGGTGGAGGCGTTCCTGGTTCTACTCGGTCAACTGTTGCTGTGCGATTAGGAACAAATGGTGCTAATAATGTAATCCAAACCTATTGGTGGTCCAATGGTATCAACGATTTACTTGTTTCAAACACATACACTGCTAATGTTATTAGTATTGCTGAGACATGGTATGCCACTGGGAGTACGCGAACAATTACCTTGAACTTTGCTGGTTCAAGTACAGATTCTCCTGCAGTTCCAGGTGCTAGGCTACAAGCAAATACAAATAACTATCTCGGTTTGGCATATCCCGGTGACGGTGCTCTTACAGGATTTCATTATGAGTTTATTGTCTACAATACATCCCTCTCAACCGCTCAACGCCAGCAAGTAGAATCCTATTTGGCCCAAAAATGGGGTTTGACTGCTTCAATTCCGGTTGGCCATTCACATTTAACGCAGCAGGCAGGGGCTGTAACTACAGTCGCAAATACGAAATTTAAGATTGTTGGCTTACCACCACGTTTTATTTCAGCAACAGGCGGTACAATCACAACTGTTGGCTCATATAAATTTCATACTTTCACATATCCCGGTGGAACTTTTACAGTTACAGCAAATCCATCAAGTGTACAAGCTCTTGTTGTTGGCGGAGGTGGTGGAGGTGGCGGCTACTATAACGGTGGTGGAGGAGGTGCTGGTGGTGCTGTCTATAATTCCGCTTTTTCAATTGGTGTCGGTTCATATACAGTTACAGTTGGTAATGGTGGTGCTGGTGCTTCCGGTGGCAACAATCCAGGAATAAACGGTACTTCAGGTGGAGCAACTACATTTTCAACATTAACAGGCAACGGAGGCGGTGGCGGAGGAGCAGATAATAATGTAAATGGACTTACTGGTGGATGCGGTGGTGGTATGGGTCCTCTTGGAGCTTCGGCACCCGGTTCTGGAAATCAAGGATATGCTGGTGGATACGGAACAAACGGGCCAAATATGGGAACATTAGGAGGAGCGTATGGGTCCGGATATGGTGGTGGCGGGGGTGGCGGAATGGGCAGTGTAGGCAGTAATGCATTGACAAGTGCTGGGCCTGGTTGGGGAGGCACTGGATATACCTATGTTGTAGGTGGCCAGAATTATTTAGTAGCAGGCGGTGGAGGGGGTGGAACTGCTGATACAGACAATACAAATTTTGGCCTTGGAGGTTCTAGCATTGGTGGAGTTGGAGGATTAAATAGTGCTCGTGTTGCTGGAAATGGAACAGCTAATACTGGGTCTGGAGGTGGAGGCTATGGTCGTGTTGGAACTGGTTCTGCTGGTGGAACAGGTGGCACAGGTATAGTTGTTATTGCTTATAGAATCTCATAATTGCGTCGCGTCTTCTGAATCGGTATATTCTGCTGTTGAAATAGGATGTCTATTAAAACAACACCATATGGATTCAATCCAAGCCTAACAGCAGGTCTTGTACTTTGGCTAGATGCTTCCGATGCAACGACAATAACACAAACAAGTGGAAATATAACTCAATGGATTGACAAATCAACAAGTGCCCTTACTGCTACTGCTGCTAATAATCCTACACTAGTAGCAAATGTTCAAAATGGTTTTCCGGGTATTAGTTTTGATGGTTCTTCACAATACTTCAATCTGGGAAATAACTTGAATATGGGAACAAATCAAATCTATATTTTTGTTGTGTCTAAATTCAACTCTACTGCGGATGGGGCTATTGTAGGAAAATCATTATATGGATCATCAGCAGCACGATATAGTTTAGTACGAAGTGGTGGAACAATGGTTCCGCTTGTGGAAGCAACTGGAGGTGCTGTAAATAATAGCGGTTTAGGCTCAGATACTAGTACTTCTGCTCGTTTGCTAAATATGGTTTGGGATAGAAGTACTATTTATCTTTATCAGAATGGATCTTCAGTTTTTTCAGTAGGTCTTTCTGATTCTTCAAACTTAACAACTGGAAATAGTTTGCTAATCGGAGCATATCAGAATGGTTCTGGTGGAACGCCTCCAGTAGCTGGTCTCTATATGAACGGATATATTCATGAGATTTTAATGTATTTTACATCAACGGCTAGCCCACTCGGTAATACTGCACGTCAGCAGATTGAATCGTATTTAGCTCAAAAATGGGGGTTAACATTGGGTGCTGGTCATCCCGGTCTTACTAGCACAGTGTATCGGTCAACATATCTTAAAAATACAGTAGTGAAAAGGAATATTGCTACAATGGTGCCCTTTTATAAAGTATTTGCGCCTCGGCAAATTGCGGGTTGTTCCCTTTGGCTAGATGGGGCAGATCCTGCTGGAAATGGTGTGATTCCAGCAAATGGAGCCAGTATTGCTACATGGGTAGATAAGTCCGGACTGGGTCAAACAATTACACAGGCAACTACTGCTAATCAAGCACTCTATACATCGGGAGGAGGATTAACGTTTACATCAGGAATGCAATATCCTCTTAATACAAGTGTTTTTATGACTATGTTTTCAGTAGCATATACAATATTCGTTGTTGAAAAAAGAGCAGTAAGCGGATTAGGCTTTTTCATTGGTAATACTGCTGGTGGCGGCGGCCCTCTATATCTTGGTTATAATGGAACTACAGTTATGCGATTTACAACAGCATCAATAGTTGATTTGGACTATACTGTTCCTGCTTATTCAGGTTCCGATGCTACTGAACCCATTCGCATATGGGCGTGTAGATGGTTTGGTTCTAGTGTAAATTCACGTGATATTGGGCTTAATGGACAACTATCACCTTTGACGCAAGCATTTAATCAAGCACCTTCCTTTTCAGGAAATCAATCTATTGGCGGATGCTTATATGGTAACTATGTTGGAAAGATGTATGAAATGATAATTTTTAATAAAGCAATCTCAGATTCGGCAAAACAGCAAGTAGAATCGTATTTGGCCCAAAAATGGGGATTAACTTCATCTCTGCCCGGTGCCCATTTGAACGCAACACAGCCGGCGGGGGCTGTAACAACGTTGTCGTTGGCAAATTCTAGAATATCAATTACTAGTAAAAGAATTACTGCTTTTACTAGTTTCAGATGGACAATCACTGTTGGTAATACTGATACTTATATACAAATATCAGAGTTTCAAGTTGGTTATAATAATACTCAAGTTGTATTTGTATCTCCAAGCATATCAACAGCAGGAACACCAAATCAGTGGTATGGACCAGAACCAGCTCCCGCTGCTGTTGATAATAACATAGGTTCAAAAGCACTTGCTTTAGCTGTTCCTGCTTTATTCACAGTTACTGTTGCTTCTCCTATCACGGTGAATATGTATCGTTGGGCAAGTGCGAATGACTCAACACCAGGTAGAAATCCTACACAGTGGACAGTTGACGGTAGTGCTGACGGTGTCACCTTTGTTCGCTTACATACACAAAATACAACTTATGCTGGACCAAATACAACTTTTACATACACTTCATGGATTAATTTTACATATTAAGAATCTGCCGCTTGTGTAGCCAATTCATCCGCTAAGTTATTTCCCTGTGCCTCGTAGCTGTTGCCAGCCTGGTGTCCCTTCACATGCTTTATGACAAGCAGTGGCTTGATTTCTTCATACAAAGCAACCATCGGCTCAATAATGTCCAAGTGTAAAACAGGTTTCCCGTCCGCTTTCTTCCATCCCTTCTTCTTCCATCCAGCAGCCCAAACTGTAATACAATTTATAGAATACATACTGTCTGTATAAATTGTAGTTTGGGTTTGTCTTTCTTTCGTGATTCGCATGGCATGATAAAAAGCCTGCAGTTCAGCCCGTTGATTTGTCTGTGGCTCATCCGGCTGGAGTTTCTCCGAAATACGCTTAAATACATAACCATCCAAGAGGACTGCTACACCGTAACCAGCACGTGCTCCTTTTTGTCCATTGCCTCTAGCAGATCCATCACAAAAAATGTCAGTTTTCATTGTCCCTACTCTATTATGAGTCAGCGGGTTTAGGTTAGAGCCTTCTTAATCTTTTCGGCTACTGTCGTGTCATTGGACGGAACACATGTCAAGCAATGGTAATAATAAGAAGTGGCAGATTTAGCCGCCTTTCCATCCTTGCCTCCTGCTCCACAATTCTGACAGCACTTATTTGGCCGATACTCCTCAATCCAGTTCGCGTGGTTTCTAGCAAGATGCGTCTTCAGATTCCCCTTATTTGTAGACTTAACTGGACAGAAGGGGCAATCATAATTCTTAAGCATAGCAGCCGACTGAGTGTGTAGAATCAACTTATCAGCATGATTGTTCTTAATGTGCTGGTCCAGCAGACCCTTCTGATAAGTTGAATAATTGTCGCAATACTTGCAAACGTGGTCAAGAGTCTTCTCATGGATACGCTTAATATGATAATGCATTGTACTGGCTTTATCCCCAGCTACAATTAAACTACACTGGTTACAGCAGATTTCATTCTGGTTATTACGATGGTACATCTTTTCTGTGCTTTATGCGTGTGGCTGCTTGGGCTTCAATTTTTTAACGCCTTAGTTTAAACATAAGGAACAAACGGGAAGGAACTAGCAGGATGAAGATTGCGATTGTGACGCTCTGTATTGGGCCTGATTACACACGAGCAATGGAGCCCGGTTTTCAAAGCAAGCGGGACTATGCTAAGCGTCACGGATATGATTTTATTCTTGGGGGAGAGGAATTCTGGGACCGCACAAAACCCATTCCGTGGTCAAAGATTCCCTTCTTTTCGTCTGTGCTAGATTCGTATGATTGGATTTGGTTCTCTGACGCAGACAGTCTTGTAACCAATCCTGATATCCGGCTAGAGGATTTAATTGCTGGGATTTTTGGTTCGGATGAAGGGAAGCACGCCGCCTGGTGGCTAGATGGCTGTGGAAATATTAACAGCGGGCAGATTTTAGCACGAGGACGGTCAGCGGTGGTAAGACGTTGGCTCAAGGAAACGGGTGAACAGACGGATTTGCTTTACCACGGCTGGTGGGAGAATGCCGGAATGATTCGGGTATGGGAACGGGACGCCGAGATTAAAGCGGGCATTGAACTTCGCCGCGATTTCAAGTGTATTAATGCCTATCTCTTTCCCACTGAGGGACGGGAGGGATGGTTGCCTGGTGATTTCTGCCTTCACTTGGCCGGTGTCTATGAGCCCAATAATATTTTCCGCTTTATGAAGTATGCTCAACAGTGCGTGGCTGAGAAGAAGGTGCCCGATATGCTGCAGATGATTAAATGGATACAGAATCCGCCTGCTTCACTAAAAGATGCCACCCTATAATAGAATGGACGCTCATTTTTACGTCGCACTTGGACACGCACTTGTAATTGCTCCCGTATTAATATACATTGGCCTAGCCCGTGAAAAGTTGCCGCAGTCAGCGTACATGGCCATTGGTGCGACTGGTATCGGAATCTTTTTCTATCACGCATATAAGTTCTATAGTCGTGCAGATTATGAAAGTGGTTGGATTAACCTAATACACGTTCTGCTGGTTGCTCCGCTTCTGATGGTGATTGGTTGGTATGGAAAACAGACAAGCCGCCGTTTCTTTGAAATGCTGCTAATGTTTGGATTTGCAGCACTCGGATACCATGGACTGACTGTTGTGAAGACTTTAACGAATCTAGGAGAATAACCCCCGCAGACCATAGGGAAGATGAAATGGGATAAAATATTATTTATTTGTGTAGCACTGGCTGCTCTTTCATTTTTTGTTAGTGAAAGACCTCCTTATGTCTTATCTAAGTCCCGAGCAGAATTGGATGCTTTACCCTATTGGAATGAATCTGATGTTCATGCTCCGACTGTCTCTGGTAAATGTATTGTCTGGATAACAAATGGCTATCCTCCCTATTGGGCGTCCGGCAACGAGATGTGTACGCATGCGATGAATCTGGCTTTGTTAGCTAAGGGCCACGAAGTCTGGGTGGGTGTTCCCGGCTTTCCGCCTGTTGTCTACGAAGGTGTCCGGTGCTTTGATTTACGTAATCGCGACCTGCTGAATGTTCTGCTACCCCGGACACATGTTATTGGTGCGTGTACATTGATTTACAAGCCGGCTGCTGTCAGATTAGCACGGAAGTTCCAAACGGCGTTTTTGGATTGTATTCACACTTATGCGATTAAGCGAAATTACTGGAATGACTTAGGGCCTTTAGGTGACCGTTTCTGGGTCGTTTTCAATACAACCTGGATGCGGGAGTATTACAAAGAGGACTGGAAAGAACAATCAATGATGTTACATCCGCCTGTAGATTGGAAAATGTATGTAATTCCAATTGAACAACGCAAGCCCACTTTTGTAACATTGATTAACTGCAATGTAAACAAGGGAGGAAAACATTTCGTTGAACTTGCCGAGAAAGCACCTGATTTCAAATTCATGGGCGTTCTGGGTGGATATGATAAGCAGATTACAAGCACAAGCTATGAGAATTTAACCTATTATCCGCATACGCCGAATATTAAATCAGTTTACGAGAAGACGTGGGTTTTGCTAATCCTGAGTGAATGGGAAACGTATGGCCGAGTGGCGATTGAGGCAATGTCTTCCGGCATTGTGGTTATTGCCTGTCCCCTGACTGGAATTAAGGAGGCATGCGGTGATGCAGCAATTTATCATGAACGCGATGATACTGCAGGAATCATCCGGACTTTACGTCGTCTGAAGAAAGATACAAAATATTATCAGGAAATGTCTACAAAGTGCGTAGAAAGGGCCAAGAGTATGAATACAGCGGCGGATATGGATGCCTTCTGCGGATGGTTTGAAGAGAAGGTTGTAAAAAGCAGCATTCCTCTGGAAAATCGTCGTGTTGCTTCATTGGGTCTGCTAGAGAATTGCTTACCGATGGACCAGTCATAAAAATCTTGACCCTTAATATAAATGCCGGCTGTAGGATCAAAGGCTCAGGTTTACCACGGAACGGCGGCCCACACGAGCGGTGGCCTCACAAAGAAGGACCTTGTACTCAACAAGCACGGACGCATCGTAAGCCGCCGCAAGATGATGCTCGGCAAGAAGGCTGTCAAGCACCTCTTTGCGTCTGGCTACAAGCCGAAGAAGGGCACGTTCAAGCTCTTCCACAAGGGCCGCAAGGGCACGCGCAAGGCTGGCAAGCGTTTCTTTTAAAGTAGTGGATACGCGACCAGCAGATAATTAATACAAACTGTTAAAAACAGATTATATTAATAGGATATGGCTGCTGCAGCCGAAAGTAATCGTGTATTTACTCGTGAAGAAATGACACCTGATACTGCTATGGATATTTTCACACAAGGTCGGGGCATAGCCGCGTGTATACCTCCAGAAGGTACACAACCCTACTTCGTATTTCTTTTTGGAGCACCCGGCTCGGGAAAATCGTTTGCTCGTAGTCACCTTTCGGAAATTTTAGGGCGGAAATTGCTTCCAGCAGTAGAAATATCAAATGATGCGTTGGTAGAATCCTTACGAGCTTTCCGAGAAAATACAGCAGCCAAAGGTGAAGAAGCACGAGGTCGGGGAGAAATCATAAATACGCAGGGTATTTGGACACGGCATGCTAAATCTAAGAATGCGGGAGGGCGGAGTCTAATTGACTATTCAGAAAGTATCTTAGATGCTTCTATTTCTGCTCGGGCCAACATTATCTTTGAGGGTGGATTAAATGAAGTCAAATTCCATGGGATACTCCAAAAATTGGGTGATTACCGAGGAAATATCTTCTTTGTTCGTCTAATGACCCATGCTGCTAAAATTATGGAGCATCTAGCGACAAGGGGTAATGTATATATGAAACGCTCCCCACCTTTTTACCGTTCGTTACAACCAAAAGTTGGGGCTTTTTTATTTAAACAAAATAATGAGTTTTTTGAGAAAGTAGTTGCTCCAGCAGCTACTGCGGGTGCTCTAGCAGTTGTGGAAGTAAATCCTTTTTCAACTGCTTTAGCAGTTGAGCGGCCTGCAGGAGGAGGCGGAGGCGGACAAAGCCGCAAACATCGGCGCTTTCACAAGCAAACACGTAAAAATTGAGTAGATAAATGTGCGATAAAACACTTAAATGCCTATATATTATAAGGTTGTTAAGGGTTCTTTGGGTAATTTGCCTAAGTTCGAGCAGGAAGTTGCGGGATTGCTATCTAATGGCTATATTCCGGTAGGAGGGTTAACTACTCCTGATAGTGAAGGCAACATTTATCAGGCTATTGCTTTTAATACAAATGCCCCACCTTCTGCTGGTCCTCTTACGGGCCCTCGTCCCTCTATTCCAACAAGGCCGCTAGGAGGCGGAGCCAACCCGCAATCTGGCCCTTCATCAGGCCCTCCGTAGGTGCCTTAGATTCCTCCGGCCGATACCAATAAATCCGCCATTTTCCTTCTCCATTTTTTGCCAACACAAGACCCAACTTGAGGGGAGCAACCTGCTGAAGAAGTGTATTCACATCAATTGCTTTCATAGCTGGAAGTTGTTTTATGATTTGCTGGAAAACCGGAATCATTGGCTGAATCATTGCAACAGGAATAACAGGAAAGAAGATTGAATCCATTGTTGAAAATCCTACAGAAGGAAGTTGAGCCTCTGTGCGTTCAATAATAATAGAACACCCAATTGAAGGAATCACTTTCTGAAAATATGTTAATGCTTGCGGCGGAATATGAATGTCACGAGCAATAAAGACAACTGCGGGTGCTGGAAGATGCTTGATAATTGAACAGATTACTGACCAATCCGGCATACCTGGATTTTGTAAGATGTACTTCCAATCTGTAAGTAAAATAGGAGCCTTATTTGCTCCACAGACCAACATCTTTGTTTGGACTGTTGAAGGAAGGAATTCATACGGAATCCACGTTACATCTGACTTTGCCAGAATATAAGTGATTGTTCCTTGAAGAAGGCTAGAATAGGCTTCAAGAGAAATATTTTCTTCTGTCATTAGTTTTTGATGGGGGGCTGGTTTTATATCCCGAAAGTAAAGTAGGGATATGCTGGATACTAAGGACCTCAAACAGATTGGCCTGATTCTCGGGGTATGTTTATTCTTAGACCTCTTCTGGCTGGGAGCGCGGGGGGAGTATCATTCACGACTATTTGCGGAGATTCAGAAGTCACCGTTGTCAATTCGATTTCTACCAGCTCTGGCTGTTTATATTCTAATTGCTGTGGCAGTATGGTACTTTGTATTTCAGGTTGCGGCCACCAACGTAGCCAAAGATCCTGCAAAAGCATTCGCAGTCGGTGCCACATTGGGTTTCTCTATGTATGGTCTATATGATTTGACCAATTATGCCACACTCAAGGGCTACACACTGGAAATGACTGTTGTGGATATGGCGTGGGGGACTTTTTTGTGCGGAACTGCTGCTTCGGTGACTTCTTATCTTCTCAAATAGTTTAACTATTTCAGAGGAGTTTCGGTCCAAGTGCGAATTGAACGCACGACTTTCGAGTTAACAGCTCGACGCTCTAACCAACTGAGCTATAAGACCAACGTGATTGAGTTTGACTCATTCACATTGTTAGTCTAGGGCTTTCTTTTTAAGTCTAAACGCATTAAATAGTTGGCCGATAAGCCCATTGCAGGAGTGCCTGTCTTTGCCGCGGCCTACATTTCAAGTCTCCAGCAGTACAATTCTTACGGACTGCTCCCGCGTGGCGTGTAAAGGCTATCCAACGTTTCTTTTGGACTGCGTCCAATTCAGGAAGGCGGCGGCCAATAAAGTACCGGCAATACCATTGAAACCACCCTTTGGTGTCGGGATTCTTGCTGGAAGAAAGAATATCATATTGTCGCCGGCGTGTTACTTTCTTTGAGGAAGGAACCCAGCCATTTAAACGCCATTCGCTTAATGGAAGACGGCTTTTGATTTTAAACATGTTAATTTCTGGATTGGCTTTCTCAGGACTGAGTTTCTTTCTTGATAAAGCTGCTTGAAACCATTGGCGGGGGAACTCAGCAGTATCATTATTTATATAACGGCCTTCAAATACACCCTTTTCTAACATCTGCTGGGGTGTCAGTTGTGGATTGAAACGGCCATCCCGGATTTTTCCATAGGGTTTGCTGAGTTTATATGTTGTGTTTCTAGCACGAATTACACGACCAGGTCTATAAAAAGAAATGGGCTTGGCTTTCGCTACTTTCTGTGTCAACTGCTTGAGTTGCATCCCTACTTACGGCTGCGGGTTTTTCTGTTCTTGCGGTTTCTTGCTTTTCTAGTCTTTCTTGTCTTTCGGCTTCTACGCTCTTTCTTACTTAGAATACGCGTATACGCATTTGCTAAATTTTCAGGTTTCCAATTATTTAACGGTCCATATTCAATTGTATTTGAATTATTATTGTAGCGAATATTTTTATTCTGGCTTGAAGGTTGATTTTCATTTTTGGCCTTAGTTTGATTTTCATTCTCATTCATATTTTCATTCTTGGCCTCGGTTTGATTTTCATTCTCATTCATATTTTCATTTCGGGCCTGATTCTGCTCTTGATTCTGCTGCTGATTGTTCTGATTCATGTTCACGTTTGTGTTCTGAAACCCCGTTGATAATTGTGCCTCAGAAGGCGTCTCCTTTAGTTCTTCATATTGGTCCTCCTCCATTCCTACTATTAAAATTGAAAATCCGCGGCAGCAAATAAAACACTATGGAGGACATTAAGGAATTTCTAGCATGGCTATCTCCCGCTGAGCGTAGAGCCCATGAACTTGGAGCTCTGATGCTGGGAACATCATACGATGTAGTAAAGACGCACGGATATCAAAAGTATCTTGAAGCAAAAAAGCAAAAAATTGAAAAGCCGGCGGCCACAGAGAAAGTTGTGGAGCCCGCTAAGAAATGAATTCCACTCAAAATGAAGCATGGTTTGAAGTAAGCCCATTTAAAGAAATTTCAGCAGCAGCATTCTTAATTTCATATCTTCTATTCCTAAACACCTTCTATCCACCCATCTTTTATCTAATGTCATTAACAATGATTGTCTCCGCAATTATGGCAGGACCGCGAAAGTTAATTCTCCTGAATCTCCTAATTCTAGCAGTGGCCACTGTGGGATTTCTGACAGGAGCGTTAGGACTTAAAAATTTTCGCTCAATATAACATACACAACACTGGATTCCCTTCTGAAAACTCTTCTGACGAAAAATAACGCATTTTTTGTGGGTCATCGCAAAAACCTGCAGAATCAGTGGTCTACATGGCGTTCCGTTCTACCTTATGTAAAACCCTACTATGCCGTTAAGTGTAACAATAATCCTATTTTAATGGGTTCTCTAGCACAATATGGTAGCGGTTTCGATTGTGCTTCTTTAAGAGAAGTGCGTGAAGTCCGAGCATTAGCAACACCGCAAATTCCCATCATCTTTGCACATCCCTGCAAGATTATTGATGAGATTGGAGCGGTTCAGAACTTGGATGTGGATACAACTGTAATTGATTCCCCCGAGGAGGTTGTTAAACTGAAGATGAATGGTTGGAAAGGTTCAGTATTGGTCCGTCTGCTGGTAGACGATAAGGGTTCAAAGCAGCCCTTTTCTGCAAAGTTTGGTGCTCCTTCTGCGTGGTGGCCGGAGATTTGTCGGGAACTACAGAAGTATGAGATTCCGTGCTCGGGGTTTAGTTTTCACGTGGGCTCCGAATGTGGAAAGCCTGAGAATTTTTATAATGCGATTAAGACGGGTTCCGAATTTCGGGATCTACTTTCTTCTTATCAGAGAAAGCCTATAAACACAATTGATATCGGCGGGGGGTTTCTTTCAGATGCTGCTTCACTACAGGCGTGTGCTTACGAAATTAACAAGGCACGCAACCAGTTTTTCAGTCCTACCGCGTCTCCTTACCGGTGGATAGCAGAGCCGGGACGCTATTTTGCTTCTAACTTTTTTACACTCTATGTTCCCATTATTGGCAAGAAGCGTCGTGTTGATGGAGAGGGCTGGCGTTATACTATCAATGAAAGCATTTATGGGTCATTTAGTAATATTCCCTTTGACCACCAGCGGCCTAAGCCAATTTCGCTCAAGATTTCTGGAAGAGTTGCTAAAATTTGGCCGGCTGAAATCTATGGTCGGACATGCGATTCTGGA
>Ga0214919_10005618_pt1 | contig 17667 bp, 32 predicted proteins | sample LL1503_MetaG_FD_177994 | JGI IMG/M metagenome (GOLD analysis project Ga0214919, IMG submission 177994) | Freshwater microbial communities from Lake Lanier, Atlanta, Georgia, United States - LL-1503 | ecosystem: Environmental > Aquatic > Freshwater > Lake | place: USA: Georgia | collected...
AAAAGCTTATTTCTACTATGCCACAGTTTAGAGCAGAAGAAGAAGAGATTATTAATGAGTATCCTCCTATCCGTGGCTTTATAGATTTGATTATGGAGTATGACGGAGAAACTGTTATTGGAGAAATAAAAACAGCTAAACAAGAGGTATGGGATACACGTCAATCTGAAATGAAGCCTACGGCAAATCATTTGCTTCAAATATTAACTTATATGAAGTTAAAAAATGCTAAAGAAGGTTTTTTCCTTTATGAAAATAAAAATACTCAAGAGGTTTTGGTTATACCAGTTTCAATGAATGAGCGGAATACTAAAATAATTGAAGATACATTTATATGGATGTGTGAAGTATGGGACAACTTTAAAGATGGTGATCTTCCAATGAAGCCAGCAGGGGCAACAAAAACAAAAATGCCTTGTACATATTGCCCTATTAAAAAGGAATGCTATTCAAAAGACACCCCCGTTGGAACTGTTCAAATTGAAAAATTTGAGGTACCGTCAATATGATTTGTGCAAACTCTGAATGTAAAAAAGAGTTTGATCCTAAAACTCATAATCAAAAATACTGTACGGACGAATGCTGCAGAATTGCAACTAACCGTAGAATCATGGAAAAATATTATGAGCGTAAAGCAATCAGAAATGGAGCTTTACGTCCATGTGCTAAATGTAAAATTCAGTTGAGTAGATACAATAAGTCTAATTTATGTGCCACTTGCGAGAAAAATATTAATCTTGAAAATAAAAATAAATTATTTAGGATGATTGATGACGTTAGCTAGTTTAAAGAAGACACAGGCAAATAGGGTTCTAGGCATAGATGCTTCTACAAACTCTATTGCTTTTTGTTTGATGGAAAATGATGTTCCTCTTAAATGGGGAAAAATAAATCTAGCGGGTAATGATATTTATGAAAAAATATATGATGCTAAGGTTAAAATGGGATCTATGCTTGATCAACTGAAGTCTGATTACATTGTTGTTGAAGGTGCAGTATTTGTTAAATCAGCAGATGCTGTAATTAAATTATCATATGTCTATGGAGTGGTAATTGCAGAGTTGATGTCCACTGGGGCCAAAGTTATTACTATATCCCCCTCTTCTTGGCAGGCTTACATAGGAAATAAAAATCCTACAAAAGAAGAAAAGGCGGCTATCAGATTAAAGAATCCAGGGTATGCAGACTCATGGTATCAAAACCAATTACGTAATATGCGTAAACAAAGAACAGTAGACTACTTTAATAATAAGTATAACTTATCTTTAAATGATTTTGATGTGGCAGATTCATTCGGAATTGCACATTATTCAAATAGTATATTGACGGAACGATGAAATATTATCAAAGTAAAGAGTGGCTATATCGTAGATATGTCCTGCAAAAAAAGACAGTTACAGAGATAGCAAAGGAATGCAATGTATCTGCTATGACCATACAAAGATACTTAGATCAGTTTGGACTAATTAAAAAACGATGAAAATACTTGAATTAGGGTCAGGATCCGTCCCTTTACAAAATGCCGTACATCATGATAGAATAAAACATTCCGAATGGATAGATGTTGCTTGGGATTTACAAAATATTCCATGGCCATGTGATAATGAAGAATGGGATGAAATTTATGCAATTGATGTATTTGAACATTTAAGTATTGAAATTGTAGATTGGTTATCTGAATGTCATAGAATACTTAAAGTTGGTGGTAAACTTATTTTGAGATTGCCTGCCTGGGATAATGAATTATCTTATCGTGATCCTACTCATAAAAAAGTATTTCATCACGAAACATTTGATTATTTTGATCCAGATAAAGATTTATATAAATTGTTTGGGCGGTACTATTGGGATAATATTCCTTTATTCCAAGTAACTTTTTTAGGTAGGGAAAATAATGACCTACGGTTTGAATTAATTAGGAGATAAAATGTTAAATCCAGTATGGGAAGATGTTAAAGAGTTTCATTGTTCTGATTTATATTTAAAATCAGTGGGGGCTCCAGCGGGTCATAAAATTTGGTCAGCTTGTCATGAGATTGCTCAAATGTTAATTGAAAAGAATATATCTTATGGCAACTCAGCATTAGAGCCTGCCAGAATATTTTCAACGGCGGATTCAACAGAGCAATTAAAAGTTAGAATTGATGATAAATTAAATAGAGTTAAGAATAATCAAGGTTACGCAGGAGACAATGATATTGATGATCTTATTGGATATTTAGTTTTATATAAGATTGCAAAGGCTAAATCTAATTGACATTTTAGTCGACTGAAAGTATAATATACTAATGAGCGAAATAGAATTATCAGAACATTTTGATAGAATGAATAGAGTGGTTGAAGAACTTCTTAAAGGAAGTACTCCTACACAAATCGCCACTATTACTGGAATCCAGCGTAAAGAAGTTTTAGAGCTTATTGATGACTGGAAAGATGTGGTACATAATGATAGCAATATCAGAGACCGTGCCAGAGAAGCAATTTCTGGAGCGGATCAGCATTATGCCATGCTTATCAAAGAGTCATGGAAGACTGTAGAAGATGCAGATCAGGCGGGTCAGCTAGGTGTTAAGGCTACAGCATTAAAACTAATTGCAGACATAGAAACAAAAAGAATTGGTATGCTTCAATCAGTAGGTGTACTTGAAAATAATGAAATTGCATCTCAAATTGCCGAAACAGAAAGAAAACAAGAGATCCTGGTTAAGATTTTAAAAGAAGTTACTTCAACATGTCCTAAATGCAAAATGGATGTTGCAAAAAGATTATCTCAAATAACTGGAGTAATTGAATCAGTCCCAGCAGAGGAATCAGATGTCGTTTGATTTTAATGATCTCATCGACATGCTTGACGGAGAGGAGTTCGATGAAAAACCAGTCGATCTTAGAACGTTTGTTAGAAGTCCAGAATACCTTGGGCTTCCAGAACTTTCCGACTATCAATACACGCTTATTGAAAAAAGTTCGCAAATCTACAAAGAATCAACACTCGTCAAACTTTTTGGAGAAGAAGAGGGAAAGATAAGATTTAAACAGACAGCTAATGAAGTAGTGGCACAGCTCGGAAAAGGTTCGGGAAAAGATTACTGTTCAACAATTGCTGTTGCCTATATTGTTTATTTATTGTTATGCCTAAAAGATCCAGCAACATACTATGGCAAACCACCAGGAGATAGCATTGATATTATTAATATTGCTATTAACTCACAACAGGCAAGCAACGTATTCTTCAAAGGATTTAAAACACGCATCGATAGATCACCTTGGTTTGCTGGCAAATATAATGATAAGGCTTCAGAAGTTAAATTTGATAAGGCAATCACAGTACACTCAGGCCACTCAGAGCGTGAAGCATGGGAAGGTTATAACGTTATTGTAGTTATCCTTGACGAAATTTCAGGCTTTGCAATTGAAAACACAACAGGTCATGAGCAAGCTAAAACGGGTGCAGCTATTTACGATATGTATCGTGCATCAGTTGATTCTCGTTTTCCAGATTTTGGAAAAGTCATTCTGCTTTCATTTCCTAGATATAAAAATGATTATATACAGCAAAGATACAACGCTGTAGTGGCAGAAAAAGAAACATTAATTCGTGATTATAAATTTAAAATGGATGAAGATTTACCAGATGGGACGGAAGGCAATGAGTTCACAATAGAATGGGAAGAAGACCATATTGTTTCTTATAAGATTCCAAAGGTGTATGCAATTAAAAGACCTACTTGGGAGATTAATCCTGTAAGAAAAATTGATGATTTTAAAGTGGCATTTTTTACAAATCCCCTAGATGCTCTATCAAGATTTGCATGTATGCCACCAGACGCAGTGGATGCTTTCTTTAAATCAAGAGAAAAGATTGAAAAGGCATTTAATAAAGCTCATCTTGCCGTAGATAATTTTGGTAGACTGGAAGAATGGTTTATTCCAGATCCAGACAAAGAATATTTTTTACACGTTGACCTTGCACAAAAACATGACCATTGTGCTGTAGCAATGGCCCATGTAAATAAATGGGTTAGCATTAAAGTAACAGATACATATTCTCAACCAGCACCGTTGGTAGAAATAGATGCAGTAAGATTTTGGACTCCTACAGCAGATAAGTCTGTTGATTTTACAGAAGTAAAAGATTATATTTTGTCTTTAAGAACTCGTGGATTTAAGATACGAGTATGCACCTTTGACAGATGGAATTCTCACGATATGATGCAACAACTAAAACAATATGGCATCAATACAGAAATTCTATCTGTCGCCAAAAAACATTATGATGATATGGCTATGGTTGTAGCAGAGGAAAGATTAACTGGCCCTCATATTCAATTGCTTATAGATGAATTACTTCAATTAAAAATTATGAGAGATAGGGTTGATCACCCAAGAAAAGGATCAAAAGACTTGGCGGATGCAGTTTGTGGTTCAATTTATAATGCTATTAGCAGAAGTAAGTTTGATACAAATCAAGAAATAAATATACATACATATGAATCGATGAGCTATGACAATGATTTCCATACAGAAAATGATGGAGAAACAAATTCATACAATATGATAAGGGCACCTAGAATGCCAGAAGAACTTAGAGATGCGATGGATAGGATGATGATAATATGAGTACTTATCAAGAAAAAGCTAAAGAATGTAAATGCTGTGGAAAACATGTTCCGCTACCAACAGTATTAAAGGATTATAATGGAACGGTTTTATGTCCAACTACATTTGCAAATGTTATAGAATATAAAAGAATATGGAAAGCTGCTGGCGTGAGACCGATGGGTAGCGTCAGAAAACATTTTTCCGAATATGTACAACAAATTGTAGAAGAAACCATTGACAAAAATGAAGATGGAACGATACAATAGACCACTAAGCAACAGTAGCTTAGTTGGTTAAAGCCCCGAACTCATAATTCGGTAATCGTAGGTTCAAGTCCTACCTGTTGCACAAGGAGAGCATATGGATGATGATGAAAAGCTATCAATGTATCTAGAAATTGGTGCTGTTGAGTTGGCAGGGATGGATGAAAGTGGAGAATTTATATTTCAAATTACAGAAAAAGCAAAAACAATTGCACCAGATCTATGGCAGGCACATCAAGAACATGTAGATAGATCTTTAGTTCAACTGTATGAAGCTGGTTTAATAAGAGTTAGTTATAATGATGATCTTGAAGCAACTATTGAAATGTCAGACGAGGGACATGCTTTGGCAAAAGAATTAGGTCTTATTGAAATAGATATGCACGAGGATGATATTCCAAACGATTAAGGAATGCCTTCGTAGCTCAGCGGATAGAGCGAGACTCTTCTAAGGTCTGCGTCGCAGGTTCGATTCCTGCCGAGGGCGCAATGCGGATGTTGCATATTGGTAGTGCCTCTGCCTTCCAAGCAGAAGGGGTGAGTTCGATTCTCATCATCCGCTCCACTCCCTGTTCGTCCAATGGCAGGACACCAGAATTTGGATCTGGGAATCTTAGTTCGAATCTAGGGCGGGGAACTAAATAAGAGAAATGGTATACTTATAACATGGACCTACTACTTAAATTAAAACAATTACAGGCTAATACTTTTGTATTCTATACAAAATCACACGGGTATCACTGGAATGTAGAAGGCATACTATTTAAGCAGCTACATGCATTTTTTAAAGAAATTTATGAAGATGCTTTTGATTCTATTGATACATATGCAGAATGGTCAAGAAAACTTGGCGGGCTAGCAACATTTCAGATTGATGAAATACTACAAACATCTAATGTTAAGTATGATTTCCCAACCACATCCCCATTAGAAATGGTTAGAAATTTGTTGGAATCAAATAATAAAATTATTTCAGATTTAAAAGATGGTTTTGATATGGCTAATGCAGCCAATGAGCAAGGGCTTGCAAACTTTATTGCAGAAAGAATTGATCAACATCAGTTCTGGTCATGGCAACTATCAGCATCTCTTAAGACATCGGTGAACTAATGCCTTGGAAGATAGAACGAGGGGCAGCAGGTTGCGCTGGGTATGCTGTTGTAAAAGAAGATAGCGGTAAACTAGTTGGGTGCCATCCAACACAATCAGCAGCAAAAGCACATTTAGCCGCACTATATGCATCAGAAGCGGATTCAAAAAAAATTAAAAAATCAATATTAAGAGGAGAATAAAATGGCAGATAAAGGAACAGCTGCAGCTTTGATAGAAGTTGCATATAAAGAAGTAGGAACTATTGAGGGTCCAAAAGATAACGAAACCAAATATGGTGCATTTACTAAGGCAAACTTTTTACCTTGGTGCGGAAGCTATGTTATGTGGTGCGCTAATCAAGCTGGAGTAAAGGTTCCAAATACGGTTTCAACAGTTGCAGGCGCAGCAGCATTTAAGAAAATGGGCACATGGTTTGAGGCGGATAATGGTACTGCTCCACAACCAGGAGACATACTTTATTTTGATTTCCCAGGAGACGGTGTTGATAGAATTTCACATGTTGGAATTTGTGTTAAAGATAATGGAGACGGAACAGTAACAGCTTTAGAGGGAAATACATCTTCAAAAAAGTCTGGATCACAGCGCAATGGTGGAGAAGTATGTGAGCAAGTTCGTGCATATAAGTCTAATAAAAAGAAAGTTATGGTTTCAATTGTTGGATGGGGTCGTCCAAATTATAAAGGAAACGATGTAACAGCAAAAGTTCCAGCACCAGAAGCACCAGCATTTCCAGGACAGATTAAGCCTGGAGCTAAGAGTGAGGGAGTTAAGGTAGTACAAAAGGCACTTGGACTTCTTGCAGATGGAGATTATGGTCCAGCAACAAAGAAGGCAGTAATTGCATTTCAAGATAACCATGATCTAGTTGATTCAAATGGAATTATTGGTCCTAAGACATGGGCAGAATTGATTAAGTTTCTATAATGTACGAATATCATGTTAAGAAAGTAGCTAACGTAGTAGACGGAGACACGATAGATGTAGATATCGATCTTGGTTTTGATATATCATTTAGTTCAAGAGTGAGACTGGCTGGAATTGATACCCCAGAAAGTAGAACATCTGATAAAGCTGAAAAAGTTTTAGGTCTTGAAGCTAAGGAATATCTTAAGTCTAAAATTAAAGAAGCTAAAGACGTAGTGATCAAAACAGAGAAAATGGATTCATCAGAAAAATATGGACGTATTTTAGGCTGGGTATATCTAGATGGATCTAAAATTTCAATTAATGAACAAATGATTCAAGACGGTTATGCTTGGGTGTACCTTGGAGAAACTAAGGTTAAAGATTTTGAGGCCCTAGCTAAAGCAAGATCAAAGTCTAAAAAGTAGTTGTAATCTGTAACTAAAAAATGATATAATATATTAGTATCCGCCTTATGGGGATACTAATTTAACTCGCTTAAAAGGAGCAAAAATGGTAAATACATTTACTTTGGATCTTTTTAATGATCCATTTTTTATCGGATTCAATAGAGACTTTGAAAGATTGTCAAGAATCCACAATCACGCAACACAATCAACATACCCACCATATAACGTCATTCAGATGGATGATGAAGATAGTTTCTGCATTGAAGTAGCAGTAGCTGGATTTTCAAAATCTGATCTTGATGTTTCTGTAAATGAACAAACACTTACAGTAAAAGGTGAAATTAAAACTGAAGCAACAGGAGAAAAGGTAATCCATAAGGGTATTGCAGCCCGTAAGTTTACCCGTGAATTTGCATTAGCTGAATTCATTGAAGTAACTGGCGCAGAAGTTAAAGATGGCATGTTGCGTATTTCTTTGGAACGTATTGTTCCAGAGGAAAAGAAGCCAAAAACAATTAAAATCAAATAAGATATAATAGATATCTGCACCCCGTCACTGGGGAGTCGCAGATAGCGGGCCGCTACCCGCAGGATGGACCTGAGCATGTCCAAAAACTGCTCACCAACATAGAAAGATAAAAAATGCCATTTTATGAATATAAGTGTCAGTGTTCACCAGATGAAACAAAAACATTTGAGCGGTCAATTAAAGATGCAGAACCAGAATACATCTGTGAAAAGTGCAACTCTGTAATGATAAGACACTATGGCTCATTTGGAATACAGTTTAAAGGAACTGGTTTTTATAAAACAGATAACAGTTAACTAGCTTAATTTAACAATATCATTGTGATATAATTCTTTAGTAAACAAAAATATTGTTTTACTAGGAGTTCCTAATTGACTAGAAAGTTTCAATACTTTTTAACCAGCCTGTTTATTGTTGGCTGGCTTTTTCTTTTTGGCCCGTCATATTCCTATGCTGACAATGTCCCATCTGGATCAGAGCAGGTTGTAGTAAGTCCTGCACAGCAGGCAGTCAATACAGCATTAGCAACAGCAACTACTGAAGTTGCACAAGCCGTAGCAGCATCAGATACAGCAACTGCTACAATTACAGCAGCAATACAAGCAGTAAATACTTCTAATGCAGCCGTATCTACAGCTAATACTGCAGCATCTACAGCAGTATCTGCAGTTGCAGAAGTAACAAACCTGTCTAGCGAAACATCTACTGCAACAGCTATTACACAATCTGTTACATCAGCAGTAACTGCAGTTACCCAAGCAGTACAAGCAATACCTCAAAATTCAACCACACAAACTCCACAAGTAACGGTAGCGCAGGCAGCCATAGTAGCTGCACAGCCAATAATTGAATCTGCTACAACTACAATTATTGCCTCTGCAACTTCATTTATGACAGAAACTCCAACCGCTGTAACACAAGTAGCAACAGCAATTGCAACAGAAATTTCTAAATCTGAAACAGCAACAGCTTTAATTCAAACAGCACAAACAGCAATAGATACAGCTACAGCCACAATAGCTACTGCCACAACTGCAGTAGCAGCAGTAGCACCTGCAAGAACAGAAGCTCAAACACAATTAACTCAAGCAAATGTAGCAATTAATAATGCTCAAGATGCAGTTAACGCATTAGCCGCAACCATAGGAACAACTCAGAATGTTCTTTCTAATGTCGATGATGCTGGAGTTAGAATGACTCTTCCATTTAGTTTACAAATGGGCGGAGTACTATATTCAAATGTATATGTAGGATCTAACGCAACAATCACATTTGGAGTAAACGAAGGTTCAAATTATTACTCCACCCCAAATGCACCATCTGTATCTGTAGCGGGATATGATTGGACTACATGGAGCAATGGATCTGGTGTTACTTATTCAACAACTGCAAGTACGTTATCTGTAGCCTGGGATGTTAGACCTTACCCACAAATGACTGCTGATACACAAATGACACAAATTAGATTTAATGCTGATGTTAACCCAGCAGACGGTGCTTGGATGGCAGATGTAAGTGTGACTGGTCCGATACCAACTGGGGCTAGATTTAATGTAAGAGAAAGAACAAATGGTGCAATAACTGCAATACAAGATACAAATAGCGGTCCTGGATTTAATGGCACAATAAATCAAGGTGCATCATTTACTCCAATTGTGGATACAAGTACAGCAACAGTTCAAGCAGCAATTAATGCTGCTAATGCACAAATTGCTACTTTAAATACTGCAATTACTGCAGTTGTTGCAGCAAATACAACAAATTCAAATACTGTGATTCCAACTATTGCAACTGTTTCACAAAATACTGTAACTTCTTTAAATAATGCAAATACAGAATTATCTAATAAAACAGAATCTCTTGCAATTGTATCTACTGCTGTACAAAATGTAATAGCAGCACCAACAGTTATTCAAGAAGCACAAGCAACTGTTAATTCAATTCCTGCACCTGCACCAGCACCTGCACCAGCCCCTGCACCAGCCCCTGCACCAGCCCCTGCACCAGTTGTTGAACCAGCACCTGCACCAGCACCTGCACCAGTTGTTGAACCAGCACCTACACCTGCACCAGAGCCACAGCCTGAGCCACAGCCAGATCCACAGCCAGATCCACAACCAGAGCCACAGCCTGAGCCACAACCAGATCCACAACCAGAGCCACAGCCTGAGCCACAACCAGATCCACAACCTGAGCCACAACCTGAACCACAACCTGAGCCACAGCCTGAGCCACAGCCTGAGCCACAGCCAGAGTTACAGCCACAGCCTGAGCCACAGCCTGAGCCACAGCCAGAGCCACAACCAGAAAATATTGTGGGTGGATTGATAAGCAACAGTCCAGATCAACTATCAGATACAGTTGTAAAAGAAGCTCCAAAAGAAGTTTTAGTACCTCATATTCAAGAAGACAAACCTGGAGTTGAAAATGGTGGTATAGAATTTTTTGGAACAAAATCTCAACCTCAAGTTGTTGGCGAAGATGGAAAATTAACGCCACCTCCACCACCTCCAGGTTCTGGATTGCCAATACCTCCAGATGCAATTACAACAACAGAAACGTTTATTGGGCAGCCTGGCGGAACTACATTTAATGCTCCAGATATTGCAGTTCCAGTTATTCCTAAAGTTGTATGCGTTACAATAAAAGATGAGGAAGGCAAAGAAATACATGTAGATTCAAACGGAGATGAGCATGAAATAGATATGTGCATCTTTTTACCCGCTGCTCTTGATGCCATCCCAGGGGCTGGGGAGGCAATACAAGCAGTAGGAGAGGCATATGCAGCCCTTGCCAATATAGGCAATGATATGTCACCAATTACAAGAAAGAAAGCCAAGAAAGTATTACTTGCTACAATAGTCTTAGGACAAATTGCAGCCTTTAGAAGGAGGTTCGGAGAATGAAGAAATTTCTAAGAGATTTAGCTTCTGATCTTGCTGAACAAATTTGGACCTTTGTTGGTCTATTTGTTGGCTGGTTAGTCTTAACAGGATCGGCTAAGACAGTCGTTGGTTATATCACAATTAACGCAGTTATTTTGTGGATTATAACTTTCCGTTTACGCAAACCAAAGGAATAAATATAAAAAAATTAAAAGAAAGAGGTAATAAGGTAATGAAATCAATTGGAAATATTTTATTAAGAATCGTTGCTGTATTTGCAGCAAGTGGTCTTGGTGTAATTGGTGCTGGAGCAGTGGCTGGAATTTCAGTCGTTAAGGCAGTAACAGTTGCTGGATTAACAGCAGTTGCAGCAGTTGTTGAAAAGCTTGCTCGTGGATTTATGAATGACGGCAAGTTAGATCTAGATGAAATTAATGCAGCATTTGCATCAGTAGATACAAAAGCTAAAAGCGAAGCAGATCTAAAAGTAGAAGCCAAGCAGACTGGACAAGATATTATAATTTCAGCAGATTCAGGCACACCTACTAAGGTAAAGCCAGAAGATGATCCAGACTATAATTAAATTTAATAAAATGGTATAATTGATATATGAACACCTATAAAGTAAAAATGGATGTCGAATTAGAGGTAATTGCCTTTAGCGAAACAGACGCCAGAGACTACGTTGGTGATATATTTAATACAGACGATGAAATAAAAAAAGTAAATATTATTAAAATAGTAGAAAAAACTAAATAAAATCGTTGACAGGACCGCAGTTTTTGCTGTATAATAATACATAGAAACTGCGGTTTCTGCTATTGTCAATTAGCTCAACATATGATAATATTATGTTATGCTAAAAATATGTGTTAAATGCAATGAGGAAAAAGACCTAGAGTCTTTTGCTAAAGGCAAAAACTATAAAGACGGTAGGAGAGGGACTTGTAAAAAATGTCATACTGCTTATGTAAAGCAATATTACAAAAACAATCCTGATCAAAGGCAAGAAAATATTAGAAGAAATGGCCTTTATGGTGGAAACTGGAAAAGGCATCATTTGTCTAAAGAAGAATACGATAAGATGCTTTCTTTATATGGTGGCAAATGCCATTCTTGTAAAGAAAGAGAAGCAACAAATATAGATCATGATCACAATTGTTGCGATAAAGCAAGATCTTGTGGTAAATGTGTTCGTGGAGTATTGTGTAATCAATGCAACACAGCACTAGGCTTACTTGGTGATAGTAAATTAAAAGTTACAAGCCTATTAAGCTATATCAATGGTCTGTAGCTGAGTTGGTACAGCATTCGACTGTTAATCGAAAGTTCGCAGGATCGAGACCTGCCAGACCAGCTAATAATCTAGGCGGACTTACTAGATAGGAAAGAAAGTGCTTAATCTTACACTCAAAGGTGTAGAAGTCTTTATAGAAAGATCAAAAACAAAAAATCAAGAATCATATTGGGATAATTATGATTTATTAATATGGAAACAGAATCCAGGCGGCTTTACAAATATAAAGGGAATGTTCCGAAAAAATCAATGGGGTATTGCAGAAAGAATACCTGTTAATGAACAAGGAATATGGAAGCTGCCAGTAAAATATGTCAAACATTTTAAATGATTTAGGTGTAGATGAAGATGATCTAGATTGGTTCCACCTTGGCATATGTCGAGGCATGGACACAAACTTATTCTATGATAAGTATGAGGCAGATATAAATATAGCAAAAAGCATTGATGAAGCTTGTTTAAGTTGTCCAGTTTCTAAAATGTGTTATCAGGCAGGAGTTGATAACGATGAGCAGGGAGTATGGGGAGGAATTTATTTAAATTCTGGATCTATTGATAAAACAAGAAACTTGCATAAAACACCAGAAGTTTGGAAAAAAATAAGGGTTAAAAATGGAATTCATAAATAAAGATAAAGATCATTTTAAATATGGAATAAATGAATGGACTGGAGAACCAAATAAACCTGTTTTTTATACCAAAGAGATGGCAAAAAGAATTAGAGAAATTAAAAAGCCAGACATGAATTTACAAATGGATATAGCTAAGTACCCAGATTTTTTAGCAATACGATTATATGAAGATAATTTTTTACAATACCAAGGTATTAAAAAAGAAATGATAATTGATTATGTTGGAAAGGTTAAAAAGTTAATCGAATCTTACGGAGTAAGATGTGAGTTAGAGGGGGTACCAAGTGCGAGAATACTACGAGGTAATTAAAATCGTATTTATTCATGCTGAAAGAGTATACGGTTCAGTAGAAAGCTTGGGCCTATATGCATCAAAAGTTAGATACCAAAAAGATGGTATCGAAGTAGAAGAAGTGTTAGAAAATGATGAATTTACCATAATGGATGAAATTGTTTTTGAGCACGTAGAGGAATCTAATTAATGGAAAAAATATTATGTTACTCCTGTAACAAAAGCAAGAATAAGTTAAATGTAAAAAAGTCTTCTTTGATACCAATTAACCTATTTATGTGTGAAACATGCATAACATCTAAATTTGAGCCTAGGTGGGTTGTTATACTTGCTGGAAGACAATTGGGATCAGATGCTGTCAAAGAGTTTATTGTGAAGAAAAGATATTGTGGAAATGATATTTCAGCTTCAGAATTGCTTGTGTAAATATAATTAAGTATTAGCACCTATTTTAAGGTATAATTAGTTTATTATGACCCTGGACTCTAATTCTATAATTATTGTTATTGCCGCCTCAATTTTGAGCGGTATGGGAACAGCATTCGTAAGCAATTATAAAGAATCAAAAAAAGAAAAAGCCAGGATAGTTGAGCGTGAACAAGACATGCTCAAAATGGAATTAAAAGATCTTGAGATTAAGCTGTACAAACTTGAGAGAGATTTAATTGAATGGCGAGATAGATACTATAACACTCTTCAGGAACTGATTGAGGTTAAGGCTGAACTGGAGTCAACATTAATAAAATTAACGCATATAGGTATGCACGAGTAGACTTTCGAATTTTTATTTAGTATACTGGTAATATGACCTGTATAGTTGCAATTGCCCAAAATGGCATAGTTTACATGGGTGCTGATCATGCAGCATCAGACGATAAAACTGGATGGATTCTTGCCAGAAAAGATCCTAAAGTTTTTAAAGTTGGACAATATGGAGTAGCATTTACTGATTCTTTTAGAATGGGTCAAATTCTGCAGTACCATTGGGCACCGCCAAAGTATACCCCTACAAAAACAAATTCAGGGCTTGATAAATTTATGAGAACTAAATTTGTTGACTCTGTTAAGCAAACATTTAAAGATAATGGATTTGGTACTATCGGTGGCTCAGATGAGGATACAGGTGGAATTTTTATTGTTGGAGTATGTGGAAGAATATTTACAATAGATGAAGACTTTCACGTTGGAGAAAATATAGTTAATTATATGGCGGAAGGAAGCGGCGGACAAATAGCCCTAGGAGCATTACATGCTACTAAAAAACAAAAGAACCCACGCATAAGATTAAAGGCAGCGCTTGAAGCTGCATCTGAATTTAATATGGCTGTTTCAGCCCCCTATACATATATTCAAGTTTAGTGTATAATGGTATTATGAAGTGGCTTCTAGGAATTTCAATAGCATTTTTGATATTTTTATGGGTATCAAAAATAAAAAACAATGTTAAATTATTTTTTGAAAATTATGAAATTTTTTTAGTAGACAAAGAAGATGTTGAAAGAGAACCATCTGGTCCAAAAGATGCCTTATCTTTAAAACCAGACAGTTATGATAATTCAATAGATTTAAGAGGCACTCCTACGCACCTATGCCCATGTGGATCTAACATATGGAATCTTAAGGTTATTTTTGAAGATTTTGAAATTGCTACATATTTCTTAGACATGGAATGTGTTAGTTGTGGTAGTGTTGCTACGGCACCTACCCCTGTAGATAGAATGGGAAGAGACGAATGAGAAAGTCAGAAAGACTAAGACTTTTGGAAATGCAAGTAGTTAGATTAGAAATGATGGTTGATCTTTACACACAAACACTATCTAATCTATTAGAATCTCAAGGCCTACAATCACCCACCCAGTTAGATGCTGGTAAGTGGTATAAGGCTAAATTAGATAAATTAGATAATGAATAGCTATTGACATTCTGCTGGTATTTAGTAGAATATGATATATGCGTAAAATAATTGTTACATTACTAGCTGTATCATTAATTTCTTTTTTATCTGTATCAGAGGCATATTCTGCTGTTAAAAAAATAAAAAATACAACTATACCAAAACCAACATTAGCTATTTTAGATACAGCTATAGATTCTTCTTTGCCAATATTTAAAGATAAACTTATATACGAAGCATGTGTTTTAGAATGGGACACTTGTCCTAATGGTCAATCTTTTATGGAAGGGCCAGGGTCTGCTTCAATGACAGAATCAATGTACGGTAAAGAACCTTTTTATCACGGTACAGGAATGGCGTCAACAGCCCTTATAACCAATCCAGACATTAATATAGTTTTTGTAAGAATTTCTGGGCAAGATCAATATGGCAATAAACAGCCAGCATCAGAAAAAACTGTTGTTAATGCCATGCTTTGGGTCTTTGATAATAAAGATAAATTTAATATTAAAGCTGTTTCAATGTCTCAAGGAGATCATAGATTTGCAACTAAGGACCCTACCTACTGCAATGAAAGTACGGGAGTTGAGATTGCAGTAAAACTACTATTAGATTATGATATACCTTCATTTTTCCCAGCGGGAAATGATAGTGATAAATCTAGAATAGATTGGCCAGCTTGTATCCTAGATTCTATTTCCGTAGGTTCTGCTACAAGATCAGGCCTAGATTACTATACAAATTCTGATTCAAAAAGATTAGATTTTTATACTGAAGGTTCAATAAAAGCTATCTACCCAAAGGGGGAGGAACGTAAAATTATGGGCACCTCTGTTGCAACTCAAATTGCAGCAGCAAAATGGCTTGATCTATATGCTTATAATCCTTCTATGAATACAAAATCCTTGTATAAATTATTTTATAAAACTTCTAATATTATAAGGGGCTACGACGGAGCCGTAAGATTGATTAATTTAAAAGGAGCAATAAATGGATAAACAAATGACTGTACTTGAAGAAATAATTAAAGAAATTGGTGAAGAACTTTATCAAAGATGGTATAACGGAATGGCAATTGAAGATAGAACTGAGGAAGCTTCAAAAGCAATGGCTATAAATGCTGGAGAAACTGCAGTTTGGGTTATTCAAACATTTATGAATAAATTTAATGCTGCAGCAGATGAATTAAAAGACAAAGACTAGTATTGACTAGCCTTTGAATATTTAGTAGAATAGGTAACATGCAAACATTCTTACCAGAGGCGGACTTTCATGATACTGCAAAGCATCTTGATCGCAAAAGATTAATTAAACAAAGTGTAGAAAACCTACAAATACTTAAATCATTAGCTGGAATGTACGGTGAATCGGGCGCTTGGCGCAACCATCCAGCAGTTAAAATGTGGCGGGGACATGAAGACTTTTTGTTCCTGTACAATGAAGCCATCATTAAGGAAATAATCCTACGTGGGTACAAAAATACAACTCACATCCAATTTGATGAGATATATGAAGAAAACTTTCTAGGATTAGAGTCTGATACTCCTTGGTGGTTAAACAACAAGAAGCTTCATTATACTCATAAAGGAAGATTATTTGAAAAGGATCCTGAACACTATTACTTCTATAGTGATTTCGCAGACTATAAAAATATGGGCTACACCTGTTGTGAGTCTTGTAACTACTACTGGCCTACCCATGTGGAGGCAAAATGATTTTAACAGACAATAGCTTTGAAGAAGTTATTAAATCTAAAGGTTTAGTATTAGTTGATTTCTGGGCTGAGTGGTGTGGGCCTTGTAAAAAGGTTTCCCCAATCCTAGATGAGATATCAGAAGAGCACGGGATACTCGTTGGTAAGTTAAATATTGATGAGAATCCTATAAAAACTTCTGAATACTCTGTACATTCAATACCAACTATGGTATTATTTGAAGATGGCATTCCAATGAAGACAATCATTGGAGCTAAGCCAAAACACGTAATGTTAAAGGAACTAGACCAATGGATCTAGATTTTAATTCGTGGATGAAGTTTGGTTATGACAAAGGTTGGATTTCTGACGTATTTTGTGATACTCATGAAGGCCCGCCCATGACCGATGAAGAAGAACAAGAATGGAGCGAGGGTGGAGACCCTTGTTCTTTTCATGTTAAAGTAATAGAACTACACTAGATTTCTGCGCTCATCTAGAGGCAGATTAATTAAGGAGAAATAAATTAAATGAACTCATTTAAGAAAGTATCGCTAATCATCGCTGCAGCCCTGACTAGCACAATGCTTGTATCAACCGCAGCAAATGCTGCAACCACAACTTTGACAGTTGCGGGTTCTGCAGCAACAGGTGGTACAGCAGCAACGGCTCCTGTAGCACTTCCAGTACCAGCAGACAACAGCATTGATGCAGCAGATGCATTGAAGATTGCTGTAACATCTGTTGACACAGGAACATCAGTATCAGCAGTTGCAACAAATGCAACTATTGTGCCAGCTTTGGCAACATCAACTGCACCAGTTACTGCTTCAAGCGGATCATCTGCTCTAACAATTAATGTTGGAACAGGAACAACAGCAGAGTTTTATGTATATACTAAAACTACAGCAGTAGGAACAGTAGCAGTTACTGTTGGTGGAAACACAACTACATATTATGTACAAGGTACCGCAGGTGCTTTGAACTCAATCGCTTTGACTGCACCAGCATCTGGAGCAGCAGGCACAGTAGCAACACTTAAGGTAACAGGATACGATGTATTCGGAAACCTAAAGAGTGGCGCAACAATTAATACATTGGTATCTTCAAATGGTGTTGCAACAGCAACAGCACTTACAACAGATACAGCAACAGCA
>Ga0214919_10005619_pt1 | contig 17666 bp, 9 predicted proteins | sample LL1503_MetaG_FD_177994 | JGI IMG/M metagenome (GOLD analysis project Ga0214919, IMG submission 177994) | Freshwater microbial communities from Lake Lanier, Atlanta, Georgia, United States - LL-1503 | ecosystem: Environmental > Aquatic > Freshwater > Lake | place: USA: Georgia | collected 2015-03-15
AGAAGCCTCAAACTGTAAGTCGTTGTAGCACTCAACGGTCCAGCCAAGGCTGACAAGGCGCGGTGCGATCACCTCTATAGACGCGTTCAACTGTAGGAATTCTCCGTTGTGCGCGGACTCCTGCATTTCGCCAAACTCCCGAATGATTTCTGGCGGAAGCTCATCAAGCATCGACTGACAGATCCATGTAGGCCAGTCTCCATCACTAAATCCTGGCAGTTGGTCGCTGTCAAATGGATCGGTGTCGGCGGGAGCGTCCTCTTCGCTCATCATTTCTTCAACTTCCATCAACGCATCGGCAGGCAGCGCCTTGCGGAACTGGCCCCATGTCTTTGAGGATTCGATCGCCTTGTGAATGGCACTCACTTGCATAGCGGTTTCCGGCTTGGCAAGCAGTAGCCCACTGCGGCTGTTTTGCCAATACAGAACGTGCGTAAATGCAAGTGCGGGATGGTCTGATGGAATGTTTGACTTGGAATTCGGCATGTTGGGGCGGTCCTTGGTGATGGTGGGGGTCACATGAAATCGATACGTAGATAGAACGATCTAGGGGTGCGGGTGTGACGGGGCGAGAGTGAATTTTTCCAGTAAATATTGATCGTATTTTTGGGGCTTGAAGCCGCAATTCCCTCACGTCTTGCGGCACGAATCGTTCATATCCAACATGGCGGTAGCATGATCGACATGATCCGGGAATGTCATCAATCTGTCGTTGCGATATGTCTTGGATTACGAATTTGTAGTCGAGTGAACTGCTCGCGTTGAAAGCATTTGAGTACTGAATGATGAAGCATTTTTAAAAGAAAATAAGTAAATTATAACTTAGCAAGGCTCTGCTAAAATAATTAACCAAAATAAATTTATGACACCCATACCAAAAAATCGTCCATTTAAAGATGTACCCAGATTGCTTCAGATGCGCAGTGAAATCCAAGGAAAAAAGATAGGGGAATATGAAACCAGTGCGGTTACTGCTTTTCTGGCTTGGAGAGCATTTTTGATTGTCTCAAGACAAACAGAAGTCGGTAAAGAAAAAGTTGTTTGCGAAAAAAAAATTGAAGAAATGCTTAAGCAATATAATGAATTGAAAGAGGTAACCGAAAAGTTTGTAAAATCGCTTAAGCCATTGATACAGCAGTCTGAAAATGTTGTTAAAGACTGGTATTGCGATATTGCGCAAGAGCCTCAATATTTCAGTGTCGATACAATAAGGAGGAAAATCAAGAAAATGAATGAGGCATTCACACACCCAGAAGGTTGGAAGGGGATATCCAGGGACATTACATATCACGCATATGCAATTAGAAATTGCGTGCTTGCACATGGCACAATGCATTCAACCGGAAACCTATTTCAAAGTATAATGCCGGCATTTGATAATTTTGTAGCAAGTATCGCTTGCGCTGGATATGCCACTCAGTCAAAAATAAATTTTAATGAAGCCAAAGAGGAATGCCATGTCTAAGCCAATACATGACACATTTGGACCCTATAAAGTAACGAAGCGAATCGGGAAAGGGGGACAGGGAGAAGTCTGGCGCGCGGAAGGGTCAGACAAGCAGAAGGTTGCGCTCAAATTAATACAACTTGGAAACGCTGTAGATTATGCCAAAGACATTCGAAAGCGGGTAGACCGAGAAGCAAAAGCACTAAAATCAGGAAAGCACCCTGGAGTTGTTGGGTTTATAGACAGTGGCGAAGAGAACAATCATATTTGGATAGCCTATGAGTTGATCGCAGGTTCAAATGTGGAAGATGTGCTTTCAAGTTCCGGTGGGATTAGTTTTGAAGATTTAAATAATTTCATAACTAAAATGGCGGAAAGTCTTGACTATATCCATGGGGCAAAAATATACCACCGGGACCTGAAGCCAAGTAATATAATGCTGCGTTCTAGAGGAACGTGGTCTTCTCCGGTAATAGTAGATTTTGGTTACTCGATGCAGACAAATGTTTCCCTTTCTAGATTGACGGTATCAGGTTATGCCGTCGGTACAAGGGGTTTTATGGCTCCCGAACTCGCAGATACGAAATCTTTTTCACCTCTTTCAGATCAGTTTGCATTCGCGAGGATAGTTATTGAGGTATTTATTACCGCCTTAGATAAAGATCCTAAAGACTATAATAGTGATCACGAAGAAATGCTTCGCGAACTTGAAGAACACCAAAATTCCCATCAAATATTACAACAGGCATGTAATAAAGACCCAAAAAAACGTTTTGAGTGCGTTACAGATTTCGCAAATGCATTATCTGAAGCAATTTCTGATGACGGCCTCTTAGAAAGCGTTGATGAAGTTTCACCGGTTACGATTCAACTAGATCAAAACCAAGAACTTGGTAAAAAAGAAAAATTAATTAATTACTTTGAACGTCTCGGTTGCGAAGTTAAGGATAAACGCCATGCTGGGGGAGCTTTATGGATTATCGGAGATACGGCCATTATGAAGACAATTATTGATCATTTATCCGAATTAGATATTGACATCGGATTTGCTTCAAAGGGTGGAAGGGCATCGAACCACCGCCCAGCATGGTATACCAAATCACCCCGTTAAATAATTATGCAATTATCAATCTATAATTTTGCATGAAATACAAACGAAGATTTAAATTAGCTTGTCATAAAAATCAGGTGATTTGAGCACGCCATCTAGTTCTTGTTTGCAGCCCATTGTTCTATAGCGTTCACAATACTTGTTGCCCCGCGTCCTTTCGGGCGTACTAACGGCTTGCTGCCCCGAACGGACTCAATTGCACCGGTAGCAGCATGAGTTGCGCAGCGAGTAACTACTACTACAAGGTCACTGGTGCGTGCGTGTTTTTCCAAGCTTTTTGAATTAACAGTACCGTGTAGTAATGTTATTTTAACTTTTGGTGATCTTTGCTCAACGATTTTTTTCGCCCGGTTGGCTTGAGCTTCATCTAAAGTGTATATAGCAATTGTATTGTCAAGATCACCGAGGTGATCGATTGTCTGAGTCGGAACATATAAATCTAGGTTACTTGAGGTGTCAATTTTCATCTCAAGACACAGCGTTTTTATAAATCCGTGTTGGGTAATTGTTAAGCGACGAATGAGTGCTGTCGCTCTCTGAATAACCGCATCCGCCAATTTCTGTATTGCATCTTGGCCAAATGCTGGTTTAGATCTTGCGCTAAGAGAGTCTAGAAGATCAAGCATCCAGTCAATTTGACTAAAAGATGTAAAACTTATTACTGCATTAGTTGCAAGTTCCAATACCTGATTATATTGATCACAAGTATTTGCAACAGTCACGGCGTTGCACAAAAGATCATGTGAGATGTCAAGTTGACTTTGAGTCGGCGAATCAGTCCCTTGGTTAAGTAAAACATTTGCCATTGAAATTTGCAGTTGAGCATCAATTGACGGGTAATCAGGGCTACGCTGTAGCCAGATAAACATCATGGCGATTGCTGCCAGATATTCGGGAATACATCCGGGCGGAGGTCCTTCTTGAATTTTTGAAACTAATAAATTAATATAATTTGTATCTGACAATACTAATGGGTCCCAGACATCCTGCCCTCTACGAGCCAAAGTACTATATTCTTGTAGGTGCTTACTATTTCCTAGTTTGCTTAACCACTCTATCCAGTCGGATGGCGGATTTGATTCGTGTGCAAATGCAGAATGAAGACGCTTGAAATCAATTAGTTTTTCAATAATAAGGTGGGATTCAGAATCTAATTCTTGAACAGCTTTCCACGCATCGCGGTCCACTGAATTATCCCCCAGTTTGGCTGAGCAAGCGAGCAAGATCTTAGTGCGTTCGAGTCCTGGTGTTTCTTCAACAGCGACTAAATATGCATCGTCATATCGCGACATTTCCAAGTGTTTGGATGCCAATTTAATCCCTTCCAAAGAATCGGTACTTGATAATTCAGAATTAGGTATTTCACTCTCGGTATTTCTTTCAATAGGAGCTTTTGTATTAATACAAAGTAAATTTTTAAAGTACTGTCCTCTTGTACCCAGTAATTTAATAAATTTTTCTTGGGAAAATTTTTCAAGTTCATGAGGGTATATATCCCCCCGACTGACCGCTAATATTGCACGTAACAATACAACGTCAGGTCTTGTAGATACTGGCAGTCGATCCCATAATGTGGAATAAAGTTGTAAGACAGTGCCTTGAAATTTTTTCAATGCGCCTGACGGATCCTTAGAATCTTCAAATTCTAATAGTTCTTCACGGTATACAGATGCCCAAAGTGCAGCAATTACTGGTTCGGGTGGCTCAAGTTTGATAAGAACGTGTAATTTTTTGTGCGTTATTAATTCACGCGTCTTGCCAAGGCCGTCAAGTAATTCTGCCTCTAGGAATAACAAGTTAGCTTCATCAAGTGCACCACTTTGTCTTAGATCGGTAAAGCAAGCCCATGCCTGTGAAGCATCGGTAGCAGCTACGGCAATACGAAAGTCACTAAGCATTGAAGACAAGCCCTTAGGGTCTGCTCCAATTCCAGGCCGGCTATTAATTATATGCCTAAAGAAAAGAGTAGTGGGCCAATTTTTTTTCGACTCACCGCATAATTTTTTAATTTGGTCGGTAGATACAGTAGTTCTTAACCATTTACCGCTAGTGAACTCTTCGACAACGTTGTCAATTGGGTCGTCGGGACGTAGAGGTAGCCGTCGTCCAGTGAAGTTGGAGAAACTTGGTCCAATGAATGCAAGTAATTCTTCCCTTAAACGAAATAGTTCTGTGAAGTCGAATGCAAGTGCATAGATATCTGTCTGTTGTAGATGATGTCTTGGAAGTACAGTCATCTTTGGAGGAAAATTTTTAATTCTGTTTACAAGTGGAACGAGATCTTCCCATCGCTTACCTTCCTCAAAATCACTTAGTGAAAATTCATTTCCGGGTCCAAAGAAGACATTCAGAAACTGTTGAGGTGTTGGAGGAATCATGGGGCAAAATTCGCATCAAGTTCAAGAGACATTTGAGCAATTTTCTTGGGATTTGTTGTATATTCTACTAACTCGCGATTAATATTTATACCATTTTCTGTAAAATTCATAGAACCCCAGAGAGCAACCCGATCAGTCACAAGACCTTTGGCATGTTCGGAATTGTTGTAATGAATCTCTATATTAATTTTTGAATTGTCTCCCGCTCTTTTTAGTTCTTCAATAAAAGGATTGTTGGTCGGAACATTTCTCGTAATCACACGAACTCGGCACCCATTGGATGCGAGATGAACGAGCGCTAAAACTAGTGTTACACCAGACCGCGACCAAGTTGGGTTTAATGCAACAAACTGGTCCGCTCTACTATCAAGCACGGTAAGATTAGATATCCAGGGTGAGTTAAGCCAAAGATTCCGACTTGGCGAAATTAATTCTGATACAAAAATACCAGAAAGCAATTCTGAAACTTGCCGACTGCCACTGCGTCTATACATGAGTCTGTCTGTACTCATTACGCAATCTCCTTTACTCGCACTCGTACGTAAACTGATTGTGCTTCAAATCTAACTGCGTCAACTATCGGAAAAAACCGCAAACTTCCGTACATTACAGGTGATTGGAGTAACTTTGTTAACCCAACTGCAAGTTTCTCTTTGTTTATTAATGGCGCAAAAATATCAGCGATTCCGTAAGTGGCAAGCGATGTAAGAGTATTCGTAAGCCAATCCGTGTCTAATACACTAGAAAATTGGCACTGATGTTTAGCCAAGATTCTTGCAATTTCGATATTGGTTGGTAGTGATATTGAAAATGGATTATATCCATCACCGTCAATTCTTCGTGTAACTGCACCACGGGGCCAAAGCATTGCAAGAATTTGTGAAAATGCCCAACCATCATCATTTGGATTTGCGTGCTGGCCAACGGTTCTCAGGAGAATCTCTCTAATATCCGGTTTTTTTGAAGCAAGGAACGCAAATACCCGTGCATCTAGTTCAACACCCAATTTATCTTCTTCTGCATTCCAAAGTTGTATTAGGCCAAACAGTAGTTTGTCGGTCTCGTAATTTGTTCCCGGTCGCGCGATTCGTCCCAACAACCCCATTTTAACATTGTGGGTCATAAGAACCCCACAGTCTGTCAGTTTATTTATGAGGGATTTTGTAGCCTCAAGCAGTTGTGTATGCCCTATTGCTGTCCTTAATTTGGCGAGTGCTTCCCGAATAGATTCATTTTCAACTGATAACTGTAATACAAGCGATAACTGAACATCTGTTACTTCAAATTCCGTTTTGGCCAGAGCGGCATCAAACAGCGAAAAGAATCGGCCTGGGTCGGTAGCGTATGCTGTATGAAGTGCTTCAACCATACCAACCCCACCGGGCAAGGATTCACTAATTATAATTTGAACTATTTTATCTGAGGGTAGTTCGGCGCATCCATCGATAGGGGGCCCTTGATTAAAATCCATAAGCAAGTCGCCTGTGTCATACTCATGACACAAGCCGCGACAGGCAGTTGTGAGCGCATTCCCTAGGGTTGCTATGAGTGTCGATCGAAGCCATTCACGCCACGCGTTGGTTTCTTCTGACGGAATATTTCCCCAAAGAATTGGCGCTAATCGTAACATTTCTGACTTAACATCAGATATTTCAACAATCTCAAGAAGTCGCGCGGTGGCTTTCTGTAGATCGGGGCTTTCATCAGAGTCATCTTGCGGTGCAGCAAGTATTGAAGACTGAAATATAATCTGTAGCGTTCGTTTCAAAGTTTCAGAAAATTGTTTTTCTATACGTTTATGAGCTGCAGACATACTAATATTTTCAGATGCTGCCCAAACTCCCAATGCACTTATTAAAAGATCAGCAAGGCGGTCGCGTTGGAATGTATTTGCTAAGCCGCTTAGTTTTTCAGAAGATTTAATGGAATATCGGAAAAACTCTGCGTGTGCTCCACGTAGCGTGCCTGGATTTGTCTCAATAAGTTTTTCTATATTTTCGGGTAGACGTAAACTAAATATGACAGCATCTGTGTCCAAATCAAATCCAATACTTATAGGATTATTTTCTGAGTCGGTAAATAGGTAACGAATTTCATTGTCATTTCCTCTTTGCGACCGAACAACGGCATTGCCACCTGGTGTGAAACGTCGGACGCGTAGGGGGCGCCCACTTCTATGAGTGCAAAACCGACCATCAACAAAGATCCACGACCATGGACTTCCACTAAAAATTAGAATTGGGGGCGGCGTTGCGATTGGACTCAGTTGTGAATGCCAATCAAGAAATCCGCGCGAAGTTGGTAGAACGAGATTGGGCGTCTGTTTAACTTTAATTTTCCAGGGGCGTAGGCAGCGAATTACATTAAGTTTGTTCCCCTCAAAATATTTGACTGGGGCTAGTTCCTCCACACTAACGATGAAACTACTTAATTTAACTGTTGCTTGCGTAATTTCGACCCAATGATGTGTATTTGCTTCAAATGGTGCAAAACGCTTTGTGACATTGCCTGGCGCAAGCATTCTAAGTGCGTCGGCAATGCCAAGTTGATCTAATTCTATATTATTGTGATCTTGTATAATTATTTCTGGCAAGTTTAAATCATTAAAAAGTGCTTTTGGTAAGAATTCGGGTAAAGGTTGATTATTGATAAAGTAGTCCTGAGTTTTACCTTCAGCCAAAGTCCAACTACTTCTTAGTCGACGTAAGGTCGTAGGTAGTACTGAACCTATAAGCGAACGCGGTGGTTCGTATAAAATAGTCTGTAATTCTTCTTCATCAATCTTCAGTGCAGCCTGCAAATAGTCTTTAAACGACTTCATTTTTGAAAAATCGCCAGATAATATTTTTTCAATAATGCTGGCATAAAATTTCTGGCGTTGAATTACCCATGCATGACTTGCCTCGGGGGGTTGACATAAATCATTCCGGGCAGACCCAGATCGATACTGATTATGAAGAGTTGTATTACGAGCAAGCAGGGCAAGCCAATCTATAAATGCAAATGCAGCCTGTATCCGCAATACGTTTCTGTTACGCGTAGCTAGGCCGCCGGGGCGGAGTTGGGGATCAAATAGTAATTCATGAGAGTTGTAAGCGAGGCGATCGCGCCCGTAATCTGACAGGACGGCCACTTTCCAAGGGCGCATGTCTTTGGGGCGACCTGCACGTCCTATACGTTGTAAAAAAGAAGCGCCATCACGGGGTGCTTTGTGTTGAATCACCGCACCGACTTCCGGACTGTCATATCCCATTTCTAAAGAACTAGATGCCACAATTACATCGGCGGCTGGGTCTACTCCTTGATCCTGTGATGAAGTTCTGCCAATCCTAAGGCGCATATCTTCAACGTTGGGGTCGTCTGGGGCAAGCAGGGTAAATCCAAGTTTTGTAACAAGTGCCCAACTTTGGCCCGCCGCATCTTTAGCAAAGTCATGTTCATGCGACGGGCGGCGCAATCCCGCTAACCCGTTGCGTTCAGCATTGTTTAAATAGCTTTCAAGGCGATTAACTAAATCAAGTGTGTCAGTAAAAACAAATACCTGTCGACCGTAAAGACCTTTTGATTTCCCTGCTTGATTTTGATAGACACGGTCTAGGGTCCGGCGCAGCAACATACAAACCTGAATGGTAGTAGAGAGCAATGAAGTAGCTGAAAACGGATCACCGCGAAGTGCGATGCGATATTCATTTCCAGTTGTTTCAGCTAGATCAGCATCAATTGGTTGAAGTGAAGTTACAGATGCAGGTATAACATCAACAAGTTGACCAAATACTTCCGCAGAATCACGTAGAGTTGCAGAAAGACCAACAAATGCAACTGGGTACTTCCGGCCAATGGCATGGCGCCAACGCCGTAGTAAATAGGAAACATGTGCGCCAAGGACGGTGTTATAAGTATGGACCTCATCTAGTAGAACAAGACGGGGTGGTGAATCTGAACCAATGCCAACTATTACGCCATCCTTATAACTAGACATTAGACGGTTGAGTGATTCCGTGGTGGTAAATAAGATATCCGGAGGATTTGTAATCATCGCCTCACGCGTTAGAAGCACGTGTTCGGACTTGATTTGACTAGCACAATTAGAACAGGTGAGGCGGTGTGTCTGACTTTCAATGTCTGTTTGAAGCCAGATAAGTGAACCGTCACAGTTTGAACGAGGGCAGGCTAAATACGGACAAATCCGACCTAAACTTCTGCCACGAGATTTAATTTCCCGCCATTTTAAATCATTTATCGTCTTTGGTGTAAAACTATTCCAAACCCCTATAGTAACTGGGCTTGTACGTACGCCATCAAGTCGCCGTGCTTCGTCATAAGCCGTAGCAAATTGGTCCTTCAGCAATTCATTCCTGGGATAAATTGCAAGAACTTTGGCACTTTTAGTAGGTTGGAATTTGTCAGATAAATACATTAGTGCTGGTAGGTAGAACGCAAGCGTCTTTCCCGTTCCAGTACCAGCGCCAACAATGAGTGCACTGGTACGATCACTACTCAAATCTTTCAATACGCTAACAGTTGATTCAGCTTGAAACTTGGCGAGCAAACGTGGTGTTGGTTTTGTAAGCAAGCTTTTAAGCGCGCTTAACGCGTCAACTGAAACCGCGACATCATGCTGCCGTAGTAAATCCTGCAACTCTTTTTCAGTAATAGAACGTCTTGGGTACCGCCTGGGCACTACTGATAGACGATAGTCAGATACCAAGGTCGAAGCCGACTCCCACGATCGGTCATTGGCATCACCATTACCATTTGTAGGGAACCATTGTCTAAGTCGACGCATTAAACGTATGGTTTCTGCCATTCGTGTTCTAAACCGAGGCGGATTGTCATGCACTTGAATGAGCAAGACACGATCTTTTAAAATCCCCGCTAGGTCTATTTCTGATAATTTAGATTGCTTTTCGTTGACGAGTATGGCCTTAGCATGGGCAATCACTTCATCGCGTGTAAAATGTCCGTCTACAACGCCCCAAACAAGTAAGCGAGATTCTTCTTGTTCGAGGCGATCTAATAGGGCGGAAACTAATTTTTCACGGCTAGGCATTTATCGGGAATTTCTAGTAAAAGGAAATCCTCTAGTGGGCGGAATAATTTCAGGGGGCTTAATTTCTAAAATTAATCTGTCAGTTAGTTTAAGTTGAATTAAATGCTTTAATAAATCCTTGTTATTGACAAGATCAGTCAAAACCGCTTGGCGACTATTTACTTTTATTAAAAATTCTTGCAGTGGTCTATCTAGTTTGTCATTCAATAATTTTACAAGTTTTTCAACATTAATAAAACAATCTTTCGAATTATTAATATGAACTTCTTTCGGGGTTTCGATTTGTCGCAATTCCGCTATGCGTGATTTCAAAGTTCGCACCTGTTCTTTATAAGATTCTAATTCAGGAATCAGATCAAATAAATCTAGCAAAGAAAATGATAATTGGTCAAGTTTATTATAAAAAAAAGCTTTCCATAAATTACCTATCTCGCGCTTAAGAGTTTCAAGATCAGACTTGGCAGAATCAGTAACAATTTTTATATTAGTATTAAGTAAACTTTTGAAATTGTCAGGAAAATTGCTTATACGGTTCTTAAGGTTATTAATATTAGTAAGAGTATTTCTGAAAATGTCGGAATCTGGATCGACAAGCCTTACATATTTTAGAACACTAAGAGCATCTGAAATAGATAATAAAGCGGTCCCAGAAAACAGATTTAATTGAGAAAGATTAGATCTAGCTGTACGAATATTTTGTCGTGAAGCATCAATACTATGTATCGCGTCAAGTTCTGCAACACGCTTATTAATAAGAAGAATTAAAGACATACAGAATCTCCAGTGGTGGGTTGTGATTCCAACTTCATTAAAAGTTGTTTTTTAAGTAATGACGCCTCTTTAGCAACTGCTACTTCTTCAATTTTAAATTTGTCAGTCTCTGCAATAGCATCAATATCTGAATTTTGAATCCCAATAAGTTGTACAACATGATCAATTAAAGTAGTTGCAATTTTAATATGCGCATAGTCAAGTTGGGCAAGTGCCTTTAATTGATGAGCTATTTGGGTACTTTTGTTAACTTCTTCAAGCGAATTTTTCCATTTAGAAATTGAAACGGCATCAGTTTGCTGGCATAAGTTTCTTGTATTTATATCTTGCGCATGGTTTAAAAAACGATTTCTTGAAGGGCTATTATGAAACCCAAAAACATCTTCATGTTTTTGTGCTAATTTATTCCCAGTAGATAAAAGTAATTTAAGATCTTCGTTATCGCCTAGTTTGTTGAGAGATATTAACCACTGATTAGCTTCTTCTACAGCAGTTGTAATCGCATTAGGTAATGTATTTGGGATTTCAGTAAATAACGATTTAAGCACTTCAATTTTAAATTCATTCGGTAAATTAATCCCCCAAGAAATTGGATTATTATTGAACTCTAGGTTTTTACAGAATTGATTAAGGCCAGTGAGTATTGAGGACACATCAATAACGGGATCCACTGTGTTTTGTGAGCAACTTAGCCATTCTATAGCTATTTTTCTGATATCGCTACATTTTTCCTTGAGGGCTGTAAAAATTCTATTGAGATTAGGTGCGTAAAGTTTGTCAAGTGTGCTGGGACTTGCAAACAATAGTGTTTGAACTAGGTTAGATTGTGAGACATCGGTTGTGATATCGCAGTTTAAGATATGGTATGTATATAATAACTGACATGCTGCTGTTGCCACATTCCATGTCGTCTTATCCAAATTTTTTGGTAGACGTTCATCCATACGTGAAACTAATTTTGGTCCGTATTCACGAATAAATATATCGAGATGGTCTCTTTTAATCATGAATTCTTTTATGTCAGGATCATTCAGTTCAAACGATGCTGCAGCTTCTATGGCTTTTCCAATAACTGGATTACGTGGAAGAGTAAGCGCTCCCTCTGGGGCCCTTTCTCCCTCAAATGTAATTTTTGTGGAGTCAAATAATCTTTTAATCCACCAAGCAGGAATTTGAGAAAGAGACCAAGGTGCAGTAGATAAAAGAAGAAGATGTAAACTATTTTTGTTGGTTATAATATTTTGAAGTTGTGTATTTTGATCTTTTCCCCATAAAACTGCATTACGCATACGATCTTGAATGGTTTTGATCCCAATATCAATTGGACGCGACTCTGGTGGTTCCGTAGGTCGCTCTGTATCTACTGGCGAAGGAATATCTTCACCGTGTATCCCTGGCGAACCAAGTCCAAGTGCTACAAATAAATTTTTAGAAAGGCCACTTAAATTTGTAGATAAATTATCGCCCCAAATACGCATTAATAATTCAGCTTCTCTGGTGTGATTTGGAAAATTTTGAGTAGCTGATTGTACTACAGCGTATCTTTGATTTATTTCTAAATTTATAAATGCTGGGGGTAATTCACCAGGAAAAGTTCCGTTATTTAAATCCATTTGCGTGGGCATAAAAAATCTTAGAAACTTTACTAAATGTCGTGGGGTTGGCGCAGGGCGCCCCTTATCGGTGTCGTAAAGCGCACTCACAAAATTATTAATAGACTTTGAGTTAAATGGGTATAGTCCTATGCCATTTACCACCCCAAATGACTCGTGGCATGTATTCTTATGATGACAATCAGTGCACCGATTCGGCGGCACTGAGGGGTGTGCGCTATCAAGGTTACTTTCCCAATATCTGAGGTCTTCTCTATTTGCGCGGATGGCATTAAGATAATTCGCAACAAATTTGTTACGATCTTCTTCACTTGAAAGTATATTTGTATTTTCGTCATTGCCATCTAATGAAATCAAATGTGTGATTCTGTCCTTTATATTTCCTTTCGGCAGTATCGAGGAATTGTAATATTGCTCAGTTATCCCTAATACAGTGCAAATTGGTGCCATATCACCTGAATCGGTTATTAAGGCCTCGATTAACTGATCATCTACCCCTGTAAAACAGGAAATGTCCTCAATTAATAGCAATAGCCTCGTGTTATTTTTGTGAAGAGACTCTCTAATTTTTTTAAATCCTAATGGCAAACTGCTCTTATCAATTTGAAACAGGTCACGTATCGCGTCAGGAAGTCGATTATTTAAAATATCGACTAAAATCTTTTGGTTATCAGGATTATTTCTAATTTTACATAAGCTTAATTGGGTTTGCTTTGTAAAATTATTAACTGTCTTTATACAAATAAGATTAATATCTTCCAATGTAAATTGATTTTGGTCCTCTTTAATTTCAGTTCGGCCTTCCATAACATGCTCGCAAATTCGCCAAACAGGCCCCGGTTTTGTTTGCATAATATTTCGAATCCCTTGATCTGTTAGCAATTCACATAAACCAATCTCGTCTGCAAATTGCGAATTTGGAAAGTCTGCATTAAGAAGATTTGGATCTGTGAAAGTAGCCAACTTGTCTAGAAATTCTTTTTGCCTGCCTAGTTTATTTGTCTTACTAATATTTTTTAGTCCTTCAATTAGTTTTGGCTCATCTAATGATGTTGCCAATTGTTCCAGTACACCTCTAAGGCTAGCGTTATGTCTTGCAATAAAAATAACTTTTGTATTTGTTATACGTGCTAGTCGGGTGTGTAGCCATTTAATTAGGTGTGATTTCCCAGAACCATTTACTCCTTTCACAATAATAAAAGTGTGCTCATTAGTTTTTGTAAGAATATGAGTTGCAAGGCTTTCTTCTGAATTTATTTCTGTATTAATTTCAACCTTGAGGTTATTAAGTGGCGTATGGGAAGCAAGAAATAATTCATTAGCCGGTCTTGTAGCCTCAGTCTGCATTAAATTTTCTAAAGATTCTCTGTTCCAACATACAAATTTTTCAAATGTCATTGCAAGACTCCAGGTTTCGAAATTTGACAAAAACTTTTACCAATATCATTGTTAACTAAACCAATTTCATTAAACTGGGTAATTGATACAGCGTCCCTAGAAGTAATCAATTTGATTTTATTTCTTTCATGAAGTTGTCTAAGGCTTTGCGAAAGTCCAGACGACAATTCCTGAGTATTATTATTAATTTTTTTTGAAGATGCAATCCATGGGGCGAAATTTGAAATTTTATCTATAAAAGCAGTTCCCTCAATCGGGTTGTCTTCAAGCAATTCTGGTAATAGCCACTCGATAAATTCTGTAGGAATTGCTTCAAATCTTAAGCCCGGATCTTTCCACCACCACCCAAGTCCAAGTTCCACGGCCCAATCTTGGGCACGCTCAACTTTTATTGGGTTCATCCTTGTTTCAGAGGATAAATTTAGTTCTCGATTATGGGCTTCAGCTAATTTGACATAATCATTCGGTCTAATAGTGACCTTGTAATTAATCAGCCATCCATAGAATTGACAAAATCTATAATTGTGATCATTTTCATTTTTTGCGCTTAGAATATTGAGTGCAATTTTTTTTCTAGCGCCATTCCAATCACTGCACGCTACATATTCATTTGTCAAACAAATCGTCTCGTTTTGTCTTTTAATTAATCCAATTAATTCGCATCCCTGTAATGTTTCTTCTATCGTATTTTCTGTTAAGCAAAAATACTTATAAAAATTTTTACTGTCGCTTTCATCTACCTTTTTTAAGATATTAAATATTGCCTGAACTCTTCTCGGTCGACAAGTAATTTTATTAATTAGTTCTGCCATGCGTAATCCTTAAAATGTTTCTAAAATTTAAATACTTGTTGATCGCATTGACGACCATTTAAAGTTTCCTGAAATGCCTGTTCTTTATTATTTGGATTTAAAAGTCCGCTTTGGAAAATTATTACTATTTTGGGTTTTATTTGCGCGTCATCTTCTAAATATAAACGCAGTTGTTTAAGTCCTTCTGACATTTCGTTGGTATTATTTTTTTCAATTTCGATTAAAAGTAATACTGTTGGAATTTCATGGATTTTTTTAGTTACATTTTGAAACGATTCAATTTCTTCTATGATTCCAATTGACTTTGTTTCAGATATATATTCAACTACTTTGTTTCTTGTAGATCTTGGAATTATAAATTGATGGAATCCTTCGTTAGCTAGTTCTTTCAAAATTTTCTTTATTGATTCGCTTTCGACTTTTTCATTCTCAGAAACTTGAATCAACCATTGATTCTCATTATCATACCCGCCCAATTTTTGTTTAATGGCAATCGTCAAATCGCTGATTTTTGCAGGCTTTAAACCCCAATATGAAATGCCTTGGTATTTTTGTTCAAGGAAATGCCAATGATTTTGTTGGGTTCGACATACCGGACAGACACCGCAACACTTTGGGGCCACTAAGTCGTAAGTTTCTGCAAATGCTGTCATAATACATGTATTATTGTTGTTAGTTAGCACTTTGTTCAGTTGGTCCAGCATTTTTATATTTGATTCGTATTCAATTCTTCTTGTTGGCTCTATCTTGCTTGCCAAGCAATTGTCGTCCCCAAAGAAATGACATGTTTCTTCTGTCGCACTTATAGTCCAACTTTTGTCGCCTGAGTTATCATCTGTTTCAATCTCAATTAATTTTGCGCGTTCCATAAGTAGAGCTGTAGCTGCATTCCACTCCCAGTTCGTTCTTCCACTGTAGTCGTTTTGGGCTTGTACATGGTATGCACGATCATCCAGGTCAATTACAAATGTAAATCTCTCATCGTTTATTAAATCTCGCCGTAAATTTTTTATTTTGTTATGCCACATTGAGTTCCATCGCTTTGCAGCAGTTATAGATTCAAGTATCAAGGACATTCGTTTAGCGGTTTCTAAATCCCTCGGATTTCTTATTACTATAGAAAGTGCACTATAACCATCTCGACCAGTTCGACCAACTTCTTGGTAGAAACGATCAAGTGATTCCGGAAGCGTGGGATGAATTACGGTACGTACATTTGCTTTATCGATTCCCATTCCAAATGCTGATGTTGCGACAACAAAATCAATTTCTCCATCTCGCCATTCCTGAATTATCTTTTTACGTTCCTCCGGCAGGGTTTCTCCAGTAAAACATCTATGTCGGCTGAAACCTTTATTTTTAAATCGTTCAGAAAGTTCAGTTGCGTGCGCAATCTTTGTAGTGTAAATAATGAATGGCCGCAAACAACGCCCGATTAGATTTTCAGTAAGGTTATCACGATCATTATCATCGATTGCTTCTAATACTGCAAATTCATGTTCATTACGCAATGAAGCACCATTTATTTCTTTAAAATAATCTTCTTTCCCAACATAAAATTCAGTTAATGTTTTTTTACTTTCTGTCGAAATTGTTGCAGATAGCAATACTGTACTCATCCAAGGATGTATATCGGACAGTTCGCTTCTAAATTTTGCTAAGCGTTGAAAACTTGGTCGAAATTTTCTCCCCCAAGAAGTAATCAAATGCGCTTCATCAATGACAAAGCTGTTTAATTTTTTATTTTCTGCAGCAGTTTTCAGGGCATGACTTCCTTCATTACCAAGGGCCATTTCTGGCGCCATAAATACAACAGGAATTTCACCTTTTCTTATTTTTTCTAAAATTAGTTTCCTTTTAATTGGCTGTGTATCGCCAGTTAGTGCTACTGCTTCTCCCTCATCCTTAAAGAATGCTTTGATGGCAATTTCTTGGTCTAGGGCTAAAGCTATAGTCGGAACAATAACTACTGTTGTTCCTTTAATTTCAGCAGTTTTATTCCAATAATGCGCTGGTAGTTGAAGACATAAGCTTTTGCCGCCACCTGTTGGAATTATTACTAATAGAACTGCTCGGGGTGGCGCAGTCAATATCGCACGAATCGCATCTTTTTGTGCATTTGATAAATAGCTTTTAATTCCTGTTCTGTTTAATACACAGTCTGAGTTGATTTGATTATGTTTTCTTTTTTCTGTAATGATTTGGTTTGGTAAATATTTATTACTACGTTCATCACCCCACCCCGAATCGTCTAGGTGTGCGCTCCAGTTACTATTTTCTATACAAAATGCATTTACCCCAGAATTTTTTAAACTTTCTTCATCAATCTTATTATGAATCTCTAACGTTAGCCTTTTATATTTATATTGCTGCGCTATTATAATAAGTTGCCTGAGTGCACTTGCGCGGTCTTTTTGGCCATTTTGTTCTACATTTTTTTCAATAATTGCAAGGCAATCATTTACAGAATTGACCAATATCCCGTTTTTTTCTTCGGTAAGTATTTTTAATAAATCTACAACGTCAATTTCTTTCATCATGCCTCCGGGTTAGAGCAGATTGCAGATGATAGCAATTTGTAATTAATTTTCCCCAGTTTGTGAGTTTGGTTATTCAAAAATTAGCGCGTTTCATTCCCAACAACCCCGCGATTCCACACCAGTGTTCGGTATTGAACAAGCAGGTAATTAGATAGAACACGAATATCCCTTGTTGTGTTCTGAATCTCATTCCATTTACGTTGTAGGCCCGGCCCAAAGTCCCAGTGACCCTCTGTCCACCTGCACACTTCTTGTAGTGGGCGAAGATCGGCTGCAAAATCTGCTGTACTTAAAAAGCGATTGTTGCGGTGACGATCCGCAATCGCATCCATAAGAAAGCCCATTGCAAGTATGCCAGCGCCATGTGTTAAACGACTTCTTCGCGGGGGTAAAACCCACGCTTCCCCAAATACGTCTCGTACCGCACTCCAGAAGGCGCAGAGCACGGCAAACATCCGTTCAGTGTCTGGCTCGTTGGTCTCAGCATCTCGAAACCGGTACAGAACTCCGTCTGTCAAGCTGTTTTCAAGCATTCGCAAAATAGAA
>Ga0214919_10005620_pt1 | contig 17665 bp, 18 predicted proteins | sample LL1503_MetaG_FD_177994 | JGI IMG/M metagenome (GOLD analysis project Ga0214919, IMG submission 177994) | Freshwater microbial communities from Lake Lanier, Atlanta, Georgia, United States - LL-1503 | ecosystem: Environmental > Aquatic > Freshwater > Lake | place: USA: Georgia | collected...
AAGAGTGGCGTTGTAATTGTGCACGGTTGGACAATGGCCGAGTCTTTGGCCAAACTCGGCAAACACTAAGCAGTCAACTTTGGAGTTCGCCGACGTAGTACGCGGTCGGCGCATGACGCGCGGGTTTTCAACTCAGCCCGTTGACTCGAAACTTATTTCGCAGATCGTAGATCTTGCATCGCGCGCACCGTCCGCAGGTAAGACACAGGGTTGGCACGCGCTGGTTATCACAGCCAGTGACACGGCAAAATTTTGGGATGACACACTTGCTGTTGAGAAGCGAGAGAGTTTTCGCTGGAAGCAATTGCTGGACGCGCAAGTAATCGCGCTCGTGTTTGCTGACCCACTGGCATATGTTGAGCGTTACTCCGAGCACGACAAAGCACACACTGGATTGGGCACAAGTGCAGAAGCATGGCCAACCCCGTATTGGACTGTTGATGCTTCGTTTGCTGCGATGACGATGCTGCTTGCTGCCGAGGATGCCGGACTAGGTGCTTTGTTCTTTGCAGTATTTAGTGGCGAGAGTGAATTGCGCACCAGGCTGTGTGTTCCTGACGCATTGCAATTGATCGGTGCAATCGCACTTGGTTGGCCACTCGAGAGTGATAAAGAGAACGGAATTTCAAAAGCGATAAAGGGAGCGAGTGCGATTCGGTCCCGCCGTAGCGCCGACCAAATTATTCACCTCAACGGTTGGTGAATTAACCCTGATCTGGTTGCAGGGCGACGCGTATTGCTTCGTCAAAAGACTGAGCGTCATGTGCTGGAGCCATGCATGAGTATTGGCGGCACACGTAGGCAAAATCATCTTTGCGGTCGTACCAGATAGGCGAGTCATAGCGCTCGCCCCATGCACTCACCACGGTAGGCAACCATTGCTTGTGCAGTTGCGCTACCAAGTCGGGTCGATTGCCGGTGATTGCAACTTCGACTACACCGCGGTGTCGCAGGTGTGCAGCACTGAGCAAATTGCCGAACGCAGTTGGTGCGCTTGTAGCGATGTGAGAGAGCAATTGCGAAATTTGGTCAGCATGATGTGCATAGCGCTCTTCACCAGTAAGTGCAGCAAGTCGATACAACGCGAATGCTGCAGTCGAGTTGGCTGAGGGGGTTGCGTTATCCATCAGATCTTTTTGCCGCACAATCAGCTGTTCGCCATTGTGCGATGTCGTGAAAACTCCACCGTTTTCGGCATCCCAGTAATCGGATAACAGTTTGTTGGCGATGGTCTTAGCGCGAGTGATCCAGGTGGCATGTCCAGTTGCCTCAGCGAGTCTGGTGAAGCCATCGACGAGTTGCGCGAGATCGGCTCCAAGTGCTGCATGCTGCGCTTGTGGGTTTCCGTCTTGGTGCCAGCTACGTCTGATTCGTATTGAGTCTGATTCAGTGCACAGTTGGTCGATGAGGAACTCACCATTTTTTACCGCGGCAGCAAGCCAGTCTGGTCGTTGCAGCAAAGTCGCAGCTTCAGCGAGAGTTGCAAGCATCATCCCATTCCATTCGGTGAGAATCTTGTCGTCTAGTCCTGGCCACGGGCGCGCGTTGCGAGATTCAAGCAATAGCGCTCGAGCCCGTTCAACTGCTGAGTTCCTTTTGAGATTGCCGCGATGATGCAGTCTGCTCAAGATGTTTGAGCCCTCGAAGTTTCCTGCTTCGGTTACTTCGTACCACTCGAGTGCAACTTCGTGCAGGTCTTGGGGCAGTGCATCTACGACCTGTTGCTTTGACCAAACATAAAAATGTCCCTCAACCATGTGGCCATGTTCATCAGCAGAGTCTGCATCTTGTGCACAGAAAAATCCACCGTCTGGGTGGCGGAGATCGCGCAGCACGTAATCGATAGTCTCGGAAGCGATCTGCAGCCATCTCGGTTCATTGAGTGCAACGCCGGCATGTAAGTAGACGCGAGCGAGCAACGCCTGGTCGTACAGCATCTTTTCGAAGTGAGGCACAAGCCATTGCTCATCCACGCTGTAACGGGCGAACCCTCCGCCGAGGTGGTCGTACATTCCGCCGGAGGCCATCGCATCAAGCGAGGTAGTGAGTATCTGTAGGAGTACTGGGTTTGGGCTGTCGAGATAAATTCGGAGGAGCAAATCAAGATTCATGGTGCTTGGAAATTTTGGTGCTGCGCCGAATCCGCCCCAGGTGGAATCAAATGACTTACTCATCTGTTCGACTGCTGCTTTCAGGTGCTGCGGGCCGATCAATGCTGGTTGTGTGCTTTGCGTATTCCCTGTGTTGTTGGTGATTCGACTAGTTCGACTCAAACTTTCCATAAGCGCCGAAACGTTGTTCTCGATGTCGTCTCGGCGATTTAACCAAGCATCAGTTATCGCGTTCATCAGTTGAATAAATGTGGGTTTCGGAAAATATGTGCCACCATAAAACGGTTTGGCGTCCGGCGTAAGAAATACGGTCATAGGCCAGCCACCACGACCAGTCATGGCCTGCACGGCATCCATATAAATCGCGTCGACGTCTGGTCGCTCCTCGCGGTCAACTTTGATGTTGACAAACAACTCGTTCATGAGCGAAGCAGTTTCGACATCTTCAAAACATTCGTGGGCCATGACGTGACACCAGTGGCATGCCGAATAGCCAACCGAAAGAAGTATTGGTTTGCCGGTGGTGCGTGCATGAGCAAACGCTTCTTCGCCCCACGGATACCAATCGACCGGATTGTCGCGATGCTGGCGAAGGTACGGGCTGATCTCGTGACTGAGGCGATTGGACATGTTACGAAATCGTGATGATTGAGGTGAATCCCAATGTTGGGTAAGGAGCTTTTGCGGCTATCGCAACTTTGAGAGTGCACACCCCAGGCAGAGCCGGAGCAGCGAGCATTGAATTTCGCAACGTGCACGAACCGTTGACAATTTTGAATGTTCGCGCGCCTTTCGAAGGGCTGCGAAGTAATTCGCTTAATGGTGTCTTAGATCTTGGGGAAATAGTGGATGTCGTGATCCATGCTCCAGATTCTGGAATAGTTGATGCCGAGAAATAGGTGCTTGAGATCGATCCGTTCAGACCGCTCGTTGTCGTCACTGAGTAACGAAGAAACTTGCGCAGGTCTTTAATGGTCGATTGATATGTCGCGGCAACTGCATTCGCAATAGCGGTGCAATCTGCTGGCTTGCTTGTAGTTGCCATTCCCGGCGACGCGCATCGATACCACTGACTGGTGGCAGTTGCTGCCGAGGTTGATGCGGTACCAACCGCAAGTGCGCCAACATGACCTTCGGTGGTATGTGATGCGGTGATTATTTTTGGAAACATGATGTCGAGCTCATTAAAGGCGCTCACAAGGTTGACAAGTCCGTACCCAAACGTTGTATCGCGCCCAGGTGCTCCGATGTCTGTGGCGGTTCGTTGCAAAATATCGCGCACCTGAGCTGCGGTTATTGACGGTTGTGCTGCAAACAACAATGCGGCTGCACCAGTGACGAATGCCGCAGCCATGCTCGTGCCGCTCTGAATTTTGTAGTCGTTGCTGGCGGTGGAAAGAATGAGGCTTCCTGGGGCTGCAAGGTCGATGTAATCGCCGTGTTGATCAAAAGAAGTGACACCGTTATTGCGGTCTACGGCAGTCACTGCCAGCGCAAGATCGCTTGCTGCAGGCCATTTTGGTGTTGAGTCTGCTGCACCATTGCCAGCGGCTGCGACGACAAGCACGTTGTGATCGACCGCATATTGAATTGCTGCCGTGAGCGTGGTGCTCTCGGTTGCGCCGCCGAGTGAGAGGTTGATTACTTTTACGCCGGAATCGACGGCGAAACGAACTGCCTTTGACACATCTTTGGAGTCACCTGATCCGAGCGAGTCCAACACTCTGATTGGCAAGATGCGAGTTTGCGGTGCAACACCCGATCCACCTAATGCATTGTCGGCAACTGCTGCGATGATGCCCGCTACGTGGGATCCGTGACCAGCAAGGTCAACATCTATCACTCCGGCACTATCGATTGATCCGAACATTGTGCGACCGGCATCAAGGTTGGCATCCAAGTCGGGGTGAGGGCCGCTGCCGCTGTCAAGTACTGCGACGGTTACGCCAGCACCGCGAGTAATACTCCATACAGATGGTGCGCCAATTGCGGTCAAGCCCCACTGTTGGTCAAGTAGGGGGTCGTTGCTGGATGCCGCAAATGACGTTGTTGAATCGATCGCGACAGCGAAAACGATCGCGCCTGAAACGAGAAACGAAACTGCAAGTGCTTTAGCCGCGAGGCGCCTAAAAAACGATTTCACTTACACGCCCATTGCGTGATAGCCACCATCCACATGAATCACTTCTGCGGTGGTAGCCGGAAACCAATCGGACAGGAGTGCGACACATGCGCGCGCAACAGCTGACGAATCATTGACATCCCATCCGAGTGGTGCGCGATCACTCCACACATCTTCAAATGTTTGGAAACCAGGAATAGATTTTGCGGCCATCGTTTTGATCGGCCCAGCAGCGACGAGGTTGCAGCGAATATTCTTGCCACCCAGTTCTTTGGCGAGATACCGGCTGGTGGATTCGAGCGCGGCTTTGGCGACGCCCATCCAGTTGTATGCGGGCCATGCAACGGTGTTGTCGAAATCAAGTCCTACAAAACTTCCACCTGATGACATCAGCGGTACAAAAGCATCAGCAAGGGTTTTCAGCGAATATGCGGAGATCTGCATCGCTACAGCCACGTCGTTCCACTGTGCAGCCATGAAGTCGTCACCCAAACACACCGCGGGAGCAAAGCCAATCGCGTGAAGCACGCCGTCAACGCTGCCGAGGTGTTGCTTTGCCCCGGCACGTGCGCTCTCCACATGTTCGGCCACAGTCACATCAAACTCAACAACTTCGGCTGGGGTGTCGAGCTTGCGAGCGGTTCGCTCGGTGATGGAAAGACCACGACCTGCTCCAGTCAAGAGCACTGTGGCGCCTTCGCGCTGAGCCAACTGGGCGACCCCGAAGGCCAACGACGCATCGGTAAGTACCCCTGTGACCACTATCTTCTTGCCATCCAATATTCCCATGCCGTCAACGGTAGTTGTTGGGGGGTGTTTGTGGCAGGCTCGTTGGATGAAAATTGGAATAATTGGTGGTACTGGGCCTGCGGGTAGTGGACTTGCACTTCGCCTAAACGTGGCTGGCTACGACGTTGTGATCGGGTCGCGAGACAAAGCGCGATCTATCGAGAAGGTGAAAGAGTTGCAATCGCTGTGGCCGAACCACAAATTAACCATTCAGGGTGGCGACAACGCCGACGCAGTGGATTGTGATCTTGTTGTCGTTGCAACTCCATGGGATTCCACCGCCACGATTGTGGGGGACTATGCCAAACAGCTGTCTGGAAAAATTGTGATCACTATGGCAAATGCATTGGTTAAAGTCGGCAAAGAGTTTCAGCCACTTGTTCCACCTCGCGGAAGCATTGCTGCCCACGTGCAAGCCGAAATTCCTCTGAGCAAAGTTGTCGCAGCATTGCAGCACCTGCCCGCAAAAGAACTTGGTAATCTCAATCATCACGTCGACAGCGATGTGTTGATTTGCTCGGATCATCCTGAAGCAATTGAAACTGTGAGCGACATTGTTGAAAAAATCCCTGGCTGTCGACCACTCAACACGGGAAGGTTGTCGAATGCGCTTGCGCTCGAGGCTTTCACTGCAGTAATGCTGCAGATGAATGTGCGCTACAAGACGCGTGTTGCGCCACGCATGACCGGACTCCCAGACGTTGATCCCGTAAGTGGACGGAACTTGAAGATCTCATAATGCGCCTTTACGACACCGCCAAACAATCGGTGGTTCCGTTTGAACCTGGGCCAACAGTATTGATGTACACGTGCGGCATCACGCCGTACGACGCAACGCATCTGGGTCATGCGTTTACATTCATCAGTTATGACATCTTGATTCGACGATTGATTGACCTTGGTCATCAAGTGAAGTGTGTTCGCAATGTCACTGATGTTGACGACCCACTGTTTGCAAAGGCGCGCGAACTAGGTGTGCACTATTTGGACTTGGCAGCAGGAGAGGAAGCTCGCTTCACTGCCGACATGGAAGCGCTCGGAGTATTGCCGATGTATTCGACACCGCGTGCTTCGTCAGCCATTTCTGATATTCGTGGATTCATCGGCATGGTGATTGACAAAGGCTTTGCGTATCAGTCGGGTGGTTCCGTGTACTTTGATGTCACTCAATCCAAAACTTTTGGAGAGATTTCGCATTATTCACAAGAAACGATGATTGAACTCGCTCGCGAACGTGGTGGCAATGTGGAAGATCCACACAAGCGTCATCCACTTGATTTCGTTTTATGGCATCCATCGGCAGTGGACGAACCATCGTGGGAAACCATGTGGGGCGCCGGCCGGCCTGGTTGGCACATTGAATGCTCGGCACTTGCATTGCGCGAATTGGGCACAACGATCGACCTGCACGGGGGTGGCAGCGATTTGATTTTTCCCCATCACGAATGTGAGCGCGCCCAGTCGGAAGCGGCGACGGGCGAACAGTTCGTGAAGCACTGGATGCATGTCGCGATGGTGTCGATGGATGGTCACAAGATGTCGAAGAGTCGTGGAAACTTGGTGTTCGTCGACAAGTTGCGGACACGTTTTGATCCACGGGTAATCCGACTTGGATTGATTGAGCACCACTACCGATTCGAGTGGGAATGGGACGAGGATATGTTTGCTCGGAATATTGGCAGGCTTGCCAACTGGGAAACAGGAACGAAATCTGATGGTGGTGAATTGCTCGGCTTAGTACGCGAAGCCCTTGACAATGATCTCGATACACCTCGCGCTGTAACGCTGATTGATGCTGCTGCGAAAAACGGCATCGATGTCTCTGCTGTCGCAAACTTGCTTGGGGTCAATCTCGTACTCTCCTGAATACCGAGTAATTGTGACCTTCCAAGCAACATTGAGAAACTAGACTGATGGGCACGATGAGTGCTTTGGAAACTATTGAAGTCAGCCTTCCTGACGGCACTCGCAAGTCACTTCCTGCGGGTTCAACCGCACTTGACTTGGCCCAAGGAATCGGGTCCCGATTGGCAAAAGCAGCAGTGGCTGCGGTTGTCGATGGTGTAGAAACTGACCTCACTGCTGCGTTGGGTGCGGGTGCGAAGGTTTCGATTATTACGGCGGAGAGCGATGCCGGTCGTCATGTTTTGCGGCACTCAACAGCTCATGTGATGGCGCAAGCGGTCGTGCAATTGTTTGTTGGCGCCAAATTTACGATTGGTCCCGCAATTGAGGATGGTTTTTATTACGACTTTGAATTGCCCGGTGGCAAAACTTTCAGCGATACCGATCTTGCGGCAATTACAGAAAAGATGCGCGAGATCATCAAAGCAGATCAGTCATTTACTCGTGATGAAATGTCTGCAAAGGCAGCGCTTGAGTTGTTTGCAGATCAGCCCTACAAATGTGAAATCATTACACGGGTTACGAGTGGTTCCGCAGATGGCACTGACGCATCCGAAGTGCAGGGTGGTGACGTCGTAAGTGTGTATCGCAACACCGATTCATTCGTTGACTTGTGTCGTGGTCCTCACGTGCCAACAACCGGCAAACTCGGGCACTTTGCGTTGATGAAAGTTGCTGGTGCGTATTGGCGGGGCAATGAGAAAGGCCCGATGCTGCAGCGGATCTATGGAACAGCATGGGAGTCAAAGGCCGCGCTCGAAGAGCACATCACTCGCTTGGCAGAAGCCGAAAAACGCGATCATCGTCGACTTGCTGTCGAAATGGATTTGCTGTCGTTCCCATCCGAACTCGGCGGTGGACTTGCCGTGTGGCATCCAAAGGGTGGAATTGTTCGCAAACTGATGGAGGACTACAGCCGTCACCGACATCAAAACGGCGGATACCAATTTGTATTTACGCCACATCTGGCCAACGCAGAATTGTTTGAAACTTCTGGTCACCTGCACTTCTACAAAGACGGCATGTATCCGCCGATGGAGATGGACAACGGTACGTATTACCCGAAGCCGATGAACTGTCCGATGCATTGCTTGATCTATCGCGACAGACAGCGAAGCTATCGAGAGTTGCCATTGCGTTTATTCGAGCTTGGCACTGTGTATCGGTACGAGCGCGCTGGAACTTTGCATGGATTGTTGCGTATTCGCGGTTTCACTCAAGATGACAGCCATATTTTTTGCACAGAAGACCAGATGGCCGACGAGATTACGTCGTTGCTTGATTTCGTTATCTCGGTGTTACGCAAATTTGGTTTTGAAGATTTTGAATTCAAGCTTTCAACACGTGACCCAGAAAAATCAGTTGGTAGTGATGAGATTTGGGAAAAGGCAACTACGGCTTTGCGTGAAGCGCTTCATCGACATGGTGTTGAGTATTCGGTGAAAGAGGGCGATGCTGCGTTCTATGGACCCAAAATCGATATAGATGTGCGCGATGCAATTGGCCGCAAGTGGCAGTTGAGCACAATTCAATGCGATTTCAATCTTCCTGAGCGATTCAAGTTGGAATACATCGGATCCGACAATGGTCGTCATCAGCCGATCATGCTGCATCGCGCGTTGTTTGGTTCGGTCGAACGATTCTTCGGTGTGCTGCTCGAGCACTACGGCGGGGCGTTTCCAACATGGCTTGCACCTGTGCAAGTGCGAGTGTTGCCTGTAACAAGTGGTCACGAGCCATATGCGGCAAAACTCATTACACAACTTCTGCGTGCCGGTTTTCGCGTCGATACAAGTGTCGCGGATGAGCAGCTGGGCAAGCGGATTCGTTCGGCAAAGCTTGAACGCATTCCGTACGTGTTGGTGGTCGGCGATGACGATGTGGCGAACGAAACCGTTGGTGTTAATCCTCGCGGTGGAGAAGTGATACGCGATGTGAAGTTTGCAGACTTTATGAAGCAGTTGCAGGACGAAACTGCTGATGCAACGATTGATGTCTCTGGAATAGTGTTGTAGTCGATATGCGTCTTGAGCGACTCTGGAACGGATGGCGTGCGCAATACGTCCAGGGCGACACAAAGAAGAATGATTCAGGTAAGTCGGTGTTTACCGAAATTCTTGAGTCGGATATGAAAGACGAAGAGTCACATATTGTGCATCGTGGTGCGCATTCGTTTGTGATTCTTAATGCGTTTCCATATTCTCCTGGACACTTATTGGTTTTGCCATATCGCGAAGTTGCCGAGCTTGAAGACCTCACCACTGAAGAAAACAATGAAATTTGGTCGACGGTGACGTTTGGTGTGCAGGTATTGAAGGCCGAATACGGGCCACAGGGAATTAATGTCGGAATCAATATGGGTGCTTCTGCCGGTGGAAGTATTGCTCAGCACTTACACGTGCACATTGTGCCGCGTTGGGGTGGCGACACTAATTTCATGGTTGCCATTGCTAATACCAAGATTCTGCCGGAAGCTTTGGACGTCACTGCGGAGCGCGTGAGATCTGCGTGGAAGACACTCGAAGCGCAAAACATTCAAAGAGGGAAGTAATCAATGTCAAGCAACGAAGTACGAGACGCACTGCCAGAAGATTTAGATATTTCTGCCTTTGTCGGTCCATATCAATTTCCTGACAACCATCGGCGCCGGATTCCAGGATTTATTTATCTCTGCATTGCAGTTGCATGTTTTGGGCTGTGGTTTGCTGCGCAGTCGACAAATTCGACTCTCGGTAGCAGCGGTCTGGTGAATGATGGAATGCTCATCGTGGCGATTGCACTCAGCGCATTTGGTTTGTTTGTGTTGAGTTCGTCCTGGAAGATGACAGTTGACGAGAAGACTGCTCTCGTTTTTGCGAGCCGCGCAGTTGGATTTGCGGTAGGGCATTCTTCGGCTCAGCAAGTTTGGCGTGGATTTCGGAGTCGTCCCACTTGGCGTGTTTTTTGTTACAGCGCCGAAGAACCCCCAGCGCAGCGGGGATTGGTCTTGGTGGACGCAATAGATGCGTCCATTGTTGAATGTTTAGTTGAAGCCAACCCCGACAAGTAGGCTCTCGCATATGTTTGATGGTCGGTTTCGTGTAGAGATCGAGCGCGTAGTACGCCCTGTAGGCAAGTTGCTATTGCGCACAGGTTTGTCGCCTGATCACATCACCATCTTGGGCTTGTTGATCGCGATCGGTGCATCAATTGCAATCGGTCTTGGCTCTCTATCACTTGGACTCGCCCTCGTCATCCTGTCGGCACTTCCAGACATGTTTGATGGTGCTCTCGCTAAGGCATCAAATTCGGCAAGTCAACGCGGTGCGTTTTTCGACTCAGTGATTGACAGAGTGAGCGACTCGTTTTTGCTTGGTGGCGTGGCGTGGTATTTGGCCGATACCCGTGGAGCGACAGCAGCTGTGTTGCCGTTTGCGGTGATGGCGGTGTCTTCTCTGATTTCATATCAACGCGCTAAAGCCGAATCGCTTGGACTGCATGCCAAGGGTGGTTTGATGGAACGAGCAGAGCGCATCATTGTGTTGTGTTTCGGATTATTGTTCGGTTCGTTGCTGTGGTGGGTGATGTGGGCGATGCTCATACTCACTACCATGACCGCGGTACAACGTTTTGCAAAAGTTTGGAAACAGGCTGCAGTTGCTCCTGTTACTGCACAAAAACAAGAAGTGCGTCGTTCGCGACGTGCTTCTCGTCGTGTGCGTCGGGATGATTATCGCGAACGATTTGCTCGCCGCCGTCGACTGCAGTAATTCTGCATGGCGCAAGCGCATCACAACACGGCTGAGCAGTTTGCTGTAGCTGGTTACAAGATTGCATCGCTGGTCGCACGCGTTGTTCCCTCGCTAGTTTTGAGTGGAGCTTCAGTTGGCGTAGGCAGTTCTTTGGCAAGAGCAATGAAGCAAAATAGGGCAATGGTGATGCGGCATTTGCAGCGTGTGGACCCCACCCTGACGGGTAAGCGGTTGCATCTCGCCACGCAGCAAGCGTTTGTGAGTTACACGCGTTACTACTTAGAGACTTTTCGCCTCACTTCATTGTCGCAACAGCGAATCGCGCAGGGGCATCACGTCGAAGGTTTTGAGCACATCGAAGATTCAGCGGCCAAAGGCAAGGGCACAATCCTTGCGTTGCCTCATATGGGTGGGTGGGAATGGTCAGGACGTTGGTTGATCGATCAGGGTTATCAATTAACTGCAGTGGTGGAGCGTCTAGAAAATACCGAATTATTTGAGTGGTTCGTAGAGTTGCGATCGAGATACGGCGTCAACGTAATTGCACTGACCGATGAAGCGGGTGTTGCTGTCGGTACCGCATTGCGAGATAATCACGTGGTGTCTTTGCTGTGTGATCGCGATATCCCAAAAGATGGCCAGCGCACTGGGGTGGCGGTGAAGTTTTTTGGTGAAACCACAACCGTTCCAGCAGGACCAGCTTTTTTTGCATTGCGGACCGGAGCGCAGTTGTTGCCGATGGCTACGTTTTTTACGCCGGGTGCAAACGGACACAAGTCGGTTATCAGGCCACCACTCGTTGTGGAACGACAAGGTTCATTGCGCGAAGATGTGCAGCGAATTACTCAAGTGTTGACAACTGAGATAGAAAATCTCATTCGCCGAGCGCCGGAGCAGTGGCATTTGTTTCAACCGAATTGGCCGAGTGATCCTGGTTACGAGGAAGCGACAGTCGCTTAGCCAAGCACGTCTTGTAACACTTGTAAACGATCTCGGTTGACTCGGTACCAAATCCATGTACCGCGCTTGGTGCCGGTGATCAATCCAGCCTCGCGTAAGACCTTCAAGTGATGACTAACAGTCGGTTGCGAGCGACCTGTTGGTTTGACGAGCGAGCACGCGCACGTTTCTGCATCTTCGGACGCGGCGATGAGGCTAAAGAGTTTGAGTCGCGTCGGATCTGCGAGAGCGGCAAAGCCCTGTGACAAATCGACGGCATCACGCGTTTTGAGGGATGCTTCTGTGACTGGCGAACAGCAGATGGGGGTGCGTGTTATATTGATAACTGTCAATATAACACAGAATATGGAGAACAATGTGTCACGAGTTCAACTAGCACTTAATGTTTCGAATTTGAATGATGCAATTGAGTTTTATTCAAAGATGTTCAACGCAACTCCTGCCAGGGTTCGCGAGGGGTATGCCAACTTCGCAATCGTTGATCCGCCACTCAAGTTGGTATTGATCGAAACTCCACGCGGCGAAGATTCCGAGTATCAACACATCAATCACCTCGGGGTAGAGCTTGAATCGAGCGAACTCGTTGAAAAATCCATTGCGCGATTTGAGGAACTTGGACTAGTTGAGTCAGTAGAGAAGGATTCAACGTGCTGCTATGCAGTGCAAGACAAGGTGTGGATGCAGAGTCCCGATGGTGCAGCCTGGGAGTACTACACCGTGTTGTCTGATGCACCGACTTTTCATGCGACTCTCGATCAGAAGTGCTGCTAAAAATGTCGGTTACGAATCTCGCGATGTCACGAAAGCTCTTGGCTGAAGCGATTGGAACTGGTCTACTCATAATGGCAGTCATCGGTTCGGGGATCATGGCCGAGAGGCTCACCGACATTGTGGCACTGCAGTTGTTGTGCAACGCAGTGGCTACTGGTGGAGCATTGGTCGCACTCATTTTGATTTTTGCACCAGTGTCGGGAGCATCGTTCAATCCTGTCGTCGGAATCGTCGGAGTATTTACGGGAGAGGCAACAATTCGAGACACAGCGCTTTACGCGGTTGCACAAACTGTCGGCGGTTGCATCGGGGCTATCACTGCAAACCTGATGTTTGATTTGGATGCCATCAACATTTCGCAAAAGGTTCGGTCTGGTTCTGGAATTCTGTTCTCTGAAGTTGTTGCAACAGTTGGTCTGCTGCTCGTTATCTATGGGACTATTCGTGCACAGCGTGCAAACTTGGTTCCGTTTACCGTTGCGGCATGGATCACTGGTGCTTATTTTTTCACTTCTTCAACATCGCTGGCAAACCCGGCTGTGACTGTTGCCCGAAGTTTGAGCAACACGTTTGCCGGAATTGCTCCAGAGTCAGTGCCTATGTTTGTGTTGATGCAATTGATCGGCGCCATGTTGGCAGTGGTGATCATCAAGTTCGTTTTTGTGGAATCTCGCTGATGAAGGGTGTCTTGTTTCTGTGTATTCACAATTCTGGCCGGTCCCAAATGGCCGCTGGGTTCATGCGCCACCTCGGTGCTGGTCGTGTCACGGTTTATTCGGCAGGGTCGGAACCAGCAAATTCAATTAACCCATCTGCCGTTGCGGTGATGAATGAAGTTGGTATAGATATTGCAACTGCTCAACCGCAATTGTGGACGATGGAGATGCTGGAAGCCGTAGATGTTGTCGTGACCATGGGTTGTGGTGACGCGTGTCCATTTTTGCCCGGGAAGACATATGTAGATTGGCCGCTCGAAGATCCCGCAGGACAGGGAATAGATGCAGTTCGTCCGATCCGCGACGAAATTAAAAAACTCGTTGAAGACTTAATTGTGCAAATTTCGTAACTTGCATATTTCGTACTAGGCAAATACTTCAAAAAGTTCGCTGATTGCTTTTGCCTGACCGCCAGAGGTAGACGACATCACCGCAATTGGTAAAACACCTGCGTTGGCCCATGCGGCAAATTGCTCGCGCACTTGAGATGCTGAGCCAGAGATGGTGCAGTCTCGTAACCACGTGTCGCTCATGGTGGCTTGCAAAGTTTGAGCCATTGATTCTTTTGGTGTCGTTGTGAGCACATGCTCAATCGCATCCATCTCGTCGATATAACCAGCATTACGCCAATAGTTGCGATAGTTGGGCAGCGAGACATATCCAGTCAATGTTTTGCGGTGAAGTGCTAACGCTGCATCAATATCGTCGCTAATGACCGTTGGAACCATGTTGGACATGAAGAAGGTCGATTGTTTGTCGGTGGGGAGTTTTGCTACCTGGCGACCAATGTCGCGCAACGATGCGTTTGCCCAAATAGCACCTTCGGAAATTTGATGCGAGAGTGCAAGCATTTTGTCTCGCAGAGTCGCCAGGTAGATCGGTGGGAGTTCTCCAGAAAATTTCTCATTTGCACGCATCGTCGCAACGTAATTTGCGATGTCGCTGAGTGGTTTACCTGTCTCGACTCCAAGGCGTTGCACCACTGGTCCATGGCTGACGCCAATGCCGAGACCAAATCGTCCGCCAGAGATTTCGTGAATGTGCGCTGCGGTATTTGCTGTTTCGACTGGATGGCTGTAATACATCGGTTGTATCGATGTCCAGAAATGAATTGTGTTTGTGGCATGGGCGAGCGATGTACAGAGTGCCATAGTGCCACCAAGGCTTGGGCAAGCAAGACCCTCGAAGCCAAGTTGTTCGGCTTTGAGCGCCAACTCCAAAATTGCATTGCGCTTGGTGGGCGATGCGACGATCGAAATTGCTGGCTTGGAGTACGGGTTTGAAGGAAATTGCGTCATGACCTCACTACTTTCTTGCTGACATTGATTTGTTTCGTTGTGTTTTGGTTTGATTAGCTTCTAGACGGTCTACCGTATACGGCGTGAACATGTTGCGGGTTGCAATGGTGAGTCCCTACAGCGTTTCAGTTCCTGGTGGGGTGCAAGCTCAAGTGATGGGACTGGCGCGCGAACTTCGCCGCATCGGCCACGAAGTACGGGTACTTGCGCCATGTGACGGTCCGCCACCTGAGCCATTTGTGACACCGTTGGGTCAGAGCCTGCCAACTTCGGCCAATGGATCCGTTGCACCGCTCGCACCAGATCCTTCAGCGGCATTGCGCACTATTCGTGCCTTAAATGATGAGGCATTTGACGTGATTCATTTACACGAACCCATCGTGCCAGGTCCCACGGTCACATCGTTGTTGTTGCGACTCGCACCAACGGTAGGAACATTTCATGCGGCGGGAGATTCGTCGTCGTATCGAGTTCTCAATAAAACCGCGCGCTGGGCGGCCAACCACTTGAGTGCGCGAGTTGCGGTGTCTGAGGCAGCAAAGGAACTTGCGTCGCGATATCTCGATGGTCATTATCAGGTGCTGTTCAACGGAATAGAAACTTCTCGGTATTTGAAGCCAGGCGCAGAACGCGAGACTCAACCAACAATTTTTTTCTGCGGTCGTTTCGAACCTCGTAAAGGTCTAGAAGTGTTGCTCGGTGCAATGAAATACTTGCCGAACAATTTTGCCTTGTGGATAGCAGCAGATGGTCCTGGCATAGATGAGATGCACCGGCTGTATGAAAACGACAAGCGCATTTCGTGGCTGGGTCGAATTACCGAAACGGACAAGCTCGATCGACTTTCACGATGCTCAGTATTTTGTGCTCCATCACTACGCGGTGAATCTTTTGGCATAGTTTTACTTGAGGCAATGGCTGCGGCAGCCCCACTTGTGACCACCGATATTGATGGCTACCGCAATGTTGCGACGCACGAATTAAATGCACTACTTGTTGCTCCAGGCGACGAGGAGCAACTTGCAAATTCGATTACTCGAATCGTTAACGACTCAAGTTTGTCACAGCGTTTGGTGGCAGGTGGCCTCAAGAGGGCGGAAGATTTTTCGATGTAGCGTCTCGCAAAAGAGTACGTATTGATCTACGAGAGACTCTTGGAAGCCGAAAAGAATGATGAGATCGTGGTGCAACCAAACAAGCTTCTTTCAATGTTTGAGCACCGCGTACTTCGTCGCTCTCCGAGTTCCCGCTAAACGATCTCGGTCCGCTCTAGTGGTGGCGTAGACTGGAGATATGAGCAGTTTCGTGTATCTCATCGTCATCGCGCTGATCGCAGTTTCAGTCATTGCGATGTACAACTCACTCGTTCGCCGTCGCAACGAAGTAGACAATGCATGGTCTCAAATTGATGTGCAACTCAAACGCCGACTCGATCTCATTCCCAACTTGGTCGAAACTGTCAAGGGCTATGCGTCCCATGAGAAGGCAACGTTGGATGCTGTCATCCAGGCACGGAATTCGGCGATCGGTGCATCGTCGTCACCGGTTGCCCAAGCAGCGGCCGATTCTGCAATCACTGGTGCATTGCGTCAACTATTTGCTCTTTCGGAGGCGTATCCAGATCTCAAAGCCAATCAAGGTTTTGTTTCTTTGCAAGAAGAACTGTCCAACACGGAAAGTCGTATTGCTTATGCGCGGCAGTTTTATGGAGATGCTGTGTTGTTATATAACACCGCAATTCAAAAATTTCCTGGCGCACTTATTGCCCGAGTTTGTGGTTTTTCAAAGCGCGAATACTTCGAAGCAGAAGATGCCGCACGCGTCACCCCACAAGTCAAATTTTAATTAGATCGGTAGAACGACTTTTCATGAATGACCTCATCGCGTCAAATAAGCGACGCACATTTTTCTTGCTGACTGGATTCATCGTCATCACCGCATTGGTGGGCATGGCTGTTGGCGTTCTTGTTGGCAATGGTGCCACCGGGACAATTATTGCGTTGGTTTTCTCGGCCGTGTTTGCGTTTGGCTCATACTGGAAGTCAGATTCTGTTGCGTTGGCAGTGAGTCGTGCTGTTCCTGCTGATCCAATTGAATTTCGTCGTCTGCACAACCTTGTCGAGGGATTGTGCATTGCAAGTGGATTGCCCAAACCGCGAGTGTTTGTAATTCGGGATGAAGCACCGAATGCATTTGCGACTGGACGAAACCCGAAGCATGCTGCAATTGCTGTCACAACAGGACTGCTTGAGAAGATGAATCGCGTCGAGTTGGAAGGAGTCGTTGCGCACGAACTTTCACACATTAAGAATTACGACATTTTGGTGTGCACATTGGCGGTCACTCTGGTTGGCACGATTGCTCTCATCACAGACATCACCATTCGCATGATGTGGTGGAACGGCGGGCGAGTGAGCCGTGGCAATGACCGCCGCGATAGCACCAATCCTCTTGCTTTCATTGGTATAGCACTGTTGATACTCGCACCGATCTTGGCCAAGATTATGCAAGCCGCCGTGAGTCGAAGGCGAGAAACTTTGGCAGATGTGTCGGCATGCAAAATGACTCGATATCCGCCAGGACTTATTTCAGCACTCGAAAAACTTCAGGCCGATAGCACCGTTACCCATTCGGCCAGCATGGCTACGGCTCATATGTGGATTGAGCAACCGATGTCGGGCGTGAATGACACTGGCCGACTGGGTTTGTGGCATAGACTTTTCAATACGCACCCCCCATTGGCAGAAAGAATTGCGCTGCTCAGAGAGATCTAAACATGAAAAATCGCTCACTTGTTTTCGGTTCATTAGTTGCGAGTTCACTACTGGCGCTTGCAGCCTGCGGAGGATCATCGGGGTCTTCAAGTTCGGCAGATAGTGCGATAGCGGACACCACAGTTGTTACCGAGACAACAATTCCCGAAATTGTCAACCCGCTAACTGGACTTCCAAATACTGATCCATCTACGTTGACACGCCCTGCGATGGTTGTGAAAATCGACAACCATCCGTCTGCTCGTCCACAAATGGGCATTAATCAGGCCGACATTATTTTTGAAGAGAACGTTGAAAAGCTCACACGATTAGCCGCGGTGTTCCAGAGCGAAGGTTCAGACCCCGTTGGCCCAATTCGTAGCGGACGCTTTCAAGACATCAACTTGTTGAGCTCGCTCATCAAGCCGTTATTTGTGTGGAGCGGTGGCAACGAACAGGTATCGGCAGCGATCAAAAAATCTGATCTCGTTGACTTGAGTTACACCGTT
>Ga0214919_10005621_pt1 | contig 17660 bp, 13 predicted proteins | sample LL1503_MetaG_FD_177994 | JGI IMG/M metagenome (GOLD analysis project Ga0214919, IMG submission 177994) | Freshwater microbial communities from Lake Lanier, Atlanta, Georgia, United States - LL-1503 | ecosystem: Environmental > Aquatic > Freshwater > Lake | place: USA: Georgia | collected...
ATTTTGCGAATGGCCACCAGCGAGGATCTGGGGCGCCCATTTGGCAAATAATCGGGCCAATTTGAATATTGCTTGGGATTGGCCGGATCGCTGCGATCGGATGGTGTCTCACCAGGGTGTTGGATACCGACAAACATGGTGGTGCTGTCGGGTGTTAAAGCAATGCCCGTTATCTCGCAATTGGTGGGCCCCGTTAAAAACCGACGTGTTTCCCCTGTCGCAGGGTCACATGCCAACATTTGATTGTTGCCAATGCGAACCAACTCGCCTTTGTACATTTGCGTTGCATGGGTATCGGTTTGAATCCAGAGTACGCCTTGTTTGTCAAAAGTAATGCCATCAGGGCAGGCATAAATATCGCCCTTGATATTGCCCTTTGCCTCGGCGCGCTCATTGGCTGGGTCACCTGCTAAAACCAAATGATTCCATTCAAATGTGATGCCATCAAAATCGTTCACATCCTTCCAGCGAATAATCTGTCCCATGACATTGTTTACTCGGGGATTTGCAGCATCGACGCCTGGTTTGCCGGGCGTACCTCGTTGGCTGTTGTTTGTCAGGGTGCAATAAACCCAGCCAGAATGAGGATCTATGGTGAGCCATTCAGGTCGATCCATTTTGGTGGCGCCTAACAAGTCGCTGGCTTGTCTTGATTTAATAAGTACTTCACCTTGATCGGCAAAACCATTCGCGGAAGTGAGGGGACCTTGGCCATGCACCAGAGGAATCCATTGGCCCTTGCCGTCAGCGTCAAACCTTGCCACGTACAAAACCCCATGGTCTAACAAATCTTTGTTGGCCTGTGCCTGAGTTAAGCCATTGCCTGCCTGTTTGATTTTGTCGCGACTGATAAATTTATAGATGTATTCAAAGCGTGCATCTTCACCAGAGTAAACCACTGCTCTGCCATCTTTTGTCACGCCTACCCAAGCACCTTCGTGAGCAGCCCGCCCTAGCGCTGTGCGTTTAACCGGTGTACTGGTTGGATCCATGGGGTCCAATTCGACCACCCAACCAAATCGATGGAATTCATTTGGATTTTTTTGCAAATCAAATCTAGGGTCATGTTTGTCCCACGCGTACAAACCAGACTTGGGTGCCCCCCAGCGCATTTGATCTTGGGTAGGTTTGTCGCCGGCGCCAAAATAAAATGCAAAGTTTTCTTCACCAGACAAATAGGTGCCCCAAGGAGTTTTACTGCTGGCACAGTTGTTCAAGGTTCCCAAAATGATCATTCCTTGTGGATCAGCCGCTGTGCACATGAGTGCATGCCCCGCCGCAGGTCCAGCCACTCGAAAAGGCGTGCTCAAAGTGACGCGTCGCGCAAAGGGTGAAGGGCGCACCATGTCCCAGCCACCATTTTTCATTTCAACTTCAATGACCGCTAAGCCATGCGCATTTTGGGCTTTTCGAACTTTTTCAAGATTCATCTGGTTGAATCCACCGACATGAAGCAAGCCGTCGTCGGTGTACTCGTGATTGATTGCAAGCAAACCGCGGCTAGAACCCTGCAGTGGAAAAAACTCCAAGCCATCGTGGTGCATGCCCATTTGCACAGCTTGCTCGTCAGCGGTGTTGCTGCCATCCATTTTGAAGGCCGGCATTTGACCCGCAATGCCAACAGGTTCACCCCAAGGGGCTAAAGGAACAGCGGTATAAGTTTCTGGCACGACCAACTTATCGCCCATACCGACTGGGATGCCCTTGAATCCAATTTTGTTTTTAGTCGTGGTCAATGCAGCGCATGCGGCCAATGGCGCCATGACAGAGGCCAATGAGACAAGGGCTCCACCTTTTAAAAAAGTCCTTCTTGAGGTTTCAATCACATCGTGAATACTGCGATTTAAAGAGCGATTACTGTCTTCCATTTCACTAAAGTCTTTGGCCATGATGCATCCAATCCAAGTCAATATTCCTAACCATAACACTTGAATAAGTGCTTTTGATCAGGGGTAAGGGTTTGTATCAATGCGCGCACTACCCATCATGATGGGCTTGGCCAAAATCTTGTAAGTATCTAAGTCAAAACTTTGCTGAACACTGACCTTCAATGCACTTGATTTTGAACAGGTGGTGCTTAAATAGCGCCAATCTTGGATGCGATGCCTTTGAATCCAATTGCCACTTTGCTCAACCAATTCAATGGCTCCGTCAAAGGGCCATGCATGCACCTTCATGTCGGTCAGTGCAGACAACATTCGCTCGTCGTGTGCAAGCCTTTCCTCGTACCCCACACAGGCTCCCAAACAAGTTTTCACTTGAAGACCAAAGCAGCCCCGTTTGCTGATTTTTTCAAGCCCCAATAAACCCAGGCACAAGCGGTGTTGGTCTGCCAATTCACGCAACTTGGATTGAGCAGCATGGACCGAGGCGAAAAGGCCATAAAGTCCTTCTACTTTGCCCAAACCCAAATCCTTGCCGCTCACAATGCTTGGCTTCCAACCACCCTCCTGCTTTTCAATTTGAAGGGTGCAAAGACTGCGCAGTCGCCTTAAACGAACATTGAAAATAGGATTCAGACTTTTAATCAGATGCGACTCTAGCAACAGCGCGCCAATTTCGCCGGCCGTTTCAATGTACTCAAGCTGCAAGCTTTGTGACATCATCTCGACTTCATCTTCTGCGCGCAGGTGAGACATGACCCTGCTTCGAATGTCCACGCTTTTGCCAATGTAAAGCGGCAGCGTGCCAGCACCTTTGAAGATATAGACGCCGGACGTCCTTGGCAATTGCGTCAAGGAATCGGGGTTAAATGGGAGACTAATAGTCACAAGTGTTGCAGAAATTAGGGTTAAGCCACTTGAATTCTAATGAGCTTGGGGTAATCTCTTGCCACTTTCACCCATTTGATTGAAGTTTAACCATGACAGTTCACGCACTTCACCCCCCAATCACCCAAGACGCAGTTCAGCAAGTCAAAGTTCATTTGGCCGCCGCCTTGCGCTTGGCCGTTTTAGATGAATTCGAAGAGGGCATTGACAACCACTTCACGGCCTGCGTGCCGGGTCGTACCGATCAATATTATGTTCTGCCATTTGGCTTGCATTGGTCAGAGGCGAAGGCCAGTGACATGATGATCTTCAATGAGGCCGGTCAAACTTTAGAAGGACGCGGCCTTGTTGAGCTGTCTTGTCAAACGATCCATGCGCCTTTGCATCGAATCACAGGTGCCAAGGTGGTGTTGCATACCCATCAACCATGGGCGACGGCGCTCAACATGCTGCAAGACAATCACCTTGTGCCTGCTACGCAAACGGCAGCGTTTTTTCACGGCCGCATTGCTTACGACGATACCTATACGGGGCTAGCATCCTCCATCGAAGAAGGTGAACGCTTGGCTAAGATCATGGGCGACAAAACTGTGTTGTTCATGAAAAACCATGGTGTGGTCACTGTGGGCGACACAGTGGCTCAAGCTTATAGGCGCTTGTACAAGCTTGAAAAAGCCTGCCAAACCCAGGTACTGGCAATGAGCACAGGCAAAGACTTGAACATCTTGAGTGACGAAATCATCCAAAAAGTTCTCACCCCTTCTGGCGACGACCGCCATCCACGCGGCGACCGAGAAAGACTCTACTTTGAAGCCATGATGCGCATCCTCGACCGCACCAACCCCGGCTACTCCGACTAAACAATTGGGGTCAGAGCAACATTAATTTCCAATCAGTGGGGGTAGAGGCTAAGGGGGGCTTCCTCATGGTGGGGTACCACAAATCGTCAGCCCCCCTTAGCCTCTACCCCCACTGATTGGAAATTAATGTTGCTCTGACCCCAATTGTTCTGACTAGGCTGACTGAAGGCGAATTCTTTCAGAGGGCTGGGTGTTCATGGTCATTTGGAACAGGCCTGCTGCCAGGCCGATGGCAACGGCCAGTTGCCAGGCTAGGTCGTAGTTGCCAAACATATTGAAGATATAGCCACCACCCCATGCGCCTAAAAATGAGCCTACCTGATGGCTCATGAATGCAATGCCCGACAGTGTGGCCATGAATCTGAGGCCAAACAATTGAATGATGAGGCCAGATACCAAGGGCACAACCCCAAGCCACAACGTTCCCAACACTGCGCCAAACACAAGCGTGCTTAGAGGTGAAGGTGGATAAGAAAAGAACAAGTAAAGGGCCAAAGATCGCAGGATGTAAATGCCGCCCAACAGCATGCGCTTGGGATATCGATCGCCTAGCCAACCAAACAAATAGGACCCAATGACATTGAACAGACCGATCAAGGCCAGTGTGTTGCTGCCCACCGTGGGGTCCATGCCACAGATGTCAAGATAGGCAGGCAAGTGGGTGGTGATAAAAACCAATTGCAAGCCACATACAAAAAAAGCAATGGCTAAAACGCGATAGCCTTTGTGGCCTAAAGCTTCTGTAATGGCATCGGTGGCCGATTGCGGTTTGCCCTGCACGGCCTCAAGTTCTATTTGGTCGGCCTTGGTACCCCAAAAGGCGGCTGGCAGCATGACACAAGCCAAGCCCAAAAATCCGACAACTGCCATTTGCCAGTTCACATTGGTAATAAGTGACTGGGTCATAGGCGAAGCAATGGTTAAGCCAAGTGATCCGACGGCAGAGACCGCACCCATGGCGGCGCCTCGCTTGGTAGCACTCACAGTTCGGGCTGTGATGTTCATGGCAATGTTGGAGGCTGTGCACGACAAGGCAATGCCCACACAAAAGCCTATGCCAACCGTGACCATCCAAGTGGCATCGGCAGATCTTAAAAACACCAAGCCCATGATGTAAGTCAACACACCCAGAATTGCCACTGGCCGTGTGCCATATTTGTCTGCCCACATGCCAACAATGGGTTGCGTGGCGCCCCACACAATGTTTTGCAGTGCAACAGCCAGTGAAAAATCAGCTGCCGTAATGCCAATGTCACGAATCATGTGCGGTTGCAACAAACCAAAACTTTGCCGCATGCCCATGGCCAAACTCAGCATGACGGCAGCCCCGCCCAAAATACCCCAAACCTGAAATGGCGTTAAATCTGTTTTTTTCATCATAATCACTTATTTTAAATCAGAGCGCATCATGAAAATACGATACCCAACAAAGTGGCTCTTGTCGCTAATTGCCGCATCGGCACTTTTCTTAACGGCCTGCTCATTTCTCATGCCCTCTCAATCAGCCAAGTTGCCACCGCTCATTTTTGTCCATGGCAATGGAGATTCTGCGGCTCTTTGGCAAACCAGCATGTGGCGATTCGAATCCAATGGCTGGCATCCAGACTCATTGCATGCGATTGATGTGCCCTACCCGTTGGCCCGAGATGCCGATCCCAAAGAGCAAGTGGGTCGGTCTTCAACTTCAGATCACATGAACTTTTTAAAATCTGAAGTTGAAGCGGTCATGAAAAAGACAGGCGCGAAACAAGTCGTGTTAATTGGCAACTCACGCGGCGGTAACGCCATTCGCAACTACATTTGCAACGCGGGTGGTGCTCAAGTTGTCAGCCATGCTGTGATTGGTGGCGGCACAAGTCATGGTGTTCAAGCAATTTCAGGCTTGAACGATGCCAACGAGTTTTCGGGCGCAGGCCCGTTTCTCAAACAACTGAACGCACCCAAAAATGACAAAGGCGATGAAGTTTGCGGTCCAACCAAGTGGCTCACCATTCGCTCAGACAACAACGACAAATTTGCGCAGCCCGATGGCCTGTGGTTAGGCATGAAAGGCCGCGCCACCTTGGTTGGTTTTGATGGCCCAGAACTAAAAGGCGCAACCAACGTGGTTATTCCCCGCATTGACCACCGCGAAACGTCCTTTACGCAAGTTTCGTTCAACGCCACGTACCAATTTCTAACAGATCAAAAGCCTGCATACAATATCATTGAGCAAACTCAAGTGCAATTGAATGGCAAAGTGTTTGGCTTAGGCCAAGATCCGAGCAACGCGGCCAGCGGTAACTATGTAAATAACTTAGCTTTGAATGGCGCCAAGTTGGAAGTCTTTGAAATTGACAGCACTACCGGCAAACGCAAAGGAAATATGGCCCACCAAAAGACCATTGGTGGTGATGGCAGCTGGGGACCCTTTCAGGCCAGTTCCAAAGCCTATTACGAATTTGTTGTTCAAGCACCAGGCTATGCCACTACACACATTTACCGAAGCCCCTTTGCACGTTCAAGCCAAATCATCCACATGCGTCCCGAACGCATGGCCGACGCTGACAAAGCCGCACAAGCAGTGGTTTCACTCACTCGCCCCAGAGGCTACTTTGATGCAGATCGCGACACGATGTCTTTTGACGGCAAATCGGATTTGCCAGGAATTACCAAAGGCACTGGCGCTGGCAACTCCAATGTCAAGCTCCGCCTTAGCGACACCGTTCAACGCAGCATTTCAGCAGATTTCAATGGCGAAAAACTGATCGGCCTCACTTGGCCAACGGCGCAAGGTCACACTACCGTGTTAGAACTCACTTATTGATTGAACGAATTTGAATTAGGAAGTTCATGACCACCGCTCTAAAATGAAAAAATGACCACACCCAACGCCAGCAAATTTCTCAAATCACTCTTCATCTTGGTGATGACTGCAATTGCCTTATTTGGCCTTTACATTTACGGCGCACTCAGCTGGAGTTATTCAACAGGTGAACGTGCTGGTTTCCTTCAGAAGGTCTCTAACAAAGGTTGGATTTGCAAAACATGGGAAGGCGAACTTTCATTGGTCGCCATCCCAGGAGCCGCCCCTGAAAAATTCCTCTTTACAGTACGTGACGAAACCGTAGCGCAAAAAGTCAATGCAGCAGCAGGCAAGCGCGTGACTTTGAACTACGAGCAACACAAAGGGCTGCCCTCCTCCTGTTTCGGCGACACAGAATACTTTGTGATCGATGTCAAACCAATTGAATAGCCCCTTTGACGCCTGAGCTACATTTGCGGCTCAAAACCCAGCACCTCGCCATAAAACTTCAGCTCAGTTTCTAGCGAAGACACAATGGTCGAAGCCTGCCTAAATCCATGCCCCTCGCCTTCATAAGCAACATAAGCATGCTTCAGGCCTTTGGCTGCACAAGCATCGCGAAAAGCTTCCGATTGTGAAGGTGGCACCACCTTGTCGTCCAAGCCTTGAAACAAAATGAGGGGCGAGCTTAATTGATTCACATGCGTGATGGGTGAGCGCGCAATGTACAAATCTTTTTCTGCTGGATAAGCACCAATCATGGTGTCTAAATAGCGAGACTCAAAGTCGTGTGTGTCCGTGGCCAGCGTGCTGCAATCAGCCACGCCATAGTAAGAAGCACCGGCTGCAAAGCTTTTGCTGTGAACCAGCGCATTCAACACCGTAAAACCCCCTGCACTGCCACCTCGAATGACCACCTTGTTTGGCGCACAAACACCTTGCGCAATGAGCGAATCAACCACCGCCAAAACATCTTCACGATCCACCACGCCCCACTGCCCCCGAAGCAGATTTCGATAATGGCGGCCATAGCCTGTAGACCCACCATAGTTCACATCCACCACAGAAATACCGCGCGAGGTGAAATAGGCGTATTTCATCGAAAGCGTGGCCGAAGAATTGGCGGTGGGTCCGCCATGCACCACCACCATCAAAGGCGGTTTTTCAGAAGGCTCAAAATCTGGATGGTGAGCGGCGTGCAAAATGGCAAATACTTTTCGACCATCTGCACGTTCAGCACTGATCTCGTGTGGCTTAGGAAGATAACTGGCATCAACGGGCGATTCAATCGAAGTCACCACATCACACACTTGCCAACTCAACAAATCAATTTCAATCAATTGACAAACCACTTTGTCACTGGCGCCCACTGTATAAGCTTTGCGATTAGAAACACTCATCGATGGTTTGAAATCGGTCAACTCTGAATCCAAGTCTTGCATAACCAGCGTCTGCGGATGAACACGCACAATTTTTCTAGCGTCCACAGCACCATGCACCGACAACACATGTCCATCAGGCAAAACAGACAACGCCCGCATGCCCAACTGCCAAAGTGGAAAGCCCCATTCAGTAGCCTCCTCAATCAGGTGCGTCAGCTTGCCCTTCAAATCAACTTGCCAAAGATTCCACCAACCACTTTTGTCGCAGATGAAATAAAGCTCGTTGTTCGGCCCCCACTCGGGCGACAAACATGAAGTTTCAACATTGCCCGCCAAGACACGCACATTGCTCAATTTGCCGTTTGAAACGTCGGCCACACGAAGCTCCGTGCCATCCCAAGGCATTTGAGGGTGCTCCCACGTGATCCAAGCCAAATGTCGGCCATCCGCAGAAACTCTAGGGTGTGCATAAAAGTGCGATGAAGCATCCAAGATGCGCAATGTGGCAACACCCTCAGATTTCAAACTGAGCGCGATCAAACTGCGCTCAACGCGGCCCTCAAGGTTAACCTCGCGAACGCACCAAATTTCATCACCTACCGCAATCATCTCAATGTAACGATGACTCTGCCTTGCAGGCGGTTCAGGACTTAATGGCTGCGGCTCGCCCTTGGGCTCAGTGACGTAAATGCGCTGATCAGCTCTGTTCACAAAGGCCAGCATGGCTTGGCCATCAAGCATCAACCCTAGCCAACTGATTCCCCCGTACTCATGCACTTGGCTTTTGGCACTCCATGGCGCCTTCAAAATATCGCCCATTTGAAGACTCACCACCAGCGAGCGCCCTCCTTCACTGGGCCTGACCTCATCCCACCAAAGGTCGTCGCCCATGGGCTGCGACCACATCAGGCTGCTGCCCGCTTGAGCCAATAAGCCAGCAGATAAAGGTGAGGGCCAAGCCCCAGGTTGGTAAGTTTGTTTCATAGGTTCTTTGTGAGCTCAATTCACTCATGCGCCATTGAATCGGAAAACCCTCATTTTGCAAGGAAACTTTATCGATATGATGATTCCCAATCAGTTATTGGATCCAAAAGGAAAAAACATGATTGCCATCTATCGAAGCTGTATCAACATTTTTTTAACTGGCTTTATATCCAGCTTGGCTCTCACCTCCACGGTTTGGGCTCAAGCCACCAAGCCTCTCAAATTAATCGTGCCATTTCCAGCTGGTGGAACTGCAGATGTTCTACCCCGCTTACTGGCTGAGAAAATGCGAGCTCAATTTCCTGCAGGCGTTTTAGTTGAAAACAAGGCTGGTGCAGGTGGCAATATTGGCGCCGACTTTGTGTTCAAGTCGGATCCTGATGGCAGTACTTTGCTGGCATCACCGCCAGGCCCAGTTGCAATCAATCACCACCTCTATAAAAAACTGAGTTTTGATCCCACGCGTTGGCAGCCCATCACGGTCATGGCAACCGTCCCCAATGTCTTGGCAGTCGGCCCTAAAGTTCAAGCCAAAAACTTAACCGAACTCATTGCTTATTTAAAAGCGAATCCAGGCAAAATGAGTTACGCCTCTCAAGGCAACGGCTCTACTTCGCATCTCACAGCAAGCATGTTCATGCAGCTCACTGGAACCGAATTGATTCACATTCCCTACAAAGGCACTGCCCCAGCCTTGGTCGATTTGATGGCAGGAACTGTCGATATTTTCTTTGACAACCTCAGCTCCTCGATGCAGTTTCACCAAACTGGCAAGATTCGAATTTTTGCAGTCGCAGACGATCAACGCTCTAAAGCACTGCCCCAAGTACCAACTTTCAGTGAGCAAAAATTGTCCGGCATGCAGGCGGTTACCTTTTTCTCAGTCATGGCGCCACCCGGCACACCTGCAACAGCCATGACGACCATCTACAAGTCCTTTTCAGAAGCTTTAGCCAATCCGGAGATTAAGCAAAAGTTTTTAGAACAAGGCGCAGAGCCCAGAGGATGGAATCCTGAGCAAACAGCTAAATTTGTGAAGGACGAGTCTGAAAAATGGCAAGCAGTTATCAAGACGACAAATGTCTCTTTAGATTGAATCAGGATCATGGACACCCAAAGAATCCACTGGAAAAGTGATTCACTCACTCGCATTCCATATTCACTGTACAACGATGTAGAAATTGCCGAACAGGAAAAGTTAGAAATTTTTCATGGCAAGACCTGGAATTTTTTGTGCTTAGAAGCTGACCTGCAAGATGCAGGCGACTACCGCACCACCCATGTTGGCGAAACACCTGTTGTGGTGGTCAAAGACCAAGACCAGCAAATCTATGCCTTTGAAAACAGGTGTGCCCACAGAGGTGCTTTGATTGCCTTGGAAAAGTCTGGCAAAGACGCCAACTTTCAATGTGTTTACCATGCCTGGAGTTACAACCGCCAAGGTGATTTAACCGGCGTGGCCTTTGCCAAAGGGGTGAAAGGACAAGGCGGTATGCCCGCATCTTTCTGCAAAGAAGAACACGGTCCCAGAAAATTGCGTGTCTCTGTTTTTTGTGGCTTGGTGTTCGGCACATTCTCTGAAGAAACGCCCGACATTGAAACCTATTTAGGACCAGAAATATGCGCTCGAATTCAACGCGTTTTGCACAAACCGATTGAAGTGATTGGTCGATTCACGCAAGCATTGCCCAACAACTGGAAATTGTATGTTGAAAATGTGAAAGACAGCTACCACGCCAGTCTGCTTCACATGTTCTTCACCACCTTCAAGCTCAACCGCTTGTCGCAGAAAGGTGGCGTCATCGTAGACCCTACGGGCGGCCATCACGTGAGCTATTCCATCGTTGAAAACGAAACTGCAGACAACTCTTACAAAGACCAAGCCATTAGAGCCGATAACGATCAGTACTTGTTAAAGGATCGCTCTTTGTTATCGGTATTCAAAGAATACGACGATGGCATCACACTGCAAATTTTGTCAGTATTTCCTGGCTTTGTTCTGCAGCAAATTCAAAATTGCTTAGCCGTTCGCCAAGTCTTGCCCAAAGGTGTTGGTCGCACCGAATTGAACTGGACCTATTTCGGCTATGCCGACGACACGCCAGAGCAACGCAAAACACGCCTCAAGCAATCCAATTTAATTGGGCCCGCTGGATTTATCTCGATGGAAGACGGCGCGGTGGGTGGCTTTGTCCAACGCGGTATTCAAGGCGCACAAGATCACGAAGCTGTGGTGGAAATGGGTGGCGATCACACAGGCTCAAGTGAAGGACGCGCTACTGAAACCTCCGTCAGGGGATTTTGGAAAGCCTATCGCAGCCACATGAAAATTTGATCGACAGAAAGCACTCATGATTGACTTAATGACTCTCTGCGCTTTCAACGCGGCCTATGCAATGACCATCGACAGCGACGCCCTTGAAGAGTGGCCTGATTTTTTCTCTGAAGATACGCATTACCGCATCACCCACATTGAAAATGAAATTGAGAATTTACCTGCAGGCATTGTGTATGCAGACTCTCGCAACATGCTCATAGACCGAATAGCTGCTTTGCGCTTGGCCAATATTTATGAACGGCAAAGATACCGCCATATTTTGGGGATACCTGCCATCGTTGAGAAAAACTCAGAAGCCACTTATGCGCACACGCCCTTCATCGTGGCCCGCATCATGGCCACGGGGCAAACCGATGTCTTTGCAACAGGCTTTTACAAAGACAAGTTTGTCAATAGTGATGCACCAGCATCGAAAGCGAACGCTTTCGGCATTGTGTTAAAGGAAAGAATTGCCGTTTGCGACAGCACCGTCACGGACACTTTATTGGCCGTGCCTTTATGACCCAACCCACCCACAAGATTGGGCTGTCTTTGGGCGATCCAAACGGCATTGGTCCTGAAATCGTCCTCAAAGCACTGAGCCAATTACCAGCCACAGCGCTTGAGTGCATCACCGTGTTTGGCCCCAAACTGGTCTGGGACAAAACGGCTCGGTCATTGGGCCTCCAAAACTTGGCCCAACAAGTTGAAATGACAAACATCGGTGTCCTGCCAGAGGCAGACTTTCAACCTGGTCTTGTCTGTGCCGCAGCCGGAAAATCTGCCATCGAAAGCGCAACCGCCGCCATTCAAGCCTGTCAAGCTGGTCAACTTCAAGCCGTCATCGCTTGTCCACATCACGAAACAGCCATCCATCAAGCTGGCATTTCTTTCAGCGGTTATCCGTCTTTGGTTGCCAAGGTCTGTGGCTTGAACGAGGACGAAGTGTTTCTGATGTTGGTAGGCGGTGGATTGAAAATTGTTCATGTGACGCTTCACGAAAGTGTTCAAACAGCGCTCAATCGGCTTAACTCGAAGCTCATTCAAAAAGCAGCCATTGCAGGTATCAAAGCTTGCGTCAGCTTAGGAATTTCCAAACCCAAAGTGGCCGTGTTTGGCATCAACCCCCATGCGTCTGAGGGCAGCCTATTTGGCCCTGAAGACTTGGCTCATACCGTCCCTGCCGTCAAATCACTTCAGGAAGCCGAATATGAAGTAACAGGTCCGCAAGGCGCTGATGTTTTCTTAGCGCAGAGGCAACACGATTTGTATGTGGCTATTTTTCACGATCAAGGCCATATTCCAGTGAAGCTCTTGGCTCCCCACTCAGCAAGCGCACTCAGCATTGGCGCACAAGTGCTACTGTCCAGTGTGGGCCATGGCAGTGCCATGGACATTGCAGGTCAAAATAAAGCAGATCCGCAAGGCTTGTTGCGAACTCTAGAACTCATAGCACCTCATTTAACCAAGACTCAGAATGACCGTGCCAAGTGAAATGAAAACATTTAGCAGAAAGCGCACGTTGGAAGAAAGTCATCAAGACTGCCAACTTCAAACTTGACTAATAGGGTCATTAATTGGGGTCAGATCAACATTGTTTTAACTTTGCATAATGCCCATTTTCAAGTTTCTTCAGCGTTGACTATGAATTTATCGAAACCTATCAACATTCGCCTCCTTCGTTTCTACACACCCATCGCATTGCTGTCCTGTTCGAGCATCGGCATGGCTCAATCGCAAGTGCCAGTAGCAATGCCTAGCGGTGAGGTGATGGTTCAAAGCGGCCGCCTCACGCAACGCCAATTTGACGCCCCCACCTCCATCTACACCATCGACGCAGAAACCATTCGCAGCAGTGGCCCGCAAGTGAACCTATCGGATGTATTGGCCAGCGCACCTGGTGTGGTTGCCTTAAATCGAAACAACTATGCCCAAGATGTTCAAATATCGGTGCGAGGATTCGGCGCCAGATCAGCATTTGGCTTAAGAGGCTTCAGGCTCATCACTGACGGCATACCTGCCACCACACCAGATGGCCAAGGACAAGCTTCTACAGTCAGCCTCACATCTGCAGAAAAAATCGAAGTCTTAACAGGCCCTTTAGCGCAACTTTACGGCAACTCTGCCGGCGGCGTCATTCAAGTGTTTACACGCGAAGCCGACCTTGCGCCCACTGCGCAATCGCAAATTTTCAAAGGCAGTTATGGCCTTGAGCGCACAGACTGGCAATGGAGTCAGCGAATCGGCAACGTCGGTTTTGTGGCCGACTACAGCACCTTTAACATACAAGGCTACCGAGACAATAGCGAAGCCAAAAGAGAACAACTCAACAGTTTGACCACAGTCGACCTGAATGCAGACACCCGATTGAAGTTGATTGCCAATGTCTTTCGCATGCCCTTTGCCAAAGACCCTCTTGGCTTAACTGCTGCGCAGTTTTTGGCCAACCCGAAACAAGCTGGCAATTTTGCCTTGGTCAACGACGCTCGGAAAACGGTGAACCAAGAACAAGCTGGCATTGTGCTGGAACACAAACTGAGCAAAGACACCCGTATTCAAGCTCGCATCTACGGTGGCAATCGCGACAATTTGCAATACCAAGCAGCTTCTGCCACTGCAGGTTCGTGGGTCGGGCTTGAAAGAGATTTTCACGGGCTGGGCCTACAAGTTCAAGGCAAGCAATACTTGGAAGGCGGCAAAGAAGTTGATTGGGTAGCTGGATTTGACCAAGACTACGCGGGTGAAAAGCGACAAGGTGGCCCAGCGGCTTCCGGCCAAAAAACAGGCAGCATCAATCGCAATGAACTGAACTCAAGTGCCAACCGCGATTACTTTGCACAAGCCAACTGGCGCGTCATGCCCGATTGGACCTTTGTCACTGGCGTGCGCCAAAGCTCTGTTCAACTCAAGAGCAAGGATGATTACCTCACTGACGGTGTCAACGGTTCGGGCTCGGTCAGCTATGAAGCGGCCAATCCTGTCGTGGGTGCCACTTGGCATGTGAACGACCACTTGAACATTTACCTGAACCAGGGCAAAGGATTTGAAACGCCCACGCTTTCAGAGTCGGTGTACACCAAGTCAGGCACCTCGGTCATTGGCTTGTTCAATTCGAATTTGGTTCCCTCTCGCAGTCAACACCTTGAGTTAGGTAGTAAATGGACTCCCTCTGCAAACACACGGGTTGATGCAGCATGGTTCCGAATCAAAACGGACAATGAAATTGTGACGAGCTTGTCTGTGGGTGGGCGCACGGCTTACACCAACGCTTCTGAAACATTGCGCGAAGGCCTGGAGCTTTCTGCGCGCCATGCATTTGACTCAACCTGGCGTGCACAAGTCACAGCTACCGTCATGAGTGCTGAGTATGCAAGTGGCTCTGCCTTAGCCGGAAAATCATTGCCCGGCATTCCACAAAAACAATTGTTCACATCCGTCTCATGGGCAGAGAATGGTTTTCAATCCAGCAGCAAAAAGTCATTGCAAGGCAAAGCGGCCAGCTTCGATTGGATTGCACGTTCTAGCTTGTGGGCCAACGATGTGAACGATGCATCGGGCGCAGCAGCGGGTTATGGCCTGCTTAACGCACGGCTCAAGCAAGGCTTTGAGTGGCGTCAGGCGAACTTCGAGACCTACATAGGCATAGACAACCTCACCAACAAAAAAGCGGTGAGTTCGGTGATCATCAACCAATCAAGTCGGCAATATTTTGAGCCCCTGTTACCACGCAATTGGGTCATCGGCGTTGCCACAAAATTGACTTTGTAGAACATAAAGATGTCGAAATTTTTAAGGGTTTACCCAAATAAAATTCAATAACCCCACTGAGTCAAGTGTTTACGCATCTCAATCTGACATGCATCAAATTGAATTGATTAAATTGGAGTTCTGAAAAATAATTTGGAGATATCTGTGAAATACATTTCAACGCATCGGTTCAAACAACTTGGAATTGCTGTCTCATTAACTCTGGGCGCTTTATCAGCCCACGCCCAAGCCCCAGCAGCGCCGGCCCCAGCTTGGAAACAAGGCATGTCCGACGCCATGGCCTCATCCACCTTGGCGCCATTGGCTGGCAAACTCACGGCTACCAAAGCTGCCGATGTGCCAATCAACAAAATCAAATTACCACCAGGCTTCAAAGTTGAAGTTTGGGCCGACAGCGTGCCTGGCAGCCGAGTCATTGCGCAAGGTGATGGCGGCAAATACTATGTGGGCACACGTCCATTAGGCCGTGTTTATGAAATTACAGACAACGGCACCACACGCACATCTCGTGTGGTCATAGACAAGCTTGACCAACCCACCGTGGCTTACAAAGATGGTGCTTTGTATGTGATGGCCGTTGACAAAGTGTTGCGCTTTGATGGCATTGACAAGAACCCCACTGTGGCGCCCGTTGACCTTACAGCCAATTTCAATTTGCCGCCCGAAAAACACCACAACTGGAAGTACATCGCTTTTGGTCCAGACGGCAAACTGTATGTTCCCTTTGGTGCACCTTGCAACATTTGTGAGCCTCCCAGTGCCGAATACGCGCAAATTCGCCGTTACAACGCCGACGGCTCCGGCATGGAAGTGTTGGCCCGCGGCGTTCGCAACAGCGTTGGCTTTGACTGGCACCCCGTGACCAAGGAACTGTGGTTCAGCAATCACGGCCGAGACTGGTTGGGCGACGACACGCCCAATGACACCATGAACCGCATGAAGGTGGGCGGCCATTACGGCTTCCCAAGCTGCCACCAAGGCAACCTGTCCGACCCCGATGTGAAGCGCGCCAATCCATGTAATGGCATTGAGCAACCTGTTGCCTTAATGGGCCCTCACGCGGCCACCATGGGTGTGACGTTTTACACCGGCAACATGTTTCCCGCTGAATACCGTAACGTGCTGTTCAATGCACGCAAAGGCTCATGGAATCGCACCAAGAAAATTGGCCACGACGTGGTCATGGTTCGCGCAGATGCAGACGGCAAAAACGCCAAAGTTGAGCCGTTCATGACGGGCTTCGCCAACGAAGCTGATCAAAGCTGGTGGGGTCGTCCTGCTTATTTGCACCAAATGAACGATGGCGCCATGCTGGTGTCTGACGAGCAAATGGGCGTGATCTATCGCGTGTCTTACAGCAAATAAGCAATGTCTTTAAGTTCCAAATGGAAGGCCTTGGCCTTCCTGGGGGTGGCCATGTTGGCCCCCCTTTTTTCTGCCGCTCAAAAACCTCCAGCGCGTGCTGTCATGTGCTCGGCGTGTCATGGACCCAATGGGAATTCTGTTCTCAAGGACATGCCTTCCATCGCCGGTCAACCCAAGGTTTTCATTGAAAACCAATTGGTGCTAATTCGGGAAGGCATGCGAGACATTCCTCAAATGAAGGGTGTCCTAGACAATGTGCCAGATACCGAACTCACCGAGCTGGCCACTTACTATGCCAGTCAGAAAATAGCCAAGCCACCAGTGCAAAAGCAAGTAGATTTGTACAGCAAAGGTGAGTCGCTGTCTAAGGACATGCGCTGTGGCATCTGCCATTTGCCCACCTACGAAGGCAGAGAGCAAATGCCCAGACTGGCCGGCCAGCGTGAAGATTATTTACTCCATACCATGCGCGCCATGAAAGCCAACCAAGCCGTAGGCCGAGACTCCATCATGATCGCCTCGCTTTATGGCATTTCAGACGAAGACCTTAAAGCCATCTCCCACTACCTCTCACGCCTTAGCAATTAATTGGGGTCAGATCAACATTAATTTGGTCAATCAAAGGGGCTAAAGGCTAAGGGGGGCTTCCTCATGGTGGAGTACCACAAATCGTCAGCCCCCCTTAGCCTTTAGCCCCTTTGATTGGAAATTAATGTTGATCTGACCCCAATTAATTGCTGGACTCAATCGCCCACAATTTTGCGTTCCCGAATGATTTCGCCAAATCGCTTGGCGTCTTCAATGGCACGCGCGCCAAACTCAACCGGCGTTAAAGGCAAAGCCTCACCGCCCAAATTCTGTATGCGATCTTTCAAAGCTTGCGTTGACAAAATGCGATTGATTTCCCGATTGACCTTGGCAATCACATCTGCAGGCGTGCCAGCAGGAGCATAAAAACCAAACACAGTGTCAGCGTCAAAGCCTTTAAGACCTGACTCATCCAAAGTTGGCACATTGGGAAACAAAGGAGACCGCTTCAAGCTACCGACAGCCAAGAGCTTGAGCTTGCCAGCACGCACCTGCCCTAGGCCGATTCCGGGATCAAAGTAAAAATCAAGTTGGCCTGCCAACACGTCTTGCAAAGCAGGCGCGGCACCTCGATACGGCACGTGTACGGCAAAGAATCCGGCCTGACTCTTCATCATCTCACCGGCTAAATGGGGCGAACTGCCATTGCCTGCCGAACCATATGAAAGTTTGCCTGGATTTTCTTTGGCGTACTTTAAAAAACCTTGAATGTTGTCAACCGGCATATTGGGCTTGGCCACCAAGTAAACCAACACCCTGGCCGCAGAAGCCACCGGCACCAAATCCTTGGTGGGATCAAAAGACATGCGGGCATAAATGTGCGGATTAACTGAGACCATG
>Ga0214919_10005622_pt1 | contig 17658 bp, 18 predicted proteins | sample LL1503_MetaG_FD_177994 | JGI IMG/M metagenome (GOLD analysis project Ga0214919, IMG submission 177994) | Freshwater microbial communities from Lake Lanier, Atlanta, Georgia, United States - LL-1503 | ecosystem: Environmental > Aquatic > Freshwater > Lake | place: USA: Georgia | collected...
ATTTTCATAAAGTATAAATAAATTAAGTTTTTCATTTTCTATTTGTTTATTTATTTTTAAAATAATGTTAACTATTAATTTTTTCAAAAATATTTTTATAAATCTATTTTCAAAATTAAGTTTATCAATATTTAAAAAATGCAAATTATATTTGGATGATAAAGAATAAAGATTATTAATTTTTGTTATCAGATAATTTTGAGAATGATTTATTATCCAAGATTTTATTATACAATCAATTCTTTGTTGAGATATTCCTAACTTTTTAGGATTTATTTTTTTAACATTAAAATAACTCGCAATAATAGAATATATTTGAAAACATTCATTTGAACAACCATCAAATTCTTTTGTAGGTTCTTTGTGTATTGTAAAATCATCGTAAGTTATATAATAAGATTCAGGGTTGAACTTTACTTTTGATTTTATTTCATATTTCATCATTAAAGTGTTTTCCTGTTTATAATTATAAATTAAAATAATTTCATTTTTTATATTTCTTTAAATAAAAAATGTCGAAAATAAAATTTGATTCAGATATAAAACTTGTTTCAAAACAAGTTCATCCAGATGTTTTAGTTAGTGCAAATTCTAAAATTGTTATAAATAATTTTTTAAATCTTATTATTAATCATATAATCAAAGATGTAGTTAAAAATAAATCAAATAAAAAAGAAAAAATAACTCCAGAAGATATACAAAATAGTTTAAGAAATGTATTTGGAAATACTGAGATCGTACATCATGCAATTTCTGAAGGATCAAAAGCTGTCAGAAAATTTGATTTTTATACACGAGAAACTAAGAGTAAAAGTCAAAGAATGAATACTAAAAAAGATTCGGGACTTATTTTTCAAGTTTCAAAAATAAATAAATTTTTTAAAGAAAATAATTTAAATGCAAAAATAGAAGCTCAAATATATCTAGCAGCTGTTTTAGAATATTTAACGGCTGAAATCACAGAACTTTCTGGAAATGCGACGTTGGATAATAGAAAACTTACATCAATGCCTCATTTTATATTTCTTGCTATTAAAAATGATCCAGAATTAATATTACTTGCAGATAATGTTGGATGGGATTACAAAATACTTGAAAAGAAAAAATCGAGAAAGAGATCCCTCAAAAGTTCAGAAAGCTCAAGAAAAAGTTCCCGAAGATCAAAAAAGAGTGTCCGTAAAAGTTCAAGACGATCAAAAAAGAGTGTCCGTAAAAGTTCAAGACGATCAAGAAAGAGTGTCCGTAAAAGTTCAAGAAGAACAAAAAAGAGTGTCCGTAAAAGTTCAAGAAGAACAAAAAAGAGTGTTCGTAAAAGTTCAAGAAGAACAAAAAAGAGTGTTCGTAAAAGTTCCCGAAGATCAAGAAAGAGTTTCAAGAAAAATAAAATATATGGTGGTAGTTACGGAGAAATTGAAATGTCAAATTATAGAACACTAAAAAAACTGAAAAGAGAACGCGAAATTAAAGAACAAATTGATAACCTACCTGAAGAAAAAGATAAAATACTATTATTGCAAATTTTTAATAACGGATATGTAGCAAATCCAAAATGGGGGGAATTTGAAAATGAAGAAAATCTTAAGCTTGCAAATAAAATTCATATGTTCCATACGTATTATGATTATTTAAAAAAATAAAAAAAATTAAATTATAATATGATAAATGGCAAATATTGGAGACATAACTTTTCAATTCTTATATATTATTAATCAAATGAAAATATATCACTGGCAAACTAAAGTTTATGCAAGACATATTGCAAGTGACAGTCTAATTCAAAGTCTTTTGGAAAAAACCGATAAGTTTCTTGAAACTATGCAGGGTTCAGAAAATAAAAGAATACTTTTAAATTCGAAAAATAGTACTATTCAATTAAAAAATGAATCTGATACTTCTATATTAAAAGTTTTAAAATCTTTTAAAGATTGGTTAGAATATAAACTTCCTGGATATTTAACAGAAGAAAATAGTGACTTGATGAATATAAGAGATGATATATTAGGAGATGTAAATAAGACTATATATTTGTTTACATTTGAGTAAAAAAATGAATTTTTATATTTATAAAATATAAAAATAGTAATAAAATGAGATTACTTTATACAGTATTATTTTTAACATTATCTAAAATCTTCGGTCAAGAAGATTTTGATTATATCCCAAAAGACACTGATGGTCGCGGATATTTTATATCTTATAAAGATAATATTCGTATGGACGTCAGGGTCGAAGATGTAGATAAAGAATTTGATGATATTAGAAAAAATTTAAAATAAAATGATTTAAAGACAAGATATATTTATATAAGATGCTTCCAGCAAATTCCTAAAAAATCACCTTTTATGATCAAAACAGCATCTAGTTTGTACATCCAGCAATTTCCAAAATAAAAACTTAATTTTTAAAAATGTACATAGTTCCAAATCTTTTGAATAAAGCTTATTTTTTTATTCAACAGATATTTTATTTTATATTATTTTATTATAATAAATGAAACGTCGTAGCACAAAAAAATTGAAAAAGAGTAAACGTTGGAGCGCAAATTTGAAAAAGAGTAAACGTCTGAGCGCAAAAAAATCGAGAAAAAGTCGTAAAACAAAAAATTCTTATTCCACCGAATTATTATTAGGTTTGGGAATTCCTTTAGCTTTAGGTGCTGGAGTGGGGGTATGGTATTATTTAAAAAATAAGAATAGAAATTATATTATCATTAAAAAAAATCACGAAGCATATATTGCTGAATTGTATATTAATAACAAAAAAGAAGAAATAAATTTTTATGATTTAAGTGATTTAATAGGTAGAATAAAATTACTTTTATTTAGCGATGGTAAAACCCTTCATTTTATAAAATTAATATCAACTACAAATAAATCATTTGAATCTTCTTCATCGAAAAATCCTTCAAATAATATTAATAACATAAATTTAGATGAGTTTTTTAATTATAAAAAACCTATAGAATATGAGATTATTATTGGAAATGAATTAAAAGATGGTGAAAAATGGAGTGTTTTTGAATTAAAAAGTTTTTTATAATCTTTAAATTTTAAACTATTCATAGTTTAAAATTAAGTTTAAATTATTTTAAATGTTTTCTAACTTCTTGATATCTTTCATCGTCCAAAGCTTCTCTCATAATTGAGACACTATTAAAGTCAGTAGTTTTTAAAATAGACTTTAAAATAGATGGAGAAGAACCTGAAATTAGACATGTTCCATTATCATCAACTGTGACCGGAAAATCAGTTGATAATCCATTTACATTCCAAAAAACAATCTGAGGTCTTGTATAAGGAGACTCTTTATATTTTCTATCAATTTCTTCAAAGTTTGTTGAAGCTCCATATCCACCTGCCATGTTAAACTGCATATCACTAATTATATAGATTCTTTTTGGCATTTGAGCATTTGTAAGGCCGGCGGCTAGACCCTTCTGTAGAATCATATCAAATGTTTTTTGAATATTAGTACTTCCTCCCCACGGAATTGCTCTAATTTGATTAAATCTAGATTCGATATCACCTTCTTTCAACAAAACAAATTCAGGAGTATCATTAAAAGTTATAACATTATTATGAAATTCTCCTGAAACTGCGTTTGAAATAATTAATCCCAGTGCACATGCATTATCAAATGGTAAATAATCTGGAGTATGCATTGAAGATGATGTATCAACTACTACAACAGAATTTTCAAATGTTCCGAGTTTGCAAACTTCTTTTTCCAAAACTTCCCATTGTGCACTACAAACTTCATCTGCATATCCTTTAGTACGAATCTCGCGAACAATTTCATGTGGAAATAATTGCTTTGCTTTTACAGTTGTAACTCCACTTTTTAATCCATTCTTCCATGTGTTAAATTCGTCAGGAATATGCTTCTCAAAAGCTTTCTTTAGTCTCTTAATTGCACAAGATGGTACCTTTTCTAGCTCAATTTTATCCCATTGTCCGGAACACATAAACTTCTCAACAATTTTAATGTAAGATCTCAAAGGTCCTGTATATTCCTTTCTATATTGCTTAGGAGTTATCTTCAACTCCTCGCATAAAGTTTTTACAAGCTTGTATTTCTTATCATCTGAATCGTTTTCAGTTGGACACCACTTAGCACAAATTGAAGTTGGTTTTCCTTGTTCCATCAATGACACATCCTCTTTCAACTTATCACCGTACAATTTTACAATTCTTTTTTGAATTCTCAATTGATTTTCCGATAAATCATCTGTTAAAATATTTGGAAATAAAATTAAAGCATCATCCCATCTTCCGTATTCCGGAATTAAATGCATAACTTTTTCAAATTCAGAATCTCTATGTAAAAATAGCCACTTAAACATTTTGCGACCCAATTCTCTTTCACCTTTTCCTCCACGACAATCTCGAGTTTGAAAAGCGAGAACAAAAGTGTCTATTAAATCTTCACATAAAGACTTATCTAAATATTGATATAAATTGTAATCATCAATACCTCTCATACCTTTAAAAAATAAACTAACACGACCATCAGTCTTCTCAGAAGAATCTGGAGTTGATAAACTTTTAGCGTTGTTCCATGTAGTTGTATATAAATTTTTCATCATTGCTGCTGCGAACATATTATATTTAAATATGATTATATCTTTAAATTAAAAAAATCATTTTTATTTTTAATATCAAAAATTATTTTAACACTTAAAAAAGTGTTAAAATATTATACAATTTAAAACCATGCTAAATTCATAAAATTTTCAGTTTTAACTTTATGTTGAGATGGAGGTACATATTCTTTTTCAACATTATTTTTAATCCATTTTTCAACTTGTTCAAGTTTTAAAGGTATTTCCATCCAAAATCCGGGGACATTTGTATCGTTGACACGGATTGTCAAAGTTTTAGTAGATTCATCAAAACCTTGTATTCTAGCACCATCAATAATTCCAAACTTGTTTAGGTTTCTATCACCGTCTTGAACTCTACCCTTCACATTTTGTATTTTTGATACTTCATCATACTCTTTAAAAGAAAAATATTCTGCGCAATTATCATCTGAGGACATCTTTTATTTTATAAATAAATTATCAACATAAAAAATCAATTTTTTATAGTTTATTTTAATTTCATAACTTTTAATCATATTTCTTTTTTTAATTTCTAGATTTACATTATATTTATTTTGTATATCTTTTTTCTTAATTTTTTGATTATTAATAAAAAATTCAGATTTATTTGGAATTAAATTTCCATAATCATCATACATTTTTATTCATAAAATTTATTTTTTAAACTTAACAAGTTTAAAAATTTTATTATATTTATAAAATTACCAATACATATCATCTAAATATTCCTGTAACCTATTTTCTTTTACTGCTAAGGCTCTATTGTATTTGTATTCTAAATTGTTTATCTCATCTTGATCCTCAAAATCACAATACTCTTCTCTTCCTAATTCCTAATTAACTCTTTCTATTTCTTAGTAGTGTGAACATCTTCCATTTTCCTTAAACTGACAAACGTAGCATACGTGATCTTTAGTACATTTGTTCTTTCCATCCAATCCAGTGCACTCATTCAAATGTTTCTGCAATTTTTGAACACAAGTTTCTATCGAAATAAACGATATGATGAAATCTTTTATACATAATTTTCTGTAGCAGAAATTAAAAATAAATATCCATCATAAATTTTATTATTAGGTGAAAATTGTATTTAACTTTTCACATATATTTTCATCATATCTAATTCTAAGAAGATTTATATTATTTTTTTCACAATAATCATTTTTTATTTTATCTCTTAATTGTCTTACTTTCAATGCTTCTTCACCACCAAAATGTTTATATACATGAAAATGTAATTCACCATCAAATTCGATACATAAATTATATTTAGGAACATAGAAATCAAAATATAGTGAATTAATATATTTACAACCATCAAATTTTTTTTGAGCTTCATAATCTATTTTTAATTTATCTAAATATTTTTGTACTGCAATTTCTCCCTTACTAAATTTGCATCTAGAACAACCATTTCCACTTAAATGATCACTCGCAATTAATTCAAATTCTTTTTTACATGTTAAACATAAAACATTTAGTTTGTCTTTACCTTTTAAATAAATAGTATTTGTATAATCATATTTATCTCCATGAATATTAACACACTTTTCAACGAATTCTTCTTGGGATAATCTTAATTTTAGTCCAGTAGTCTCACAACCACATTTATTACATCCACAACCTTTTAAATGAATCGCAGGTTTTTGATAAAACCATGTATTGCATTTATTGCAACCAATTTCTACATGTGTATTATGATTTATATAAATAACTTTATCATAGTTATATTTATCACCATGTACCTCTTTTGATTCATTGACAAATTCTTCTAATGTTTTTCTTGTTATATCAATAACTTTCTTTATTCCACATTTAGGACATCCAGCTGCTTTAATTCCAATATGATGATGTGGATCTTGTTCAAAAACATGACTACAAGTATTACATTTAATTTTACCTTTTAAGATTGCTTTTTTATATACAAATTCACTATAATCATATTTATCACCATGTATATTTTTTGCTCTTTTAAGAAACTCTTCTTGTGTTAAACTTTGTTTTGATGATCTTTTTTTAATACCACAAATAATACATCCAGAACCTCGTAAATGTATTCTTGCTATTTGCATAAAATATATGTTACATGTTTTACAGTATATTTCAACTTTTGTATGAGCATTTACATAATTAACATTTTCATAGCTATAATTATCACCATGTACACTAATTGCTTCTTGAATAAATATTTTGTTAGTTTTTTTATGAGTTAATTTTCTCTCAGATGCGATATTTTCAATTAAAATAGACATAATATTTTTAATTTTTATGATTTTAAATTGTTTATAACCTTTAGTCTCCAAATTTACATCCTTTTGGAGACTAAAGGTTATAGATTCTTAATAAATGTAATAAAACATTATATTAGGTTGTAACAAGATAATTTTATTGTAACAAATTATTTTTTCAGACAAAAACTTATCTCAATATCCATCCTATTCCTACCCCGGTAGTGTATTCTCAATACCAAGCAAACAAAGTTTTTCATGAACAATTGTAATGTTAGTAGTTTTTATTGCATCTTTCATGATTTGAAAAATAGTTTCAGCTAATATAATATCGTCAATTTTTTAAGTATTTACATCCCATACAAAATCTCCGAAAACATGATTTCCATGATGTTTAAAAGTAAAAATATTTAAAAATGAATAATAAAGATTTTGAATATACTTGATTAACATTATATTAATAATATTTATAAAATCAAAAATAAATCATTTTTTTTTAAAATGTTAATAAAAATTGATTTTTATTCACGTTAAAATTAAAATTTTTATAATAAATAATTGAATATGTGTCCTTACAAAAAATGTACTTTTAATTGTTCTTCAATACAACATCATCGATATATTTACGCAACAGTCTTTAATAGAAATAAGACAAAAACAGAATTGGATGAAGAAAAACCTGAAAGAAGTTCTAAAGTTAACTGGAGGGCTTATTATGAATTGTTTGGTCAAAAACCAGAAAAAATTGTTTAAATTTAATATATGATATTTTAACTTTCGTGAAAGTTAAAATATTAGTTGTTTATTTATTTTGAGAAAAAATTTATTCTATTTTTCTTTATATTCGTGGGCATTTTGAAATTTTTGATAACAACTGCGCACTGTAAAATATATTTTGCGATATTATCATGTTCAATATCACCTATATTATTTTCCTGTAAATAAAAAGACAATTTTTTCATATCTTTTTCATTATATTTAATATTATTAATTGTTATTGTAGAAGGCGTCGCCGCGGATTTTTTAGTTGAATAACCATCTTTTTCTTCTTCAACATCACTCTCTTCACCTTCATAATCTATCTCACTTTTTTCATCATCGTCATCATCTTCATCATATTCTGGTTGTTCCGGTTCTGGTTCTTCGTCAATAATAGTAGCTTCAGGTTCTTGTTCATTTTCATCCATAATATCGATTTTACTTTTACTAAAGAAATTATGTTGTTGTATTTGAGTTATATCAAAATTTATAATAATAGAAGCTGCAAGATTCACATCACTTTTGGCGACAATATTATTTTTGTTAAGTTTTTTATTAAACTCTAAAATATTTTGCAACAAATTTACAATTGCAGATACAATACAATTATTTTCTCTATTAGTAATAATTTCTGTGCAATTTTTATCAGTCGATCCAACAATTTGACTTATATAAAGAGTATTTAATATTTTACTCATTGTAACATCTTTATCAGAACTTGTATTTAAATTATTAACAATTACATAGAGAATTGAAAAAATTCTTTTCCAGATTAGTATTGAAATATCTTCATCATTTAATTCTGGAGAACACGTGAGATCGTCTTTGTAACTTGATCCCATATTTGCAACTACATCTTTAAAATAACCAGGAACACTTGTTTCAATATCTTTAGATATATTAAAAAGATAAGAACATGGTTGATATATTTTATCAAGAATATTTTCTACTAATTCAGCATTTATAACTTTAATTTTCTTGTATTTTTTTACAAATTGAATTGTTTTGCACACATCTTTTATTTTCATAATTATCCATTTTTGTATATGATTATTTTCTATTATTTTCAACATGTCAGAATCTGTAATATTATTTTCAATTACATCTTCTTTTATATTCTGCGAAATTTGACGTCGTAATTCCATTAAATATTTACCGACAAAATTTTCACCATTTTTATCTTTACCAATTCCAAGAATATTATCATCGTAATCGAACCACACTATTAATTTATTTCCGGTAGACAATAATAATTCTTGTAAATGTTTATTGTTTCTAAATTTTGCATCTAATGCAATTTTTGCGACATTTCTTAATTTTTCTTTATCAGCATTATTTCCAACTTGAAAATATATTTCATTCAATTTATCAATTTTAACAAAATTGTTAAAAGATGAAGGATCTGGTTCAATATTAGGATTTATCAACATGTATTTATAATATGCGTCTTTTAGCGGTAATTTAGTTTTTTTAGAAATTAAGCAAAGACTTATATAGTGTGACACTGTGGGGAAATATAAATCTTTAATTTTTAACATGTATGGATTAATTAAAGAAAATACATTGTTAAAATCCAAAGATCTTATTACAAAAGTTTTAATTTCTTTATTTTTAATTACACGCGACTTTGTCAAAAATACAACATCATCAACCATTTTTTGCAGCATACTTTTTTCATTTGTTTTTACATAAGTAATTATTTCATTTGCTAACTGAGGATTTTCGATTTTTAATTCTTCCCATGTTATTCTTGATTTTTCTGGAACATTTAATTCGTCGTGAAGTTTATTTAACAAAATTCTCTCTTCTTTATTGCTCATAAAATCTCTTATATTATTTTCTTGATTTGTTTTTTTTGTTTCATATTTTTTTAATATATTAGCGTTTTCTTTTGCAATTCTAATTTCAGAATCGTTAGGGATATAAAGATCTTTAATATTTAAGTTTATTCTATCTAAAAGTTCCGAATTTAACTCTCTATTATTATATTTTCTCAAAATTTCATTGATAAAAAGTTCGCGTTTTTTGAAAGGTAAATTTTTAAATTGTTGATCTTTAGCAATTTTATATTTATCTTCTGTTAAAGAACTATAATTTTTTCTGATAATATCGTCGACGTATAAATTAAAAATCATATCTTTTTTAATAGATTCTTGCTTATATCTAAGTCTTAATAATTCTTCCGGAGATTTAATTTTCAGAAGAAAAATTTCAGGATGTTGCAAAGAAATATTCAAAATATCTTCTAAATCAAAATTAAAATTTATCAATTCTAAAACTAAATTTTTAGTTGGAATATTTAATGTTTTTTCTATATCAGCATCTTTGTGTGAATTTAAATATTTATTAAATATTCCATCTATAGATAAATTATTATATTTGTCAAGTATTACTCCATTTTCAAATTCTGTTTTTAATATTGTATAAGCTTTGTAAGCTTTATATAATTCATTTTCTTTATTTTCTTTTTCTTTTTCAATTCTTTGAGATTTTAATGTTGCGCGAATCTGCATTAATTTATTTCCATACAAATTATCACCTTCACCTTTTTCATTTATTCCCAAATATGTATTGTTGCTAATATAAAAAATTGGTAATTCACCTGTAGAAATTAGTACATTTGCAATTTTTTCATTTTTAAATTTTTCAGTTAGTGCTTCATTTAAATATAAAGATATTGAGTTATTAATATCAATGTTCGAAAATTCTGAAGATTTTTTTATAATAAATTTAATTGGAATATTTTTAACAATATTTTGATACACCAATGAATCAATAACATTTGTATAAATATATTGTGTAACAGAATCCCATTTTTGTTTATTAATGTCAAATTTTTGTTTAAAGTGATTACTCAATTCTCCAAAAACATTTTCTTCAGGATTAAATAATTTTATTGAATTTTGCATTTTATTATTATATATGTTTTTTAAAATATAAAAATTTTTTTTGATAAATAAAAAAATATATTTAAAAAACACAGAATAATTATAATAAATAATGTCCGGACTTCTTTTTTTAGGAAACGAAGATTTTAATATTAGTAAAGGAACCAAAGGAAATATATTGTGTCAATCAATACCTGGTTTCTCCCTTATTTTATTTTATTCAACGCAATGCCCTCATTGTCAAATTTTAATACCGATTTTTAAAAAATTACCAGGAACTATAGGAGGATGTCAATTTGGAATGTGTAACGTGTCTACAAATAAAATGGTTGTAAAAATGTCCAACGAAACCATATCTCCGATCTCATATGTCCCTAATTTACTCCTGTTTGTTAACGGGAAGCCATTTATGAGATATCAGGGGCCTAACGAGATCAACGAAATAAAAAGATTTGTAATTGAGGTGGCACAAAAGATTCAAAGTAAGCAGAAATTCTCGTCTGAAAATGTAAAAGAAGAACCAGACTCACGTGGTATCCCTGCTTATACGATTGGATTCCCTCTTTATGGCAAAGATGATGTTACATATTTAGAGTTTAATGAAGCCTATAAGAAGTAAATTTGATTTTTAAACTAGATTGTTAGTTTAAAATATTCAATTTAACTAAATACATTTTAAAAATTTAAGTATTTAGATTTAAAGAAATGAATTTTAATATAAAATGATAAAAAAACAAGAAACTTTTGAAGAAACTGAGTTTATTATTGAAGAAGATAGTGAAGAAGAAAATGAATTAACTACATATTCATATATATCAAATCATCTTTATTTTGAATACTTTGTTGGATATGAAATCGCTGCTTTATTAGGTTATAAAAATACAACAAGAACTATAATTGATAATGTCTCAAAATGCAACCAATTAGTATTTAGAGATTTTCCTGGTGTTAAAATACCTGAATTAGATCCAAGAACTATACTCATAACACGCGATGGTGTTATTGAAATTCTTCTCAAAACTCGCAAACGTATTTCTCTTGATGTTCTACATATTCTAAAAAAATTTAATATTGATACAACTAACCGCAAATGTTTAACTAAAGAACAACAGACCTTATCAACTATCACAGATGTATTTAAAACTGAAAAATTCGAAGATCAATTTAAAATAGGACCATATTATCTTGATTTATATTTTACCGAACACAAAATAGTAATAGAATGCGACGAAAATGGACATGCTGATAGAAAACCATACAAAGAAGAAGAAAGAATGGAATATGTAAATTTTGAGCTTGATATTGATGATAGTTATTGGATAAGATTTAATCCAGATGAAAATGATTTTGATATATCAAAAGTTATTGGAAAAATATATAGAAAGATTGATGAGATAAAGCAGAATAAATATTTAAAAAATGAAGAAGAAAATAAAAAAAAATATGATGAAGAACTTAAACTAAAAGAAGAAGAAAATATAACATCTAAAATTAATGAATTAAACATGTATGCAGAATTGCAAGGTAAATGTCGTAAATATGATTTAGATCAAAGAGGTAATAAAACTGAGTTATATAACAGAGTTTCACATTATCTAAAAACTGGTGAAAAAAAAACTTATAAAACTTTGACAGAATTAAGAACAATATGTAAAGAATATAACTTGATTTATACAGGGAATAAAGATGTATTAGAAGAAAGGATTAATCATTATTTAGAAACTGGTGAAAATAAAAGAAAATTTGATGAAAAAAAACAAATTGATATAAATGCTGGTTCAATTGTTGATATAAATGAACAAAATAATATACTTAATAATCTTGAAAAATATACAAATTGTGAATTATTATGTTTATGCAAATTGCATAATCTGGTTCAACAGGGTACAAATGAAATATTACGAGAACGTATAAGAAATTATTTTAAAAAAGGAATAAATGATAACCAAAGACGAAAAGATGTATATCAGTTTGACTATAACGGAAAATTTTTAAATCATTATAATACAATATCTGAAGCAAAAGATGCATTAAATATTTGCATTAATACAATTTCTGATGCTATTGATAAAAATTATACAATGAATAATTTTATATTTAGATCTAGAAATGTGATTTTTTCAGAAATAGAATTAAATGAAATCAAAAAATGTAATAAAAAATCGAAAAGACAATTAACAGGTGATGATCATATAGAAATAAAAAAATTATTTAATTCAGGTGAAAGTAAAGAAAGTTTAATGGAAAAGTATTCAATATCTAAATCACAGATACTCAGAATTATAAAGAAATAAGTTTCTTTAAAATATAATATATGAGACTCATGATGATATTCTAACAGTTCACAATTTAAGTTAATTTTTAAACTAAAATAGTTTAAAAAATTTAAAACTTAATTATAAATGACGAATATAGAAACTTATGAAGATTTATGCAAGTACGGGCTACAACGGTTAAAACAAAATAATAAAATTGATCCTAGTTTAGAAAAAGATATAATTGCGCTTAATGAAAAAGTTTTTACACATTACCTAACACCAACAAATACCAACAGAAAAACTATACTTGTTGAATTTGTCATTCCAAAAAATATAGCTACCAAACTCGAAGAACTTTTGCAAAAATCTGGATATATGTATATAATTTTTCCACACACTTTTAGTAAATATGAAATTGTTGACAAAACAACTGGAGAAATTACATATGATGAATCCATCGGTCGCGAAATTATTTCAAACGTAGATCCTTTCAAATGCAAAATTGCATATCTTGTAAGAAAATTTAATGATGATCAAAATGTTTTTTCAGACGATACTATTTATTTCACTATTTCAGAACAACCAAATGGATGGTTCCGCGAGAACTCAACAACTATTGCTCATTGGAGACGTCTTTATTCTATAGATGAACCTAAATACATGGTTGACGACAATATATTTAACGAACTTGAAACAATTGTAACACCTGAATTTTCAGAACAGTTAGTCGGTGTTATGGTTCAAGATCTTGAAATCGACCGCAAAACTTTATATCGAGAATTAACAAACATTTTGAATGATATAATTGATTTTTAATGAAAATTTTTATATTTTATATATATAAAATGGATATTAATGATATAACTTTAGAAAATATAGAAGAATATAATAATATAAAAAATATAGATGATATAAAATTATCAACTGAGCAATATACATTTTGTAGAAAAGAAGCACGTGAAAAGCAAAATCATGAATCATTACAAAATACACATTTTAATGAAAGTGTTCATTTTGGGACAGATGCATCTGGATTTAAGTTATATAATAAAGAATGTATTGAAAGATTTAAGTCTCCAATAATGGATCAAATACGAAATTTACGACGCGAAAAAAACAGAATGTCAAAAATTTCTAAAAATTTACCTGTTGTTATAAAACCAACACTTCCATCTGATTTATCAGCAACAAGTGATGAATTGGATGTGGATGTGGATGAAGATGTAGAAATGAAAAATAGATTAAATTTATATATAATTATAACTATATTCTTTATTATTTTATTTTCAATATTATATTCAAATAGTTTTGATATTGACAAAGATAATAAAAAAATAATGACTACTTATAGTTATATTTATTTAACTATTCTTATTTTATCAATAATTTCTTTTTTAGTAGTATTAGGACTAATAATTTTTAAAAATATTTAAGATTCAAGATCAACCGTGAAACTTTATATAGATAATTGATGGAAATTGCAATTTAAGAATTTGAAAAGTATAATCTATATATAAAACAATATTATATCTAAAACTTAATTTCTTGCAACATGTACATCATGTGAGAAATTGAAAAACTTGTACACAATTAAATACTGCAAAACATAATTAAATTCTGAGATTAAAGAAATTAAATTACTTGACAACTTTATAGTCGAAATTATATTATTCAGAAGATCTCATACTTTTTTAATAGTTAAAGAAGAAAATAATGTTTACATAATAAGTTCATACTTAAATTTATACGCAAGTCATATTCAAGATTTTGACGATTTTAATTCTTTGTTATCAAATATTTATAAGATAGAGTAGTTCCATGTTTATCATTAAATAAATCTTTTTCAAGAATAAAAAAATAAAAAAACTTATAATAAAAATGTCATATGATGAAACAATTGACCATATATCCTTAACAAGAGAACAAAAGGACATTGACAGTATATCCTTAACAAGAGAACAAAAGGACAAATGCTGGCATCTTATAAATCCAGACAATCTACAGGCTTATAATGATTGTATTTTCAACGAAAAAAAACGTGTATATTATGAACAAAAACTTATATATGATGAACAACAAAAATATAGACAAAAAATTAGAAAAGATATTCAAGAAAGAGATGCACTAAGAGATAAAAGAACACAATTAGATAATATCGAAAATATAAATTTTTATTATTTAGGTGCAATAATAACTCTATTTGTATTTATTATTTTATTTTCAATATTATATTCAAATAGTTTTGATATTGATGTAGATAATAAAAAAATAATGACTACTTATAGTTATATTTATTTAACTATTCTTATTTTATCAATAATTTCTTTTTTAGGACTATTAATTTTTAAAAAATTTAAATTTAGTTATCCGCAATGATGTAAATTTACATCATGATATTTTTTCTTAACCTAAATTAGAGGTTAAGAAATAATTATACATTTCAGAAATTAAAAATATTTACAAATAACGCGACAAGTCAGATATGAGACTTTGAATTTCAAAGTCAATTGTTGGTCTAAAGTATTCTTTCATAAATGAATCTACATCTTTAAGTTTTCTTAATTCAATGTATTTTCTTTCTATATGACGCAAATCTTCATACCAATAATCCAAAACTTCATCTTCATTTTGAAGTCCAAGTATATCGAAATACTTGTTAATTTTTGGTATATAAATAAGAAAATGATCAGGTAATAATTCATAATTATCTGGATATCCAGACCATTTATTCGCTGCTTCAGCATAATCCGACCAAATATAAAATATTTCAATTGGTGTTGTATCGCAAAAATATTTATACAAAATTGCAGCTAGAAGACCACATTTACTACCAGATAAATAAACTGACGACATTTTTAATCATAATTATGAATTTAGATTCGAAAAATCAATTTTTTATCTACTTATAAAACGGATAGACATTTTTCTTCATATATATTGTCGAGTTCAGCATTTGTCTTTTCATTTTTTAATTCAACTTTACCTGTTAGTGCTAATTCATAAATCCATTTTGAAACTCGTACATCGAATTCCTGAGAAATCCATTGCACTACATTAACTGCAAGCTGTGGATGACCCAAGTATGTCGTGAACCATTTCCACCTGATTCACACTTTAATAATTCGACGGTCGGAATTCCAGCCGTCGATTGAAAGATTTTTAGAAAATCTTGAGTTTTTATTGTGTTTCCATTATTTAAATTCCTTCTTTCCAGCATTACATAAAGATGTTAAATTAATATAACCGTCTTCTCTTCTTGAAATAATTGGAATACTATTCAAAGACAATATATTATCTTTAATCATAGATACATTATTTTTATTTGATTTTAGGTCAGTAACTTCGTCTTGTAATTTACTAACAATATTTTGAACAGAGCTCCTTATTACAAAATTCACTGTGAATTTTTTTCAGGTTCTTTTTGAGTATTATTTTTCTTACACTTTTTCGAGGTTAATTCATGTCTTGTTAGATTAGATTTGTTCGAAAATTATTTGTCGCAATATCTACATTTCATCATTTTTATATTATAATAAATATTCTTTTAAATCTACATGTCGAGATGAAATTCATATTATTCAATTTTAAGATACAATTGTGTTGAGATTCGTAAAACATATTTTAAACACAAAACAACATTCTTAAAAACTAGAAATAAAAGATTTTAAAAATAATTTTTAATTTTTAAAAATCTTTTATTTTAATATGAAATTCAGAATAAAAAAATATTTTAATTTTAAAAATTATTTTTTAAAGAAAAAATAAAAAACACACACACATTTTTTGAATCATCAATTTGCGATCCTTTTTTTACAGTTTAAAATCACCCTGTTAACGATATAAATGTCTTTTTAAACTCCAAACACAATCTAAAAAAACCAATTTTAAGCTAAAATTTTAGAAAAATTTAGCAAAAAATCATTTTTTTTAGCAATTGTGATAAAACTTAGGATCAATTTTAAAAAATTACGAAAATTTTATTACGAAGTAAGGTTAAATGTGAAAATTTCAATTTCAAGTTGAAAATAACATTAATTTTAACATATTATAAAAAATTTACGTATATTTTAAATCATCAATTTATGATCTATTTTTATAGTTTATAAATACCCTCAAATAATGACAAAAATAATTTCAACTTTAAATTCAGTTTATTTTTTATAATAAAAGCAACAAAATTTATCAAAAAAAATCATAAAATTTAGCAAAAATGATGATTTTTGATTTAAAAATAAAATATGTATAAATAAAAGTATGAATTGTAATCATTGTAACAAAGAATTTTTTAACAAATCAAATTTGACAAGACATCAAAAAACTTCAAGGAAATGTTTAAAATCTCAAAAAAATAATATTGAAATAAAAATATTTGATTGTGAATTTTGTAGTAAAGAACTATGTTCAAAACAATCCCTCAACCGACATTTAAATATCTGCAAAATTAAAAAAAATCGCGATGATGAAAATGAAGAATTAAAAAGTATTGTTATTCAATTACAAGATGAAATTAACGAAATTAAAAAATCTCCATCAACAACTTCTAATATAACAAATAATAATACAAATAGCCACAATACAATAAACAATAATATTACAATTAATAATATTGATTTTATGAGTTATATGACACCAGATAGAATAAAAGAAGTTTTTGACAAAAATTATAATGTCCAAACTCTTTTAGGTTCTGAAAAATCATTAGCAAATTTTACAATTGACAATTTCCTTTCAGGTGAAGATCGTCCAATATATTTATGTTCAGATAAAGAAAGAAACAAGTTTTATTTTCTTGACAAAAACAATAAAAGAATTGACGACACAAATGCTCAAATACTTATAAATTTAATAATAACCTATGGTTTTGAATCTATTAAAAACTATTATAATAATCATGTTAATAAAAAACGTTTAGAATTAAATGA
>Ga0214919_10005623_pt1 | contig 17650 bp, 15 predicted proteins | sample LL1503_MetaG_FD_177994 | JGI IMG/M metagenome (GOLD analysis project Ga0214919, IMG submission 177994) | Freshwater microbial communities from Lake Lanier, Atlanta, Georgia, United States - LL-1503 | ecosystem: Environmental > Aquatic > Freshwater > Lake | place: USA: Georgia | collected...
CATTCTTCTTGCTTTTTCTACAGCCTGATACAATCATGAAAAAAGTTTTCAATTTTTACACATCTAAACATGCATTTTTTAACCTATTTTTAGCCATAACCCTAATCTATTTTTTTATAATTTTAATCCTAACCCTAATCTATTTTTATAATTTTAGCCATAACCCTAGCTTGGTTACGCAATGGTGACTACGAAGCAGCTAATGTCGTCGGCTTGTTTTGGTGTCCAGCGAAACTTCTGCTTTACTGTTACTGCGTCGGCACTCTCCATATAGTCCCATAACTGCAGCCATCTATTTTTGTAAAATTCGACGATCTCCTCCGATGAGCCCGTTGCCAACATGGCAGCATCTTTTTCGCATCCAATGAGCTCCATATCAAACACGCCGTCGCTGCCTGCGACTACGCGATACACCTTTCCAGGCTCAAACTGGAAACGAATCACTTCTGGTGCTAAACCTGTTTTCCCGTTGTGCCCCAAAGCTTGGGTAGGTGCTAATACTACACCAGAGCCGTAGTCAACTCGATACGCTTTTTGCACTGTAATGCGCTCTTCTGATAAGAGTAGCGGTCGCGTATCAGATTGGATATGTGCGTATGGGTAATCCTTGCGTATCCGCTCCTTCTCCATTGGGTTGTCGTAGGAGTGCCCAATCGTTTTGTAAATGATTTGGTCATCTGCGTAAACGCGAAATTCGGAATCTCCGACGACGATGCATTCGCCATAATCGCTGAACACGCGGAGCAAGGCCATAGTTACGCCTGATGATCTGCTGCCACCAATCATCGTTCCAGATACGATATTGTTCACCAACAAATATTCTTGGACGGCTTTTGCTGGACAGGCTGCACCCATCAACATTGTCAGCACATCGTCTGGAATGGCTTTGATCGCGTCGATCACCTCGAACGTTCCGTGTCCGTCGGTCAAAAGCCACCAGTCGAACGAGCGCCCTGTTACTGAACAGGATGCTGCAACTCCACTTCTGATCCAATCTTGACCTTTGGCCATGTTGTCGATATGGCAGTTGCCACTTGCAATAAATGTGTGCGCCATTACCTCTTCATTCGATACGTCAACTCCAGCGAGATAATTACGAATCTCTTCCTCCGTGATGGGACCTCCGCCAATTGTATCGTTAACGTTTGCAAATGTGGACATTGTTAAACCTCTTCTTCTTCTTTTTACTACATTCTAGTAAATCATAAAAAAAAGTTTTCAATTTTTTATGATACAATGGTTCCATCATTCGAGTGTGTTGTTAAAAATCTTGAACGCATACTCCTTCCATGGCGTTTCGATCTCTAAAATGTGTTCAGATAAAATGCGTTGAACAGGCAACCAGTTATCTGTATCGGTCAAACGTTCCGGTGCCTGGTTCCATAAAGAATCCCTATATTTGATCAACTTTTCAGATAGTTCCTTTTCCTCGTCTTCTGGGATGACAGTAAGCAATTGGGTAATGACCGCGACAATACTACGTCTTTCGGATGACATGGCGCTACTCTATCTTTTCTTATATTGATATATCGTTAACTTCTTTTTCAATTTTTTATTTATAAAAAATAAAATATAAAAATACGGTAACAACGATTTATAATGTGCGATAAAGTATTAGAAGAAATTCAACAATGTTTAATTACATGTAGTAATAATAAACGTGTCATTATACCGGAAAAAATGGTCGATCTGGCTTCATGTAACAATCTAAAAGTATATAAGCAGAGTATGCACGCAACAAAAACGGAATTGCAATTTAATGTCCCTACATTGTATCCATCACATGAATACGCTATTGAATATAATGTGTTGAAACGTTTAGTAACTGTCTCTTATAATGTGTAAATATATACTATTATATATATATGTCTTCTAGAAATTTAGGAATTTCTATTGTTGATGAGGATATAGAAGAAGTAAGTAGATTACTTACCGAAGGGGTAGATCCTAACGGCAAGAATGATCGCGGAACTCCTTTTCTTAGTCTCGCATGTGGCACTGGCAATATCGATATTGTCACTCTTTTATTGAAAGCTGGTGCTGAGATTGATACGAAAAACTTTAATGGATGGACTGCTCTTAATACTGCTTGTTCAAATGGGTTTTTGAATATTGTTAAACTCCTCGTGTCTTTTGGTGCCGATTTGAATAGCGAAAATAATTTTGGGGTGACCCCTCTTGTATCTGCGTGTCGTGAAAGCAATGTAAATATAGCAGATATTTTGCTGAAAGCCGGTGCTGATGTGAATTTAAAAAACGCGAAAAATGATGATAAAACGCCTCTTCACGAAGCGTGCATAAAAGGTGATGCTGATGTAGTGGCACTATTGCTGGCGTATGGCGCTGATATAGGCTGCAAAAGTAAGACAAGTCGGTGGACTCCTCTCCACTTTGCATGTTGGGGAGGGTATCTACGTATTACAGAGCTATTGCTAACAAAACTGCCTTCTATTGTAAATGAAAAAGAAAAGGATGGAAATACTCCTCTCCACATAGCTTGTTTATTCAATCAATATGATGTTATAGATGTTTTGTTTCGTTATCACGCAGAGATGTTAAACAATAAGGTTGGAGAAACACCTCTTCATATAGCTTGTCGAAAGGTAAGGTTTAAAATAATAGAAAAATTACTGGATAGACGCCCAGACATTAGAAATATACCGGACAATTGGGGTAATCGCCCCGTGCCGCCTTGCCCCTTATTAGAGGCATGTGAACGTGGATATACAAACATTGTTTTATGGCATTTATCTTTAGGTGGCGTCAACGACATAAATGAGAGTATTGATGGTGATAATAACACACTTCTCCATATTGCTAGCAAAGCTGGCAATTTAAGATTAGTAAATACCTTACTTGGCTTAGGTGCTTACCCTATGAGTAGGAATGGTGAGGGCAAGACACCTCTTCAGGTTGCCCGAGAACATAATCATAATGATAGTCATAGTGAAGTGATTGATCAATTAAGTTCTCTTTATTCTGAAGAAGATTTTCCACCAATCAAACAACTGGGCGGAGCTAACAAGAAGACAAGACGATCGACGGGTTCTTCTGTAAACGATAAAAGAATAGATACAACAAAAAACCAAAAACAAAAAACAAAACCAAAAACCAAAACAAAAACAAAAACAAAAACAAAAACGGTTTGCTAACCACTTAGAAGAACTATTTTTGTAAAATGCAGTCACATAGAAGAACTATTTTTGTAAAATGCAGTCACATAGAAGAACTATTTTTGTAAAATGCAGTCACATAGATAATATAAATCTATTATATATAATGGATTTATCAGAACGGTTGGAAAATGCGATTACTGACGGAGACTTAGATGAGGTAAAGTTACTTGTTGATGTTGAAGGCGCCGATATTAATGAAGAAGACCTGTTAACTCCTCTTGGTAACGCTTGTTATCGTGGCCATTTAGAAATTGCACAGTTTTTGATAAGTAGAGGTGCCGAAGTAAATCCACTTCTTTTAGCCAATTCTTTTAGTTTAACTCCACTTTTAGCAGTTTGTGGTACAAGGAGTAATCAAAATAATCTGCAAATAGCAGAATTATTGATACTAAACGGTGCTAATGTAAATGATGTTAGTAGTTATGACAGATCAAGTCCTCTACATCGAGTTTGTTTTAATGGTAATAGAGAACTTGCTCAGTTTTTCATAAGCAATGGTGCCGATGTTAATTACAAGAAAAAAACTGGAGAAACGCCTCTTCATGTTGTTTGTGACAGGGGTGATATTACTATAGCACTTCTTTTATTGGAATCTGGAGCCAATGTGGATAGTCGAGACAACAGTAATCAAACCCCTCTTCATTATGCTTCTTTTGCGAATCGCGTCGAATTAATCGATGTATTGTATGATTACAGAGCAGACCTTGGCGCTAAAGACAATCATGGTAAAACGCCTCTTCATATTGCTTGCGCAAGACGTTCGCTTTCCACAGTAGAAACATTACTGGATAGACGCCCAGACATTAGAAGTATACCGGATAGCTTTGGTAACCTCCCCATACCGCCTTGCCCCTTATTGGAAGCATGTGACCGTGGATATACAAACATTGTTTTATGGCATTTATCTTTAGGTGGCATCAAAGACATAAATCAGGGTATTGATAGTGATAATAACACACTTATCCATATTGCTAGCAAAGCTGGCAATTTACAATTAGTAAATACCTTGTTAGGGTTAGGTGCTTACCCTATGAGTAGGAATGGTGACGGCAAGACACCTCTTCAGGTTGCCCGAGAACATAATCATAATGATAATCATAGAGAAGTGATTGATCAATTGAGTTCTCTTTATTCTGAAGAAGATTTTCCGCCGGTCGACCACGCAGTTGTTGGTGGCGCAACAAAATCAAACAAGAATACGAAACGAGCGTCTAACTCATGTAAACGATCAATAAAAAAAAAAACAAAGCATAGAAAGAACGGCAATCAGCAAAATAAATCAAAAAGTCACTAATAATAACAAAAACGAGAAAATCAAGGTAATGAGTGCCATTTTATTTCATAAATATATATACAATATATTTATGGAAGATACAGAATCTTTAAATATAAAACTAGAGGGTGCTATCCTACAAGAGAATTTGAGTGATGTAGAAAGACTTGTTAATGACGGAGCTAGCGTCAATGATATACCTAAACGCGGTTTATCAACTCCCCTTAGTTCAGCATGTTATCAAAGTAATTTAGATATTGTAACATTTTTACTAAGTAGAGGAGCCGAAGTAAATCCTATTTCTACTAAAAAGTTTAGCATACCTCCACTTTTAGCAGTTTGTAATAGTGAACATAAAAAAAATAATGTTGAAATTGCTCAATTATTGATTTCTTTTGGAGCTGACGTAAATTGTAAAGCTAATTTTGATGGATCAACTCCTTTACATTCGGCTTGTTTTACCTATAACATTGATTTGATTCGCTTTTTACTTAGTGCAGGTGCAGACGTTGATTCTGTAAAACAAAATGGAGAAACACCTCTTCATTCCGCCTGTGGTGAAAGAGCAAATGAAGACGTAGCCATGCTTTTGTTAAATTCTGGGGCTGTAGTAGATGCTCGAGATAATTTCAATCAAACCCCTCTTCATTATGCTGCTCATCATGGTTGCACATCCATAATCGATGTATTGTATGATTACAGAGCAAACCTTGGTGCTAAAGACAATGATGGTAAAACGCCCCTTCATGTTGCTTGTGTAAGACATTCGCTTTCCACAGTAGAAACATTATTGGATAAACGCTCAGACATTAGAAGTATACCGGATAACTTTGGTAACCTCCCCATACCACCTTGCACCTTGGTGGAGGCATGTGAACGTGGATATACAAACATTGTTTTATGGCATTTATCTTTAGGTGGCATCAAAGACATAAATCAGGGTATTAATAGTGATAATAACACACTTCTTCATATTGCTAGCAAAGCTGGCAATTTAAGATTAGTAAATAACTTACTTGGCTTGGGTGCTTACCCTATGAGCAGGAATGGTGAGGGCAAGACACCTCTTCAGGTTGCCCGAGAACATAATCATAATGATAGTCATAGTGGAGTGATTGATTTATTGAGTTCTCTTTATTCTGAGGATGATTTTCCACCGGTCGACCACGCACATATTGGTGGAGCAACAAGAAAAAACAAGAAGAAGACAAAGTCTAGTAATAAAAAGAAAAGTAGAGGTAATAAGAAAAGGTGCATCCAGAATGTGCATGGCTAACTGATTGATAATCCACCTTTGTGCGGAACAGGAGAAAAGACATAAATTAGTTTATAAAAATATATTATACTATTGTATAATGAGTTTAGAACAATCTACAATGTCTATTTTTGATGCCATCCATGAAGGCGTAGATGAAACAACTAGACTTATTGATGCAGGCGTTGACGTGAATAGCAAGGACGAATATGGACGGACTCCTCTTCACGAGGTTGTTTCTTCGCTCGCGAGGATTAAGGGTAAAAAAGGTTTGGAAATAGTTCGAATATTATTGCAGGCAGGCGCTGACGTGAATAGCAAGGACGAAGAATATGGACGGACTCCTCTTCACCTGGCCATCGACTACGACAAAAAAGGCGAAATAACTAAGTTATTAATAGATAGTGGTGCTCATTTAGACATCCAGGACAACGATGGAGATACTCCTCTTCATTCCGCTAGCCGATCCGAATTTTTTAAATCTGCAGCTAAGATCTTAATAGATAGTGGTGCTAAAGTGGATATCAAGAACAATAATGGGGACACTCCTCTTCATATAGCTTGTATATACGCTTATGATGAAGACGACACAGACGATGAGGATTCTGTGGATGAGGCGGAGATATCCTCTAATTTTACTTTATCAGGCGACGGAGTAACAACTCCTTATGTCTGGACTGGAATAACGGGAACACCCTATGCTGGTTGGACAACTCCCGCAGAGGGTAAGCAAGTCTACACAAAGGGACCGATCATTACAGATTTTGCGGGGTTTCTAGGATTAACAGGATTAACAACAACTTATCATAGAATTGAGGATCATAGAATTAAGATGTTAATAGATAGTGGTGCTAAAGTGAATATCAAGAACAATAATGGGTGCACTCCTCTTCATTACGCTTGCGAAAAATTTTATTATAGACATAAATTATCTGAATCGGAATTAGCTGAGCGCATTGGATTGCCGAGACTATTAGTAAGTAGAGGTGCTAATTTAGAAATCCCGAACGACGATGGAGATACTCCTCTTGATATTGCAAGAAAGCACTGTGTTAAAACGTTAGCTGATATATTACTCGAAACGTCTCCTGACTGGGAAGCAAAAGGAGGAAAAACCAAAAAAAGATGTCAAAAAGGTAAGCGCAGAAATAAGGCTACACATAGATGCAGAAAAATAAAACGTAACAAAAATTGTTAACATAAGAACTGGCGAATGCTCTCAATGCAGTTCTTGTTTACCTTCCTCGCCTTTCCATTCTGTTCATAAGTAAGATTGTCTAAACAAGAAGGATTGGTTCTCAATTCTTCCATCATGTTTGGGAAAGACGAGAACTTCTTCATAATGGCAACTGCTTGAATTGAACTGATATTAGGGATTTGACACAAGACGATTTCACCAATGTTAGCTGGTGTAATGTTCTCCTTCTTTACCTTTTTTACAACGCTACAATAAGGCTTAGGGTCTTCGGTTGCATTAACAGTTGTGCTACTGTTAGATAGTATCGGTGGGAACTTCCCCTTCTTTATCTCACGATCCACTTTATCAACCAAAGACATGAGCCATTCAGCCGTTTCAGCAACACTGGAAGTTCTGTGTGTGCTAAACCCCTTATACACATTGAGCGATGTCATGGCAGATAAAATAATCTTCTTATCTGATGGATTACGCATCTGCGAGAACATTCCTTCAATAACATAGATGATCGAATGAGAAGGAAGATTAGATGAATGGACTAAACGATAGCTTTGCTCCTCGTAACGACCATCCTTGATGCTCGAACAAAGGTCTGCAAATGACTTGCGCTCGATCAGTAACACATCCTTTCCATCATCGGTTTGGACTAGCATATCGCCTAATTCGAGAACCTTCTTTACCATAGTAATACTCAAACTTGTAGCATCTTTTATTCTAAGACATTCTGACCAAAGAGCAGGTTCTCGTTCATCAATAAATAATATCATCTTATACGGTAGTATACCTAGATGATATTATTTAAACCGTTTACCTATGTAACAACTTGATTTAGTGGGTTCCGGGGATGTTCCAGTAAGTATTGTAAGAGTTGGTAGATCCAACGGGGCGGCTCAGGCTAACAAGCGGGAACAACGTGGTTTGTAAGTTGTTAAGTGTGGTGCAATGTCCAAATGCAGGACTGGTCATTTGGAATGCAATGCTGCTTTGGTATCCGCGACCAACCATGTAGGGAAATCCAGCCTTTTTGCTTCCTCCTCCCTGGTTCTGACCAGTGATGGCGTTGCTGCCCATTTGATGGCGACTTGATGATGAACTAAACATATTTCCTTGAGGCATGGTAAATATATACTAGCTAAAGATAATAAAAAAGAATATAAAAAGATTTGGTCTAATGAATGTATCTGACAGATTCATTTTATTTCCTGAATAACATGAATATAGACGACAATGACATTCGAATTGAGAAGAATCAACAGGGTGTCGAAACCTACGTATTCGATCCCTATAATTCGCTAAATAAATTGATCACTGAAAAGGAGATTCAGACGATTTTGGTAAAATACGGAATACGCACACCGATTCACAATTATGAGTTATACAAACGCGCATTTATTCATAGATCCTACATTAAGAGACCATTACTAGAGAATATCCAGAACAATGTCGTGATCTTGCCTAAACCCGACGACTGTCTCCCCCTATTTTCTAAATCAAATGAGCGGTTGGAATTTGTGGGTGACGGCGTTCTAGAGTGCGTTGCTAAATATATCTTGTATCGCCGGTTTCCTAAAGAGAACGAGGGGTTCATGACAGAGAAAAAGATTGCACTGGTCAAGAATGAGGCGATCGGTAAAATGGCTTATGAAATGGGGTTGCATAGATGGGTGATCCTTTCGAAACATGCAGAGACAAAACAGACTCGCACGAATCTGAAGAAATTGGGCTGTCTATTCGAGGCGTTTATTGGCGCTATCTTTCTCGATTTCAATAGAGTGAAAGTAAAGGATGACGATAAATGGTTCGAATCGCTTTTCGTTACTGGGCCCGGTTTTCAGATGGCGCAAATCTTTATCGAATCTGTCTTTGAAAAACATGTGGACTGGATCGATTTGATTAAGAATGATGACAATTATAAAAATATCCTTCAAGTAAAGATTCAGAAGGAATTCAAGGTGACGCCACACTATATGGAGATAGAAGAACATGACCCAGAAACTGGATATCATATGGGTGTATATCTATGTCTAGGTCAGCCGAATCATATGGCGAAACATGGCAATGCTATTCCACTCTCCATGTATTCTAATTATTATGAAATTCACCAATATATGTCTCAGCATAATAAGATTGTGGTTTTCTTAGGCGACGGCAAACACAAGATTAAGAAGAAGGCTGAACAAATTGCATGTGAAGAAGCGATTAGACAACTATCGTCCTTTTAATCTTTTTGTTGTTGTTTTTTGTTGTTGTTTTTGCTTTTCCTTTTTTACATTTTTTACTTACTGTTTTCTGCTTCCTTCTCTTGTTTGCTCCTCCCTCCATTTTCGCTTTAAGGATCCTTTCAATTTCTTCTTTCGCCTTATCTACTCCTTCATTATCACATATATCAAAAATTCGTGTGTAATAATCTTTTAAGTCATCTTCAAGAGCATCTATCATACCCCCCTGAACAAGCGCCTCTATCATTTCACTGACGAGTCCGAGAAGTTCTTCTTTTGCACCAGCAGGACAATTTTCCCGCATTATCGCTCTTTTGAGAGATATCTTTTGATGATCGTGTAATGATTTACCCGCCCGAGCAGTAGATTGTCTTTCTATTGGAGCGGGCTTTGAAAAAAAAGATGTAATCCACCCTATCATATTAACATCTTGTATAGAAGGGTAGATAAATACATAAAATCTTAGTTCACCTTGTTCAGCAGCTTCAGTAGCGTTTTGTAACTCTATAAAATGATCCATTGTTGTAGCTGTGCCATCTTCGTGATTTTGCGGATCAAATAATTTTACTATACCATCTTCTGTTTTATATGCAACTACTGCATGAGATCCTGTAGGAAAAGAATAGGAAACATAAGTTCCATGTCCTTCTTTCAAATTTTGTGACAAATAATTCATGAACTCGCTTGGTGATAATTTTTTTGATTGTTTCACCATTTCTCTCGCGTTAGTAGTAGTAATGAATCGGGCTAGTTCATCATTTGGTAATCCCCCAGCTGAAGCTGCAATAGACTCTACTCTTGCCACTTCTGCAGATCCTCTTTTTGCACCGATAGGGTCACGAAGTCCTAATACGACTAGACTGTTAAAAGCGCAATCTCCTCTACTTGTTTCTACTGCACAAATTAACCCAGGGTAGGTTGTAAACTGTTCTTCATCTACAAAAGGAATTTGCCATAATCCATTCAATGGACCCAATTCTTGGGGTTTTCCCTTTTTCTTGTGGTATAAATGTGCCCATTGTTCTATAGTTATATCATGCTCTGCTCTAACTCCTCTTTTTTCACGGCGAGCGTTGCGTTCAACATTAGGTGTATCTTTTTTTCTTGCTACTAGATCTTCTTCTTCTACTTTTCGATTACCAAAGAGCCCATCCATTATTTATATATTATTGAGAAAAATAAATAAACTATTCTATAACAATGTCACTGTAACTACTGATTGTATTCAGTTTGACAATGTTTACCAATGTCTTCCTTTTAGCGGTTTAGTATAATGGTAATTTTACTATTATGTATCATCCTGTTATTATTATTCATATACTACTTGATAACAAGAGAAGATATTGTCTATCATGAAAAAGATTACTTATTTAATCCTAAAGAACAGCTAGATTGCCATGGATTTTGTTTGTGTAAAAGAGCCGTCTCTTCAGAAAAAGCTGACTATTATAAATCATTATGTGATCATTCTCAGTATAAACGAGTAAAACAAGAACTATTAAAAGATCCATGGCTATGGAGACATGTAGTAAAACCCATTCTTGGATCAGAGTATCAATTTCAAGATTATATTTGGATCATACAAAAGTCTGCAGTGCATACATGTCATCGCGATAACAACGGTGATTTCTTTAATAAAGGCCAGACTCATCCTTCTTACACAATGATCGTCTACTTGGAAGACATGCATAAATGTCTTTCGGTCATTCCAGAAAGTCACTTATCTACGACCAAACATTTCTTCAATTTCGGCAATTCTTTGAGAACCATAGTGTGTGAAAAAGGCGACGTCCTATTATTCAATGCCAACTTGATACATGTCGGAACAGTAAATACAGACAAACCAGATAATCTTCGTATTCAACTCAAGGTCACGCATAAGGACGATATTGACAAGATTGATTATTATGAAGATTTTAACAAAGTCTTGAATACAGACAATACAAATCCTTTAGCAGTGAGACTGTTGCAGAGAAACGCATCGTGTCTTGTGCCAGGGTTCTCGGATGCTACACAGACGGAAAATATTAGGACAGCTAGGGGGAGTGACAATGGCGTGGATGTAGGCAGTCTGCAACAGATATTTTCTTATTTATTTTATGGTAACAAACGGTTTTATGATTTACCGAATGCATTTTAACGAGGATTATACACTATTTTGTATGAATAGTATATATGTCAAAAAGCTTATTGGATATTTTAGAAAAACGCGTCTTACCAAAGAAACAAGAGGCTGTCACTATCTTTTTTGGTGATGATAAACGAGAGCCCAAAAAAGTCAAGGGTGAGAAAGAGGAGGGATCTGGATTCAAAAAGGTTGTCTCTACATCTCTAGTTGACAAATTAGGAGAAGAAGACGACGACGAAGATGAGGGATCTGGTCATCTAGTTGATAAATTAAGAGAAGAAGAAGACGACGAAGATGAGGTATCTGGATCCAAAAAGGTTGTCTCTGATCCTGTAGTTAACAAATTAGGAGAATACGACGAAGGAGAACGTGATTTGAAAGCTCCTGCTGTATTTGACATGCGAAAAAGTTCAAACATTGATAGAGCAGCAATTTTTAAAAAATTACAAGATAGAGATGTATTTGTTACAAAACGTATCAAACCAGCACCTGCAGGTTCGTCGTTGACAGAACCGAACACCACTACTATTAAAAAGGTTACTAGAAAGGTTTTAAAGTTACAACCGGCTCCAACTGGTAAAGGTGAAGAAGAAGATGAAGAACAACAAAAAAAAGTTGGAGAAGATGAGGAAGATGATAATGATGATGATAATGATGATGATGATGAGGAAGAAGAACAACAAAAAAAAGTTGGAGAAGATGAGGAAGATGAAGAATCTGCTAATAAAGGTGAAGAAGAACAACAAAAAAAAGTTGAAGAAGATGAAGAAGAAACCCCTGTTATTATAAAGCCTGCCAGATCAAGTCGAAAAAAAAGTTTAAAGATTGCCGAACCCCTACCATACATTGATTTAACTACTGTAACTATTAAACATGACACAGTAGCAGATCGTCTTCCAGCACCCCGCGAGAAATATATTATGCGAACTCCAACCTATTACATGAACAATCGTAAGTTATCCATACAAAAATTGACCGAACTATTCGCTCCATATAAACAAGAGATCGAATCGCAGACCGAAGTAACCTGTGAAAGTAGATCACAGGTTATCGATTTCGACTTATTGACACATCAAAAGGTGGTTCGCGATTATCTCAATCTATTTACACCTTATCGTGGCCTTCTCCTATACCATAATCTAGGAACAGGCAAAACATGCAGTTCCATTGCTATGGCAGAAGGAATGAAGAGTGATAAACGTATTTTTGTGTTGACACCAGCATCCTTGAAAATGAACTTTTTTAGTGAACTAAAAAGTTGCGGCGACGAAATGTATAAGAAGAAGCAATTTTGGGAATTCATTTCTATCGAAGGGAAACCTGACTATCTTCCTATGTTGGCCACAGCCCTATCTCTACCTAGTGAATTCATTAGAAGACAAGGAGGCGCCTGGTTAATGAATATTAAAAAAAGATCTAATTTTACAACCCTTACTTCTGCACAACAAGATCAATTGGATGATCAATTAAACCATATGATCAGAACGAAATATGTGGATATCAACTATAACGGTATGAACAGGACAAGATTAAATGCACTTACTGCCGATGGATCCAAAAACCCCTTTGATAATTCGGTCATCATCATTGATGAAGGACATAATTTTGTAAGTCGTATTGTAAACAAGATCAAAAAACCCGATTCCATATCCTATCAATTGTATCATTATATTCGTCAAGCTACTAATGCTCGTGTAATCATTTTATCAGGAACACCCATTATTAATTATCCAAATGAGATCGGAATATTATTCAATCTGTTACGAGGTGATATTAATACGTGGACCCTTACTCTAACCCCTACAACAAGCGAAAAAATGACAACGGAAACGATCTTGCAAATATTCAATGCTGAAAAATTTAAAACATATGATCATGTTGAATATAGTGGAAATAAGCTTACTATTACTCGTAACCCATTTGGTTTTATTAATGTGAATAAGGGGGAAGCTGCCGGTTCTCGAGCTTCTGGCCCGGGTCCTAGCACTAAGAAAAAAGGTGGATCATCAAGGAATAGTAAAACTAAAAAACAAAGCAATATGATTGGTGGCGCATCTACTGTAAACCCCCGATATGATGGTGTCAAGTTAGATGAAACTGGTAATATTTCCGATGATCAATTCTTATCTAAAGTCATTTCTATTTTAAGAAAACGAGGCATTGAAGTAAATGATGCAAACATTGAGCTACGCCGTCATAAAGCGTTACCTGATGAAGCCGACGCATTTATTTCATCCTTTATTGAATTAGACACGGGCGTCGTAAAAAATATGAATTTATTTCAACGTCGAATATTAGGGTTAACTTCTTATTATCGTAGTGCGCAAGAAAAACTGTTTCCTAGTTTTGTAACTACTGATGGAGGAGACGACTATCATATCGAAAAGGTTCCCATGAGTGATCACCAATTTGATATTTATCAAAGGATTCGACATGTGGAAGCCACCAAGGAAAAAAATGCTAAAAAGAGGAAGAAGCTAGGAAACGATGATTTATTTACCATCTCTTCCACCTATCGCATTTTTTCTAGAGCAGCGTGTAATTTCACCTTTCCATCCGACATTGAACGTCCTATGCCGATTCAAAGGGAAGGTGAAGAGGTTGATGAAAGCGATATGGATGCTGTTCCGAAGAAGAATAGACAAGAGAGCGATTCATTTGTTGATCTCGAAGATGTGGAAGCTGACCCGGAGGTAGATGCATCTTATTCCGGACGAATTGCGCGTGCCCTAGATGCGATTGCCGAACCATCAGCTCATTATCTGTTGCCCGCATCTCTGGAAAGCCTAAGTCCTAAATTCGCCAAGGTTCTCGAAAATTTACAAAATGAGGAGAACATCGGTCTTCATTTAATCTATAGCCATTTCCGAACTATCGAAGGTATCGGAATTCTTCGCCTCATTTTACTGAACAACGGGTTTGCTGAATTCAAGCTGAGAAAAGTAGGTAATGATTGGCAACTTGCCGAGTCCTCAGCAGAAGATATTGCTAAACCCCATTTTGTCCTATACACAGGAACAGAAGAAGATGAAGAGAAGGAAATTATCAGAAACGTATATAACGGCGCATGGGATCTTATTCCTGTCGAAATAGCTGCACAATTGAGAGAACGCGCAGAAAATAATCATCTGGGTAACATTATCAAGATCTTTATGATCACCTCTTCTGGCGCGGAAGGAATCAACTTGAAGAATACACGATTCGTTCATGTGATCGAACCTTATTGGCACATGGTTCGAGTTGAACAGGTCATCGGCCGTGCAAGACGTATTTGTAGTCATCAAGATTTGGCCGAGGAGCTGCGAAACGTTAAAGTCTTTCTTTACGTGACGACATTTACAGAAGAACAAAAAACGAGTGAAAAAAATAGGGAGTTAAGGTTGAGAGATGTAAGCAAAGAAGATAAGGTTTCTCCGGTCACTACAGACGAAACCCTGTATGAAATAGCTACTATCAAACAGCGTATCAATGGACAAATATTGAAAGCGGTGAAAGAATCTGCTATGGATTGCACCCTCTATTCGTCTACCAACAAGGAAAATTTGGTGTGTTTCGGGTTTGGACAAACATCCTCTAATAATTTCGGGTCGTTCCCATCATTCGATAAGGATCGTGATACACAATCTGAGTTAGAAGTCAAAACGGTCACTTGGCGAGCACGAAATATAACGGTTGGAAAGGGTAAAGATGCTGTTGAATATGCTTTAAATGAAGATACAATGGATCTATATGATTTGGCAAGTTATAAGCTAGCAGAACAGGGTCAAGGAGAACCTACATTGATTGGTAGATTACAACCACAAGGTAAAGGTTATAGAATCATTAAATTCTAATTTAATAAAACAAATATATAGAAACAAACGCATAATTATCTATTATGGACGAAAATAATAATGTGTTAACCATTAAAACGGTTCAAATTCAACCTATACGGAATATGATCACTGCTATCAAAGACATTTTGACGGACGCAACCATTACGTTTACAAAAGATGGTATGAAGATTATCAATTTTGACAAAACACACACTATTTTGGTAAACGTGGCCCTACATTCACACAAGTTTGAACAATATACGTGTCATCCTGAAAAGATTATTGTTTGTGCAAACACACTACATTTATTCAAAGTGATATCTACCATGTCGAATGATGATACCTTGTCCATGTATATTGACAAGAACGATTACCATGATGGTATTGTTTCGCATCTTGGCTTGCAATATGATAACGGCGACATTAAACAGTGTTATAGTCAGAAGTTGCGATTGATCGAGCCTGATACAGAGGAGTTGATTGTGCCAACCGTTGAATATAGCACGGTCATCAATTTACCCACGTCGGATTTTCAGAAGATTATTCGCGATTTGAATGGCATTTCGGATCGCATTGAGATCAAGTCGGTAGGAAACGATTTGATCTTTTCTTGTGAGGGCAATTTTGCCAGTTCGCGAATTTTCCGATCTGAATCAGACGGGAATATGGAATTCATTCAAAAATCGGATGCATCGGTCGTGATTCAGGGCGAATTCTCTTTAAAGAGTTTGTCACATTTTATTAAATGCACACCTCTATGTAGTCATTTAGAAATGTATTTAGGAAATGATTTGCCTTTAATAGTAAAATATGACGTGGCCTCTTTAGGGGAAATTAAGTTGTGTTTGGCACCTCTTCCGCCAAATTAAGTAGTTTCGTTTTTTGGCCAATTTATTTTGAAGAACTATCTGAAACGATGGAAAATAGTGCCAATTATTTATTAATTGATATTAAACAAGAATATCGTCACTTAGAAATGCAGATAAAGATGATGTATGGAAAACAAAAAATAACATTCCAACGAATCTGGGAAATCACCTGTTTAAACGATGAATTGGAAAATAACAAAGGTAGAATACAAGCTATTTACGTCTGGATCCAGATGACGATGCTAGTGAAGCTGATATGAAAAATAACTATATGTATTCTTGATAAAAGACTAAGACATACGGATTGGAAGAGTGGATTTGCCTGGAGTAATGGAAGGTGGTGCTCGTGAAAAAAGCTCTTGTAGAAGTATTAAATCTGGAAAATACACAGATGCGTTAAAAAATGGGGTTCAAAAAAATATATAAATAATCAAAAATATATTTTTTATATATATAATAATGAGTATTCCTTTTAGCACGATAGCTAACGATCCTCAATTTTACATAGGTTACAATTTTTCAATCAGATATAACGAAGGTCCGTTTTGGTTTCCTTTAGGAAATTTGGTATCTATAAATAGATCGTCTATTGTTCTTTCTTATGCTGCTACTTTTACTAATGCAAATGTTACTGTTTCGTATATGAACGTTGGTGGTGCAACTATAACAGTAATTCCGTTTGATCCTAGAGGAGTTGCAAATCCATTTCTAGGCGGACAACGCGTCGGTGCATCATTTGCGGGCGCTGATGAATTTAGAATTGTTGATCCGGTGCCCCCCGCAGGTGGATGGGGAGGTCAGTCTCCAATGCATATTTCTCCACCAGGTTCTCCTCCACTTTTAGGGCGCGGTGGCTCCCTAGGGCAAATGGATGAAGAAGTAAGAAGAGGATCAACGTATATTCAAACTAATCCGTCTAGGTTGGGATTGGGTTATATTGATTATAACGGATACAGTCCTCGCCCACATGGCGCTGCAGCTGGAGGTGGTGGTGGTGGAGGCGCATGGCCGGCAGCTGGTTTACAAAGAACAAATACTACAGAGGGGTTTGGTAGAGGATCTCCAATGCATATTTCTTCAGGTAACAATTCTCCTAACATTGGGGCAGCAGCTGGTTTACAAAGAACAAATACTACAGAGGGGTTTGGTAGAGGATCTCCAATGCATATTTCTTCAGGTAACAATTCTCCTGACATGAGAGGATCTCCAATGCATATTTCTTCAGGTAACAATTCTCCTGACATGAGAGGATCTCCAATGCATATTTCTTCAGGTAACAATTCTCCTGACATTGGGTTTGGTATGCGTGGCGGGAAAAGATGCAAAAATGGAACACGTAGAAATAAAAAGACTGGAAAATGCCGTAAAACACGCAATAGGTAGGATTTTAGACAAAACTTTTTCTATATATCCCCTTAGAGAGTCTATTGTTAAGGACCCACTATGGTGAATATGATTTATTATGACTTCCTGCATTATTCCAATAATCTTTCGTCATACAATTCGTTACCTAGTCATTTTTGAAATACTTATTTCTACTAATAAAGTAATTTACGAAATACTAATTGGCCTGGCATCGAGGGCGCAAAATTTCCTCTATGTAGTCATTTAGAAATGTATTTAGGAAATGATTTGCCTTTAATAGTAAAATATGACGTGGCCTCTTTAGGGGAAATTAAGTTGTGTTTGGCACCTCTTCCGCCAAATTAAGTAGTTTCGT
>Ga0214919_10005624_pt1 | contig 17650 bp, 13 predicted proteins | sample LL1503_MetaG_FD_177994 | JGI IMG/M metagenome (GOLD analysis project Ga0214919, IMG submission 177994) | Freshwater microbial communities from Lake Lanier, Atlanta, Georgia, United States - LL-1503 | ecosystem: Environmental > Aquatic > Freshwater > Lake | place: USA: Georgia | collected...
AAAAAAATATAATAGTTATATTACCAGCAGCATTAATAGGTAATTATATAGCAGAATTAAAATCAGGTTGTACTAATGAAGAATATATAACTAATGCAGAACTACAACAAATTAAAAAATTATCTATAAATGATGATTTATATAAAAAAATTATGAAAAAATCAGATGATAGAATATTTAAATATTATACTATATATTCATATCATAAATTTATTGATTTAATTAAAGAAAAAAAAATAAAAAATTTAAATAATAGTTTGTTAATTATAGATGAAGTTCAAAATATGATATCATTAAATGGTACATTTTATAAATTATTATATGATATTATTAATAAATCTATTAATTTAAATATAGTATTATTAAGTGCAACTCCTATGTTTGATAAACCTATTGAATTAGCATTAACATTAAATTTATTAAAACAAAATTTATTTGAAATTAATAAATTTAATCAAGAATATATGGAAACTATATCTTCAAATAAAGGTATGTATTACCAAATAATTAATCAAAATTTATTTAAAAATAAAATTTATAATTTAATATCATATTATAGAGGAGCACCTCCACAAGCTTATCCTACTAAAATATTTTCAATAGTAAAATGTAAAATGCATAATTTTCAATATAAAAGTTATTTAACAAGTTTAAGCGATGAAAATAATTTTATTAGAGGATCATTTAAAAGTATAGATATATTAAATATGCCACAAAATTTTTTTTTAGGACCTAGAATGATATCTAATATTTCATTTCCTAATAAATCTGTAGGAGAACTCGGATTTAGTAGTTTTAGAGGCGATTATCTTAAAATGAGTAATATAGGCAAATATTCAATAAAATTTTTAAAAATTTTACAAAAAATTAATAAATCCGAAGGTCCTATATTTGTATATTCTAATTTTAAAGAATATGGTGGTATAAAATGTTTTATAAATTTTTTAGAATATCATGGATGGAAAAATTATAAAACATTTGGTATTGGTATTAAAACTTTTTCTATTTGGACTGGTGAAGAATCTCAACTTATTAAAGAAGAAATTAAACAAGTATTTAATAATAAATTAAATATTAATGGTAATAATATTAAAATAATGTTAGGTAGTCCTAGTATTAAAGAAGGTATTAGTTTATTAAGAGTTGAACAAGTTCATATATTAGAACCATATTGGAATATGTCTAGAATATTACAAATTATGGGACGCGCAATTAGATTTTGTTCACATAAAGATGTTCCTAAAAATAAAAGATATGTACAAGTATTTTTATATTTAGCAATTTATCCTAATGAAAAAACTATTGATCAATATATTTGGTCTTTAGCTAAAAAAAAAAGTAAATTAATTGAAGGATTTGAATTATTATTAAAAGAATCCGCAATAGATTGTAAATTATTTTATGAAAGAAATAATTATAAATCTGATGAAATTCAATTAAAATGTAATAATTAAAAAATTGAAAATTAAAAATATTTTATAATATTAAATTATAATATTATAATATAATGTATTCAGATATTTTATATGGTAAAGTTTTATATAAATATAAAGATTATAGTAACTATAATCCATATAATACAATTGCACATAATCATATAGATTCCAATGCATTTAGTATAGAATGTGAATTAAATAAAATAAATTTACAATTACAAAATATTATTGATAATAATCCAATGTTATACTTTGGAATGTCTGATTTATTACGTCGCGCTTTAGTAAAAACTGCTAATTCTAAATAATTAAAAAATATCACTAGTCATTCTATTATAGAAACCTAAATAATATGATCTTTCATTATTATTATTACTTATTCTTATATTTGTTTTATATATATCATTTTTTTCATAAGATATTGAATTATTTTCATTATAATGCATTGTAAAAATAATATTATTTTCTAGATCATCAAAAGGTAATTCTCTCGCATTTGATTGTAATTCAATATAATTTAGAAGATTACTATTTTTACTGGCATATAATATAGAGTTATCATTTTTATATATAAAATCATAAAATGCCCAAGTTTGATATGAACGTGCTTTAATCCAATTTGGTTTATCTATATCATATAAAAATACATAAACATTATCCCAATCTGCAATAGGATATTTAATATCATCAATAATAATATAATATTTATAAAATCCAGAATTAATAAATATTATATTATCATCATAATCATCTGAAGATTTTATAAATTTTTTATAACTATCAATAATTATTAAATCAGTAATTTCAATCCAACTATTATTTTTATATATTTTAAGCATTAATTAATATATATAAATATTATTTACTTATATATATTAATTTCAATTTTTTAATAATTATATTACTGACTTAGTATTAGTAATAACTTAATATACTATATAATGATTAAGATCATTAATTACCTTTAATAATAATTTTTTTAATATTATTATTATTAATAGTATTATTAATAAATTTAATAATATCGTTAATATTAATATTAATTAATTCATTTAATAATATTTCTTTTCTATTAAATATAAAGTATTGATTAATTATTTCATTGGCATATAACATATACATATCTGATAATGAATTATCTTCTTCTAATAATATATTTTTAAAAGTTATTTTAGCATCATTAAAATTATTTTCATTTAAATTATTTAATAATTGATTATTAAAATCATTTAAATAAGATTTAACTATTTTTATATCTTTTAAAGATTGTACTTTTTCTATTATATAACAATCATATCTATAATTTATAAATGTCATATTTACTAAATATCCTAATTGATATTTAGTTCTTAATTCATCAAAAAATAATTGATTAAAAATTAATATAAATAAGTTTATTATAATATAATAATAAGGTGAAAAATATTTAGTATTAGTATTTACATAATAATAATAACTAATACAATTTAATTTTTCATTAATATTAGGATGTTTAATAAGTATATTATTAATTTTATTAAATTTTAATAATTTATATTTTTTATTATTAAATAAAGTTTTATAATCATTTAATATATCTAAAACATCATTTTTATATATATTTCCATAAAAGAAATAATTAACATTTATATTATTTAAAAAATTAGTAATATAAGTTTTAATAATATCATAGTTAATTGTTTTTAAAGTTTTTAATAATAAATTAACATCGTAACTAGTTGGATATATATTATTACTTATTATTATATTTGTTAAATCCCACGAATTTAAAAAAAATATATTATTATATTTTTTTTTTAAAGTTAATAACAAATTAGTAATATATAATTTACTTATATTTTTAAAATTTATATTTATATTATTTATAAAATTAAAAATATAATTTATAATAATTTTAATTTTAGTTATATCATTTGCACCATTTATTTCTATATTTATTAATGATAAATGATGTATAGGAGTAAATGTTATAATATAACCAATATCTATTGCATTATATAAATCAGATGAAATAATATGATTAATAATAATACATGATATATTAGTTAATAAATAATTTTGACAATTAATAAAAAAATTATTATTTGTCATTAATATATTAATATTAATAAGTGGTTCATTAAATTTAGAAATTCCACCATACCAAATATTTTTATCAATTAATATAGGTATTTTAAACATATCTAAATTTTGTTTTAATTTAATTTTAATATCTAAAAAATTATTATTTATATTATTATCATAATTTATTATAAAACAACATAAATCTTTTATACTATTATTATAATTATTAATAATATTTATATATTTATTATTAAAATTATAATCATTAATAAATATTTTATTAATAATTGATTTATAATTATTTAGTAATGAATAACTATTATTAATATATTCTTTAACCGGATAATATAATTTTTTATCATTTATATAATTATTAGATACTAATATTCTTATAAAATTATTAGTATTTATATATTTATTATATAATATTTTATACTCTGATGTAGTTTTATTATTTTTTATTATATAAATAGATTTATATAATTCAATAGTTTTATATTTAAAATGTTTAATAGCTAATAAATTACATAAATCTTCAGGATCTTCTTTAGATAATAATTTATAATTAATATAAGATATTTTTTTATAATAATTTGCATATAATCCAATATTACTATTAATAATTTGTTTAATACTTAAAAATAAAATATATTCTATATAATGTAAATTATCATAACCATATTCTGTTAATGATAATTCTATTTTAAATACACCTATATCAAATATATCAATACTTATATTAACTAAATAACCTTTATTTTTTAAATGATAATATAATGATATTTTAGATGTATTTGATAATATATCACTTAATATATTAAAATCATAATCATTTTCTATTATATTTTCTGGTATTTCCCATAAATATATAACTTTATAAACATCAGATATTGATTTAATATGATATGTTTTATTAATATTATCAATAAATAATGGTTTACTAATTTTTATTTTTTTATTAGTTTTATTAGGAATTTTATTAAATGTATTATTAATTATATTATATAATTCATTAATAGGTTTACATGACATTATACATATTGAAATATTATCAGATGTATAATACTTATTATAAAATTCTATCATAATATCTCTAATATTTGTTTTATTTAATGTATTTAAATTACCACAAAAAAAATTATTTATTGTTAATTTTTTATTCATCAAATAATGTATAAATTGATATATTGTATAATTATCTGTATTTAAATTTTTTTCATATTCACTGTGTACTGCATTTATTTCTCTTTCTAAACTTTTACTATCAAATAATGGATCAATAAAAAATCTACTAAAAATATCTATTATTTCTAATAATCCCGAATCAAATACATTAAAAAAATATACTGTATTTTCATCACTAGTATATGCATTACTATTTCCACCATATTTAGTTAATATAGTATTAAAATAATTTTCATCTGGATATTTTTCACTTCCCATAAATAACATATGTTCTAAAAAATGTGCTAAGCCATCATATTCTTTTGTATTATAATATGAACCTATATTTACAGCTACTGAAACATATGATTTAGATAATGTATCGTCTTGAATTAAAATATATTTAATATTATTATTTAATTTTCCTCCATAAAATATTCTTTTATCATTTTTAGATTTTTTAATGATTTCCATTATTATAATAATATTGATAATATATTATAATAATAATGGAAATCAATATAAAATAAATTCACTTAATTTTTTTTTGAAATCTATATTTATATTATCAATTTTATTTTTATTATTTCCATAAAAATTAATAATTTTATTATAATTATTTTCAAATATTTTTTTATTATCTAAATATCCTAATATTATATTTATAATATTAGGATGTCTATTTGTAAATTTCATACTTATATCCATTAACTGTATAAATCTTATAATATTATTATTTAAAATCTCTTCATTAATTTTTTTTATATTAGTTATACGATTAATAATAATATTATTTAAAATAATATATGGTTTTAATACTATTTCATAGTTTCTATAAAATGAATAAGGTTTATGCTTAGTAGAATGATGATAATACGGAACTTTGATTTGCAAATTATTATTATAAAGAATATTTTTATGTTTAATATTTAAGTTTATATTATTTATAAATATATTATCTTTAAAAATTATTAATTTATTAGATAATAAGTCGTGAATATTAGATAATATAGTATCTATATCATTATTTAATGTTATAGTTATTCTTTCATGATTTATTAAAGATTTTTTTAATTTTAGTTCTTTATTAAGAAATAAAATATTTGATGAAATACATAAACGTGATATACAAGGATCATTTTCATCAAAAATTAAATTTAATAATATACATCTTTCATGAACTCCAATATGTTTATATTTAATAGCAGAATCTAACTCTAATAAAACCTTACTTGTTTTTTCAAATAATTCATAATTATCTTTTAATTTTAATTGACAATCTTTATATCGTAATATACTCATTATAAATATAATTATGAATTATATTTATAATATATAATTATTTCATTTTTTATTTTAATCATTTTTTATAGGATTATTATCTAATAATTTTAATTTATCTAATAATTCTATACAATATACACAACTAAATGCTAATATATATATTATACTAATTATAAATAATAGTTTATTATTTTCATAAACTTCTTTAATATTATATATAGTATGAAAAATAGAAATTAAACCAAAAAATAATACAATTAATAATATTATAAATTTATTATTCATTTTTATATTTATATAATATTATCTTTTAATTTTATATAATATTAGATTATAAATTTAATTTATATTATATATATCATTAAATAATGGAATAAAATTTATTTGATTATATTTATTTAATATATTTTTATATTGTAAAAAATATAAAAGTACATCTATATCACGATAATTAAAAGTATTAATATCTGTAATCCATAAATTATCTAAATTTAATTCATTAATTATATTTTTAATATATGGTGATAAATTATAATTAATAATAAATGGCGATATTAGTAAATGATGATTTATAAAATTAAAATAATCATATTTGATATTTTCCTTATTTATTTCTATATCCCATTTATTTATTAAATTATCAATAGATATTGTAGCAATTGTTTCATATAAAAAATTTATTATATCATTTAGTGATGGTGCATTATAATATTTATAATATGTAATATTATTAATATGATAGTCTTTCATATTACCAAATTGTGATGTCACTAAATGATATATTTTTTTTAAAAAATCATTATTATTAAAATTTTTATTATTTAATATATTTAAATGTTGATTAAAATTTATATGATCGTAATAAATTGGATATAATTTAATTAAATTTGATGTAGTTTTTTCACTTATATAATTATATAAATCTTGATATGGATCTGTAGTTATAACTTGATTTTTATTATAAATTATTAATCCCATATATTCATGTTCTAAATAATTAATATTATTTTCTATTAATTCTATTGATTCATTTAATAATTTTAATTGTAATTCATCTAAATTTAATATTTTAATATCTTTATATTTATCTATTTCATTATTATGTTTTATTAATAAAATTTTTCTTAAATCATTTTCATTTATATTAGTAATATCTATTTGTGACATTTGTAATGTTCTAAAAATTATAAAATTTTCTAAAAATAATAATATTTCATTAAAATTTAATTTAAATTTTTCTATTAATAAAATTATTAATAAATAATTTATTTTAAAAAATCTTTGTAATATTATTTTAGTTATATTTAATTGATTCATTTCATTTATTTTTTCTAAATATAATAATAAATTATTTAAATTTATATTAATAATATCATTATTAATATTTACTATATTCGTTTTATTTAAACTTTGATAATGAATTTTTAAATAATAATCTAATCCTAATTCCGGTCCTATATCTAATAATGATGGTATATAATCATTACCAAAAAAATAAAATATTAAACATATATCCCATATTATTTTATAATTATATGTTTTAACATTATTATTTATATTATATAAATCTAATATATTTTTTATAATTATATTTCCATCTAATATAAGTACATAACCAGATAAATTTATATTTTTTATATATTTAATTACTGATATATTAATATCCTTATTTAATATCTTATAATAACTTTGTTGTACTAACATTTGATGAATTAAATCGGAATCAGTTGTATGAATACAATAATCTCCTGTTAAATTATTATTCGCTATAAATTTAAATATTTTTAAATCAGATTCCCCATTTTCATATGCACTATTTATATTAATTTTAATATTAGTAAAATAATAATTAATATTATTTTTTATATAATATTCTAAATTTTGTATAAATGAACATGCAGGTCCTATAGATTTATCAATACTAAATCTATTTTTAATCCATTCTAAATAATTAAAAGTAATAATATCATTTACATTTAAGAATGATTTATATTTATTAGTTAAACAATCTATTAATTTTTTATCACTTGGTAATAATTTATCAAAATATAATTTAAATATTTTTTTTTTTTCATTAAATTCTAAATAATTCTTAATTCTACGTCTTCTTTGTTCAATTATTTTAGATAATGATGGTATGCCATCATAAAAAATATTAATTGTTTTTATAAAACATGTATAATGAAGATTATCTACATAATATTTTATAGTATTAAGTATTTTATTATAAATCATTAAATCAATTACTTTAATATTATTAAGTTCATTATATGATATTTTTTTAAATAATATAACAATTATTTCATCTAATAAATTATCTTTTTCTATATCTTTTAATAATAATGTTAATGGTTCATATAATTTCCAATATGGTTTGTTAATAATTTCATTTATTAAATTATAAAGTATATTAATATTATTTGAATTTTTATATGATAAAATAATTTTAAATAAATCATTTATTTCATTTTCTATTTCTGTTATTTCTTGATATATTAAAAAATTTAAATCAAATATTACATGATTTGTTATTATTTTTCTAATATTATTTTCTATATTTAATTTTTCTATACCTTCTGTATTTATTGATTTTAATATAAAATTTGCAAATCTATCTAATCCCATTTTATTATTATTAATTTAATAATCTTTAATTATAATAATATAAAAATATTTTATATTAGTAATATATACCTAATAATATAAACCTCCTTATTATTATAAAAAATAATTAAATTTACAAGAGGAGGTATACCAAATTTATTTACTAATAAAAAAGAATTTTATTGATTATTATAATACATTAAACAAAAAATATTAACGTTTCAACTTTATTTTTTTAATTCATTCTGTATATAATTATATTACGCAATAAATATAAAAGTTCATTTAAATTGTATTAAATAGATCAATATCATTATGATTCTGTAAAACAAAATAAACTTTTATTTCTTGCATAATATAATTATATACATGTGTACGATCATCTAAATCATATGGTCTGAAAAAAGTATTAATTATATATAAAAAAATTAATTTTTTTATATATAATTTTCCTCAGTTTTTTAATTGATATAATATATGATATAACAGCACTAGTTGCATTATGCATTGAACTCATTTCATTACGTATTTTAACTATTTCATCATCATTTAAGGAGGGATGTTCAAAATTAAATGGAATATCAAACTCAATACATGTTCTCCATCTAATTTGTTCTAGTGTTTTTATTAATATATAAAATATATTTTTCAAAGTTTGGTTTGGTTTAATAGAATTACCTTCTATAGCATACAAATTATTATATTTATTATATTCAATTATATCATTTATTAATGATTGATATAAATAAATTATATCTTCAGATAAGGTAGTTTTATTATCTTCCGATAAGGTAGTTTTATTATCTTCAGTATATAAACATGTACTAGCATCTGTTGAACAATTATCATCAACAAATTGTAAAAGTAATTCTGTTATTTTTTCCATTCTTCTTTCCCAAGTTGTAGGTCCTGCTATTAATATGTATAATTCTTTATTATTCTCATATAAATAAATAAATATCATATCAATAACACATACTTTACTTAAAAATGTTTGAATACTAGTATGTATATCAGATGGTAGCAATAATTTATCACGTACATTTGTACATGTATTATAAAATATATCACTTTCTACTAGCTTTATAGTATCTAATTGTTTATAGTCTTCCTCAAATAATCCAAAACTTTTTGTTAAAAACTCTAAATAAAATTATATCAGCTTTAGTAAATAGATTTTTACTGTCTTGTGCTGCACCACCTAAATATAAAAATGATTTTTTTATATTTAAATACTTATTTTTATATTGGATATATTTTATAATATAAATCCTGTGCATTAGTTTGTATATAATTATAGAAGTTTTTAAAAATGTGTTTATAATTATCGAAATCCTCATATCTATTAAATAACCTATTAATTACATCCATGAATAATTTTTCCTTAATATTGATATGTTCATATCGTATATCAGATTCAGATCGTGTATCACCTTCTTCAGATTGTATTACTAGTAATGAGGGTGGTATACTAGTTATTATATCATCAATTTGTAATGTATAAAATTGATTATCATCAATTGGTAATCTATAAAATGGATTATCTTTCAAAGGCTGGGTCGAATTTGCAGATATACTAATATATACTAGTGTTTTTATTAATAAATCAAATATTTCCTTCAATTTATTATCTAGTTGAAAATCTTCACCTATTATATTATTTTCAATTATATTATAAATTAATAAATTATATAAATAAATTATTTTTTCTATTAGACCTCGTAATATATTAGAGTCTGCATCAGTAATTGGGTTATTATGGATCGTAAGAGTAACCTGATTAATAATTTTTCCATTACTGTCAAAAACAGATTGTTTAAATATTAAAAACGATTCTTTAAGTAATTCTATTATTCTTTTCATTCTGTTTTCCCAAGTAGTAGGTCCTGTTATTAATTTATATAAATCTGGATGGTGATCATGTAAGTACTTTAATCTTATATCAACTAAGGGGAATTCATACATAAATGTTTGAATACGTTCGTGTATTTCTTGCGGGAGTGCGAATATTTTACAATCTGATGTTTTAGATGTTTCTTTAATTATATTAAATGTTGTACTATATAATAATTCATTACTTAATCCAAATTCTTTTTCTAAAAAGGGTTTTAATAAATTAATACAATGTGGAAGTTCCTCTTGTTGTGTTTGTTCTGCTCCACCTAAATATAAAAATGATTTTTTTATATTTAAATATTTATTTTTATATTTTAAATATTTATTTTTATAATCCATATTATATATATATTTACATATTATTAATCATATAATTATGAATATCCCACATTACTTTACAATCTATTTCATTATATTTTAATATATCTTTCATAATTAATTCATTTGAAATATTAACATGTTTTTCTTCATATAATTGATTAGCTAAAATTAATGCAGATAATCCATTTGAACATACATTATTAGTATCCCATTTAGATTTAATTAAATTATATTTATTCATTGTTTTTGCAATTGTTTTTAATGAAAAATTAAATGCACCTTTTATAACAATAGGTTCATTAATAAATACCTTATTTAAATCATAAAATGTAAACATACTATCATCAATAATTAAATTGTGTCTTTTTTTAAATTGATTATAAATTGTAACTTCTGCAAAAGACCAATGATAAAAATTTGCATATTTTTTTTTATAAGTATTTAACATATCAATTATATAATTATAAAATTTCATAAACATTATTTTTTCATCTTCTTTAGTTTTATAATTCATTAAAAAATATTTAAATATCCATTTATTATTTTGAGCATATCCAACTCCTATTAAATATATATATTGATTATTATCATAATATATTACACCATCTTTAATAATTGAACCAAAATTAGAATTTAAAGTTTCAAAATCCAAATAAAAATTCATACTATCATTATTTTTATTATTCCATTTATCTCTTTCATATAATATTTTTTTAGGTAATATAATTTCTTTATTTTGTCTATTTATATTTAATATTTTATCAACAATATTTGATATTTTACCTTTATTAAAACCCATATTTTTTGCAGTACATTGTTTATCATCCCATGAAAAAATTAATTTTTTATGTGCATTATTTCGTTTTTCTATATTACAATACCAAATATCTGTTATTTCTTTTATACTTTTACTTATTATTTGTTTACTCTTTTTAAACACTCCATCTTTTTCATTTTTCATATTAGGTAATAATTCTTTTTGTGATGGAAATGGTAATATAGATAAATTTTGATTATTATTTTTAATAAAATGTTTCCACTCAATTGCATTATTAGTTATTTTTATATATTTTTCATCAAATGTATCATAATCAATTTCTCCTAATTTATTTAAAAAATTATCTATAATAATTGATTTTCCTTTATTTCCATAATTATATTTTTTTCCCCAAATATAAGCTTTCTTAATATCTATTCCTAATATTTTATTTAATGCTACCAAATAAATATATATTTGTCCTTTATATGCTGGAATACTACCAGTATTTAAAATATTTATTCCAGTAGAATTTAAATGGATATTCGAATGTTTTATATCTATGATTTTATAATGAAAATCTATTTTTAAATTTACAGATGGTATATGTTCTTCATCTTTATCAATAATTTCAGATTCCATTAATATATTTACATAATCTGATCTCACTATTAAATCTGGAATTCCATAAGTATTATTTTCTTCATTATATAAAAATCCTTGATAAATAATTGGACATCCTGATTTCATCAAATCTATTGTCATATTATAATATTTATCATGATTATTATTTAATAATGTTATATTATCTACTACTGTATTTACAATATGTTTTTGTTTTATAATATTTATTAATTCTACTTCAAAATCTATTCCAGCTTTCATTATATATTCTAAAAATATATTTGTTGGTTTTTTAATATAATTTACATTATATTTATTTAAATAATCAATTAATGGATCATTTAACATATAATTTCTTATTGATGATGCACCAATAAATTTGTTTTCAGATTCTCTTTTTAATTTTTTTAAAGTTAAATGATTTAAAATATTTTTTCGTTTATTATTAATAATATTATTATTAATTGTTTTTTCAACAGTAGATATATTACTAATAACATATTTAATTTTATTTAATATAAATTTATAATTTGTATTAGATCTTAATAATCTTATTGTAACATGTTTATAAGTATAATGATTTAAATTATATAATATTTCTTGATTTTTTTTATGAGATATAGATATAAATTTTTTATTATATAATTGAATAAGATATATAATATTTGTATTCTTACAAATGAACCAATAATTATTATTTTTATTTAATAAATTTAAATTTATTAAATTAGATCCATTAGGTTTAAATATAGCATTAATATCATTTATAATTTTATTATTCTTATTATTAGAATATTTATTAATAATGTCATTAATCATTATAGTTATTATTATATATTATTATAATAACTTTATGTATCAATTTTTTATAATAATATTAATGAGTTTAAATATAAAAAATATCTATTTATAATTATATGGACGATCCTATTAATGTTGTAGAAAATTCAATTATTCCTAATCAATTTTCTTTTGATTATATTAAAAAATTATTAATGGAAAATAAAACATATTTAGTAATTGGAATAGTTATTTTAGCAGCTCTCGGATATTATATTTATATTACATATTTTATAAAAAATAATAAAAAAAATAATTTTCATGATATTATTCAAAGTGAAAATAGTGATGATGAAGTATTAATAAAAAAAAAATCTAAAATAGTAAAACCTATTAAAAAAGAAAAAAAAGTAATTATTCAAGAATCAGAATCTTCTGATTCTGAACCTAATCATTTATCTAATTTAGATTTAACTCAATCTGAATTAAATAATATAAATAATTCATTAGAAAAATGAATTATTTATCCAAATAATTTATCATATTTTAAAATAATATTAACACATCCTGTTTTAATATTATCTAATTTTTTATCAATAACATTAATTCCACTTGCTGTTTCTATATTATATTTATAAATTTGTATTAATAATTTAATTACATTTTGCGAATGTGCTAATCCTGTATGAATAATATTAGATTTATTTTGTAATATATATATCTTTGAACAAATATACCATTCCATAATATCATTTAACAAATCATTAATTTCTTCTAAAATATTATTATCAATATCTTTTAATTCTGAATATAATAATTTATAATATTTTAATAAAAATGAATAATATTTATATTTTAAAATTATATAATGTTTTCCACTAATATTATTTAACAAATTATTATTATAATTTATTATTTGTTTTTTAATATATTTATTATTTATACAAAAAAAATTATCAATTAATAATAAATATTCATGTAATAGTGTTTTATCTGTTTCTTTATCCATTTCCCAATTATATGGTATTAAAAATGGTCTAATATCTACTGGTAATATTATATCTTTATTATTTAAATATAATTTTTTTAATTCTTGTGTATGTGTTGATTCTGTCCATAATTCTTTTAATTTAAAATCTGTATTTCTATCCACTTCTTCTAATAATATATAACTTGTATCAAATTTATTTTTTAACCAATTTGATATAGTTATATTATTATTACAATCTAATAATTGATCATGCATATCTGCAAATACTATGACATTATGATTATCATTTTTTAATATTGTATATCCTATTGTTCCATAAATGTTTTGAGTCATTATTATAAATTATATAAATTATTTTACTATTTTAATAAAATATATAATTATTATATTAATCTTTAAAAATAACAATATAATAATTACCACCATTTTTTTTCATTAAATTCACCACAATCATTTATTAAATCTTTATAAACTTCTTTATATTTTTTTTATTAATTTAATTAAGATTAATAAAAATAAAAAAATATATTTTTTTATTTTTATTAACATATTTTCTATATTGATATATTTTTTAATAATTCTATTAGGATATTTAATAATTAATTAAATATTTTGAGTTATAAGTTTGTTTATCTAAATTCATATTAAATTATATTATAATTTATATTTTAATTTTCATAATCATTAATAGATTTCATAATAGGAGAACTTAAATGATAAATCCACCAAATTCTAGTTAATAATTTACCTAATAATTTACTTAAACTAGTATGTTTTGAATGAAAACAATAATGTTGTATATTTTTTACCTTTTCTCCAAAATCCATTATTCTATTTCTTAAATCATTAGAATCTACTTCATTCTTACAATTTACTATTAAATTATTTTGAATTGATAAATATATTTTATTATCTACATTTTTAGGTACTTCTATTTGTAAATTTTCTAAATTATTTAATATTTGATTATATGGCGCATCTAATAATATTGATGGATCTTCCATTATATTACTTTCCATATCAACAGGATATGCTGATATAAATCTACATAAAAAATGTGCAATATTAATTTGATTTATTTCTATTGTATGATCTTTATTTTCAAATGCCCTTTTAATATAAGTAAATAAATATGATATTAATAAACTATCATCATTATTTCTAAATTTCCAATTCATATATAAATGATTTATATTATCTTTATTAATTGCAAAATCCCACCCTCCTTTATAATTAGATTCTATATTAACTAATTGTTCTGTAATTTCATTTTCATTAATATCATTATTTAAAAAATTTTTACATGATGTATCCCAGTTTTGTTTTGTTCCCATTAATTCTGAAATTTTATTTGCATGATGTATTGTATATAAAATATTATCTGCTCCATATACCATAGGAACTTTACTTAATGATAAATGTTTAATCATATCCCACTTATATCCAGCAAATATAATATGACCTTCTTTATCTTGACCTCGTCTACCAGCTCTTCCTATCATTTGATGATATAACATTGTATCTATATCATTATTATTATTTAATAATACTACAGATCTAAATGGCATACTAATTCCAAATACTAATGACTGATCACTAAATACTATTGCTAATTGTTTTTGACAAGCTAACGATTGTACTAATCTTAAATATGGATCAGGTAATCCTTTTGCATATACACCAATACCTCTCCATAATAATTTAATAATATAATGATAAAATGTTCCTGTATTCGGAAAATATTTTTTTAATGAAACTAACCAATCATTTATTTTATTTTCTGTAAAATATTGACTATTATTAAATATAAAATCTTCATGAGGTTCTTGTAAAGATGGTAAAGTAGTATCATATTCAACATCTACTTGGATAGATGAAGATCCATATTCGTCTTTTTTTAATTTAATATCACCCATCATTTGTTTAGTTGCTTTTTTATCATGTTTAATATTTTCTGTTGGAATATTTTTAATATTTTTTTTAATTAATTTACTTTGTTTAAGTCTATCATTAAATAATTTAGGATATTTATTAAATTCTAAATCTTCAATATTTTTAGCAAATTCTCTAACTGTTGTTAAACATGATAAAGTATTAGATTGAAATATAATTGCTGGTGTTTTATGATCATTTTTTAATTTAAATGCTAATTCTACTAAATTAATATTAGTATCTATATCCGCATTATCATGTTTATAATTATTAATTATTTCATCAATTATAATATTATACTTATTATAATTATCTACTACAAATAATAATAATTTATTAAAATAATCATTAGCATCATTTAATTCAATTCGTTTATCTATTAAAAAATAATTATACGGTTTTAATTCTTCTAAATCTATTTTTTTATCTAATTTAATTGCAAAATCCCATATATCAGGTGGTGTTGGTTGTAATAATTTATTTAATATTGATCTATCCTTAATATCATCTAAATTAACTAAAGATAATGGATGAATTACTTTTAAATTTTTATTAGAATAATAATATTTTTGTAAATTAAAAAATCGTTTATCACATATAATTTTATTAATTGGTTTATTTAATATATTATTAAACCACAATACTAACTCATCTATATTATCAATAGTTGCAGATAATGCTAAAATTGATGTATTACTTAATAATTTAATAATAGGTTCCATCATTTGACCTTCTTCTTTACCAATCATATGAATTTCATCTAAAACTAACCAACTAAAATCTAATTTAATAAATGGTAAATAATTTAATATAGCATCCGCAGTTCCTACTATAGCTGATGCTTTATTTAATAAATTAATCATTTCATATCTATTTGGTGATGTTTGATAAGTAATTGTTAAAATTGGTATATTTTCACCTATAATATTCGTTAAATAAGATGCTGTTTGCCATGCTAATGAATCAGTAGGTACAATATATAATACTTTACCTTTAGTAGTAGTATATGCTGATAAAACTGATTTACCCGCAGACGTTGGTGCATTAATAATAGTTGAAATATTATTATCAATATTATTAATAACATCTATTTGCCAACTATCTAATTTTTTAAATCCATTAGTATTTAATGGAGGCATTTGTGAATGAAATTTAGTAAATTGTAATTGAATAATATCTAATTCTTGTATAATTTTTTCCATTTTATCTAAAAAAATATTATATTCATTTTTCATATCAGATGTTATATTAAATGAATCTTCCATCATTCTTAAATAAATATTTACTACTAAATCTTTATTATTTTTTTGAATTTGATATTTTAATGTTTCTAATAATAATTTTGTTTTCCCTTCCATAGTTTGAGGTTTGGCTCCTAAACCAAATTGTTTAATCATTTTCATATCATTTTCATAAATATTTTTTTTTTTTTTTAAATAATTTTGCAAAATTATTTCCTCAGTTGTTTTTAAAATAAGTCCTGATTTTTGTTTTAACATTATAATTTCTTCTTTAGTTTCTGGAGGATTAATATATTTATGTACATCTTTTGGATTAAAACAATTATCTACTTTCATTGATAATTTAATATTTGCTTCCTGTATAGGATCATATTTTTTTTGAAAAAAATTAAATTCCCAATTTCCTTTATTATCACCAATTGACATATAATATTATTATAATATTCTTTTATATTAATATATTTTATACTAATATTTACTAAATTTTTAGATAATAATTTATATAAATTAAAAATCTACTCATATTTAGTTTAATATATTTTATATATAACACTAT